>Ga0181521_10000978_pt1 | contig 35316 bp, 32 predicted proteins | sample PEATcosm2014_Bin_32_FD_119764 | JGI IMG/M metagenome (GOLD analysis project Ga0181521, IMG submission 119764) | Peatland microbial communities from MTU Mesocosm Facility, Houghton, MI, USA - PEATcosm2014_Bin02_60_metaG | ecosystem: Environmental > Terrestrial > Soil > Wetlands > Peat | place...
CCGCTGCGGTTACCGATTTTCCACAGCGCCTGCGCCGCGGCGAAGCTCACCTCCGGCGAGTCGTCGTCCATTGCATTCTTTAGTTGAGGAATCGCGGACCGCGCTTTCATGTCTCCGAGCGAGGTGGCGGCCAGCACGCGAATGTGAGGACGGCCAGCGCCGAAATCGCGTCCGAGCGGTCGCGCGTCTTTTCCGAAGCGGCGCCCTGTTTCAACAGTGTCCACGCGGCGGCGCGCATGTCCGCGTTCGACTCCACGGCCGGCGGGCGGAGCCTGCGACGGCGGTGCGGATTCCTGCGCAGGCGTCGCAGGTGCAGGGATCGCTGGGGCCTGCTGCAGCGACGGCGAGCCGGGGGCTGGCGTGGGAGCTTGCTGGGCGCTCGCCGAGCGAGGCGCCGCATCGGTGACCACCGTCGCGAGGACAATCAGGCACAGCATGAAAGGAGCTTTGCGAAGCATACGTTACCCCCAAGAGGAACCGCGCTGGGGCCGGTTGGTGCAAGGAAAAATGGAGCGCGCGATGCCGTGATATTCTTGCACGCCATGGCCGAAGCAGGCAAAGTGGACACCAAATTTATGGAAGCGGCGCTCGCCGAAGCCCGCTTGGCCGCGGAGCGACGCGAAGTTCCGGTGGGGGCGGTCGTCGTCGTCGAAGGCCGCATCGTCGGACGCGCGGGGAACCGCACGATCGCGGACTGCGACCCGACGGCGCACGCCGAAATCATCGCGCTGCGCGAAGCTGCGAAGGCCGTCGGAAACTACCGCCTGCTCGGCGCGACGCTCTACGTCACGATTGAACCGTGCGCGATGTGTACCGGAGCGATGGTCCACGCGCGAATCGCCCGGCTGGTCTATGGCGCGGAAGATCCCAAGGGCGGCGCGGTGCGGTCTTGCTTCTCGATTCTCGATAGCCCGCAACTCAACCATCGCGTCGAAGTCACGTCCGGCATCCTCGCGGACGAAGCCGCCGCCGTGCTGAAGGATTTTTTCGCAGCGCGCCGGTAAGTCTCTCGTGTTCGCTGACGTATCGAGGATCGCGGAACGCGAGGCTAGAACGAGTATAATGCAGGCTGTGAGTAACCAGCCGAGCACGCGAAACTGGCACGGCGAGCCGCGCGTCTCGTGCCGATGATCTGCGTCAGGGCTGAAGCTCGCCATGCGGCCTAAGGCGCACTTGCGGGCGCTCTTCATTGGATGGGCAATCGCTGCTCTGCTCGCGCCGCCGGCACCGGCAATGGAGTTGAAGCCGGACACTTCGGCCGCGTTCGATGCCTATGTCCGCGCCACCGAAACGCGGATGGACGACGATCTGCGCCAGGACCATTTCCTTGCGGTCGATGACCTGCCTGATGCACGCCGCCAGGAGGCCTATGCCCAGCTTGGCCGGGGGCAGATCTATATCCGGGAGCGCCATACCCTGGAGGACGGGAAGTCGATTCATGTCCCTGGCGGTCTGATTCATCACTGCGTCGGCGTGGTGTTCGTGCCGGGCGCGACACTATCGCAGACCGTTGCGGTCCTTCAGGATTACGATAACCACGAAAACATTTACAAACCCGACGTTCGCCGCTCCAAACTGCTCGAGCGCGACGGAAATAAATTGAGGATTTACCTGCAGTTTTACCACAAATCGCTCGTCACCGTGGTGCTGAACGCGAATTTCGACGTCGTTTGCACGGAAGTCAGCGGCACCCGCTCGATGAGCGCGTCGCGTTCCACGCGAATTGTCGAAGTCGCGAACTCCGGCAAACCGGACGAACACGAACTCCCGGTTGGACAGGGCCATGGGTACATGTGGCGCCTCGATACCTACTGGCGAGTTGAAGAAAAGGACGGGGGAGTCTACGTTCAGAACGAAACGATCGCGCTGACCCGCCGCGTTCCGGAGGTCGTTTCCTGGCTGGTGAATCCGTTGCTTCGCAGTATCCCCAAAAGCGTCCTTACCAATCTCTTAAACGCACCCGCAGGGCCCTTGCGAACGCGCCGGCGAGCGCCACCGCGGCGCGACCAGCGCAATTCGACCGTGGGCCCGCGCGTTTTCGGCCTCCCGGCCGTCTATTTTCGATTCGATGCTGTCTTCCAATACCAAACGGGGCGAACGTCCCGCAGAAAAATCCGCGCGGTTACCGGACCGATGTGCCGGAATTCCTGCGATTTTCGCGAGAGTTCGGACGGCGTTCCCGCGCCGGCCAGCAGCTTTGTGAGAGTGCCGTAGCGGCTCTTTAGCTCCTGGCAGACCTCGAGGAGTTTCGTCGCTGTCGAAAAGTCATATCGAACGTAGCGGGCCCGGTCCAGCAGGAGAACCAGCTTGTCCCATCCCGCGCGAAGAATCGCGTCGGGGCTTGTCAGCCCAGCCTTCACGAGTTCGCGGTAGGCCTGCTCGGCGATCTCGGTTTGAATCGGCTTCCCAAAGAGCAGGCACGCGAGCCACCACTTGAATATCTCCTTCTCTCTCTTCGTACCCAGGTCGATCTGCAACCGGCGTGCACAGCACCGCCGACCGGTTTTCGCGCGGGTCGCCGCCGCCCCGCCCCGCGCAGCCGTTCTCCGACACGCCTCTGTCAAAGCATCCGCCTCCCCGCAACCGGGACAATACCATCTAGACCGTTCTATCAAGCAAAGGCACTGACCGCCGTCACGCATTCCACTATCGATATGGCACTGAGTGGATGATCGTGGCGATCGCGGGCACCCCGAGCCTAAAGTGGGTATAATGCCTGCCGTGAGTAGCCAGCCGGCACAACAGATGCAGTGCATGGAAGTCTGGGGCGGAAGCCAGCTCACGGCGCGCGGCGTCGAATTGGGCGGACTGGACGCGTGGGTCTACAGCAAGCCCTTCGGGAAGGCGCAGCGCGGCGGAGACGTCTACTATGCCTCGAGCTGCCTGACGGGCCGCATCAGCCGCTTGTTGCTGGCGGACGTGTCGGGGCATGGAAATTCCGTCGCCGTCACAGCGGCCGACCTGCGGACGCTCATGCGGCGCTTCGTCAACCGCCTCGACCAGACCGAATTCGTGCGGCTGCTCAATCAGCAGTTCACCGCCCTCTCCGAGGACGGCACCTTCGCAACGGCGATCGTCACCACGTTCTTCGCTCCGAGCCGCCTCCTGAGCGTCTGCAACGCCGGCCATCCGCGGCCTCTTCTCTACCGCGCGGCGCGGCAGCAGTGGAATCTTCTGGGCGTCGAGGGACCGGCCGGCCAGCGCACGCCCTCGAACCTGCCGCTTGGCATCATCGGCATGACGGAGTACGAGCAGTTCGACATCGAGCTGGAATCCGGCGATTGCTTCGTCAGCTATTCCGACGCGCTGATCGAATCGCGCGATGCCGACGGCGAAATGCTCGGCGAGGCAGGCCTGCTGCGGATCATGCGGCTGCTGGGCGACATCCCGGCGGAAAAACTCACCGAGACGCTTCTTGGCGAAATCGCGGAGCGCTATCCCGAGAATCTGGCCGAGGATGATGTGACCGTTGTCGTGGCACGGGCCAACGGGCAGGAGCCGCGCTATTCGTTCAGCGAGAAGCTGCTGGCGCAGGTCCAGTTTGTAGGCTCGCTGTTTCGGGCGCTCAATCCCCGCGCCGAGCGTCCCCCGCTCCCCGATTTCACTTTGCCGAACGTCGGCGGCGCGATCATTCCCGCACTCGGGCGCCGATGGCGCGCGTCCGGCGCGGTCCAGCGTTCATCGAATCATCCCGCCTGACCTATCGTCCCGCGACCGGCGAGGACCTGTCACGGACCTCGGCGAAGAAGCTTCGGGAGCGCCCAATGGTTCGGATCGCGGCCCGTAGTGCGTCAGCGGCCGTTCCAATTCGTAGGCGCCGAGGTCCGGCGCGCGGCCGGTGAAATCGTCGTTGATCGTCGGAAGCGAAACGCCCGCATCGACGGCGGGTGAGCCCGGCTTCAGACGGAAATCGAAATCCTCGGGATTGTAGAGACGCTGCGGGTCGGATCTGTCCGGCATCTTCACGTTTATAAAGACATCGTAGTCGACCAAAATGCTGTGCTGCTCCTGCCCCGTTGTCTCGCTGTATTCCTTGAGCGACTTGAAGTGGCGCGCGACGAGTGGCCCCTGATAGTCGGCCGCCACTTCGAACGGCGGCGAGTCCCACTCAAAGGCGTCTTCGACATTCGGATTCGGGCGGAATCCGTTGTAGTCCGAGGTGGAGTAGTTCGTGAACGTGCGCAAATTTAGGATCGGATCGGCCCAGCCATCGCCCAGGATCAGATTGTTCAGGAAGTGGACGTTCGACGCAGGGCCGAACAGGCGTCCCTGACCAACGAGCGTATTCTGATAAACGAGAACGCCCGCCGGCGTGTCGATCAATTTCAAAGGGCCGCCCGTCGTCGTGTCGTAAACGAGATTCTGGTAGAAATAGAGCGGGCCGCCGAACGTGGGTTGCGCGCTCAGAGCGCCACCGGCCGAATTGAAGCAGCGATTTCGAAAGACGCGGATATTGTGCGCGCCGCCGTCCGCTTCGATGCAGTTGTCCGCCATGTTGTAGATGTCGTTGTTGTAGAAATCGATCGAGACCGGCACACGGTCGGACAATTCGTTCGGGGTGCCATCGGGATCGCCATAAGTGGCTATGTCGATGCCGTCGTGCCAGTTGGCAACGTAGTTGTAGGCGACCACGTGGCCCTGGCCGTAGATCTTGATCGCATACTCGGAAGTGATCGGCGCCGGATAGCCGAGAAACTTCGCCCACACCGCCGGCGTCCACCAGCTCTGCAATTTGTTCGGATCGTGCCGCCCGATGAAGACGTTATCGGCAATGTAGAAGTTCTTCGAGCCCGACCAATCGTCTTCCACGGCGCGGCCGATATTTTCGAGGCGGGAATGTTTCAACGTGAAGCCACTGGAGCCCGCAATGTTTTTCAGGCCAAGCAGAAAAGCGACATTGGTATTTCGAACTGTGATGCCCTCAAAATAGTTGTAGTTCGCCGCCATCAGGTTGAAGAGATTCTGGCAACCGTCGCCGTCGAAGATCACTTCCCCGTCGCCCGCCCCTTTGATGACGATTGGTTTGTCCGGCGTGCCGCTCTGCGTCAAATAGTAGGTGCCGTCGAAGGGCGTTCCGTACGCCGCGATCGTCCGGTCGAAGCCGCTATAGACGAAGCGGCTGTCTTTGTAGAGCCCGGCATGCACGAGAATGACGTCACCCGGCTGAACACGCGCAGGCATTACGTTCGAATGGTCGGATTCGTCGGAACCCATGTAGTACGCGGCCAGCAAACCGGTGAACGCCGGGTCCTGCTTGGCGCCTTTGTACCCGAATGGGTAGACATGATAAATGCGGACGCCCGTTGCGGGCTGAGGTTCCTTGCGCGTGCGCACGATGACGGTTCTTTCGGCTTTCCCCTTCACGCCGTCGGGATCGGAAAGAACGAAATGGCATTCGTATTCGGTGTCGGGCTCCAGATTCAGAAGGCTGCCGGCAAACATGTTGGGAGCCACATAACTGAAATAGTGGCTGCCGCCATCCCGCGGCGTTCCGCCGGGCACCGACTCGTGCTGCAGGTGCAGAAGCGGCAGTCCCTTACGCCACTGCTGCTCGCCCTTCTTCCGGTAGGTCACGTCCACGCGAGCGTTGCGATTGTCGTCTCCCGAGATTCGCCATTCAAACCCGAGCGAAACCAGCGTTGGCGGCTCGGTCACGAACCCGCCCGGAACTGTTCTCAACTGCGACCAGGAAGGCGCCGGGAAAAGAGCAGCCAACACGAGCAGAAGAGCTGGCGAGACAGGATGGCGCATGCTTCGGTTCTCCTCGGTCTATTGCTCATTCCTGCGGTACCGAAGATACCCCAAGCGGCGATTGCTAGCATGCTCTGTTGTGCGGATTTTGATGGCGGAGAGGGTGGGATTCGAACCCACGGTAGGGTTCCCCCTACACTCGCTTTCGAGGCGAGCTCTTTCGACCGCTCAGACACCTCTCCGCGTCGTCGCGATTGGGCTAGCTTAGCAGACGCTCCTAGCGCTCACAACCGAGCGCCGCGACCGGTGTTACACCGAGTTCCTTCCAAGTTCGGAGTAGTACCTGTCTGACGACACCCCATTTGTGGGGTTGTTAGGGTATCGACACCGCAACATAGTGCGGGTACATTGGCCCTGTTGTTCATGGAGGAGACCGTGCGTTCCACCGTCCTTGGAGCCCGTTCCGTCCTAGTTGCCGTGCTTGTCGGCGCTCTTGTGAACCTTCCCGCCATGGCCGCGAGCGAGAAACCGCTCGCGACGGTCGTGGCCGCGCAATACGCGCATCTCGCGAATCTGAATGCAGTGCCGGGAGCCGATGTCTTTCTCGACGACACTCTCGTCACCGATCCGGGCGGCTCGCTGCGCCTGATGGTTGGAGCGAGTCAGGTGTATCTGCTCGCTTCGAGCGAGGCCACGCTGCGACAACAGGAGAACAAGGTCCTGGCCAAGGTGTATCGCGGAACGCTCGGATTCTCGACACCCACCAGCTCGAAGTCGAGACGCCGCTCGGCGTCGTGCGCGGAGTGGACGGCTCGCGCGTGTACGGGCAGGTGGCGCTTGCAAGCTCCGAGAAGATGGTCATTACCGCCTACGAAGGAACGCTGGTCGTCGAACGGGACGGCCAATCGCAGACGATTCGTCCGGGCCAGGCCTATAGCGTCAGTCTCATGGCTGACTCGGGTGGTGGAGGCGACGTCGGCGTCAAGGGCGTTGGGGTCCAGGGCGTCAACAAGAAACATTTGCTCTTCGTTCTGTTGGTCGCCGGAGCTATGGCCACCGTCGGCACCGTCCTCTACCTCGAGGAGTCCGAAAGCTGCATCACGCCGCCTTGCAGCTGAACGCGGCTTCTTCCTAACGCTGCTTCGTGAGTGACGGAAGGAAGGGCGGGACGCGGCGGCAATAGTCCTCATAGGCCGCGCCAAAGTGCGCTCGAAGTTCTCTTTCCTCCAGCGAAATAGCCACTAGCGTCAACACAAGCCACACCGCGGCTACGATCCAAGTCGCGCGCGTCCCCGCCAGAAGGCACGCACCCACAATCGCAAGAAACGAACCCGTATGACGCGGATGGCGGATGCGCGCGTAGATTCCATGCCGCGCCATCTCGCCTCCGCCGGTGAGTTCGGTCTTTCCCACAAGCCGCGCCGTCCCGAGATCGTGGTGGACGCGCCAGAAGATCCAGCCCTCGAATGCAATCAGCGCGAGGCCGGCAACGACTGACGCGACAGGCGGCAGGTCCTGCCGGAAGAGTTCGCGCCGATAGACGATGACCGCGGCGGTCACCGGAGGCCATGAAAGCAGCAATCCCACAACGTAGGCAGCGGTCGGACGGGTGCGCCAGAATCTTACCAGCGGATGCACCACAAACCAGTAGAGTGGAATGGGTAATTGCAAGAAGAGGACGATCGCCGCGAGCCACCCGAAAAACGTCACACGCGCATCTTGGTAGAAGCGCCATGCGCGAACAACGCTCTTCGAACGCGTCTCGAACCGGGGGGCCGCGCAGATATAATGGTTGCCTATTTCTATCGACGTTCATGGGAGAGGAAACGGAATGATCCATGGATTCAAGCGTCGGCCGCACCTTCAGGCGTTTGTGTGGGCCGCGGCGCTGTCGGCGGCGTGGGCGTCCCCGCCGGCCGCGCGCGCCGACGAACCCTACGCCCGCAGCCGCGACTACGCGTTGCAGGACATCCGCACGCATCTGTGGTTCGATCTCGATCAGCGCAAGGTCCGCGGCGAAGTAACCGAGAGCGTTTCCGCGCTGCGCGACAACGTTTCGGAACTGAAGCTCGATTCGGTGGACCTGAAAATCGAGAGCGTTCGCGTGGATGGTAAAGCCGCGAACTTCACGACCGATCCGAAACAGCTCATCGTGTCGCTCGATCGCCCTGCCCGGCGCGGAGAACGGCGCGAACTCTTCATCCGCTACGAGGGACAGCCCAAGAAGGGCCTCTACTTCATCCTTCCGGACCAGAACTATCCCCGGCAGCCGCGGGAAATCTGGACGCAGGGCGAGGCCGAAGATACGCGGTATTACATTCCTCTCTACGACTACCCGAACGCCCGCCTGACGTCGGAGATGCTGCTGACTGTCCCCGCGACGTGGATCACCGTTTCAAACGGCCGGCTGCTGGGCGTGAGCGACGAGCCGGACGGCACGAAGACGTGGGACTGGAAGCAGTCTGAGCCGCTTTCGACGTATCTGATCTCGGCGGTCGCCGGGGAGTTCGTCCAGCAGGAAGACTCGTGGCGCGGGATGCCGCTCCGCTACGTCGTGCCGCGCGGCGCGGAAGCCACAATCGAGCCGACGTTTTCGCACACGAAGGAAATGCTCGACCTGTTCTCCTCGAAGCTCGGTGTTCCCTATCCCTGGGCGCAGTTCGCCCAGACTTCGGTGGACGATTTCGTGGCCGGCGGAATGGAAAACACGAGCGCGGTGACGTTGACCGTGAACGAGCTCATCAACCCAAAGCTCGCGCCCGAAGACCACACGGGGTCGGACGATGTGACCTCGCACGAACTGGCGCATCAATGGTTCGGCGATCTCGTGACGTGCAAGGACTGGGCGAACCTCTGGCTGAACGAGGGGTTTGCGACGTTTTTCGAGCACTTCTGGATGGAGCAGCACTACGGCGCCGATGACGCAGCCTACGAATTCTGGCGCGAGCAGAACGGGTGGTTCCGGCAGCAGCGCCTCTATCCCGTGCCCATCGTCGACCGCGATTTCGACGACTCGACCAAGTACGAAGGCAACATCTACGACAAGGGCGGATGGGTGCTGAAAATGCTGCGGGAGAAACTCGGCGACGACGATTTCTTCCGCGCGCTGCGCAACTACCTGGAGACAAACCGCGGACAGAACGTGGTCACCGCGGATTTGCAGAAGGCGATCGAGCAGTCCACGTCCATCAATGTCGATAAGTTCTTCCGCCAGTGGGTTTACCGCGCGGGCGCTCCGCAGTTCGAGGTCAGCTACGCCTACGATGCCACGGCGCACCAGGTCAGGCTCGACGTCAAACAGACCCAAAAGCTGGAAGGTCTCGTCGGTCTCTTCGACGTTCCGATCGACGTGGAAATCGCCACGGCCGGCGGGCAAAAGACCTATCCGATCGAAGTAAGCAAGGTAACGGAAAGCTTCTCGTTCCCAGCCAACGGCGAGCCGCAGATGGTGCTCTTCGATCCGGGCGACCAGATTCTCAAGAAAGTTGAGTTCAGAAAGGATCCGGCGGCGCTGAGCTATCAACTGAAGAACGCCGAAACGGTTCCCGATCGCGTGGACGCGGCCGTGGCGCTCGGCAACGTGCGGAATGACGCCGACGTGGCGGCGGCTCTCGGCGAGGCGGCGCGGCACGACGCTTTCTGGGGAGTGCGCGTGGAAGCCCTGCGGGCGCTTGGCAAAATCGGCGGAGCGGATTCGGAAAAACAGGTGCTCGCTGCCCTCAACGGGGAGAAGACGCCGTGGGTTCGCGACGCCGCGACGCGGCAGCTCGGCAGCTTCAAGGACGATTCATCCCTCGCTTCGAAGCTGGCCGATACGGCGTCCAGCGATCCGGCGTATCGAGTCCGCGGGGCGGCGCTCGTTGCGCTCGCACAGCTCAAGGCGCCGAATGCATACGATACGCTTGCCGCAGCGGTCAAGTCGGATTCGCCGGACGATATTCTTCGCAACGCGGCGCTCGGCGCTTTTGGGCTCCTCGGAGACGACCGGAGCATTCCGATCCTGCTCGATTGGTCAGCGGCGGGGAAACCGTTTCGCAGCCGCCAGGCAGCGATCGGCGCCGTCGCCGACCTCGACAAGAAAGACAAGGCCATCACGCAGGCGCTCGTCTCGTATCTGCGCGAACCGTATTTCGACGTGAGATTCGCGGCCGTTCTCGCGCTCGGCGGGCGCGGCGATCCGGACGCGATCGTCCCGCTCGAAGACATGCTCAAGAACGGCGAACTCACGGTCGGCGAAGAGCCGTTCATCGAGGCATCCATAACGATGCTGAAGGCGCAAGCGGCCGCGAAATAGGAGCGCCTCGGCCAGCTCAGGCGATGAGGATTCGGAGATCGCGCAGATTGTTGCCGGTCGGGCCGGTGACGATCGCATGGCCCAGGCGGGCGAAGAAGTTGTAGGCGTCGCTGCGGCGCATGAAATCGCCCGCATTGAGCCCTGCTGCGCGACCGCGAGCGAACGTTTCTCCATCGGCAACGGCGCCCGCGGCCGGGCTGTTGCCGTCGATTCCGTCCGTGCCCGCACTAAGCACCGTGATATTCCGTCCAGCGATTTTCGGCACGCACGCCAGCACGAATGCCGAGTTGCGTCCGCCGATTCCGTCGCCCGTCACCGGGCTGCTCAGTTCCCCATCCGCCAAAACGGCGACGCGATGGTGCGGATTTGCCTTCTTTTGCGCTTCGAGCTGAGCCAACAGGTAGTCGGCGGCCTTTTCGAGCGGCCAGTTGTCCGTCGAATTGTCGCAGATGCAGACGCAGCCTTCCGCCTCGCAGGCGTGGTGGGCCGCGTGGAACAGTTCGTGCACGCCGAGCAGAAGGACGAACTGCGAGCGCACAAAGGCCGAGTCGCCTTCCTTGGGAGTCTCAGTCAACGTGTGATTGTCGAAAGCCGCGCGAAGCGAAAGAGGAAGCTTGCCGATGAGGCCGTAGTCCCGGGCGACGCGCTCGGCGTCGCGAATTGCGGTAGGATCCGGCAGCGTCGGCCCGGACGCGAGGGCGGATTCCTGGCCCTGCGGCACGTCGCTGATGGCAAACGTCAGCTTCATCGAGCGCGGCGCGGCGGCAGCCAGGCGCCCGCCTTTCGTCGCGGAGAGATGCTTGCGCACGGCGTTGATATCGTCGATGGATGCGCCGCAGGTGACGAGCGCCGCGTGCAGCTTCCGAAAGTCTTCGAGGCTTACCGAAGGATCGAGCGGCTGCTCGACGAGCGCCGAGCCGCCACCGGAAATCAGAAAGAAAGCCAGCGTTCGCTCATCGCAGCGCGCGAGGCGATCGAGAATCGCCCGGCCGGCCGCAAAACTCCCCGCGTTCGGCACCGGATGACCCCCAGCGAACATTCTCCATCCGGCCAGGTCGCCCGTGGACCCCGCGGGAACAACGAGAATGCCTTCGACCGGAAATTCCGGCTTGAGAACGCGGCCGAGGCCCTCGGCCATCGCGAAGGAAGCCTTGCCGTATGCGATTGCGAGAATCGTTTCGAATTCGCGGAGGTCGATCGCGGCGTCACCGGCACGAATTCGAGAGCCACTGCGCGCGAGCTTGCGCTCGAGTGCCGCGGAAACGTCGATGGCCGCGAGCGTGTTGCGGAACGCGCGTTGCGCAATCTCCTTCACGCTTTTTCGATCGCGGCGGCGCCGGCGCGAGCGACGTCGAGATCCTGCTCTTCGGTTCCCGCGCTCGCTCCGACCGCGCCGACCACCTGACCGTCCACGATCAGCGGCACGCCGCCCCGGATGGGCGTCTGATGGCTCGAGGCAGCGACGGCGAGGCCTAGCGCGACCGGCAAGTTCACTTGATCGCCCGCCATCGACGGGCCTGTCGGCGCGCGGCGCATTGCGGCGGCTTGCGCCTTGACCAGGGCGATGGCGATGGACGACGGCTTGGCACCGTCCATGCGCTCGAAGACGAGCAAGTGGCCGCCGTCGTCCACGACGGCGACATTCATCGGTACCTGAATCTCCTCAGCGCGACGCCGCGCGGCTGCGAGAACAGCGCGTGCGCCTTCGACTGTCAGCTTCGGTTGGTTGCGTGTGACGAGTGGCAACTTTGCCTCCATGCGAGAAAGTCTGGCCAGCTTCTAGAGCCCGAGCGCATCCGCGTTCAGCGCGTTGGGCGGGCGACGACCCTCGAAAAGCGCGGCGGCGTTGGTCGCCGCCATCACCGCCATTTTCGTGCGCGTTTCAACCGAAGCGCTGGCGATGTGGGGCGCGAGAATGACGTCGCGCCGGGGAATCAAACCGGGATGGGCCTTCGGCTCATGTTCGTAGACGTCGAGCGCCGCACCCGCGATTCTCTTCTGCTCGAGCGCGTCGACGAGCGCGGCTTCGTCCACCACCGGTCCGCGCGACGTGTTGATCAAGTACGCGGTCGGCTTCATTTTGCCGAACGCATCCTTCGAAATCAGGTGCCGGGTCTCGGGCAGAAGCGGGACGTGCAGCGAGATGAAATCGGACTCGCGGAGAAGCCGATCGAGATCGACAAATTCGGCATGCAATTCCCTTTCGACATCGGCCGCCACGCGGGCTTGATCGTCGTAGAGCACGCGCATCCGAAAGCCCTGCGCACGGCGCGCGACTCCGCGGCCGATCCGCCCGAAGCCGATAATGCCGAGCGTTTTCTCCCAAACGTCGCCACCGAGGAGTTGATCGAGATCCCAACCGGGCCACGTGCCGGAGCGCATCCAGGCGTCGCCTTCGACGAGCCGCCGCGCAATCGCCATGAGGAGCGTCCAGGCAAAGTCGGCCGTCGTGTCATCGAGCACTCCCGGCGTATTGGTCGCGACCACTTTGCGGCGCGTGCACGCCGGCACGTCGATATTGTCGTAGCCGACTGAGACGGTGGAAGCGATGCGCAGCCCGAGTGACGTCGCGAGCAGCTCTTCGTCCACTTTCTCCGTAAGCAGGCAGACGAGCGCTTCCTTGTCCGCTACGCGCTTGAGCAATTCGGTGCGCGGAATCCTTTCGGCCTGCGTCCAGTATTCGACGTCGAAATTCTGGTCCAGAATCGCACGCGCCGCCGGAAACAGGGGCCGCGTCACAAGAGCCTTCGGCTTGTTCGCCACGTATGCCTCGGAGAAAGGATTTCGCGCCGCGCAGTAGGATACACCACGGAGCGGCCTCGTTGACGGCCACTCGCGCGAACGACTATAGTGGCCGCGAGACGGCTCACATCACCTATCCAGATGAACTCTCGACTCCTCCACGATCTGAAAAAGCTGCTCGGCCGGGACGGCGTCCTGCACAAGCCTGAAGACTTGATGCTTTACGAGTACGACGGCTCGGTCGAAGTGGCGCGGCCGAATTGCGTTGTGTTTCCGCGCACGACAGAGGAGGTGATGGGAATCGTGCGGCTGGCGAGCCGCCACCAGATGCCGCTCGTCGGCCGCGGTGCGGGCACCGGCCTATCGGGCGGCGCAATCGCGCGGCAGGGCGGCATCATCACGTCTTTTGCGCGCATGAACCGCATCCTCGAAATCGATGCGGAAAACCAGCGCGCCCGCGTACAGCCGGGCGTGGTGAATTCCGATTTGAGCGTAGCGACCGAACACCTCGGGCTCCATTTCGCGCCCGATCCATCGAGCCAGAAGGCGTGCACGATCGGAGGCAACGTCTCCGAGAACTCCGGCGGGCCGCACACGCTCGCCTACGGCGTGACGACGAACCACGTGCTGGCGCTGGAAGTGGTTCTTCCGACGGGTGAGCTGCTGCATCTCGGGAATTCGGCGCTCGACGCGCCCGGCTACGACCTGATGGGTCTATTCGTAGGCTCGGAAGGCACGTTCTGCCTCGTCACGGAAATCACGGTGAAGCTTACGCGCCTCCCTGAAGCGACGAAGACGCTGCTCGCCGTCTACGATTCCGTGGACGACGCGACCGAGACGGTGGTCGAGATCACCGCGCGAGGGATCACGCCTGCTGCCTGCGAGATGCTCGATGGGTGGACGATCCGCGCGGTTGAAGATTACGTCCACGCAGGGTTTCCGCTCGATTGCGCGGCGATCCTGCTGATCGAAGTCGACGGATTGCGAGAAGCGGCCGAATACGAGGGCGCCGAGGTGGCGGACGTTTGCCGGCTGCACCGCGCGCGCGAGGTTCGCGTGGCCCGCGATGCGCGCGAGCGCGACCTCCTCTGGAAGGGCCGTAAGAACGCGTTCGGCGCCGTCGGGCGCCTTTCGCCGACGTACTACACGCAGGACGGCGTCATCCCGCGCACGAAACTTCCCGCGACGCTGCGCCGGATCGGCGAGATCGGCCAGAAGTACGGCTTCGCCATCGGCAACATCTTTCACGCGGGCGACGGCAACCTGCATCCGATCATCCTGTTCGACGCGCGCGACCAGCAGCAGTTCCGCAACGCCGTCGCGGCGTCCGATGAAATCATCCAGTTCTGCATCGAGGTGGGCGGGTCGATCACGGGAGAGCACGGCGTGGGAATGGAGAAGGACCGGCTGATGCCGCTGCTCTTCAGCGAGGCCGATCTCGATCTGATGCGGCGCGTCCGCGACGTGTTCAATCCGGCGGGCTTGCTCAACCCCGCAAAAGTCTTGCCGACACCGAAAGGCTGCGGCGAAATTCACGTGCGGCCCGTCCCGGCGACGGCTTCCGGACCATTCTCGGTATGAACGCGGCGAGCACAACAATTTCCTCGCGCCTCACCGAAATCGCCGGTCCATCGAACGTCGTCGCCGACCCCGCGCAGCTCGGAGCGTACGAAATCTGTGGCAAGAGCCCGGGCGCGGCGGTGCGTCCCGGGACGAGCGAGGAAATCGCCGAGATCGTCAGATTCGCGGCGGCGGAAAAGCTCTCCGTCGTTCCGACGGGCGCGCGGACGAAGCTCGGCATGGGCCTGCCGCCGAGGCAATACGATCTGGCGCTCGACGTGACGCGGCTCGACCGCGTGATCGCCTACGATCCCGGCGACCTGACTCTGAGCGTCGAGCCGGGGACACCGCTGCGCAGGTTGGAGGGCGTGCTCGCGGGGCACAAGCAATTTGTCCCGCTCGACGTACCGTTCATGAATCGCGCGACCGCGGGCGGCACAATCGCGTCGGGTGTGGATTCGCCGCTGCGGCAGTTCTACGGCACGGCGCGCGACTACGTCCTCGGAATGGAATTCGTCACGGGCGACGGAACGGCGGCGAAAAGCGGCGGGCGCGTGGTGAAAAACGTCGCGGGCTACGATCTGCACAAGGTGATGATCGGCGCGCTCGGCACGCTCGGCGTCATCACGAAGATCAATTTCAGGACGTTCCCTGTGCCGGGAGCCGTGCGGACGTTCGTGGCCAGCTTCCCGAGCGGCGAGCGGGCGCTCGATCTGCGCCATCGAGTGGCGCGTTCGCCGCTGAGGCCGCTGACCTTGGAAATCCTCAGCCCGCGCGCCGGCGAGTTGCTTTCGAGCGACGTCGCCGCGCGCATCGAGCCCGGCCCGATGCCGCCCAGCGCGCTTGCGAAGGAGCAGTGGGCCGTCGTCGCAAGCTTCGGGGGAACCGGAAAAGTGCTCGAGCGAAGCGAACTCGAGCTGCGCCGGATGGCAGAAGAGGCCGGTGCCGCGGGGATTGTTGCCCTTGGCGACGACAAAGTGCCGGGTGCGTTCGGGCGCACGCGCGAGTTCGTTCCCATCGCGCTCGAATCTGGGGCGGCAGCAACGATTTTGAAACTCAGCGCGGTGCCCGCGCGGATGCAGCAAATCCTGGACGCCGCGGCGAAAGCGACCGATGCCGCCGAATTGCGCTGGGCGGCGCTCGCGCGGGGGCTTGGCGTCATCTATTTCGCTCTGCTCCCGAACGAAGAGAGTCCCGAGGCTCTGAGCCGCGTGACTCGCGCCGCGAACGACATTCTTGCGGAGTGCGCCGCGCTCGGCGGAAACGCCGCGATTCCCTGGTGCCCTGCCGCGTGGAAGAGCGCGCTGCCGATATGGGGTCCCGACCGCGGCGATTTCGAGCAGATGCGCAAACTCAAAAAAGTCTTTGATCCGCACAGCATCCTCGCGCCGGGGCGATTCGCGGGAGGAATATAGCGCGTGGCTTCCGGGCTCAGCGGATTTACCGGCGTGGACAAGCCGGAGTACGCGGACTACTCGCGCTGTGTTCACTGCGGGCTGTGCCTGAACCATTGCCCCACCTATCGGCTATGGCATCAGGAAGCCGATTCCCCGCGCGGGCGGATTCGCCAGATGCAGCTCGTGGACGAGAGGCGGCTCGAACTGGGCGACGGTTTCGTCACGCACATCGACCGTTGCCTCGATTGCCGCGCGTGCGAGACGGCGTGCCCTTCGGGCGTTGAGTACGGCAAGCTGGTCGAGGCGGCGCGGGCGCAGATCGAACAACGATACACTCGGCCGCTCGCTTCGCGCGTGGCCCGCGATTTCGTCTATCGCCGGCTGCTCCCCTACCCGCAGCGCATCGCGAGGGCCGCGCGCTTGCTGCGAATTTATCAGCGGTCCGGCCTGGCCGCGCTCGCTCGCGGGACAGGCATCCTGAAATTGCTCGGACTGGAGGACCGCGAGCGGCTGCTTCCAAAGATCGACCGAGAGTTCTTTTTTGCGGAGCTTGGGCGCGCGTTCGCCGCACAGGGCGTGCAGCGCGCGCGGGTGGCGTTCTTCGCGGGCTGCGTGGCGCAGGTGACGTTCAGCGAGCTCAATCGTTCGACGATCCGCGTCTTGCAAGCGAACGGCTGCGAAGTGGTGGTTCCCGCGGCGCAGGTCTGTTGCGGAGCGCTTCCGGCACATGCGGGCGTGCGAGACGTCGCTCGCAATCTGGCCCGCGCGAACTTCGCCGCGTTTCCGGTCGAAGATTTCGACGCGATTATCACGAACGCTGCCGGATGCGGTTCCACGCTCAAGGAGTACCCGCACCTGCTCGCAGCAAACGATCCGGCGCATGAACAGGCTGCAAGGTTCGCCGCAAAGATGCGCGACGTGACGGAGTTTCTCGCCGAACTGGGGCTGGCCGCGCCGATGCGACCGCTGCCCCTGCGCGTGACGTATCAGGACTCGTGCCATCTCGCCCATGGACAGAAGGTCCGCGAAGCACCCCGCAAGCTGATTCGCGCCGTGCCCGGCGTGGAATTGGTCGAGATGCCGCTCGCGGACCAGTGCTGCGGCTCGGCGGGCGTTTACAACGTCACGCAGACGGACACGTCTCTCGAACTGCTGGCGCTGAAGATGGAATCGGTGGGCGCAACGAAATCGCAGGCGATCGTGACCGCGAACCCCGGCTGCATTTTACAGCTTCGCGCCGGCGCCGCCATTCATCGCACCGGCCACGAGGTCCTGCACGTGGTCGAACTGCTCGACCGCGCTCTCGCCTGATTACCGTTCCTTTCTATCTTTCGCCGACGAGGTAGCGGCAGCCGCGCGGCCCCATCTGCGCCGAGTGCACGGCGCCGGCGGGAACGTCGCAGCGGTCACCGACGCCATACGTTTGCGACGCTCCTTTCATGGTGAGCGTCATTTCGCCATCGAGGATGATGTGTGCGGTGAGTGCCGCGTGAGTGTGGTCGGGGTAGAAGGCGTGCGGGCCATCCTGCCACACGAACGTGTGCGAAAAGCCTTCCGTTTCGAGCTGTTTCCGCAGTTCGCTCTCGTTCAGCTGGACCATTTGCTAACGGGAATTATAGCAGCGGAAGGAAAAGCAGATCCCTCCGTACGTCCCGCGCACATCAGACAGCGATGTGAAAAGCGAGACGCGGGACTCCCTTCGGGATGACACAGCGTTGCCTCGAAACAGGGAGGGAGGCTTGCGGGCGGGGCGTGGTGAGGGGTTACCGCCCGCAAGTTGGTGCTAGGAGAAAAAGCAATTCCTTTTGGTTCAGCTACTGCTGTAGCCGGCCCGCCCTGAATGTGACGTTCGGCCCGCCCTGCTTCACCGTGTAATCGGACGGCACTTGGAAAAGGCTCGCATTCGGCTCGCTGCGCTGAATGTTCGTCAACTGTGTGACCGTTTCGCCCATGCGCGGGTCGCTGCGCTTGCTCAACACGACCATTTGCAAGTCGGACGAATACCATTTCTCGGTCGTGATCACGATTGGATTCTGGTTCCCGATGGCGCCCGCGGGAATCGTGCGCGTGTAGCGCGTGCCCTCGGCCGTGACGCCATTGATCGTCTGCGTCCCGAGCGAAGTCGTCACCACATCCTTCTGATCCGGTCCCTGTCCGCCCGGCGGTGGCCCCACCTGCCCGAAAGCGCGCGGACCACCGTGGTGGTGGTGCTTGCCTGGCGGCTGCACCTGGCGTGCGATCTTACTGTCGGGCTCAAGAATGTATTGCGTGCTGGCTACGGGATCGTTGATGAAGACCACGTGCGGCGCGGTCTTACCCGATGCGGCCCAAGGCCCGATACCGGGCAGCGTCATATCGCGGCGCGTCCGGCCCTGGCTATCGCGGGCAAACGAGCCCGTCGCGCTGCGCTGAATCTGGTTGCCGTCAGCAAGAATCTGCGTGGTCTTCGTGGAAAAGGCTGCGCTGAACGGCGCGCCCGTCACTGTCTTGCCGCCGATACCGCCCTCGAAGCCAAGAAATGCGATGGCGTCATCCGGACCCATGCCGAGTCCCGGCCCGGGCCCGAACCGCGGCCCTTGCGCGAGGGCCGCACCGGCAACGACGAGCGCTGCCGCTATGGCAAGAAATCTGAAATATCTTCGTTCTGTCTTCACGCTCGTTCCTCCACTTCGACCTGAGCCACCTAGAACTCCTGGCTTGCGCTCTCCTGAGACACGAGGCGGATCGCCTGCGGCGTTCCGTCGTCGCTCACCAACAGATCCGCCGGAACGCTCCCCGATGATCCCGCCAAGCTCACCGGCATTCCGAGCGACGCGAGTGCCGGTCCCGAAAGCTCCACGCGCACGACGGCCCCGCCTTCAAGCCCCTGGGGATCGTCCGCGTAGGGCAAGGCAATGAACCGAGCGCTGGTATCCGAATCCGCTTGTTGAACCTGCGACATGGATTGAGTTGTCCCGGTCTGATCTGGATTTGCAGTCGCTACGGGAGACTCGTTCGCCTGTAACCCGGCCGAGCCTGATACCGGACTGATTCCGGTTCCCTGCGGCGCGGGTCCAGGCCGGCGGAACTGGTACAACGAAAGCCCCGCGGCCACAAGAACAGCCGCCGCGATTCCGATCGCCGCAATTCGCCTTCGCATCGCGTGGCGCGATGAAGCGGCCTTCTCGTGACGAAACGCTCGAAGCAGCGCCGCTTCCGCGGACGGAGGCGCCTGCTGTCCGAATTCCTTCGTCGCGATGGTGCGCAGCGCCAGATCGAGGGACTCAACTTCGGTCAGAATTTGCGCGCACCGCGCGCACGACTCCGCATGGACGAGCGCGCTTTCGCGCAGCGCCGCATCTGTTCCAGGCCGGTCGAGATCGTGAACCACTTCATCGAATCGTGCGCAGTCCATAAGTTTCGCCTCACTGCCTACCAGGCCGTTCAATCATCCATCCATTCGTTCGCTCATGCGCCCACCGCCGGAATGCGGCGCGTCGCCCGCGCGTCGCGAAGTTTTTCGAGGAGGATCGCTCTCGCCCGGTGCAATCGCGAGCGGACAGTTCCCACCGGGCACTCGAGCGCCGATGCCGCCTCTTCGTAACTCATCTCTTCGAGGTCGCATAGAACCACGACCTCGCGGTAGTTCTCCGGCAGGGTGGAGATTGCCTGGCGCACGCGGCCGATTGTCTCGAGCGCAGTGAATTCATCCCGACCGGCCGGGTGTGCGCCGTGGCCGTTTCCTCCGCCGTATGAACCGTTGCGAGCCGCAGGGCCTTGCGCCGATTCGCTGAGATCATCGGCATCGTCCACGAACGCCACGAGGCGACGGTCCTGCTCCCAGCGCTTTCGCAGGAAATTGCGCGCGATGCCGAATAAAAACCCGCCGAGGGTGCCCCGCGCTGGATCGAACCGCTTGGCGTCGCGAATCAGCGTCATGAAGACCTCTTGCGTCACGTCTTCGGCCACCGCCGGGTTGCCGCTCATGTGCAAAGCAAAACGATAGATGGACGGATGCCTGCGGCGGTAGAGCAGCGTAAACGCTTCTTCATCGCCGGCGATCATCCGGCCAAGCAGGCCGTCGTCGGTCAATTCGGTGGCCTTGGTCATCTTGAGTATTTCGACGGCCCGTCCCCGCTCTCGTTACATATTCCGGGGAAAGTCTCCCTCGGTTCCAGAAACTTGGATGCAGGATCCTGGACCGGCGCGGCAAGACCGGTTCTTGACCAACGCGCTCTTGTCCAATAACGTATGGTCCGGCAAAGACACCAGAGCGTCAGCCGGGCCGCCAGCGGCCGGCGAACCCGGCAGAGATCCGGGCCCACGAGGAGGACCGATGCTAGAGTTCGATCCGCACGTTCTCGACGAAAAGCCGATTCCGCCGCCGGCAGAGTTCAGCAGGCGCGCGCACGTCAAGTCGCTCGAAGAGTACCGCAAGATGTACGACCGCGCGCAAAACGATCCCGAAGGCTTTTGGGGCGAGCAAGCGAAGATGCTCGACTGGTTCACGCCGCCCACGAAGGTCCTCGAATGGGACTCGCCCCACGCGAAGTGGTTCGTCCGCGGGAAACTGAACGTCGCTTACAACTGCCTCGACCGGCACGTCGCGAAGAACCCGAACAAGCCCGCGCTTTTCTGGGAAGCCGAGGACGGCCCGACCCTGCAATTCACGTATGCCGAGCTGCACGAGCGCGTCTGCCGGTTCGCAAACGCGTTGTCCAATCTCGGAGTCAAAACGGGCGACTGCGTCGCGATCTATCTGCCGATGATTCCGGAACTGCCCATCGCGATGCTCGCTTGCGCGCGGATCGGCGCCGTGCATTCGGTGGTTTTCGGCGGATTCAGCGCCACGGCGCTCGTCGACCGCATCGCCGACGCGAAGTCGAAGATTCTCATCACGGCCGATGGCGGCTATCGGCGCGGCAAGGTCGTTCCACTGAAAGACACCGCCGACGCAGCGCTGAAAAATTGCCCCACGATCGAAAAGTCGATCGTCGTCCGGCGCACGCGCGAAAAGGTCGCTTGGCAGGAAGGGCGCGACCTCTGGTGGCACGATCTGGAGAAGGCTGCTTCGAAAGATTGCCCCGCCAAGCCTTTTGATTCCGAGCAGCCGCTCTACATCCTTTACACCAGCGGCACGACGGGGAAACCAAAAGGCGTGCTGCACACCTCGGCCGGTTACTTGCTGCAAGCGATGTGGACCGCCAAGCTGGTCTTCGATCTGCGCGACGACGACATCTACTGGTGTACCGCCGATATCGGCTGGGTGACGGGCCACAGCTACATCGTGTATGGCCCGCTCGCGAACGGCGCGAGCATCGTGATGTATGAAGGCGCGCCGGACCATCCGCGAAAGGACCGCTTCTGGGAAATCGTCGAGCGTTACAAGGTCAGCATCTTTTACAGCTCCGCGACGGCCGTGCGCGCTTTCATGGCCTGGGGAAAGGAATGGCTCGACAAGCACGACCTTTCGAGCCTCCGCGTCCTCGGCACCGTCGGCGAGCCGATCAATCCCGCCGCGTGGAAGTGGTACTTCGAAGCCATCGGCAAGAATCGCTGCCCGATCGTCGACACCTGGTGGCAGACCGAGACCGGCGCGATGATGATCGCCCCGCTGCCCGGCGCCACGCCCACGAAGCCCGGCTCCGCCACACTGCCGCTGCCGGGCGTGATCGCGAAAGTCGTGAACATGAAGAACGAGCCGGTGGCGCCCGGCGAGACCGGTTATCTCACGATTCAGAAGCCCTGGCCCTCGATGCTGCGGACCATCTTCGGCGACGACGAGCGCTACGTCCGCGAGTATTGGCAGAGGATTCCCGGCGTCTATTTCGCCGGCGACGCCGCGCAGTGCGACAAGGACGGCTACATCTGGGTGCTCGGCCGCGTGGACGACGTCATCAAGGTCGCCGGGCACCGGCTCAGCTCGATGGAGATCGAAAGCGCTCTCGTCAGCCATACGTCGGTGGCCGAAGCCGCGGTCGTTGCGCGGCCGGACGAGATCAAGGGCGAGGCCATTGTCTGCTTTGTCACGCTGCGCTCGGGAAAGTCGCCCTCCGGCGAGCTCCGCTCGGCCTTGATGGAACATGTTTCCATGACCATCGGCACCATCGCGCGCCCCGCCGATGTCCGCTTCTGCGATGTGCTCCCGAAGACGCGCAGCGGCAAGATCATGCGCCGCCTGCTGCGCGAGCTTGCGCATAAAGGCGGCATCTCCGGCGACACGACCACTCTCGAAGACATGGCTGTGATCGAGCGGCTCGCTGCGGCGCAGGGCAAGGAAGAGGAGTAGGCGCGCTTCCGAAGCGTGAAGCTTCAGATCCTGATGCTGCACCAGCTCGCAGCTGCGGAGGTAAGAGCGCAGCGATCGCTTGCCGATAATCGGGTACATGGTTTGGGGACCACAGAGGGGGGGGCTCGCTCAATGCGCTTCTTAGGGACCGCTGTCTTGGCTGGTGGCGCCGTGCTTGCCTTGCTGCTGGCGACGGCGACGAAGGCTCAAACGGCTGCCGATTGGCCAATGTACAACCGCGACTTGGCCGGAACACGCTATTCGCCGCTCGCGCAAATCGACACCGGGAATGTCGCGAAGCTCACGCAAGTCTGGGCCTATCGGCCGCGGGCGGGGGGCGAGGGCCCGTCGGCCGCCAGCTTTAACCAGGTGACACCCATCGTAGTGAACGACGTGATGTACGTGGCTGCCGGAAACCGAGTCGTGGCGCTCGAACCCGAAACCGGCAAGGAGATATGGCGGTATGAACTGAAGACGGGTCTAGTCCCGCAGCGTGGCGTCGCGTACTGGCCGGGTGACGCCGACAATCCCCCGCGAATCATCTTCACGAGTCTCCACAAGCTTGTGGCTCTCGACGCCAGGACCGGGAAGCTCGACCCGAAGTTTGGCGACGGCGGCGAAGCGACCATGGACGTGCCCTTCGCCGAGGTCCCAACGATCTACAAGAACGTCATCCTGATCGGAGCCAACGTGTACGGGCCCGGAGAAACCAACCTTCATCCCCAGGACGAAGTCTGGGCAGGGGTTCCGGGTGACTCGCGGGCATACGACGCCCGCACGGGCGAGAAGCTCTGGACTTTCCACACGATTCCGTGGCCGGGTGAGGTCGGCCACAACAGTTGGCCGGAGACTGGATGGAAGGGCCGCGGCGGCACGAACGTATGGTCCATCACAATGACCGTGGACGAGAAGCGCGGCATCGCCTACATGCCCGTCGGCGGACCGGCGGCGAACTACTACGGAGGCGACCGGCCCGGTAACAACCTCTTCTCCAATACGCTGGTTGCCGTCGATGTGAACACGGGAAAACTGAAATGGTATTTCCAGACGGTTCACCACGAGCTGTGGGACTTCGACCTGCCGCCGGAGCCGGCGCTGATCGACATCATGCACAACGGCAAAAAGATTCCTGCGGTCGCGCTGGTGGGCAAGTCGGGTTACATGTTCATTTTGGATCGCGTCTCCGGCAAGTCGGTGTTCGGCGTCGAGGAGCGGCCGGTTGCCAAGGGAGACGCTCCCAGCGAGGTGTATTCGCCCACGCAGCCCTTTCCGGTGAAGCCGCCGCCATTGGCCCGCGTGTCGGTCGGCCCGGAGGATATCGTCACGGCCGACGATACGACTGCCGATCACGCCAAGGCCTGTCATGAGCTTTGGGAGAAAAGCAACTATGTCACGGAAGGGCCGTTCACGCCGTGGGTCGTTCGAACTGACCCGAAAGACACCAAGACGACGCTGATTTTCCCCGGGGCCACTGGCGGAGCGAACTGGGGCGGCGCGGCGTCCGATCTAAGAATGAACTACGTCTTCGTGAACGTCCAGAACCAGGGATCAAGTGGCTGGCTGGAGAAGAATCCGAGATACAGCCCGGACACAGCGAACAAGGAAGTCGCCTATCACCGGGGCAGCGGCGCCGGTAGCCAGTACGGCTCGTTTAGCGCTCCAGCGAAAGACGCGAACGGCAAGGTTCTCGGCACCTGGCCGTGTCAGAAACCGCCGTGGGAAAGCCTGGTCGCCGTTAATGTGAATACCGGGGAGATCGCGTGGAGCGTCCCGCTCGGGATCACCGAAGAGCTGCCCGAGTCGAAGCAGCACACCGGCAGACCCGGCGCCTTCGCCGGTCCCATCGCGACCGCAGGCGGACTGGTCTTCATCGGCGCGACCAATGACAACCGCTTCCGCGCCTTCGATTCGAAGTCGGGCAAGGAGCTCTGGTCCACCAAGCTCGAATACACCGCCAGCGCCGTGCCCATGACCTATCAAGGCAAGGACGGCAAGCAGTATGTCGCCATCATGGCCGCCGGAGGCGGCGGGGGCACGGATCAAGGGCTGGTCGTGTTCGCCCTGCCCTGAGTGGCCTGCCCGAGTGACTGAATTGGAGGCGCATGTGGTTTATCCATGTGACCGCCGGCAATGACGGATCGTTCGCGCCGCCACATCCTGAAGATGGCCCTGAAGATCGCATCGGTCGGAGCTGCGTTCACCGCGCTGGGCGTTTCGAACGGTGACCCGGTGCTCGGCTTGATTTTCCCTCCGGCTAACACTCCCGTCCCGCCGGAGGCCTACCTGATGTACCCGTCGGGCGTGCAATTCCTTTCGCTCGGCGTCGGCCTAGAGCGCATGACGCCGGAAGGCTACGATCAGGTCGTCGGCCGCATCGTGCCCGCCGCGAAAAAGCTCGCTGCCGACGGCGCGAACGCCATCGCCGTGATGGGAACGTCCCTGACTTTCTACAAGGGCGCCGCATTCAATCAGCAATTGAAGGAAAGCATCACGAAAGCGACCGGATTGCCCTCGACTACCATGAGCACGGCAATCATCGACGGCCTCAAAGCTGTCGGCGGGCACCGTCTGGCCGTTGCCACCGCCTATAATGAAGAAGTGAGCCGGCGCCTGCGCGTGTTCTTGGAGGAGTCCGGCTTCGAGGTACTTGTGGTGAAAGGGCTCGGCATCGAGAGATTCGAGGACAGGCCCCCCGTGACCCAGGATGAGTTGCTGAAGTTCAGCGCCGGCGTGTGGGAGTCTGCCCCAAAAGCGGACGCGATCGTAATCTCCTGCGGCGCCCTGAAGACGCTGGAGCTTCTCGCTCCCCTCGAACAACGCTGCAAGGTGCCGGTTGTGTCCAGCCTGCCGCACGCGCTCCGGGCGGGCGTTCGCCTGCTCGGCCTCAGCGGACGCGCCCCCGGCTACGGAACTCTGCTCTCCAAAGGATAGTCCGCCGGAAACCAAGACATGCAGAAGCTGAGCGCGGGTTTGCTTATGTTCAGGCGACGAAACCGGGAGCTTGAGGTTTTTCTTGTCCATCCCGGCGGCCCGTTCTGGAAAAACAAGGACGACAGCGCGTGGTCGATTCCCAAGGGCGAGTATTCCCAGGGAGACGACCCTCTCGAAGCAGCCAATCGGGAATTCCGGGAGGAGACAGGATTCGAGCCCGGAACTGAACTGATTCCTCTCGGCGAAATCCGGCAACCCAGCGGGAAGATCGTCACCGTCTGGGCTTTCGAGGGGGATTGCAATCCGGCCGACCTGCGCAGCAACACGTTTTCAATCGAATGGCCGCCCAAATCCGGCCAGATCCGCGAGTTCCCCGAAGTCGACCGCGCCGTCTGGTTCCCGGTCGAAGTCGCCAGGACCAAGCTTTTGAAGGGCCAGCTCCCGTTCCTCGACAAACTGATCTTGAAACTCCAGGCGCCCGACCCCTAACCGCCAGAATCCTGTCCCGCGGGCCTCATCATCTTCGCCGCCATTTTCGCGATGAAGCGGCGTGGCGCGAGTCGCTCGCTTGTAACCATCAACCGGTTCTTCGTGCCCGAAATGACGCAACTTTTGCCTTCCAGGAGCCCTTCGAGGCCCACTCGGGCGACCTTTTCGGCCGTTTCTGCCACCCGGAACATGCGATCCGGCTGCTGCGCGACCTGCTGGAACTCCGTGTTCGTCGAGCCGGGGCATAGCGCGCAGACGCGCACGCCGAACCGCCGGACTTCCTCGGCGATTCCCTCGGCGAAGATCAGGTCGAACGCCTTCGTCGCCGCATACACCGCAATGAACGGCACAGCCTGAAATGCCGCCGTCGACGCCACGATCAGGATGTCGCCGTGCTTCCGCTCGACCATCGCCGGAAGGTACAGCCGCGTCAGATGGACCACGGCGGAGCAGTTGACCTGAATCATCTCGAGCAGCCGCGTTCCCCCGATTTCGTGGGTGTAGCCGAACGCCCCAAACCCGGCGTTGTTGATCAGCAGCTCCACGTCGATGCCCTTCCCGGTCGTGAACGCGTGAATCTCGCGCGCCGCTCCGGGCTGAATCAGGTCGGCGGCGAAGACTTCGGCTCGGACGCCGTGCTTTGTGGAAAGATCGCCTGCCAGTTGGGCGAGGCGGTCCGTGCGCCGGGCCGTCAGAACGAGGTTTGCCCCTGCCGCCGCCAACTGTTCCGCGAGCGCCCAGCCGATTCCAGCGCTGGCGCCCGTCACTAACGCCCACTTCCCGGCCCATCGGTTGTTCGGATTGCCAGACACGGATGCCTCCTCTCAGCGAAGGGAAATCAAATCACACTTGGGGATGCTTCGGAAGAAGGAAAACGGGCTCTAAGACGTGTGGAGGCGCAAATCAGGCCGCGCGATCGGTTCGGGGGAAGACGGTATCACGAAGGCGCGTGCCCTGCTCCTTCAGCCGGTCGAGCAGCCGCCGCGCCCAGACGAATTCCGCGGCCAGAACGCCGAGGCCCACAAGAATCGTCAGCCAGCCGGGGAATGGCGTGAAGAACATGACGACGCCAAGCGCAAGCAACGTGAAGCCAAAAACGATTCGGAGGATTCGCTTGGCCTGTTGGAGAGTCCTGATCATCTTTTCTCCGGCTTCCTCTCTGCTTCGATCGCCATTCTCATCCGCGATCGCGCCAGCTACTGCGTTTGATGCACTCACTGAGATACACGATTCCAAAATGTTCAAAGCACGCTTCGTGCCAATTCATCCGCCGCTTGCCGAATGCGTTCATGCTGCTGATAATGGACTTCGCTCGCGGCGCCTTCGAAAATTTTTCGCCGCATTCCAAATGTGGGAAATTTCTTCCTGGTGAGGATGAAAAAATGGAGCTTCTCAGCGTCCGCATGGAAATTCCCGACGGCGCAAATCTGATTCTCGGACATTCGCACTTCATCAAGACGGCGGAGGACTTGTACGAAGTGGTGGTCAATACAGTCCCGGGCGCGAAATTTGCGGTCGCGTTCAACGAAGCCTCCGGTCCGTGCCTCGTCCGCGTCGAATCAAACGACGACGAGTTGCGCCGCGCGGCGATTGCGAACGCCCAATCGATCGGCGCCGGGCACACATTCGTGCTTCTCATCCGCCAGGCGTATCCCATCAACCTGCTGAGCCGCGTGCGCGATTGCTTCGAGGTGTGCACGATCTTCTGCGCGACCGCGAACCCGGTCGAAGTGATCCTGGCCAACACCGAACAGGGCCGCGCAGTCCTCGGCGTCGTCGATGGTAGTCCGCCCAAGGGCGTCGAGAGCCCCGAAGACGCGAAACGTCGCCGCGAATTCGTCCGCAAGATCGGATACAAGCTCTGATCCCTAGTCCAACGCCCGAACTCGACGCGCATTGGGTGCATTTCGACCTACATTTCGGCCGAATCGGACGAAACTTGAGGCCGCAGCAGAGGCATCCGGGGTTTGCACCGGCCGAACTGAAACTGCCGGGAAACGGCTAGAACTTGTAAACGACGCCGGCCGAGACCTTTGGGCTGTACTGGTAGGTACCGAAGTAGCGTGTTCCGACCATGTCCGCCTGCAAGCGAAGTCCGAGCCGCCGATGAGGCTGGATCAGGTCGATTCCGCCGCCAGCCTCGAAGCCGAGGGCTTGCTGGCCGCCGTAGGCCGTCTGGGGAGTGAGGTGCGACCCGCCCGCCAGGCCGTGCGCCCAGATTTCCAGCCCGCGCGGTCCCACCCACCGGAACCTCACGCCTCCCAATCCCAGCACGAGTTTTGAACTGACTCCCGATTGAGAGCCGAAAGTGGCGACGAGTTCGCCGTCGGCGGCAACCCAATCCCGGAGATAGCAGGCCAGCGAGAAATCAAGGCCGTTCGTGTTCACGGTAACGCCGGGCACAGCGTAGAAGCGAAGGTAGGTGTAGCCGGCGTACGCCTCGAACTGATATTCGGGGAAAACTGCAAAGACTCCTGCACCCTGTTGGGCGGGAGCAGCCGAGGCGGCTGGGTCGGGCGTGGGCGCAGCGGCGGCAAGCGCCGCGGGAGCAAACGCCAGAGGCGCGCCCAGCTCGGCGGCGAACAGATTCGTGGGAGATTCCGATTGCACCGGGCTTCCCGGAGCCACCTGCGCCCCAGCACCACACGCGAAGATCAAAACGGCCCCGCATACGACCGCAATCTGCCTCATGGTCCGGTCCCCCAGATACCGTTGTCCCTGCTCCTTCATTAGAACTGGCGCGGCAATTGACTGTCTATCTATTTGGCGGAGTCGGACGCGAGGGAATTACTGCCCCTAAGCACAGTGCCTGCATGTGCTGCGGCGGGCGGAGCGGCGGACGCAGCACCCTTGACGGCGACAAAGGGCATTTGCTACGATTCCGTTGCTGCTTAACCGGCAGCGCTTATCCAGAGTGGCTGAGGGGACAGGCCCTAGGAAGCCACAGCAACCTGGTTCAATTGCCAAGGTGCTAATTCCTGCCCAGTGGGGAGAGATAAGATCCTCAACTGACCGGAATCCCGGCCGATTGAAGATTCAACTCCCAAACTGAAGTCCAAGAGAGCGTGGGCACCCGGTTCTCGGGTCCCATGCTCTCTATATACTATGGCGCACCGGGCGCCTGCGATGGCTTTGCTGCATCCTCAAAGCCCCGCTCGCGCCGGGCGCAAAGGGAGTGACATATGAAGTTCGCAACGAAGACGATTCACGCGGGCCAGCCATCGGAACCGGAAACAGGCGCGCTCGTCGCCCCGATTTTCCAGACCTCGACCTACGAACAGGAGGCGCCCGGGCAGGACAAGGGCTTCTCCTACTCGCGTACGAACAACCCGACGCGCCAGCGGCTTGAGGGCGTCCTGGCGGCGCTCGAAGGCGTCGAATACGCAGCCGCGTTTGCTTCCGGCTTGGCGGCAGAGAATGCGGTGTTGCAGGCTTATCTGCGTCCCGGCGACGAAGTGGTGATTCCCCTCGACGTCTACGGCGGCACCTACCGGATCCTGAACAAGGTCTACCAGCCCATCGGCGTGGTCGTGAAGCAGATCGACACGGGCGACCTGGCGGCCGTTGAGAAGGCCCTCACGAAGAAGACGCGCTTCCTCTGGATCGAGTCGCCGACAAACCCGCGCCTGCTGATCACGGACATCAAGGCGGCCAGCAAACTGGCGCACGCACAGGGCGCGCTCGTCGTGGTGGACAACACCTTTGCCACTCCCTGTTTCCAGCAGCCGTTCGAGTTGGGCGCGGATATTGTCGTCCACAGCGTGACGAAATATCTCGCCGGGCACTCGGATACGGTCCAGGGCGCGGCGCTCGCCAAGGAAGCGGCCGTCTTCGAGCCGATCAAATTCCTGCAAAACGCCACGGGCGCGGTTCCTTCCCCGTTCGACTGTTGGCTCACGATGCGCGGGTTGAAGACGCTCGAATTGAGAATGCAGCGGCACCAGGAAAACGCCACGGCGATCGCCAACGCTCTGAACGGGCATCCGCTCGTCCGCCAGGTCTACTTCCCCGGCTTGCCCAGCCATCCGGGCCACGAAATCGCGCGGCGGCAGATGACCGGCTTTGGCGGCATGGTTTCGATCGATCTGAATGGAACCGTCGAAGACGTTTCGACGTTCGCATCGTCGCGGCGCTACTTCATGCTCGGCGAGAGCCTCGGCGGGGTAAAGGCGCTGATCTGCCATCCCGCAACGATGACCCACGCCTCGATTCCGGCAGAGGCGCGCGCCCAGCTGGGCCTTACCGACACGCTGCTCCGCCTCTCGCCCGGATGCGAGAACTCGGAGGACCTTGTCGAGGATCTGCTCGAAGGCCTCGCCGAACTCGAGCGCGCGCAGGCTGCGCGCAAGCCGGTCAGCGCGTCGGCGGGCTAATTCAGCGGCAACAATTACAGTCCCACGAGGTTCGTGGGTGCCGCACCCTTCGTTCCGCAGGAGGGTGCGTAGCTGCCCGGTCACTAACCACGAATCGCTGCCTTCTACCCGTCACTGCTGCCGAGTAGATTTCACTGTAACTCGTTGCAAACAAACGGCGGGCGTACCTCCTACCCGTCACTCAAACCAGGGGCCTTCCGACAGCGCGCCCTGCGATAAAATGTTCGCCGCGACTGGAGAAAACTTTGGGATCGCGCAAAGTTCGCTGGGGAGTGCTGGGCGTCGCCTCAATCGCCGTCCGCCGCGTGATCCCGGCGATGCAAAAGGGCGACTGGAGCGAAATCGCCGCGATTGCCTCGCGTGAATTGCACAAGGCAGAGCGGGCGGCGCAAGCGCTCGGAGTTCCCAAGGCATACGGCTCGTATGAGGAGCTGCTCGCCGATCCCACCATCGAAGCGATCTACAATCCGCTGCCGAATAACTTGCACGTGTCCTGGTCGATTCGCGCGGCCGAGGCCGGAAAACACGTCCTGTGCGAGAAGCCGCTGAGCGTGACGGCCGAGGAGGCAAAGAGCCTGCTTGCCGTACGCGATCGAACAGGAGTGAAGATCGGCGAGGCGTTCATGGTGCGCAGGCACCCGCGCTGGCTGCGGGCGCGCGGACTGGTCCGCGCCGGGCGGATCGGGCAGTTGCGAGTGATTTCGAGTTCGTTCAGTTACTTCAATCGCGACCCCGGGAACATACGCAATATGCCCGAATACGGCGGAGGGGCGCTGCTGGACCTTGGCTGCTACGCTGTGACGCTGTCGCGGTTCATGTTCGGGGAGGAGCCGGCGCGCGTCATCGGACTCCTCGAGCGCGATCCGGACGCGAAGACCGACAGGCTGGCGTCGGCGATCCTCGAATTCCCTTCCGGGCAGGCCGTCTTCACGTGCAGCACGCAGCTTGCGTATCACCAGCGCATGGCTTTGCTGGGAACCACGGGGCGGATCGAAATCGAGAGACCCGTCAACCCTCCGAACGATCAGCCGACCCGGATTCTGATCGACGACAATCCGGGCGATCCGACCGGAGCGGGTATCACGGCCGAAACCATCGACACCTGCGATCAGTTCAAGATCCAAGGCGACCTTTTCTCGCGGGCGATACGAGAGGGCGGCGAAGTTCCCGTTCCGCTCGAAGACTCGATCCACAACATGAGAGCGATCGACGCGATTTTTCGCTCGGCCGAATCCGGCAAATGGGAGCAGCTGTGAGCTCGTTCAGCCGGGTTTGCGCGCAGTGATGATGCTGTAGTCGAGGATGATGTCGCGATACTCCGGGGCCACAAAGCCGACGGCGTCGAGAAACGCTTCGACCTCCGCGATCGAGTAGTACCTTCCTTCCGTCCCGGCCATCAGAAACACCGAATGCGCTGCGATCCGCAGCGGACCGGTTTTCTCGCGATTGAGATGCCGGTCGTGGATCACGATAAGCCCGCCCGGAGGCAGCGCCGCGAACGATTTGCCGAGAAGCAGCTTCACCGTCGGGGCATCCCAATCGTGCAAGGCGTTTGACCAGAGATGGACGTCGTATCCCCCGGGCAGCGGCTCGCGAAACATGTCTCCGGCAACGACGCCGACACGTTCGGTAAAGCCGCGTTGGGCGATGCGCTTTCGCGTGACGCGATCGACCGGCGGCTTCTCGAAAACAGTGGCTTCCAAATGAGGATGCGCGGCGGCGATGCAGCAGGCGTAAATGCCCGACCCGCCCGCAATGTCAAGGAGGCGGTGGTGAGCTTTCAGATCGAGTTGCGCCGCCAGGATCGGGCCGACGTACATGCCGCGGGAATCCATGGTGCCCGTGAACTGCTCGGCGAATGCGTCGTCTTCCATCGCCTCCGCCCAGGGCTTTCGATCCTTGGCGCCGGACCAGCCGGGCTTGTCCGTGCGCAGGGTTTCGAGCAGTGCCCGGTAAATGGGGCGATCGATAAAATGAACGAAGTAGGGGCCGACGAACCACGGCGAGTCTCGCACCAGAAACTCGGGCGCCGTTTCCGTGAGATGAAATGCCCCGGCTTTCTTTTGGATGTAGCCCATCGCGCAAAAGAGCGTGAGTATCACGTCCACGGGCCTTTCGGCGAGGCCGAGCGAGGCGCAGATCGTCTGCGCGTCCACAGGTGATTTCGCAAGCCAGGAAAAGAAGTCGAGTCCGACGATCGCGGCGGCTACCAGCTCCGGCGCGTAGATGCCGTCGCGGTGGCGGAAAATCTCCGCCGGGTCGGTTTTGGGCCTGCGAGTCAGGTCGTCCACACACGACATGGTAAGACAGTTTCACGCGGTCGCACACTGCCGTTCTCAGTTTTGTAACCTTACCAGCGCGCGATTTTGCTATCTTTGAAACCGAAACGAGGACAGCTGCCGATGCAAATCCGCTACGACTGGACGCGGGACGAAATCCGGCGCATCTACCATCTTCCCCTTCCGGAACTGATTTTTCAGGCGCAGCTCGCGCATCGCGCCTTTCACAAGCCCGACGAAGTCCAGCTCTGCCGATTGCTCTCGATCAAGACGGGCGGGTGCCCCGAGGACTGCGCCTATTGCTCGCAAAGCGCGCACTACGAGACCGGCGTTGTCCGCGAAGAGTTGATGAATCCGATTGTGGTCCGCGAGGCCGCCAAGCGGGCGAAGAACGAAGGCGCCACGCGCTTCTGCATGGGAGCCGCTTGGCGTCAGGTTTCGGACGGCGAGAATTTCGAGCGCGTGCTCGATATGGTCCGCGCCGTTGCCGCGCTCGACATGGAAGTCTGTTGCACGCTCGGCATGCTCACCGAATCGCAGGCCAAGCGGCTGAAAGCCGCCGGCCTTACCGCCTACAACCACAATCTCGACACGTCGCCGGAGTTTTACGGTAACGTCATCACCACGCGGGTCTACGAGGACCGTTTGCGAACGGTCGCGCACGTACGCAACGCCGGCATCACCGTCTGCTGCGGCGGGATTCTCGGCATGGGTGAAACCGACGAAGACCGCGTCGGCTTGTTGCACGAACTCTCGCGCCTCGATCCGCATCCGGAAAGCGTGCCGATCAATATGCTGGTGCGAAACGAAGGGACGCCTCTCGCAGATGCGGAGGAACTCGACCCGCTGATCATGGTCCGCACCATTGCGACGGCGCGCATCCTGATGCCTGCGTCGAGGGTGCGGCTCGCGGCCGGCAGGCGCCAGATGTCGCCCGAGGCGGTGACGCTCTGTTTTCTCGCGGGCGCAAATTCGATCTTCACGGGCGAAAAACTCCTGACCACTCCGAATCCGGCGGCGGATGCGGACCAGCGGCTTCTTGAGAATCTCGGAATGAAGGCCATGCAGGGTACCTGAGATGAGCGAGGGCGCGATTCAGAAACGCATCGCGGAGGAGCTCGAGTCTCTGCGCGAGCAGTTGCAATTTCGCACGCTCGAGATTCCCGTCGGCGTCAATCTCTGCTCGAACGACTACCTCGGCCTTGCGACCGACCCGAGGCTCAAACGGATGGTGGCAGAAGCAGTCGCGCGCGCGGAATCTGTCGGATCCACTGGCTCGCGTCTGCTTTCCGGCAATTCCCGCGAATGGCAGGAATTGGAATCTGAACTCGCGAGCTTTGCGGGCACTCAGGCCGCGCTTTATTTCGGTTCGGGCTACGCCGCAAACGTCGGACTGCTGAGTTCCCTGCTGCGGCCCGAGGACACCGTTTTTTCGGACGCGCTGAACCACGCGAGCCTGATCGACGGCATCCGGCTTTCGCGCGCGGCGAAAGTGATCTACCCGCATCGCGACATGCGATTCCTCGAAAGCGCGCTGCGCGAACGTGCCGCAGGCCCGGGCGCGCGCGTGATCGTCACCGAGAGCGTGTTCAGCATGGAGGGCGACGTCGCGCCGATCTCCGACCTGCTCGATCTGGCGCGACGCTACGGAGCCGAATTGGTGGTCGACGAGGCGCACGCAACCGGAGCGTGCGGGCACGAAGGCCGCGGAATTGCCGCCGAACTTGGGGTCGAGCGCGAACTTCTCGCCATCGTGCACACGTGTGGGAAGGCATTGGCCAGCGCGGGCGCGTTCGTTTGTGGCCCCAACACGCTACGGGATTATCTGATCAATCGCGCGCGGACCTTTGTTTTCAGCACGGCAATGCCGCCGTATCTGGCTGGCCAGATTCGCTCGGCGATTTCTCTCGCGCGCAAAGCGGAAAGCGAGCGAGCGCACCTTCGCCGCATTGCGTCCGCGCTGCGCGAGGGACTGGCGGCCGCCGGCCTTAGCACCGGTACGAGCTCGACGCACATCGTGCCCATCATGCTCGGAGGCAACGAAATGGCGCTGCACGTGGCGAGCGAACTGCAACGCAGCGGGTTCGCGGCGAAGGCTATACGGCCGCCGACGGTGCCACCCGGTACCGCGCGCATTCGCATCTCACTCACCAGCAAGATCACCCTCGACGACATTCGCCGCCTGGTGGCCGCGACGGATGCCGCGTGCAAGTCGTTCGCGCGAGCAACGTCCGGCAGCGCCGTGCATGCGTAGCCGTTTTTTCATCACTGGCACGGACACGGGCGTGGGCAAGACCGTGATCTCGGCCTTGCTCTGCGCCGCCCTCGACGCGATCTACTGGAAGCCGATCCAGACGGGCACGCGCGAGGGCACCGACCGCCGGACGGTGATGCGTCTTGCGCGACTGCCGCAATCGCGGACGATTCCGGAGGCGTATTGTTTTTCTCCCCCCGTCTCGCCGCATCTGGCCGCGCGACGCGCCGGCGTGCGAATCGATCTGCGCAAAATCCGGATCCCGCGAATCGCGGCGGGCGAGAATCTGATCGCGGAAGGCGCCGGCGGCGCGCTCGTTCCCATCAATGCGACGCAGCTCAGTACCGACCTGATGCGGCGGCTGAAGCTGCCTGTGTTTCTCGTCGCCCGAACTTCGCTCGGCACGATCAATCACACGCTGCTCTCGCTTGCGGCGCTGCGCGCGGCGCGGCTCGACGTCCGCGGCGTGATCATGGTCGGCAAGCCCGACCGAGAAAATCGAAAGGCGATCGAGCACTACGGACGAACCGAAGTCGTCGGCACGGTGCCGCTCTTGAAGAAGATTGACCGTAAGGCGCTTCTGGGAGTCTTTCGCAAGAACTTCGATCACAAGGTTTTTCGCGGATGAACCCGGAACTGCAAATCTGGCATCCGTTCACGCAAGAGGCGCTCGACCCGGCGCCGATGCGCATCACGAAGGCTGAGGGCGTGCACCTCTACACCGCCGATGGCCGGCGGCTGATCGACGCAATCTCTTCGTGGTGGACGAACCTGCACGGCCACGGACATCCGGCCATCGTGTCGGCGATCGCTGAGCAAGTGGCAAAAATCGATCACGTGCTGCTCGCGGGCTTTACCCACGATGCGGTCGAAGAACTGCGCGACTCCCTGCGGAAGATTCTGCCGAAGGGACTGGCGCACGTCTTTTTCTCCGACGACGGCTCGACGGCCGTCGAAGTAGCGCTGAAGATGGCGGTACAGTACTGGCAGAACGTTGGCCGGCCCGAAAAGAAAGGCATCATCGCGCTCGAGCATGCG
>Ga0181521_10000980_pt1 | contig 35303 bp, 26 predicted proteins | sample PEATcosm2014_Bin_32_FD_119764 | JGI IMG/M metagenome (GOLD analysis project Ga0181521, IMG submission 119764) | Peatland microbial communities from MTU Mesocosm Facility, Houghton, MI, USA - PEATcosm2014_Bin02_60_metaG | ecosystem: Environmental > Terrestrial > Soil > Wetlands > Peat | place...
CCGTCTTTGAATTGCGCGATGCGCGTATCTGGCAGGGGCCGGGCGCCGCGGAAGGTGAGTTCATAGCCGGTTCCCTGCGTGAACAGGATGACGTCTTCCTGTTTCTTCCCGTAGGCCTCGCGCTCGCGCACACCCAGGAATCCGGCTTCGGGCGGCTCGGGGCGAACCAGGTAGCGCGTGTAGATATGGGCGATCGCCAGCCCGGAAAGCTTCTCACGATAAAAGGAAAACGCGCGCCCCGATTCCTCGCGGTCCTGCATAGCCAGAAAGGCCGGGCCGCCCATAGCTGCCAGGGCTTCCTCGACGATGCGCTTACCCTTCTGTTCGCTGGTTTCAGCCCGCGCGCCCAGGCCGGCCATACCCGCTACCAGCAGCGCTACCCAAATGGTTCTCATGGTTTCTTGTTCAGGTCTTCCGGCTTCAATCCGCTGTTGATCTTCAGCGATTGCACGATGACTTCAGCGAATTTGCGCCCGTTCTGAACGATCGTTATACGGTTCGGAACCTTAATGCCATTCACTTCCTCGAAGCCGTCAAAAGTCTCGTCAACGGTCGCCGCCGGCCCGCCGATCTGCGGAGACGCATACTCTACCTTCGCCGGCAACCCAGTCTTCTCGTCGATAAAGAGCCGCGCGACGCTTCCCTGCCCGTCCGAAATCTCCAACTCGCCCGGACCGATCCAGGTCACCGTGCGGCCTGGCAGTCGATCGCTGAGCAACATCGGAAAATACAGCCGCAGTAGCTTGTCGCGCGCCGCCTTCAACTGCGGCGGCGGCAGCGGTCCCGCACCTTGCGGTCCGGACGTCCAGCCAGTCTGGCCGTCCGCATATAGCACGATGGTCCCGAATGGCCCCTGCGTGTCCTCGCGGAAGTACGAGGGCGCCACCCATTTGTCTGTGCGCTTCATATTAGCGCCGCTCACCGTTGGGTCCACGTGAAACTCCGCCTCTTCCAGCATGTCTTTCACGGCAGCTAATTTGTCCGCGCCGCCCACGGCCTGCTGTACGCGTGCGAGCAGTTGTCCGCCCTTCGCGGCGCTATCCGCGTCCGCTTTATGGGGCGCCTCCTGCTTGGGTTCGGGGATCGTCAAATCGATGGACGAGACCGGCATGCCCAGCGTTGCGAGCGACTTCGCGAATTCTTCCGTCTTGCCTACCGCCACGACGGTCAGCCCGTTCGGCTGGACATGCTCCCGCGCCACACGCAGCACATCGGCCCGCGTTACCGCCTCCAGGCCCTTCTGATAGCGGTCGATGAAGTCTTTCGGATAGCCGAAATATTCGTAATTGAGCACGCGGGCCAACGTTTTCGCCTTGGTGTCGAATGCGAACACCAGGCTGTTCAACGCCGACTGCCGCGCGGTCTCCAATTCGTCCTCGGATACCTCGCTCGTCCGTATGCGCGCGACCTGCTCCTGAATGGCTTTCAAGGTCTCCGCGGTGGAAGCCGATTTCGTGCTGCCGCCGATCTCGAACAAGCCCGGGTGATCGTAGCTCGCTCCCCACTCCGCCGAGATATCGTACGCCAGTCCCAATTGCGTACGCACCCGCTGCACCAGCCGGCTCTGGAAACCGCCGCCCAGGATATCGGCCATAATTTCCAGCGCCGGAAGATCTTTGTCCTTCAGTTCGCCACCCAGATGACCTTCGATGAAGAAGGTCTGCGTGACATCTTCTTTGTTCGCCACGTAGATTCCCGGCGCGGGCTTCTCACGCACCGGCGGGAACGGCGGCACAGGCGTCTGCTGGACGTTCCAGCCCTCAAAAAGCTTGGTGAGCTTCGCCTCCATATCCGCGGTTGAGAAATCCCCCCACACAGCCATCAGCATGTTGGCCGGAAAGAAGTAGCGCCGGTAGAAGGCAATCAAATCGTCGCGTACGATGGGTTCCAGCGTGGCATACTCCATCTCCCAACCGTATGGCGTATCCCTGCCATAGACGATATTGGTGAATTCGCGCGACGCAATGCTGTGCGCATCGTCGTTACGCCGGGCGATGCTGCTGCGCAGTTCCGACTTCGTCAGGTCGATCTTCTCCTGCCGGAATTCCGGCTGCGTGAGCACATCTTTGAAGATGCCCAGAACCTGGTCCGTGTTCTCCTTCAGACTGGTAAAGGAGACCGTGCCGCTGGATTCGCCGATGTCGCTCTCCACCGACGCCGCGATGTTTTCCAGCTCTTCGTCGAGTTGGTCGCCGGTCTTGTTCTTCGTGCCGCCGGACCGCATCACGACGCCGGTGATGGTAGCCAGGCCCACTTTATCCGCCGGCTCGAACAGATTCCCCGTGCGAACCCGGATAGTCCCGCTGACCACGGGCAGCTCATGGTCTTCGAGTAAGTAGAGCTTCATCCCATTCGGCAGCGTGTAAGTCGCCACATTTGGAATGGGGATCCGTTTCAACGGCGGGAACTTGAGGTCGGTGTAAGCTGGCGGCGTATTCGGAACCCGCGCCGGGCTGACGGTCGTCTGCGCCCATGCCGAGACGCACGCCAGCAGCAATACGGCCGTGGCGCAGGCACTCCTGCCTGCCGCGCCGGCACTCTTGCCGGCGCAGGCGAGCTTTGCTCGCCTAGCGTGCGCCACACGCCTGGTCATCGCCCACCTCCCGCCTGCTGCTTCGGCGCAATCAGATAAGCCACCGTGCGTTTCTCCGGGACAAAACACTCCTTCGCCACACGCTGCACATCGTCGGCGGTGATCCGTTCCAATTCGTCAAGCGAAGTAAATAACTTGCGCCAATCGCCGTAGATCGCATAGTAGCCCGAGAGTAACTTGGCGAGACCCGGGTTACTATCAAGCTGCCGGATCACAGTCGCCCTGGTTTTGGTCTTTACCCGCGCAAGTGTCACGGCGTCCACTTTTTCCGCTTTGAATCGCTCCAGCACGTCATATAAAGCTTTTTCATTCTCGGCAATGGTATGTCCCATGGCTGGCGCCAGCAGAAACACAAATAGGTTGGGATACTTGCCTCCAGGGAAGGTATCCTCTGCCTCTGCATCCAGCGCAATCTGCTTGTCGCGCACCAGTTCCTTGTAGAGCAAGCCCGTGCGCCCGCTGGAAAGTACGCCGCTGATGACGTCGAACACCGGGTCCTCCTTGCTGTACTGGTCCGGCCGCTTGTAGCCTACGAACGCGAGCGGCTGGCTGGGCGACTCCACCTCCGCCTGTTTGGGGCCTTCCTGCGGCGGCTCCGCGGTGTGCAGGAGCGGCGGCAGCGGATGCGCGGCCATCGGAGCGAAATACTTCTCCGCCAGACGCCGGGCCTCGCCGGGGTCCACGTCTCCCACAATGCCCAGCGTGATATTCCCGGGTACGTAATACTCGTGGAAGAAGCGCCAGGCGTCCGCCCGCCGCAGATGGGCTACGTCGCTGGGCCAGCCCGTGCCCATGATGCGGTACGGGAACGCCGAAAAAGCGGTCGCCAGGAACGACTGCATCAGCTTGCCCTGCGGCTCGGACTCCACGCGCATGCGGTATTCTTCCATCACCACGTCGCGCTCCTTGTAGAACTCGCGGAACACCGGCTGGATGAACCGCTGCGACTCCAGCAAGAACCAAAGCTCCAGGCGATTGGATGGCAGGCTGTAGTAGTACTCGGTCGAGTCCCAGCCTGTCTGGGCGTTCATGCCCTCGCCGCCATTTTGCTCGATGATGCGCGGGTAGAGATTCGGCTCGACATAGGAGTTGGCCTGCTCCTCGGCCGCCTTGAGGTCCGCCTCCAGCGCCGCGACCCTCTTGGAGTCCGCCTTCACGCCCTTGTTCCGCTCGGCATCGAGCTGGTCGTAGACCGCCTCCTCATGGTCGATAGCTTTCTTTTCCTCGGGCCAGTTCTTGCTGCCGATGCTCTCGGTGCCCTTGAACGCCATGTGCTCGAACATGTGCGCGATGCCGGTGGCGCCCGACGGATCGTCCACCGATCCGGCGTTTACATAGGTGTGAAACGACACCACGGGCGCTTCGTGGCGCTCCGCGACGATGAAGTGCAGCCCATTGGCCAGCGTAAACTCTGTAACTTTTTTCTCAAACTCTGGAAGACTCTGCGCGGATAGCAAAACCGGCAGCAGGAAGACAGCAAGGCGATTGACCCTCATGTTCTATCTTCGAAGTTAGCAGATTTGAAACCGCGGATGAACACGGATAACCGTCCCCCAGGCATCGGAGACATCTGGGCTGCAAGTGAGCCGCTCTCTACTTCGCCACAAACGATGGCGACTGCGTCCAGTTCAGGATCACGGTGATTGGCACTTTCAAGACTTCGGGTAGCGGATTGGCGACGATGAAGCGCGCGCCGTCGGCCGTGACGTCATAGCCCCGCATCAACGCATCGTAATCCAGGCGCGTTTGGAAAAGCGGCTGAGGCGGCTTGACAAGCGAGTCCTTCGGCTGGAATCGCACCGACATAATGCGGCTGTCGGCGGACACATAGAAGATCTGTTGACCGTCGGCGCTCCAGACGGGCTGGCCGCCGCCATTTTCGGAAATCTGAGATTTTGCTTCGGGCGTCACGCCCGGCATAGTTTGGACGAATACCTCGCGGAGTCCGCCTTGGGTAGAGGAGTAGAGCATCCAGTGGCCGTCGGGGGAAACCGACCCATCCCTGTGCCCCACCGCGGCCTCCTGAAACCGCACCAGATCCGTCTCCTTAGCTTCCCTGGAGGCGCGCGGCAACAGATACAGAGTCTGTGCGGCCGAGTCTCGCAACACCACCCAACGTCCGTCGCGCGAACAACTCTGGGGAGCGTAGAAGCTCTGAGAACGAAGCAGAACTGTCGACTCTCCGATGCGGTTTAACGGCTGCTCTACGATTACACTCTCGTTAGTCCGGACCGAAGCATAAATGATGCTCGTGCCATCTGGCGACCACACGGGATAAACATTCTTGTCGTCGTGTGTGAACCGGCGCTCGATGCTCTCCTTCACATCGCAGAATTCGATGTCGGGCTTGCCGCGATCGTACCGGTATAGCGCGACCGTTTTCTGATCGGGGGAGAGACGGGGTGCGGATAGCTGGCCTGGCTTGGCAACCTCGCGAAACCCGCCGGCGCGATCGAACCAGGTGAGCTGCGCCGTATTCATGGCATGGCGGAAAACCAGAACGCCGTTGTCGGAAGCGGAAAAGGAGGAACCGATCGATACGTCCCTGGCGACACGCTGAGCCTCGCCCTGCAGCTTTCCGTCCTTCGGATCGAAGGGCTGCGCCATGAGTTGGCTGTCCTGGCTGCCCAGAACGAACAAGAGAAAATTTCGCCCATCGCCGGTACGAGAATAAAAGCCCGGAGAATAAGGGTCGTCCATCAGCCGGTGTCTCTTGCCGTCCAAGGAGGCGAAACTGACCGTCGTAGTCTTGCCGTAGCTGCGAAACAGGAAGTGACTGCCGTCGGGGAGAAACTGTGGCTCCCGCTGCACTTGCTCCGAGAGAGAGGCATCCAGTGGAAGAACAGGGCTCGGCGTGCCGCCGTCGGCGGAAACCTTTAGGATTTGACCCTTGGGACCTTCAATAAGGATGTTCTCGCCATCCCAATCGCCGTGAGTAGCCCCAACGACGTCGCAAATGCGCTGCGGCGTGCTGCTGGGGTCGTTGACGTCGGTCTTCATCAATTTGCCGTCGGCGAAAAAACAGAGCCAGCGGCTGTTGGGCGACCAAAACGGGCCGATGGCATCCTCGGTTCCCGCTAGGGGCTGGGGCCTCTCCTTATCCAGCGGCCGGATAAAGAGCCCGCGCTTACCGCCGGACAGAGCGACGAAAGCCAGTGTTTTGCCGTCCGGAGAGATCGCGTACCGATTTTGGCTGCTGACCTCGAAGGTGGTCCCTTCAGGCGCTGGAATGGAGAACTTCATCAACGGCGGCGCAGGTGGCTTGGGGTGCAGGAACCACGCCAAGGGAACCGCCGCCGCCAATATCCCAGCGGCAGCCCAGGCCAGCGTAGGCTTCTCTGTCCGCCTCGGCGGCTTCTCGGCGGCTGCCCATTCCAGCGCATGCCGGACCTCCCGCACCGATTGCCAGCGCTCGTCCAGATCTTTAGCCAGGCAGGTTTGCACCACCCGCTCCAGTGCCGGCGTAGCCACGCCCTTCCGAATCTCGGAAATGGGGCGCGGCTCGGTCGCTAGCACCGCCGCCACGATCGCCGAGTCGTTCCTGCCGTTGAACGCCTTGCAGCCGGTAAGCATTTCGTACAACACGCAGCCGAAGGCGAAAATGTCGCTGCGCTGGTCCACTTCCCGGCCTTCGATCTGCTCCGGGGACATATATTGCGGCGTGCCGATGACCGTGAAAGGCGCCGTGAGGGGCAATGTGCTCGATCCCCTGGCTCCGCCCGTGCTTTGCTCGCCGGCGGCGCTGGGTTTCTCCTGCCGCTTGGCCAGCCCGAAGTCCAAGACTTTCACGCCGGATTTCGTGGCCAGGATGTTGGCCGGCTTCAAATCCCGGTGAATAATCCCTATGCGGTGCGCCGCTTCCAGCGCGTCGAGTATCTGCAGCGCCAGTTTTACGGCCTCCCCCGCGGGCATGGGACCCTTGAGCGGCCGGCCGTCGATATACTCCATTACCAGGTAATCGGGACCGACGTCGTAAAGCTGGCAGATGTTCGGATGGTTCAGGGCGGCGATCGAGCGGGCTTCGCGTTCGAAGCGCTCGCTGAACTCCCCGCCGGATACTTTAACGGCAACCGTGCGGCCCAGACGCGTGTCGCGGGCTTTGTACACCTCGCCCATGCCACCGGCCCCGACCGGTTCCAGAATCTCATATGGCCCTAACTGGGCCCCAGAAGTCAGGCGCATAATTGGTGGAAAAATTCTACTCCATCCCCGGGCGCGTGGCAAGCGTTTTGGCCTCTTTTGCGCACTGCCCGAGCGCGCGCTTGCCCCCGTAAACCAAAGTTATCTCACAGGAGCGGCTTTCCGGGCTGGCGCTGGATCTTCGGAGCCACTTCAAAAGCGACGCGCGCGGGCGCGGCCGGCGCGCTTCTGGTGCGCCGCATCCCGCCGCGGGTGCGATTCCGCAGGTGGATCGAACTTCGAAAGGGACCCCGGGTGATAGATTCCAGCCTGTCCAGGATCAAAAACCCGACTCTTTATCCGTGTGCATCTGCGTGCATCTGCGGTTTCAAAAAAGCAGCGTTGGTACAATAGTGATATATGCGCATTCTGCTGTTCAGCGGGAAAGGAGGGGTTGGCAAGACCAGCCTGTCGGCCGCCACCGGAGTGCAACTGGCGCGACTGGGCTATCGCACGCTGGTGATGAGCGTGGACCCGGCGCACAGCCTGGCCGACGCCTTCGACCTGGAGACCAGCCTTTTCCATGACAAAACCGGCGACCCGTACCTCGTCAGCGAAAACCTGTCCATACACGAAGTGAACATCCAGAGGGAAATCAAGCGGCACTGGCGCGAGATCTCCGCATACGTGATTTCCGTGCTGCGTACCACCGGGATCAGCGACGTGGAGGCCGAGGAACTGGCCATCCTGCCCGGCATGGAAGAGCTCAGCGCCATGATGTGGGTGAACCAGTTCCGGCGCGAGCAGCGCTACGACATCATCGTGCTGGACTGCGCCCCCACCGCCGAATCCATGCGGTTCGTGAGCATGCCCACTACGCTCGATTGGTACATGAAGCACATCTTCCCGTTCCAGCGGACGGTGCTCAAGGCCGTGCGCCCACTTGCCAACCGGGTTTCGCCGGTAGAGTTGCCCACCGACAGTTATTTCGCCAACATCCAGGATCTGTTCGGCAAGCTGGACGGCATCGACGAGCTGCTCGAAAATCCGCGCACCACCAGCGTGCGCCTGGTGACTAATCCGGAGAAGATGGTGCTGCGCGAGACGCAGCGCGCCTTCGTGTACTTTTCCCTGCACGGCCTAACGGTGGACGGCATTATCGTGAATCGCGTGTTGCCCGAAGCCATCACGGACGCCTTCTTCGCCGAGTGGCGCGAGTCCCAGACCCGCGTCCTGGAGGAGATCGACGCCTACTTCGCTCCCGTGCCGGTGAAGCGCGTGCCGCTGTTCACGCACGAGGTGCTGGGCGCGGAGCGGCTGAACGAATTGTCGCGGGCGCTCTATGCCGAGAACGAAGATCCCGCCGCCGTCACGCGTACCGAAGCGCCTTACAGCTTCGCCAAACGCGACGGGCATTTCGAGATTCAGTTGCAACTGCCCTTCGCCGTGAAGGGAGATGTAGGGCTTTTCAAGAAGGGCGACGAGTTGGTCGTCCAGATCGGAACCCTGCGCCGGCACATCGGCCTGCCTACTTCGATGGCGGCCCTTTCGCCGGCGCGCGCAAAGTTGGAGAATAAAGTATTGACCGTGGAGATGAGGGAGAGTTGATTATGGAAGACGAAAAAAGAACCGCCGACGCTCCGGGCTGCTTCTATTGTTTGAACGTGAAACCGTTCCTGAAGAAGGCTTGGTCGGACGCCACCAGGGACCATTTCCGCAACGCGCGTGTGGAGTTCCTGAAAGGCATGCGCAGCGTGATCGACGACCGCATCGGCGACCTGTCGCGGCACGAGGCTAAGGGTACGCACGTCACGGTGGAGTAAGGTGGGTGGGGCAGGCGCTTCCGCCTGCCAAGACCCCAACGTCGACGCATGCTCACGTTCACGCAGTTTCTGCGCGAAGCCGCGGACCGAGGAGAAGCCGTCAATCTCGTGTTCGAACAACGCCTGTTCGATCTGGCTGGTATTCTGCACAAGGTTACCCGGCCGCTGATGGCCGAGGGTGTGCCGCATGAGCTGATCGGCGGATTGGCCGTTCTGGTTCACGTGGAGGAAGCCAATCCCGAACATTCCACGCTAACGCGCGATGTGGACCTGATGATTCGGCGCTCCGACCTGGAGCGGGTCAGAGAGATCGGCGCCCGCCACGGATTCCGGTTCCGCCACACTGCGGGACTGGACATGCTGCTCTACGGCGAGACCAACAGCGCCCGGAACGCCGTTCACCTGCTCTTCAGCGGAGAGAAGGTGCGGCCCAATCAAACAACTCCGAACCCGCCCATTCAGCCGGAGAAGAAAAGCATCCTGGGCGTGGAGGTCTTCATCATTCCGGTTGCCGATCTGGTGCAAATGAAATTGAGTGCGTACCGCGACAAGGACCGGGTCCATATCCGAAGCATGGATGCCGCGGGCTTAATCACCGCAGAAGTGGAAGGCACCCTGCCAGTGGAATTGCAGGCTCGCCTGCGGCATACTCGGGAGACGGAATAGCAAAATGGCCAACAAGCCTCTAAAAATCCTCGTTCTCGACGTCGGCGGCACGCATGTGAAGCTGCTGGCCACCGGCCACAAGACACCGGTCGAGATCCCATCGGGTCCCGCGATGACCCCCAGAAAAATGGTCGCCGACGTGCGCAAAGCCGTTTCCGGCTGGGAGTATGCGGTCGCGTCGATGGGATATCCGGGACCGGTGGTCCACAACAAACCGGTGAGCGATCCGCACAACCTCGGGCGTGGCTGGGTCGGTTTCGATTTCCACAAGGCGCTGGGATGTCCCGTCAAGATCGTCAACGACGCCGCAATGCAGGCCATTGGCCACTACGAGGGCGGACGCATGCTGTTTCTCGGGCTGGGCACGGGTCTTGGCTCGGCGCTGATAGTGGATGGTGTGCTGGAGCCTATGGAATTGGCCCACCTGCCTTATAAGCACGGCCGCACGTATGAGGATTATGTCGGCCTGCGCGGTCTGAAGCGGCTCGGCAAGAAGAAGTGGCGGCAGCATGTGTTCGATGTCGTGAAGCGGTTGAAGGCGGCGCTCGAAGCCGACTATGTCATTCTGGGCGGCGGCAACGCTAAGGCCCTGAAGAAGCTTCCACCCGGCGCACGCCTCGGCAATAACGCCAATGCATTCCGCGGCGGGTTTCGCCTCTGGCGCGAGTCCGGCAAGCGCCACAAGCGGATATGATTGCCGAACAGGAACCAAGAAGCCATTGCTTGGGTCTAAGTCGATAGCAGGCGGTATACCGCATGGGTTACCGGCGCGTGAATTTATCCGTGTGGACTCTTTCGGTGGCCATGGCGGTAGTTTCTGAAGGCCGGGCGCTCTGTCAGAATCCTGAAACCCCCAGTCCTTGGGAATGCTCGCGGGCGGCGGAACGGCTGCAATCCGACGCGCTGCTGGAGAAGGCTTGGGGAGCGCATTTGGCAGCCGCCTGCGGTATTTTGAGCCTCGCCGCGGAAATTGGCGCCCAGTTGGACCGCATGCATCCGGAGACGCTCGCACGGTTTCTGTGGGATTCCGAGCCCTTCTGGGTGGGACATGCCATGCTGGACGCGTTGATCCAATTGCGCGTGCCTCTGGAAGCTCCGATCCTAGCTTCAATCGCCCAGGGGTACCCTGCCGAAGCAACCATCCTAATGCTCCGGGATAGGAAGGCGAACGAGTCTCTGCTCGCGGATGTTCGCGTGGCCCACGCGGGCGGTGGTGAGTGGGTGGCCGCCGGCAACGCGCTAGCAGCGCTTCGCGCACGCGGATTCGCGGCCGCCCTGCTGCGCGAGATTCGTCCGGCCAACATGATACGGGTCTCGGATACGGATACCGGCGAGAATATTCCCCCAGGCGCCGCGGGCAGTTCACTTTCGGCCTTAGCCACCTGTCGCGTGCCGCCGGGGTTCCCGCCGGTTGCCATGTATCGGCTGACGGCGGAGCGTACGGCTGGCGCTGAATTGGTCAGCGATGGACCAACGCCCATCTACTCCCAGCGCACGGTCATTGAGCCGGGCGCAAATCGCACTTTCACTTCCGGCTCGTCGTACTGTCTGCAGTGCCTCAGAGTCGGATATCTGGCCGAACTGCCCGGTATATCTAATGATGAGGCCTATCGCACCATCGAATCTCATACGGGAGTGCGATGGAGTAATCCGCTGCAGGTCAGCGCCGCGATTTCGCACGCCTTGGCGGAACAGGAGTCCCGGCTGAGACAACTCGTGAAACGACTTGTTTCGGCCGGCGTTCTGGAAAGCTCCGAACTGAGCATCACCATGCATGTGGAGCCCCAGATTGAAGATCAACGGAGCGACCGGTCTACGACGCTGCCGGCGTATCCAGCGGTCCAGTTCCAGCTACGGTGAGAAGGCGGTGCGGGAGCGCTGTTGGCACTGGTGTCTCTCGCCCTCCCTGCGTAAGTGGGAGGGGCCGATGGAAGGAACCGGCGCCGACGTGGTGTTGGGCCTGAAATCCGACGGCGCGAGCGTCACCGGCACGATGTCGGATTCCGAGGGCAAGCTTGCCCCGTCACCAAAGGCAAACTAGTCGGCGACACCATGAACCTGAAGATTCAGACCGATGACGGCGCCCTGGGGCACCGACGCCGTCGTGAAGCGGTCTTCTTAGCGGCCGAGTACAGCCGGATCGAGCAGATGCGCCGGCTCGTACTCTTCCCGTGACCACTTCTGACCAGCGTCGAACCGAATCCCGGCAAAGTACCCAATCTCGTTGTGAATGCAGTACCGCACCTGCCCGCTGAACTGGCATTGGTGACAGACCAGGCAGACCGCGGTCCCGATGGGCAGTGGCTCCTCGACCAGCACGCAGGCCCCCGACGGCGAGATATCCTCCAGGTTCGCCGTGAGATCCGCCCGCTCCGCGCCCGCCAGCCGAAGGTGAATCAGATCGGAGCACAACAGCCGTGGTTCCGCGCGTCTTTCGATCATGCCGTCACCTCTTCGGTAGTTTCTTATCGGCATATCGGGGAAAAACTTTAGCCCTTTCAGGAGTGGCCTGTCGCCGCGTCGCCGTTCGCCCCCTCGCCCGCTCGTAACATCGACGCCTTTTGTCGATGTTGGCGCGCCCGCGCGCCTATTCCCCCACCACCGTCACCATCACCTGCCGGCCCCGCGCGCGGCTGTCGAAATCGCATAGCACGATCTGCTGCCACGTGCCGACCAGAATGCGCCCTTCGGAAACCGGGAAACTGCGGGCAGTTCCCACCAACGCGCTTCGCAGGTGGGAATATCCGTTGTCGTCGCCCCAGCGCGCATTGTGCGCATATTCGCTATTGGCGGGAGCGATCCTCTCTAGCGCACGTTTCAGATCCGCGACGCATCCCGGCTCGAACTCCAGGGTGGTGATGCCCAGCGTGGAGCCCACGCCGGCGATGTTCACGATGCCTTGTTGGATGCGGCTCTCTGCCACGATGCGGGACACCTGGCCGGTAACGTCCAGGACGTCGCAGTGCCCTTTGGTGGAGATGCGGAAGCTCTTCTGCAGGACAGGCATACTTATCGATCAGCCCGGCGGGGCCAAGAACCGCTTACTCACGTGCGCGGCTCTGTTCGTGCCGTGCGCGGTTCTGCTACTGACGTGCGCGGCTCTGTTACCGATTCCCGCGTCCGAACCCCTCCTCGAAGGCAGCGATCTTGCCTAGCCTACGCTTGTGCCGCTCGGCGCCGGAGAAACTGGCCGCCACGTACCGCCGCACGAGTTCTACGGCCAGTTCCGCGCCGACCACCCGCGCCCCCAGGCACAGAACGTTCACGTCATCGTCCTCCACGGACTGGTGCGCCGAAAAGGTATCGTGACAGGTGGCGGCCCGTATCCCCTTGAACTTGTTGGCTGCCACGCAGGCTCCTGCGCCGCTTCCGCATAGCAATACGGCCCGGTCGGCGCGCCCTTGCAGCACGGCTTCCGCCACCGCGCGCGCGTAATCCGGATAGTCCACCGGGGCCGCCGAATCCGTGCCAAGGTCCACGGTCGCGTGCCCCCATTTGCCGATTTCCTCGATGATTCTGGCCTTCAACGGGAAGCCGGCGTGATCACTGGCGACTGCGATCTTCATGGATTCCCATGATAGCGCTATACTGCCAGGGTAGTGACATGAGATTTTGCAAGCCAACCGGCACCTATCTCCATATGCTTTCTGGAAGGCTCTCCCTCGCCCTTTTTACGTTTGTGCTAACCTGTTGGGCCGCAAGTTCGGCCACCGTAGGCGGGCCGGTCACCGGCTTCATCTTTGATCCGCAGGCGGGCGTCATACGGCCCATGCTGGGGATTCCGGGCGCTGCCTATCTCGGCACGGTAATGGTCACCGGCGTGGACACCGCGGCCGTGGCGCCCGATGGCTCCGCGGCTCTGGCGGTCGAGGAGCGGGGCACGCGGCTGGTGTTGTACACTGGCCTTCGGAACGGGCTTCCGGCGGCGGTGGCGATCCGTGGGGCTATCGCCGGCGTGAATCGTTTCGCGTGGTCCGGCGACAGCAGTAGCGCGGCGGTTTACTCGTCGGCGAGCAGCCAGGCGCAAATCCTGACCAATCTCGCGCAATCCCCCGCCGCTGGCGCACTCGTCGATCTCTCGGCGCTCCCGGGCCCTGTGACTGCGCTGGCCTTCGACGGGCAACGGATCATTGCCGGAGTATCGGGCGACGCCGGCGGCATCTATCTCGCGAGCCCACCCGAGGCGGCTCAGCGCATTGCTGCGGCGTCAGGTCCCTCTGCCATCGCTCTGGCGGGCGCGAATCTCTATTTCGCCGACAGCCAATCCCAGCAGATCTGGCAAGTTCAGGCCTACGCCGGCAAGCCTGCCGCGGTCTTGTTCGCGAACGATAGCGGCATTTCATCGCCGGCCGGCCTACAGGTTTCCGCCGATGGCCAGCGCCTCTACGTCGCCAACGCCGGAAACCGCAAACTGGCCATCTACGACATCGCCTTGCGATCGGTGCTCGAAAGTCTGGACCTGAACTTCACTCCCACGCGGCTCGACCGCTTCGGCGATACGTCCGTATTCCTGCTCAACAACACCGGTCCCGGGCCTCTTTACGTGCTCAGCGACAGCAACCCGGCGAAGATCGCCGTTTATTTCGTCCCGGGCCCACCCAACCGCCCGCGCAGTCTCCCTAGGCATATGTAAGCGCCAAACCCACCAACTCCTCCGCGCTATACTGGCTGCTTGATCCGCCGAGTCGCCGCTGTCTTACTGTTACTTGCCGCTCCCCCGGCATGGCCCTGGGGCGACGAAGGGCACCAGATCGTCGCGCGCATCGCCGCCGCGCACCTTACCGAACAGGCCCGCCAGGCGGTGGCCAATCTACTGCGCCAGGACCCCGACCTTGCGAGCGGCGGAACCGCATCTGACCTGGCCGAGCTCATGGCGCGCGCGGCCATCTGGCCCGATCATATGCCCGGCGGCAAGGGCGCCACCGCACCCTGGCACTACATCGATATCGGCTTATTTGAAGGCCCGTCCCACATGGCGGCCCGCTGCCCGGATGGCAACTGCATCGTCGCCAAGATGACCCAGTACTTGGTGAATCTGAAACAGCATCGCGCGGACGGCGTCTGGCCTGAATACAAGGAAGTGGAATTTCTGGCGCACTTCGCCGGCGACATTCATCAGCCGCTCCACTGCGCGACGGACGCCGATGCCGGAGGGAACTGCGTGAACGTTTCCGGTTTCGAGCCCATGCGCAACCTCCACGCGGTCTGGGACATTACGCTCGTCCGCAACCTGATCGCCCGGGACGGCCCCGGCATGATAACCGGGATGGAATCCCGCTTCCGCGGCAAGCTCGCGCGCTGGCAGAATTACGGCGGCATCGACAAAATCGCCGCGGAATCGTTCGACTTGGCCAAGTCGCAGGTGTACGGAAAGGCGCGACCCCGCATTCCGGTGATCGCCACGTTCGTCGAAGTCCAGCCTCGGGATTGCGCAACCCAGGCGCCGGAAGGCGTGCGCCACGTGCTGGTCGAGGGGCCGCGCTCATATGGCGCCGCTTCGCTGAACATGGTCAGAATGCAGTTGTACAAGGGAGGCGTGCGCCTGGCCGCCATGCTCAACCAAATCTACGGAAACTGATCTCGTGGCGCACGCTTCCGCGCGAGCGCTGCCGGCTTCAGCCGGCAGTCTGGAGTTTCCACATTTGCTGGACCGAGGCGGCGGGGCAGGCGCTTTCGCCTGCCAACCGGCGAACTGAAGTTCGCCGCTGCTGTGAGCTTCAGCCAGCAGCCTGCCGCGGCCAAAGAGTATCCACCCTTCTGCCCGCGATGCCCGATTCAGTTGTGTGCGATTCGGCACGGTAGTGCGCGCAGGGCACCGTCCTGATATTCTGTACCATTGGTCCTGTTCTTCGCGTCACTGGAGTTTTAGTCCGGAATCCCCTGAGGGAGTCGGGCAACATTACTTAACATGCGCTTAACACGACCGGCAGGACTGAGGTGTATCCTGGTTGTCGGTGTAGCCTTTGGGCCATTGGCTGGCGCGGTCCCGCCGGCCGCAACGCAATGGCCGATGCTCGTGGACGAGAAGACGCGCGCCGCCGCTCCGTGCTGGCAGCGCTCGCACGGCGTGCTAGCCAGACTGCGCAGGCTGATCGATGGCAGGCGCGTTCCCCGCTTTTCTACACGGATATGTACACATTGACCCCTGGCATGATCGCGCGCGGCGAACCGGTCGACGGCGTGGGCGAGCGTTCGGCCATCGAGATCCACTTCACCGAACCGCACGTAACACCTCCGCCAAGGGGCCGCGCCCCGCGCGCGCAACGCTACCCCGATTGTGAATTCCAATCTACCTATTTTGCGAGGATGCCCGATGTCGAAGACCTTTCGAGCTAAATCTTTTTTCGTGTATTTGTTGTGCTGCGGCGCACTCAGTCTCAGCTTGACGTCCGCCCTGGTGGCGCAGAGCCCCAGGACCGCGCCGGAGGCCCGGGTTCTCATTACGCGGCCTATCGATTCAAGCAAGCTGTACACGCTCGCCGGCAACACCCGCGCTGAGGCGAACGCGCAGAACGACCGCGGGAAGGTGGCGGATTCCTTCGCCATGGATCACATGTTTCTGCAATTGCAGCGCAGTCCGGAGCGGGAACAAGCCTTGAAGACGTTTATCGATCAACAGCACGATTCCGCCTCTCCCAATTTCCACCGATGGCTCACCGCGGCTGAATTCGGCCAAACGTACGGGCCGGCGCCGCAGGATATCGAAAGAGTTTCCGCATGGCTGCGCTCCAGCGGTTTCACGGTGAACACGGTGTATCCGAGCGGCATGTTGATTGATTTTTCCGGAACGGCAGGCCAGGTGGCGGCGGCATTCCATACGGAAATCCATAGGCTCTCCGTGAACGGGAAGGATCACATCGCAAATATGAGCGATCCCCAGATTCCGGAAGCGCTCGCGCCGGTGCTTGCGGGAATCGTGTCGCTCCACAATTTCTGGCTCCGCCCGATGAAGAGGCCGCGCGCCCAATATACGGTCGCCTCGGGCGGTATATCGTCGCAGCTCGTTGTGCCAGCCGATCTGGCCACGATTTACGATTTCAATCCGGCCTTTTCGGCGGGATACACCGGTCAAGGACAGACGATTGCCGTGGTGGAGGACAGCGATCTTTACAGCACATCGGATTGGAACACTTTCCGAAGCGTCTTGGGATTATCCAGTTATACTTCGGGATCGTTAGTCACAGTCCAACCGGCGCCGCCCAGCGGAGCTTCGAACTGTTCCGATCCGGGAGCTACCACAGACGATGACGAAGCCACGGCGGACGCCGAATGGTCCAGTGCCGCCGCACCGAATGCGAACATCGAGGTGGCGGCTTGCGCGGATACGACTACGACATTTGGAGTGCTGATCGCAGCCCAGAATTTAATCAGCGCCAGTAGTCCGCCCCCGATCATCAGCATAAGCTACGGCGGCTGCGAAGCCGGAAACGGAGCAGCCGGGAATGCAGCTTACAACTCGGCGTATCAACAGGCAGTGTCGGAAGGCGTGTCGGTGTTTGTTTCGGCGGGAGACGAAGGCGCGGCAAGCTGCGATGCGGATACTACAGTCGCGATCCATGGCATCGGCGTGAGCGCCTCGTCCTCTACGGCCTACAACGTTGCGGTTGGCGGAACCGATTTCGGCGATACCTATCAGGGCACGAACAATACATATTGGGGTTCATCCACCCAGAACAGTGCAACATACGGTTCGGCTCTCTCGTACATTCCGGAGATTCCGTGGAACGACTCATGCGCAGGTTCGCTCCTGGCGCTTTATGCCGGCTATTCGACCGGTTATGGTTCGAGCGGGTTTTGTGCAAGCACCTTAGGGGAACTGTTCCTTACAGTGGCCGCGGGCAGCGGAGGACCAAGCGGGTGCGCCACCGGCGTTACGGCCGAAAATTGGGTGGTCGGCGGCAGTTGCCAGGGATACGCCAAACCTTCGTGGCAAGCCGGAGTTTCCGGGATCCCGAACGATGGCGTCCGGGACCTTCCCGACGTATCGCTCTTTGCCGCCGACGGAGTCTGGGGCCACTACTACGTAACCTGTTTCTCCGATCCGAATAATGACGGCGCGCCGTGCACGGGCGCCCCGAGCAACTGGCTCGGCCCCGCGGGCGGAACTTCGTTTGCCGCCCCGATATTGGCTGGCATTCAGGCGCTGGTAAACCAAAAAATGGGAGACAAACAGGGTAATCCGAATCCGGTTTACTACAAACTCGCGGCCAGTTCCAGTTCCGTGGCCGCTTCGGTGTTCCATAGCATCACGGCGGGAGACACCGCGATCAACTGCGCGGGCACCGTAAACTGCTTCGGAATCGGATTCGAGGCAAGAGGTTTGGCGACGCCGGTTACCGAGTTCGTCGGAAACGGCGCGCTATCGACGACCAGCACAACGTATACCCCGGCCTTTGCGGCCGGCGCCGGTTGGAGCTTCGCTACCGGGCTTGGCAGTGTGGATGTCTTCAACCTGATTCAGAATTGGAGCAAAGGCCAGTGAGGATGATGCCCATGTATAAAACGATCAAAACGTTTTTCTTTCTTGGTGGCGCCCTTCTGATGGCGGTAGCGCCGGCGCGGGTCAAGGCTCAAAACTTCGATACCAGCGGGACGGCGAGTCTCAAGGGGCAATATCTTTTCCGGTACGTCGACTACTTCAACGATGACCTCGGTGACGTAACGGAGTCCTGCAGCCTGACCGGCATCATCACGTTCGATGGCGCGGGAACCTACACACTCTCGAATACGCAATTCTTCGATTCGGCAGGTACGAGCGGCGCAGGCTCCTGCTCTTCGCTGGGCGGGGGAACGTACGGAGTGCAATCGAACGGCATAGCCCAACTGGACAACCCTCTCTTCGGGGCGATTCCTGGGACGCTCTTTGGCACCTTCAGTCAACCCGTTATCACCGCAAGTTCGACGGAGGACGACTACTTCGATCTCTTCATCGCGGTTCAGGCGCCAACCACCTCGGCTTCGAATAGCCTTCTCTCGGGGAGCTTCACGGTGGGCACCCTGGACTTCCTCGATGCTACCGGCACGCTGGCGCGGCAGGGCTACTTCAATCTGAGCGCCGATGGCAACGGGAATTTCGGGGCATTCACGGTGAATGGCTCGGCCGCGAATTTGAACTCCGGCAACAGCCTGACGCAGACCGTTGCCGCCTCGACTTATGCGCTCTCCGGCACAACTGGTGGAACCTTGACTTTTCCCAGTAGTTACGGGGATACATCGCAGATCGTGGCCGGCCAGAAGGTACTGTATGTGTCAGCCGATGGCAACTGGTTCGTGGCAGGCTCCACGGCCGGATCGGACATGGTCTTCGGGTTTCGCGCGCCCTCCGGGACGAGTTCGAATGCGGCCTTGACGGGAACCTACTTTATGGCAGGCCTCGAAGACTATGAAGGCAACTCGCCGAATTTTCTGGATGCCTTCTGGGGTTCGATGAACACCAATGGAAATGGAGATCTGCTCTGGCATGAAAGATACGACGATGTTGTCGATATAGAAACTTACGACCTGACCATCAACACTCCCGTAAACATCGGGGCAGACGGCTCATATTACGACGGCTTCACTTACACTTATCTCACCGGCGCCAGTGGAAATGCTCTGATGCTGATTGGTTCAAACCTGCAGTTCTCGCTCATCGTAGGTGTGCACGCCCCGTCGTATACGGCGACTTCTACGGTGTGGATTAATCCGATCGGGATTACCAATGCGGCCAGCTACTCACCGATTACGAACTCTTGCTCTCCGGGCGAGTTGGTGAACTTGTTTGGAAACTTCGGTGTATCCCTCCAAATTAATAAGGTCTTTCCGGTTCCGACGAATCTGGGCGGCGTGCAGGTTTTCGTCAATGGCCAGGCGGCTCCGGTCTATTTGGTGAGCCCGACCCAGATCGTCGTTCTGGTTCCCTACGAAACCGCGGGCGCCTATTTCGATACGTTCCAAGTACAAGTTGGCAATTCGAAGTCCAACAATGTGACCGTGTACGCCGATCTCACATCGCCCGGAATTTTTACGTTCAGTGAAAACGGGGTTGGGTCGGGAGCTATCCTCCATCAACCTCCCAATTACACATTTGTAAACGACAGCAGTCCTGCCAAGCCCGGCGAGACGGTCCAACTGTTCATGAATGGTCTGGGTACCGTAACACCTCAGGTGGCCGATGGCGCGGCCGGTCCCAGTAACCCATTGAGCTACAGCGACGAATACAACGCTTCGGAGATCTTCGTGGTTTTAGCCGACGAATTCGGCGACCAGGTGAACGCTAACGTTGGGTTCGCCGGCCTGGCGCCCGGATTTGCCGGGTTATACCAGGTTAATTTCACCGTGCCGACCAGCGGTTTGGTGAACGGCGATGTCTCCATTGCTTTTAGCACTGCCGAGGCGCTTACGGAGATGGCCACGATCGCCGTGACCGGATTCTCCGATGTGGCCGCGCAGACCACGCCCGTGCACCGTCCTGCCAAGCTGCGGAAGCGCGCTGGCTCGACTGGCGCCGCTCACGTCCGAAGTCTGAAGGATCACCGGCGGGCGTTGCCGGAGAGGCCCAAGGAAAAGCTCTAAAAGTTTGTCGAAAAACGCGCTGAGCCACCGCTCCCTCACGGTCGCGGCTCTGTAGGTTGTTGCGAAATCGAGGCTCCATTTCAGAGCCGCGCGCGTCAGCAAGCGGTTCCGCTTATTTCAACAGGCTCCTAAACTAAGGAAGCTGCGGAAAGAGTCCGTCGCAGCTTGAACCCCCGCCCCACCGAAATCGCAACCGGTTGATTCGCAGTGGTAGGGTGGGGCTTGGCGGTTTCGCCTGCCAAAGCGGCCGCATGACCGACGAATGGCAATTATTGATTCCGGCACAGCTATTTCCATTTAGAGTCCGTTAGTACGGTACCCATCCGCGACAGGTACGGTTTGCCTCAAGCCGCGAACCTTAGTACGGGCTTCGTTGACAATCGTTAGCACTCAAGCCAACATGATCTCAGGCTGTTTACTGAGAAGTAATTTAAAGACGCGCTTGAGCGATCGAAACGGAGCATTTGTAAATGAAGCTGAGAAATTACGCGCCGGTAGTCTTAACTCTCTTTCTTCTGTTGGCAGCCCTGGCGATACCGGTTCAGGCAAGTACGCTAAATCTCGATATCAGCGGCACATTGGGCCCGGCGCTGTTCGGCTCGGATCGATTGGGCCTGAGCGGAATCGGCTTCACCCTCACCGGCGTGATCGACCAAGGATTGTCCCCGATCTATACAACCGCCGATTCGGCCACCTACAGCATACCGGGGGACCTCCAGATTGCCTTGGGCTTGGCTAACCTTGTCCTGACTGGATACAACGCCACGCTGACGCTGACAGATCCGGCATCCGGGCCGGATATCCTGGAGATCGGTTTCGGGGCTACGGAGTTCAACTTCAACCCGGATGTGACCGCGACGTTGTATCTGCCACCGGGCACATTGCATGGAACCGGACTCCAGGATTTTTGGGCTTACGTAAGTCAGCCCGACAGCAGCTTGTCTTATACCATTCCCGGCGTAACCGACGAGGTACTCGCGACATTGGGAGTGACTGGCACGGTAACCATGTCGGGCGGGGCCCCGTCGTCGGGTGTCCCCGAACCCGCCACGATCGCGTTGCTGGCTGTTGGTCTGCTGGCGGTTGTTTTGAAGACCGGCAAACTCCGCAGAAGTTAGCAACAGCCGGGCTTGCCCGCGGTGCTCGCCCGAGGCACGCTCGACGCCCTCCGTGCGCAGCGCTATATTGGATAGCTACAGCCATGTCCGAGAAAGTAGCCGTCTTCGACACCACGCTGCGGGATGGTGAGCAGGCCGCCGGCACCCGGTTGGGCAGCCGCGAGAAGCTCATGATCGCCAGGCAGTTGGCCCGCTTGAACGTGAACGTCATCGAAGCCGGCTATCCCGCGTCCTCGCCCGAAGACTTCGAAGCCGTTCAACTGCTGGCTCAGGAAATCGAAGGTCCTGTCATCTGCGCCTTGTCGCGCGCGGTGCCCGGCGACATCCAGGCTTGCGGGAGAGCCTTGGCCAAGGCCAGGCGGCCGCGCATCCACACCGGGATCGGCGTCTCGGATATCCATATTATGGGTAAGTTCCAGGACGATCGTTACGGCAAGAGCTTGGCGGAGAAGAAGGTCACGATGCTCGCCATGGCCGTGGAGGCGGTCAAGCTGGCTAGGAGCTACGCGGACGATGTGGAATTCTACGCCGAGGACGCCGGCCGCGCCGATCTCAGCTATCTTTTCGAAATGCTGCAGGCGGCCATCGAGGCCGGCGCCACCGTGGTCAATATTCCCGACACTACCGGCTATACCGTGCCCGAGCAATACGGCGCGCTGATCCGCTCCGTGCGGCAAAGTGTGCCCGACATCGCACGGGCGATCATCAGCGTGCACTGCCACGACGACCTCGGCCTCGCGGTAGCCAATACCCTCAGTGGCGTCCTGAACGGCGCCCGCCAAGTGGAAGGCACCATCAATGGCATCGGCGAAAGGGCCGGCAACGCGGCGCTCGAAGAAGTGGTGATGGCTATACGCACGCGCCGCGACTACTTCGGCGTCGATACCGATATCGATGCGCGGGAGCTTTACAGGACCAGCCGGCTGGTTGGCGACATGCTCGGCATGCCCGTTCCGCCTAATAAAGCCGTAGTGGGCGGCAATGCCTTCTCGCATAGCTCGGGTATCCACGTGGATGGATTTCTGAAGGAGCGCGAGACCTATGAGATCATGCGGCCGGAAGATGTGGGGATTACGGAAAGCCGCGTGGTCCTGACGGCGCGCACCGGCCGCCACGGATTGCGCGACCGGTTGAAGAAACTCGGATACACGCTCTCGCAGGAGGAACTCAACCAGGCCTACCAGAGATTCCTGACCGTGGCGGACAAGAAACAGGAAGTGTTCGACGAAGATCTGATCGCCATCCTGCACGATGAAATCCACCCCGGTCCGGAAACTTATCAGCTCGAATATCTGCATTTTTATAGCGGGACCGCGGCCATCCCGACGGCGACCGTGAGGCTGCGTATAGGCGGCGAGATGCGGGAAGGCGCCGCGATTGGCGACGGCCCCGTGGACGCCGCGTGCAAAGCCATATCCGCGGTGACGAAAAGCGCCGCCAGGCTGGTGCGGTATGAGATTCGCGCCGTAACCAGCGGGACGGAGGCGCTGGGCGAAGTTACGGCGCAGCTCGAGGAGGCCGGCCTGAAGGTGGTGGGGCGCGGCGCTTCCACGGACGTGATTGAAGCCAGCGCGAAGGCTTATATCGATGGGCTGAACAAGCTGGCGAATCTGGCGAAGCGCGCCGCGGGTTAGGTGGATCGCAGCAGCAATGCCCAGACTCCTGTTACGTTCACGCGCGCCATCTGGGACCGGAAGACTGCCAGGCTGGACGCGATCCTCGCGCGATCTGACAGTTGCTGCGCTCTTTGGTGTCGCGACCGAATCAGCCCTTTTTGTTCCGAACTATCTGGTAGCGACGGATTTGGTACGCAAGGCCGCATCCCTGGTTGCAGATTTCGCAGATGCCTGGCGCCCAAATTGTGTTGGAGTTGTTCGGCGAAACACCCCATCCTTCATCGGGGCCGCCCCTGCTCTGATCGTCGGCAACGGCATCGTCTTTATTATTCAAGCTGGTCTGTTTTCACTTGCCGTGTTGGGGATCATGTAGCTGTACGTATGTTCAACGCGCAACCGCCAAAACCGTCATGACAGGAACCGGGACACGCCGTCATAACCGCAGTGTGGCGATCGTCGCCCCCCAACCGCCCGCTTCTGGTGGTGCGTCGCCGTAGGAGATCACGAAGTCGGTGCGGGCCAGGACCGCGTGCACGATTTCGCGCTGCACTCCGATGCCCCGTCCGTGGATGATGCGGATGGCCCGGATGCCCATCTTCTGCGCCTCTTCCAGATAGGCTTCCACCACCCCTTGCACATCGCGTGGCGGCACACTGTGCAAATCGAAGATATCGGTGATGGGGATGGGGACTGGTTCGCCGAACTCCCCAAAATCGTCCACCATGCTTTAATCTTAGATCGGAGCACCCCTTTGGCCGCAAAGTACACGCACAAGCAGGGACAGTATCTCGCCTTCATTGCTTCATACACCCAGTTGCACCGGCAGGCGCCGTCGGAATACGAGATTCAGCGATATTTTCAGGTGACGCCGCCGACGGTGCACCAGATGATTCTGCGTCTGGAAGCTTGCGGCCTCATCAGCCGGGTTCCCTGGCAGGCCCGTTCGATCAGCATGCTGGTGCCCAGAGAAGATCTGCCGCTGTTGGAATGAGCCGGACCTGGTTTGTGTTCAAGTGTCATGTCCCGCGTACCGCTTGCTAACGCGCGGCTCCGAAGCGTTTTTTCCGAGCCACTACCGTTTTTCAGAGCCGCGACCTTAAGGGAGCGGAGCGTTTGTAATGAGTCAGACGGGGCACGTAGACAGTCAGCGCGCGGACGGATGCGCAGGTTCGTCGATCGTCATCCGCACCTCCACCGGCGATGCCGGCAGCGCGGGAACGTGCACCTGCGTCGGCCGCGCTGAATTCGGGCCGCGGAGCGTGTGCAGGCCGGCCTCGAGGGTCGGGATAAAGACGATCCCCGCTCCATCCGCCGTCCAGACTCCGGGCCAAAGCGCCTCCGCCAGCGGGCCGGCGGGCTGGTCGACCGCGATCGGTCCCCCGATGACCGGTTTGCCGGAGCGATCTTCCAGATGAACGACGAGCGGCGCGCCAAGCGCGGCGATGGCCAGGTTGACCGGCGCCGGGTCTCGATCCGCAACGCGAACGGTCACCGCTGGCGAGAGCCAGATCTCGTCCAACGCTGCCTGGAGTTGGTACGTTCCCGGTGTGAGTCCGGCTAACGTGAAATTGCCAGCCGCATCGGCCGTGGCCTGGACGCTCAGAGCCGCGTTCAGGAATCCGCGGTCCCGATAGGCAGCCAGCACGCGAATCGTTCCCGCGCGCGTGGCGGTCGCAACCCGTCCGCGCAGCGTGACAGGCGCCGGAAGCACGAGGCGCATGGGTTCACCGGTTTCGGGCGCGGGCCGCTGCATCGGCTGTATGGCGGCCCCGCAGGCGCCGGGGAGAAAAGCGACCACCACGGGCGATGCCGGCCCTTGCTCGCTTCCCGCAGGCACGCTGGCAAGCATTTGCGAGGTTCCATACGCTTGCAGATTGCCGAGAGCATCTGCAATGGCGCTGATGATGGCTTGCGGACGTCCTGGTTTGAAGAAGAGAGCCAGCGCGCCCGCGGCCGGTGTGACGCCATCGGACAGGAAAACCCGGCCCACAAACGAATCCGCGCCCATCTCATGAGCGGAGATCCCTCCCATGCCGAGGAACACCTGTTCGGAAGGACCAGCGGACCCAGGTGGCACGGCCGGAGCATCCATCTCCACGGGAGTGGCCTCGCCCGCGCGGATCGTAACGGAGATTGGTGTTTCGAGGCCATCGTCGCCAACCGCGAGCCGCAGTCGAATCGTCCCAGGCCGGAAGGGACCGGCTGCGAATTCACCGGTCGAAGGGCGTAGGTGAACCCAAGCGCCTTCCGCCACGCCCGCGTCGTCGAGATAAAGATGAACACTTTCGGCATCCTGGCCGGCGGGAATGCGCACGGAGCCATACGCGTAGCCGACTGGCTCGGCACGCAGGACAATCCGGGCTTCGGTACTGCGGGCCGTGGCCAGCGGCTGGGCCAGGATTTCCATGCGATTCCTAAGTTGTTCAGGTGCGGGCAGCGGCGATTCTCCATCCCCGAGATCGACCGGCTCGAATCCCTCCGCAAAAGCCCGGACAACATCGTCATTTACCGTGAACAATCCGGCGAAGCGAATGGAGCCGCTTTCATCTGTTTCGCCGGACGCCTCGGGATCGAATGTGATGCGTTCGATTTGCACGGCGGCGCGCAGCGGTTTGCCCGCGGCGTCCTCAACCTGTATGCGGGCGGAGGCGGGCTCGATCCGGCGGGCAGTGAAGCTGGGGACAAAACCCGCGTCCAGGTTGTTCGACGCGGCCAGCGTGCCGGCTGCCAAGAAATACGGCTCGCGCGTGGGGAACGAGCTCAAGGGCGACCCTGGGAACGGGAATTCGATCCGCCAAAGACCCGCGGAGGCGAACTCGAACCTGCCCATGCCGGACTGATCGAGATCGATGCTGGTGCTCCAGTTTCCATAGTTGAAGTTGGTGTTTCCAGCGAGCGGCGTGCCATCCGACCGTAGAATGCGGAAAGTGGATTGCTTCACGCGGCGCTCAATGGCCATTTGGAAGCTGTTCGTTCGACCCATGCGAACGGCGATGCCATCGCCGATGCCGTACGGCTGCGTCTCAGTCACGATGGGGAGTCCTTGTGCCAGACCGCGAACCGCGCCAGCTCCCGCGGCGCTGGCGATCAGCCGGTAGCTGCCCGGAAGGAGCCGGTCGAATCTCGCGATGCCGTCTAAACCGGTGGTGGCGATCGGGTAGGCCGCGTCTTCCATAGCTGCGCGGTCGTCGGGATTGCCCAAGGGAAGCGCCCACTGCGCGCGAAGATTCGCGTAGTCCCGATAAGCGCCAACCGCTACGCCAGCCGCCGGCTTACCGTCGCGCAGGACCGTTACCTGTAGCGTGCAGCCATGAGTTGTCAGAACCAGATCCTCCGTCGGAGGGCGCGTGTCCGAGCGTTCCCTCAGCATGGGAGAGGAGATCCAAGCCCAGGCGGGTGGCCAGCCCGGCGCAGTCGCCACAACGGTGGCGCTAAACGACGGTAGATCCCCCTCACCTTCCAGAACGTAGCTACCGTCTGCGCCGGTGATGGTTTTGGACTGAGCCTCGTTCATCCGACGGCCACCGAAGTATGTAGCCAGACCGTACACCGTCGCATTGGGAATCGGATGGCCCCGATCGTCCCGGACAGTGCCGCGCGCCCAAACGGTCGGCTTCCCCGAGCCGGCCGCATGACCGAGGATCTCAGGCGGCAGCGGTGGCGGTCTCCGCGCCGAGGGCGCGAGCGTGATATTGCGGATCGCCTGGCCGGGAAGAACCGTGATGGGACCGGCGGTTTGAAAATCATGATCCTTTCCGGCTCCGGACCAGACGTGCCATCGGGCAGAAATTACGTCGGCAAAGTGAAAATGACCATCGGGATCGGGCGTTGTGACAATCTGGCGGTTGCCGAAATAGTCGCCTGCCGTGACTATGACGTCCGGCTTGCGGGCTTCTGGCGGAATCTTGCCGTCGAGGCTGCCGTAGGCCACGAGCGGAGCCATATGCGGCGAGACGGTCTTACCTGCGACGAACTCCGTCAGGCCCACGGTTCCGTAGCCGATGTGGGGCGCCGCTACCAACAACCGCGAAACGCCGGCGCGAACCTGGAATCGCGCGATACCATGCGCGTCGGTCGTGGTGGTCACCGGCACATCGGGATGGAAAGGATCGCGGTCGGCATTCGTCACCACGATGGCGGAGTTGGCGATGGGGTGTCCGTCGGGTCCGCGCACCGTTAACTCCACACCGGCGGGAAACGGGATCTGGGCATAACCGAGCGCAGCGAACGCCAGCGTGACTGGCGCGCACTTCCATCGAAATGTGCGCGAACGCCGCATGTTCAGCGGAGACGTTCGATAGGGCCGCACTGATCCGGCGCGTAGAGCCTGGCAGTGCCGCCTTCCGCCAGCAGCCATCGCTGCCAAAGGGCCGAGTTCATCTTGAAATCAGCCCCGGGCCAAGCGCCTTCCGAAGGAGAGCGATGCGTCATCTCGACCAGCCCTGCGCCGGCTGCGTACCGGTTCTGCTCGTTCGGGTCGAGCAATTTCGCCACTAACAAGGCCAGGGCCTGGCGCGACCCGGTGGCCGTCAAAGCCCAAATCGCCTGGTTTTGCGTTGCGGCATCCGCACTCCATAAATAAGGTATCAACGTGGCGAGCGATCCGTCACCGCCCAATTTGGCGATCGCTTTGAACAGTCCCTGGTGCGATCCGGGCACCTTACCGATCATGTCCACCAGGAAAGGCAGGTAACTCTTGTCTCCCATGTCACCCAAGCTTTCGATGGCCCTGTCCCGGGCCCACTCCTGCTTGGTGGAGAGTGCTAAAGACGCCAGCGTCTGGCGGGCAGTCTCCGTATTCAGTTTCTGCAAACCCTCAATCCCAAATTGCGCCAGCGGTGTATCGTCGAGCATTTCTACGAGCACCTCCTCCGCCGATGCCGGCGCCACCGCCGCAATGGCGCGCGCGGCCTCTTGGCGGCGCTCGAAATCTTGAGAGTGTAGGTCGGCGAGATAGGGCCGCACAGCCGCATCCGCCGCCGCGGAGTCTTTGGCCATTTCAAGCACGATATCGAAAGTCTCCGCGAAGCTGAGTTCTTGACCGCCGGTCCACTCCGCCACCTCACCAGTTGTGTAGCCTACCCTGTACTTGGCTTCCACGTGAAAGCGGCCCGGCTTGCTAAGATCGTGCTCGGAATTCAACAGATACCGTTGTGTGCGTTGCGCGCCCGGCTTCATCCGCGTGAATCCGAACGCGCAACTCCCGCCGCCCATGACCTTATCGCAGGTCGAAGGCCCCGGCGGGCCGGGCGGCTCTTCGCCGGTGACCGTTATGGCGTAACCGGAGCAGAAGCTATGCGGGTCGGCGGTGGGCACCGTCAACGTTTCCTTGCTCGTGTTGCGAAGCTCGAAAATCAGCATGATGGGCTCACCCACGAAGTAGGTGTATTTCTCCAGGCTGAACTTCCCGTCGATCTGGCCGAACAGAGGCGGCAGCCAGCAGGCAAACATGCAGACGCAGGCAGTCGATCGCATTTAAGCCGTAGACGCGGCTGCGGCGCGAATTGTTTCGGGATCCCGGCCGATCCACGCCGCAGCGATGAGCGGGTTTGAGGAACATTACCAACGGTAACGGCGTATCAAGTCTGTAAGGCGGCATGGCCGGCACGCGCCGGCTTCCTGTGGAAAGCGCCTCCGGAGACAAGATGAATACCTTGCTACAAGACATTCGCTACGGGATTCGCATGGTCGCGAAATCACCTGGCTTCGCAGCCATTGCGATTCTCACACTGGCGCTCGGCATCGGGGCGAATACGGCGCTCTTTTCCGTGGTGAATGGAGTACTGCTCAACCCCCTCCCCTACCACCAACCCGACCGCCTGATTGCCATCTATGCAAAAACGCAACAGTTCGCGCAGGGTTCCATCTCCTATCCCAATTTCCTCGACTGGGTGCGCAACCAGCGCTCCTTCTCCTCCATCGCCGCCTTTCGCGAGGAAAATTTCAACCTCACCGGCATCGGCCAGCCCGAGCGCGTATCCTCCGAAATGGTCTCCGCGGATTTCTTCGCCGTGCTCGGCGTCAACCCCGTCGCCGGCCGCCTCCTGCGTCCCGAGGAAGACCTCGTCGGCGCTCAGCCAGTGGCGCTCATCGGCGGCGGATTCTGGAAACGTAAATTCGGCTCGTCGCCCGACGCCATCGGCAAGACGCTGGTCCTCAACGGCGTCGGCTACACCGTGGTCGGCGTGATTCCCGCCGATTTCCGCTATGAAAGCGGCAATTTTCAGAACAGCGACGTCTATGTCCCCATCGGCCAGTGGAACGATCCGACCTTTCGCGATCGGCACGTCGGCATGGGCGCCGACGCCGTGGGCCGCCTCAAGCCCGGAGTCACCCTCCAGCAGGCCCAGGCCGACATGGACTCCGTCGCCGCGGGTCTCGCCGCCATCTATCCCGATGCCGACAAGGATAGCGGAATCGCGCTCCGGTCCCTCAAACAAGACGTGGTCGGCGACATCCGACCGTTTCTCCTCGTGCTGCTCGCCGCCGTCGGATTCGTTCTCTTGATCGCCTGCGTGAATGTCGCGAATTTGCTCTTGGCTCGCTCCACCGGCCGCATCCGCGAATTCGCCATCCGCGCGGCCCTGGGTGCCCGCCGGGGACGTGTCGTCCGCCAGCTTCTCACCGAGAGCCTGGTGCTCTCTTGCGCCGGCGGCGGTCTAGGCCTGCTGCTGGCCGCATGGGGAACTCAGGCGGCCATTCGGCTCATGCCGGAGGCCTTGCCCCGCGCGCAGTCCGTGCATGTCGATGCCCGCGTCCTGCTCTTCGCCTTGGCCGCGTCCGTGCTCGCGGGGGTCTTCTTCGGACTGGCGCCCGCCCTCAAGACCTCCAGCGCGGACCTCCAGGCCACGCTGCGAGAAGGCGGCCGCGGGTCCAGCGGCGCGCGCAACCGGTTGCAAGGGCTCTTCATCGTCGTCGAAATGGCCATGGCGCTCGTGTTGCTCGCCGGCGCCGGGCTGATGATCCGCAGCCTTGCCAACCTCTGGAGCGTCAACCCCGGCTTCAATTCGCAACACGTGATCACCTTCCAGGTTTCCTATCCCGCCACCCTCGGCCATGCGCCCGACGCCATTCGCGCCTCCATTCGCCAGATCCAGGATGCGGTCTCCGCCGTTCCCGGTGTGGAGGCGGCCTCCCTCAACACCGGCGCCATGCCCATGTCCGGCGATTCCGAGGTACCGTTTTGGATTGACGGCCAGCCCAAGCCCGCCACCGAGAGGGAAATGAAAACGTCGCTGTTTTACGTCATCGAGCCGGACTATCTCAAGGCGATGGCAATTCCGCTGCAGCGCGGCCGATTCCTCGCGCGTGCCGACGATGAGCATTCCCCCTTCGTCATCGTCATCGACGATCAATTCGCCAAGCTGTACTTCCCCGGGCAGAACCCCATCGGCCGGCGTGTGAATCTCGCCATCTTCAACCAGGCCGCCGAAATTGTGGGAGTCGCCGGACACGTCAAGCAATGGGGTCTGGCTGAAGATGCCCACTCGCCGGTCCAGGCGCAATTCTATTTGGCCATCTCGCAGGTTCCCGACCAGTTCATGCCGCTCCTCGCGCGCGGCGGCGTGGTCGTGGTGCGCACGCATGGATCGCCCGAGACCGAGATGGGCGCCATCCGCCAGGCGCTCGCGAAAGTCAACGGCGAAATCGTGGTCTATGGAATCGAACCCATGGACAAGATCGTTTCCGATTCCCTGGCCGCGCGGCGATTTTCCATGATCCTGCTGGGCGCCTTCGCCGCCCTCGCGCTGGTGCTCTCCTGCATCGGCATCTACGGTGTGATTTCGTACCTCGCCGGGCAGCGCACACATGAGATCGGCGTGCGCATGGCCCTCGGCGCGCAACGCAACGACGTGCTGCGACTGATTCTCGGCAATGGCGCGAAGATGGCCCTAATCGGAGTCGCGGTGGGCATCGCCGCGTCTCTCGCGCTCACCCGGCTCATGGCCAAGCTGCTTTTCGGCGTGAGCACTTATGACCCGCTCACGTTTCTCGCCGTAGCGTGCCTGTTGACTCTCGTTGCCCTGACAGCGTCCTACATTCCGGCCAGTCGCGCGATGCGCGTCGATCCCACGGTCGCGCTGAGATATGAATAGTTGTTCGCACCAGTGACCGCGCCTCGATTGAGTTAGATTGAGTTAGACTCAGTTCCATGCGTCTCCTCACCCTCAGCCTGGCAATCACGTTTCTGCTCGCCCCCCGTGTGGCACGCGGCGCGCTGCTGCGCGCCGGCGTGGCCAAGGTGGATATCACGCCTCCCGCCGGCGAACAGATGTGGGGCTTCGAAGACCGGCATCAGCCCGCTACCGGCACGCTCGATCCCCTGTACGCGCGCGTGCTCGTGCTGGAAGCCGGTCCTGAGACCGCGCCCACGCGCCTCGCGCTGGTCACGCTCGATCTGGGCCGCAGCTTCGGTCCTGGATCGCTAGCGCGCCTGCGCGACACGGCCAAACGCTCCAGCGGCATCGCGTGCCTTCTGGTGGCCGCCTCGCATACGCATAGCGCGCCGGTGATTCGCGACGAATATCGGGATGCGCCGCCGCCCTGGGAGCAAGCCGCCCTGGAGCGGATCGAGCACGCTATCGCGGATGCGGCAGGCGCATTGCAGCCGGCGCGCATCGGCGTGGGGACCGGCGTCGCCTACATCGGACACAACCGCCTGCGCGTGAACCCCGATGGCACGGTGAACTGGTTCGAACGCAATCTGACGCGCGTGCCAACCGCGCCCGTGGACCCTACCGTCACTGTGCTGCGGATCGATAAGGCCGACGGGTCGCCGCTGGCCGTTCTGGTGAACTACGCCTGTCACCCAGTGGTCTTCGGCGCCGATAACCTGCGCTATTCGGCGGATTTTCCAGCCGTCATGAATCGCGCGGTGGAGCAGGCGTTCGGCGGCCGCGCGATGAGCTTCTTTCTGCAGGGCGCCCCCGGCGATATTAATCCGTATTACGCGGTTACTCCCCTTGAACAGGACGCCACTGGCATGCGCGATTGGACCGGGGAGCGCCTGGGGCAGGAAGCCGCAAGGGTCGCCAAGGAGATCCAAAGCCGCACCCCGGATGCCCCCAGCATCGACTTCGCGGAATCGACCCTGACGGTTCGCCTGCGGTGGGACGTGGAGAAGTTCCGCGCCGCGTTGTTGAAGTTCCTCGGTCCGCAGGGGATGGAAGTCTACGGCGCGCGCATCGTGCCGGAAATCCAGTTGCCGGTCACCACCGTGCTGATCGATAAAGAAATCGCGCTGATGTCCATGCCCGGCGAGCCGTTCGTGGATTTCCAAATGAACTGGCGGGACCGCTGCCCGGCGCCGCACGCGCTGCTGCTGGGCTATACGAATGGCTACAACGGCTACTTCCCGACGATCGCGGCGGCATCCCGTGGCGGCTACGGCGCGGCCAGCGCCAGCACCTGGGTGGAACCGGGCGCCGGTGAACGCATGGTGGACAACGCGGTGGTCAAGGTTTACGAGATGCTGGGACGATTGAGCGATCTGCCCGACGACTTGAAGCGCGATGTGTACAAGTGAGCGTGGGGCTCGGGGGAGGTGGCGCAGGCGCTTTCGCCTGCCAAGCCTGTTTGACAGGCCATTTGCCATACGCTCATGGAGCGACTAGAAACGGGATCGCCCGTGTCGCCGTGGCCCAGGAACACTCCTGCCTGCCCAGGTGAGGTTTGCTCGCCCAAGGCCACGCTTGAGGTGGCTTCTATCGGCGTTCGGCTTGTTTGCGGCTTGGTGGGGTGCGCGAGAACGCGGAACCGGCACCGGGCCGTGCTTGCACGCAGTAAAATACGGGGATCACGCGTATCAGAATCCCTGCATCCCGCTGAAAACATGGGACAATCTTCACCTGCCTGAGCGTCCGTCCACCGTTGCCGTGCTATGGTGGTGTCGGGTTCGGAAATCGTGGGGGCCGGTTCTTCAACCCCGTCCCTGCTGATCTTCCCGGCGGGTCCCCGGTATTCACCGCGAGTTGTCTACCGGATATCCGAATGGATCTTTGAAAACAAGCTACTTACTGGCTGGTAGGGGCATGCCGGCGCGTATGTGGAAATTGGCTTCGTTTGTCGTATTTTTGTTGCGAGCCCTTGCCGCTCCCCGTGCCAACCGCCGCCCGAAGAAAACTTCGCCTAGCGGGAAGTACCCAATTCAAATTGCTCCACCAAAATTCGCCCGGCATCGGCGGCCGTTGCAGCAGTCGTCCGAGATTCCGAAAATGCCCGGCCCGACTGACATCAAACATACAAGTCACTTATTATCAATAGACTGGGATTTGTTTATCATACTGGCCACTGGCCCTTCCAACCAGCCGGGCACCTACTCCAAGGCACGCCGGCGCAACGCGATTCAACATTTATGTTACGCGAATCAAAAAACTGGCCCCTCGTAACACTCGGTCAAACCGCCGCCAGGAAGGGTCGCCAATTGAACGGAAAGTGTATTTAGAACAGGTCCATCTGGCGCAGCCGCAGCGGCCACAACCTCACCGGCACCGGAGCCACTTCCAGTTCTTCGGAAAGCCACATCTGCCCGCGTTTGCGCGCGCGAGTGCGCCGCGCCACGGCAGTGCTGTGAGCGGCATTGTGTTTGGAATGGCAGCTTGGGCAGAGAACCGTGAGAGATACCCGGTCGGCCGGATCGTGCGAGAGATGCGCGACGTTGAGCAGGCGGTGCGGCTTGTGGCACATCTGGCAAACGTTGCCGGCCGCTTCCAGCATGCTCAGCCGGAACTTGCGCCACCGCGCATCGTAATACTTTCGGTATTCCGCTCGTATGGGCATTGGGCCGCCGCTCACAGCCCGAGACGAAAACCGTCCCATGTCGGCCGCGGCTTTTTAAAGCATTTGAATCCGCTAAGCCGCACACGGCCCCGGCTGCTAGAGTCATTTTCCTGCAACGGAAACAATTGTCAAGCGCGGCGCCACCGCAGGCTCACTGAATCACGGCGTTGGTGAAGATCTCCTCGAATGCCCCGCGTGCGTTGGTCAGCTTCTGAAAATTGTACCGGCTCATCAGTACGGCGACACCGTTGGAGTCGTTCCGCACGATGCGCCCGAAAACGCACAGTTCGAGAAAGGGCTCGTTGCCCAGAACCGCCGGCCAGCGGATTGAGAGTTCCACGGAGCGGCCGTTTGGCGCATCGTCCGCCGTGCGAAACAGCAGGCCTCCGCTGCTCATATTTGTCGTCCTGCCGGCGCCCATGGCAAGCACTTTGCCGCCTTGGGTAACGCGGTATTCCAAATCCAATTCGACGGGATAGCGACGCTGTAATCGCCGGTCGCCTTTGATGGTGTCTCTCGTCATGGGCCTCCCCTGGAAGCCCCATTATCTGGCACCCTGGCGAGCGCAGATAGTCATGTGGGTACTAGCAGAGTACGTGTCGGAGGACTAGCGTGTGCCCGAAAGCGCAGATTTTTCAACGATATCCGGCCGCTTCCGGCGAATGTTTAGGGCAGCATTTCGGCGGGGTCGGCCACGGTCAGGCGCAAGGCCGCCCGCAGGCTCTGCGATTCCGACAGCCGCAGCATGGCGAAGACGGACCGCAGCAGGGCGGGGCCTTCATCCGGCCAGAGTTCCGCGAGCGGGCGTGTAACGCCGTCCTCGCATTGATAGAAGAAGCGATCGACCCAACGGGGCCGCAGGGCTTCGGGATGGCAGCGCACGATGTCCTTGACGGTTTCGAACCAGCGCAGCCGGAGCGGCTCGCGATACTGCGGCATGAACAGCACGCGGCTCAGGCCGTCCCGCCGGATCTCCGACACGAATTCCGCGAACGTGGAGGCGTGCGTCAGATTCAGGTTGGCGTTCGGCTCCAGGCCGTGGCGGTCGCCTCCCGAGATCGCGGGCCGTTGCCACGTCCGCGCCAGGTCCAGCGCCTCGCTGTTCTCGGCCCAGGAGCGCAGGCCGTTCAACTCCACCGCGTGGATCCATTCCACGTGCCGCGAAAGCAATGCGCGGAGAGCGTCGCGGTGATTGTCGGCGCCGATGTCCGCCTCGTCCCAAAGCGGATGATTCAGGACGATAAGTATGTCCTCCCGCTGGTGGAGCGTTTCCAGCAGTTCGCCGAGACGCGCCGCATTCGGATGCCCCGCTGTGTAGCGCTGTAAATCGGCAGCCATGGCGCGCGCCTCCGCAGCCGGCAGATTGTGCACGCCCAGGTGAAAGAAGGTTCCGGCAAACGGGATGGTCCATTCGAAGGAAACCGGCGCGGCGTCTCCCACAGGGCTACGCCGCAACGCTAAACCGCTCTCGATATCGTCGTGGTCGGTGAGCGACACCATGGGATGCAGGCCCAGACCGCCGATTTGGCGGGCTTCCAGCCGGTGCGCCTCGACCGGCGCGAGCGGAGGTGTCCACAGCACCCGCCCGAGCGAGAGATCCCGCCCCGTGGCGCGGCGATGCTGCCATCCCGCGATCCGCAGCACGGCGGGGATCAACGGCAGGGGCAGCTTGAAAGTGTGCAGGAACCGGAGGTTTTCCCAGGAGTGCAGGGTGTGGCTGTGCAGCGAAACCGCGGTGGGAAAACGGCCCGGAGCGTTACGCTCTTTCCACAGAAAGTGCAGAGTGGTTTTCTTCACAAAGCCTCCTCGGGGGCGGCTGACGTGTGGCCCCTGTTACCCAGAAACATTTCTGCATCGAAATGTTCTATCCACAGGGTAAGGCCCGTATCGTTGCAAAACGATGAACAGACGGTGAAATTGTGGGATGCTATCAGCGGGCCAGTACTGCCAGCCTCCTCAGGAGACTGGCCAGCAAGCCGCGTGAAACCGGATTGTAATCATTGCCGATACCGAGACACGAACAGAACGGCGCACA
>Ga0181521_10000990_pt1 | contig 35222 bp, 31 predicted proteins | sample PEATcosm2014_Bin_32_FD_119764 | JGI IMG/M metagenome (GOLD analysis project Ga0181521, IMG submission 119764) | Peatland microbial communities from MTU Mesocosm Facility, Houghton, MI, USA - PEATcosm2014_Bin02_60_metaG | ecosystem: Environmental > Terrestrial > Soil > Wetlands > Peat | place...
AGACGGAGCAAACGAACATCAAATTTCTGACGCCTGAAATCGCGATCGTCCACGTGTACATCAACTCGCATGGCGACCGGAATCCGGACGGCACGCCCATGGCGCCGCGACATGCCATCCTTACGCGCGTCGAAGTGAAGCGCGACGGCCGCTGGCTGATCGTCGCGTCGCAGGCCACGAACATCGTGCCGCGGGCAACCGCAGTCTTCGCCGGCGCGAGCGATTCGCTTCCAGGCCAATAAAAGCACGTCGCGGTGTTGCATCGCAGCGGCGCGCTGAACTACGATTTGCCTGATGCGACGCTCGATTCCGCTCGTCCTTTTGATTCTGGCCCTGCCCGGCGCCGTTCGCGCGCAGTCCAAGCCTCATCCAAAACCGGACGCCGACCGCCTCGGCATGACGTGCGCGCAAATCCTGACGATGAGCTCGACGGAATGGGTCCATTATGTCGGCGAGAAGACGCACTTGGACGCGGCGAATATGCCGTACGACCTGCTTCGAGGTAATGCGGCGTATGGAAGGTGTTATGACGCGCGGACCGATGCTCTCGCGGGCACGCTGGCGAGGAATGGCAAAGGCCCATCCAGAGCCGCTCGCGCGGATTTTGCCGCGTTTGAAACGGCGCTTAAGGGTTTCGCCGCGAAAGCGCTTGCAGACGGTGCGATGCCCGCAGACGATCAGAAGAAGTCATACGCCGCGCTTTACGAGAAACAGTTTCGATACGAGTTCTATCAGGAGTACGAGGCGAGAAACGCCGTGAGGCCGTCACCCGCTGCGACGAAATCTTCCGCGCCGGCGGCAGCGCCATCGGCCCATCCGGATTCGGCTCCGCCGGCCGATTCGGCGCGCTCCGCGGCAGCTCAGGAACAGGCGCGTAGCGATGCCGATCCGATGACGATGGCCAAGAATCATTTCGGAAAGCTTCTCGATGCGCTGCCGGATGACAAGATGCACGAACTCCATCAGGCGTTTGGCGAAGTCGTGGGACCTTACTCCATCAGCGCGGAGATCCGGCTCACCGTCTATCGCTACGCCATCTTTCTGCTTGAGTCGCCCCCCGCTGCGCCGTTTGCTCCACCGCCATTTTGACGTCGGCGTTGGAACTGGATTCCTCGCGGCGAATTCGGTTATAACCTCCTAGGATGCCCGCCGCTGCGATCGCCGTTGAGAACCTCGAAAAGTACTTTCCACCCGCGCTTTCCGGCTGGCGCGCCCTGCTTCATCCCGTCGCACGCGCGACCGAATGCGCGCTCGCCGGAGTTTCGTTCGAGGTCGAGCCCGGCGAAGCGGTGGCGCTCGTGGGCCACAACGGCGCGGGGAAGTCCACGCTGTTGCGCATCCTTGCGACCTTGATCTATCCGACGCGCGGCAGGGCATCGCTCGGCGGCTTCAACGTCGAGCACGACCCGGGGCGCGCGCTCCGCCAACTTGGATACCACACCGGTGGCGACGAGGGGTTTTACAGCCGGCTGAGCGGCCGCGAGAACCTCGCCTTCTTCACGGCGATGAACAACATGACGACCGCAGAGGCCCGCGACCGCATCGCGTCGGTTACTGAATCGATAGGCGTTGCGGACGACCTCGACCGCCAGCTGCGCACGCTTTCGACCGGAATGACGCACCGCCTCGGGCTCGCGCGCGCTGCGGCACGGCCCAGCCGTCCTGCTGCTCGACGAGCCGACGCGCAGCCTCGATCCGCTCGCGGCCGCGGATTTCCGCCGCTTGCTGAAGGATGAGCTCGTGAGCCGGCGCGGCACGACGCTGCTTTTTGCTTCGCATACGTTGAGCGAGGTGGAAGAAATCGCGGACCGCGTCGTTTTGCTGCACCACGGGAAGATTCTGGCTTGCGATTCGCCGCGCGGCCTGCGTGCCGCCACCGGAGCGCCGACGCTCGAGGGAGCCATCGCACGGCTGGCGCGGCCTGCGGCGCCGCAGACATCCACGGGGGCGAGGCTTTGAGCGTCGCGCGCACGTTCCACAAGATCGCGGCGTTCTTCTGGCGCGACTTTTCGATTGCGCGCGGCTACCGCACGGCGCTCCTGCTCGAACTAATCGAAGCGCTGTTCGGAGTCGCCACCTTCTACTATCTTTCGCGCTTCGTCGAAAGCCCGCAGCTCGAGCGCGCGTTGCCGGCCGGCAGCAACTACTTTGTATTCGCACTCGTCGGTTTCGCGTTTTTCGACTATATGAGCGTCGCGCTCACGGCGTTCGATGCCAGCCTCGACGAAGCGCGTCAGAATCGCACGCTCGAAGCGCTGCTCGTCACGCAGACACCGCTGCAAGTCATTCTGGCCGGCTCCGCCGTCTATCCGTTTTTCGCGCTGGCGCTACGGACGTGCGTCTACCTCGCGTGGGGCGCGCTGTTCTTTGGCTTCGTGCCGCGGACGGCCAATTGGCCGGGAGCTGCGGCGGTCCTGCTCGCTTCGATTCTGGCGTTCGCGGGGCTCGGCATTCTTTCGGCGAGCTACCAGCTTCTATTCAAGCGCGGGAATCCAGCAAAGTGGATCGTGCTCGGAGTCTCAGGTCTCGTCGGCGGGATGATGTACCCGGTGGGTGTCCTGCCGCGGGCGCTCCAAGTGGTTGCGCGACTCATTCCGGTGACCTACTCGCTCGAAGGGATGCGCGCTGCCCTGCTCGCAGGCTCGGGTTGGGGTGAACTTTGGCAGTCGATCGTGGCGCTGCTGGTTTTCGCGGCGATTCTGATTCCGCTGTCGTTTGCCGTGTTTGCCTGGGCGCTGCGCCGCACGAAAATCACCGGCACGCTGACCCACATCTGAGAGACGCGGGAGAATTCAGTCCCGGTTCGAAGCCAACAGGCGCGCGATCAGGGCTTGAAGCCGGGCCTGGTCCTGCGCGGTCATCTCCGTGAACTCTACGCCCATCCCTGCGCCGGGCGTCACGTTGCGCACCGTGGAGCGGGCGCGTATTTCGCCCTCGGGAACTGAAAGCAGAATTGTGACGACAGTGCCCGTGGGCGCCGGAGTGGGCGTGGCGACGAAGAGCCCGCCAAGATTCAGGTCGCGAACGCGCGAGACACCTTGCTGGCTCTGGTCCTGCCAGGCCACCCATACGTTTTTCGGAGTGGCAATGCGCGCATACCTGCGTTTGGTTTTGGCGTCGTCGGGCATAGCGAAGGGAATAATGCGACGATGACCCAACGTCGTCCATTACCCTTCAGGATAAGTAACAGGCGCGGAGAAATCGCGCAACATGAGACTTCGAACAAGAGCTTGTTCTGAAGCGGCCCGTACAGTAGAGTTTTCGAACGCACGAAAGGCGGCGCCATGAAGGTCTCCGTTCTCGATTTGAAGGCCGAATATGCACAACTGCGGGACGAAATCCTGCCTGCGCTCGACCGCGTCTGCCAGAGTTCAGCCTTCGTTCTCGGCGAGGAAGTGGAAGCCTTCGAGAGGGAATTCGCCGATTTTTGCGGCACGAGACACTGCGTGGCGCTCAGCACGGGGACTGCGGCGCTCCACCTCGGCCTGCTGGCCCTCGGAGTTCAGGCGGACGATGAGGTCATCACCACCCCCAACAGCTTCCTCGCGACCGCCGAGGCGATCACCTACTGCGGCGCGGTGCCGATCTTTGTCGACATCGATCCGGCCACCGGAAATCTCGACCCGAAACTGATCGAGCGGGCCATCACGCCGCGGACGCGCGCCATCCTGCCGGTTCATCTGTATGGACGCCCCGCGGACATGGACCCAATTCGCGAAATTGCAGCCCGCCGCAAACTGCGCCTGCTGGAGGATGCGGCACAGGCCCACGGCGCGCGGTACCGTGGCCGCCGCGCCGGGGCGCTTGCTGACGCGGGCGTCTTCAGCTTCTATCCCACAAAGAATCTCGGCGCCTACGGCGAGGGCGGGGCGCTGACGACCGACGACGATCGAATCGCAAAATTCGCGCGCGCGGCACGCAACCACGGCCAGACGGCGCGCTACGAACACGAGTTCGTCGGCTACAACTACCGCATGCAGGGTTTTCAGGGCGCCGTCCTGCGGATCAAGCTGCGCCATCTCTACACATGGACCGCACGGCGCCAGGAAATCGCGCGAGAGTACCGCCGCCTGCTCGCCGGCGCGCGCCTGGAGATGCCGGTGGACGATCCGAGGGACGAGTGCGTCTACCATCAGTTCGTGATTTACGTCAGCAATCGCAACGCGGTAATCGCGCATCTCTCGGCGCGCGAGATCGAGACCGTGGTGCACTACCCGAGACCCATACACCTACAGCCCGCGTACTCGTCCGCAGGATGTCCTCCGGGAACGTTTTCCAACAGCGAACTCGCCTGCGAGCGTGTGCTCAGCCTGCCGCTGCATCCGGGTTTGACGGCGGAGCAAATCGAGTACGTGGCGCATTCCGTCCGCGAAGCAGTGGGGCAGAGGTAAGACCGGCGGTACGTTCGGGCGGCAGGAGTCTCAGCCGATCGGTCCGGGCGCGCGGCCCATCAGCCGTTCGAGCTGCCCGAAGCCGATTGCTGATGCGGAACGGACGATTCCCCTGGGTCGCGGCCCGGCGGCGGAACAAAACCGACAACTCCTCCCGCATTCGCCCGATCCCGCAACATGGAGGCGAGTCCTTCGAAGACCCTCGAGCAGGAATCGCGCAGGGCCTGATCGGCCGAGCGCATGAGGGATTCAATCACGTTCTGGCCGTGCTCGTTGAGCCGGCGCACGGAAGAAACCATCCAGGAATCGCAGGCGGTTTGCAAACGTTCCTGGTATTTTCCCGCGGCTTCGTCGCTCAGCCGGCCGAGGCTGGCCGCCCATTCGATCTGGTGTGCTTCGCGCTCAGCGCGATACCCATCGAGCGCCGAGGCAAATTCGGTGGCGAGCGCGCCGCGGCCTTCGGCGACGGACGTCTCGAGTTGCGAAGCCATTTGCGCGCGGAAGCGATCGAGCGATGTTCCGGCGCTCATCTCGAGATTGCGCATCGCGTCGTGCGTGAAGCGCTCAAAGTCCTGCTCTCGTTCGGCCAGGGCGCTGCGGCTCTTGTTCGTGAACTGCTCGACTTCCTGCTCGGAGATGCCGTGCAGAACCTGGCCAAAGGATGCCGCGGCAGCTTCGGCAGCCGCACCGATTTCGGTGCGTGCGCGGCCTGCGAGCTCGTTCGCAACGCCGTCAATCTCCTGGTGAATCCGAGCCACGCGGGCAGTGGATTGGTCTTCGAGCCGGGCCTCGAACCTGCGCGCCGCCTCGGCTGTCTTCTCTTCGAAGCCGCCGGCAGCCGTGGCAAGTGTCTGCTCGACCAATACCTGCAAGCGGGCGCGCGCTTCCTGCTGGAACCATTCGGAAGATCGGCCGATGGATTCGGCCGCGGCGTGGGAGGCGCGAACGCCGGCGGCGTCCAGCTCCTCACTCCACTTCGACAACGCTTCTTTTCGCGCCGTTTCGAAGTCGTCGCGAAGACTCGTGAGCGTCGCGGCCATCTGACCCGCCGTTTCGCGCTGGCTGTTTTCCGAGACCTGGCGCAAGCGCTCACGGTGCAGGCGCAAACTTTCTTCCGCTTGCACCTCGCGCGCGGCGAGGTCGCGAAGGAGTTCCGCGATCCGTTCGATGCGCGGCGCGATCTTCGACTCGACATCGGCGATCGTGCGTTCCCCAAATTGCTGGCCCAGAGAGTCGAGCGCGGGCCCGAGCCGCTGGTTCACTCCCGCTGCGAGGTTCTCCGCCCGCCGCTGCATCTCATCAGTCTGCGCTTCCAGGATATTCTCGAGGCGCCGGTGGAGCTCGTTCAGCGTATCGTGGCTCGCCGCTTCGAGTTGCGCCGAGTATTCCTTCATGCGACTCGCCGAATGTTCGATCTCAGCCAATGAGGATCGCGCGCGCGCAATCTCCTGTTCAAGCGCGGCCTTGAGACCGGAGAGGGCCTCGCGGGCCTCCGCGGCCATCTGCCCCACGGGCTCCCGGAGCTCGGAGAATCGCTCGGATATTTTTTGTTCCGCGCTGCGAACGATTTCCCGCGACCGCCCGGACATCTGCTCGACCAGACGTTCAATGCTGCTATCGAGGGATGACTGCAACAACTCGTTCCATTGCGCCTGAGCGACCGTCATTTCCGACTCGAGACGCTCGCGCCAGCTTGCGGTGGCGCTCTCCGCGGCAATCGTTTCCTGCGAGGGCGCAGCCTGTTGCTGCTGGGCGCGCTCCGCTTCGGAGGCTTCCATCTGAAGGCGCGCCTGGGCCATGCAGCTCGTCGATTCGGCCACGGCCTCGCTTTCGGCGCGCAGCTCCTGTCCCTTGCGGTCGAGTTCGTACAGGATCTCGCGGGCTCGGGACATGCCCTCCTCGAACTCGGATTTTAGCCCGCCCAGAAATTCATCCCGTTTTGCGGCCATCTGAAAAGAGAACATCTCGCGCGCATCGGCCAGTGTCTTCTCAAGCTCTGCGATGGCTTGCCGGACTTGCTCGCCGCCCTGCGCCACTAACGTTTCGGCGGTCCGGCTGGCCTGCCGCTCGAGTTCCGCCCTCCATTCGCCCAGCAGCGGGCTTTCTGACATAGGCATGGACTCCGCAGCGAGCGGGGATGCCGGAGCAGACGCGGAGTCACCAGGTACATTCGTCATATGAGGAGCCACGCTTTCCATGAAAGTGGCAATTGTTGATTGAAGCGTTCCGGCTTCGGCCCCTTGGTCGACCGGCGAAGCTTCTGCGGTTCGCCAATCCGCCGGAGGAGATTCGATACCCCAGATGTTAGCCGGACTTTCAAGCTCGACTGCGATTTGAAAGAACTCGCGGACCGAATGCGGCCGCTGAATCCAGGCGACGCGCGCGCGCACATTGCGCCGCTCGGCGTCCTGCGGAAGCTCGAGCGTAACCCAGGTATTTTTCGGCAAGTGATGCTTCGACGAGTAACGGCACCCGTGGAGGTTCAACGCCAGTGTGGACGTGCGCTCCTCGAAAGGCTGGCCGAGAAGATCGATTCCGCGAACGATCAGGGGCAGGGATTGGGAAATTCGCTCGCTGCGTCGGCGCTGGGTGCTCGGTTGGCTTGAATCCACTGCTTGCACCGGGGTCCCTCAGGATCACCAACGAGAGGATAGCACTCTCGGCCGCTTCGGTCGAGCGCCGAAACGCAGGACCTCTTTACGAACCAAGACGAATCGCGGGGAAGACGTGCGCTATTTCTTCTTCGTGCTGGGTTTCTTTTCGTTTACGATCGTCGACGTTCCGCCGCTCAACTGCGCCAGGCCATCGAGCGTGGCCTTCGCTTGTGCGGCGTAGGGACCGTTCGGATCGGCTGCGATGCACTGCTGATACGCATCGATGAGTCCCGGCGGAAATGTATATGTCAGCTTATTCCCTTCTTGTTTTGTGACGATCTGGGACGCCAGTGCCCCGCCGAGCAGGTACAACGTCTGGGCGTCCTTCGGGTCCGCCTGGCTGGCCTTCTGAAGCGGCACGACCGCTTCGGCCAGGCGGCCTTTATTGCTGAGGATGATTCCCTGGTTCTTCCAGCACCGAGCCGTGGTCGCCGCAGTCGTTGTGGTGTCGAGCGCCGCGGCTTTACCGCAGGCTGCGCCTGCATCGGCAAGTTTCGAGGTGAGAGCGGCGGGATCGGTCTGCGCTACCCCCACGTTGATGAGCGCCGTACTCAGATCCACGTAATACGAAGGCTGCGGGTTCACGTCGATCGCCTTTTGATACGAGCTGGCTGCGTCGTCGTACCGGCCTGCACGGTCGTAGGCCTGGCCGAGTGTGGACCAAACAACGGCGTGATTCTTTACATCCTTTGGCTGAACGCCCTGTTCCGCTTGCTGGAGCTCGTCGATGGCGGTTTTGTAGTCGGCGTCGAGTTTGTCTTGCATTGCGCTCTTCTGATCGGCGGGCGCGGTAGCGAGCTGCTTGCGAATCGCTTCGGCATCATCCAGGGCCGCTTTGCCCGCATTGAAGTGGGTCGCCATCTCTTTGAACTTGTTGGTCGATTCTTCCCGCTTCTTCTGCTCTTCCGGGCTCGGGCCAGCTTGCGCGGCGATCAGCTTGAAGTTGAAGTCGACCTCCGTGTCCCCGTCCGCACCGATTTGATGCTTTTCCGTAAAGGTCAAGGTGCCGGCCGTATCGGTCAAAGTGAACGTGTATACACCGCCCTGCAGCCCGATCTGACTGTATTTCCCGCCCTTGTCGGTCTTCATGGTAAAGGTTCGTCCGGTATCACTTTTGATCACTACAGTGATGTCCGGCCACGGCTTCCCATCGCGGTCCGAAACTTGGCCGACAACACGGCCGTTTTGCGCCGCTGCGGCACTCGCAAGTAATAGAAGTGCGGCAAGAGTTCCCCAAGCAGGGATCAGTCGTCTCATGTGATGTAGTGTCCTCCCCCCAATAGAATGCGGCATATTATCACGCAACTTGTGCCCGATAGGCGATAGGGTCGTGCAATGCAGCCTCGGCGAACGCCCGAAGGCGCAGGCGGCAACTGTCGCACGTGCCGCAGGCCTCGTCCTCATACTGGTAGCACGACCATGTGCGATCGAGCGGCGCGCCAAGCTCGGCGCCGCGACGGACGATTTCGCTCTTTCGCATGGCGATTACCGGCGTCACGATCTCGATGCGCGTTTCGGGACGTGTTCCCTCGCGTATGAGCGCCTGGAACGCACGATAATACTCCGGCCGGCAATCGGGATAGCCGGAGCTATCTTCCACCACTGCTCCGATGAAGATTGCCGTTGCGCCAATCACCTCCGCCCAGCTCACGGCCGCCGAAAGAAAGTGGGCGTTGCGGAAGGGAACGTACGTGATGGGAATTCCGGCATGCGGAGCGAGTGCCTCGCCGGATTCCGGCACGCCGATGCGATCGTCGGTAAGGGCCGAGCCGCCGATCTGGGCGAAGGCGTCGAACCGGACGACCAGCCGCTCGCGAACGCCGTAGAAATCGGCGATGTCGTCGAACGCGCGCCGTTCGCGGCGTTCCGTTCGCTGCCCGTAGCTTGCGTGCAGCAGGGCGAGGCGATGCGTCTGATTGGCAATCGCCGCCGTCACGCAGGAGTCCATGCCCCCGCTGAGCAGGACGACGGCCTTTGGTTTTTCCGCCATGCCCGAGATCAAACCCCCTTCATCGCCGGATCCCAGATGAACTTGTGCAACTGAAGGCCGAGCCGCACCGGCAACCCGTCGGCGAGAATCCATTCGGCCAGTTCTCGCGCGTTCAGTCCGGGCCAGCGGCCGGCCGGGTCGGTGAAGACCGGAGAAAACAGCACTTCATGAACGCGCTCCGCAAGCCGGTGGCGCGCGGTGAAATCGCGGGCGAAATCGTAGTCCCGGCGGCTCGCAATTACAAATTTGATTTCGTCCTTGCGGTCGACTGCGCTGAGATTTGCCTCATCGAACGTGCCGAACTCCCTTGAATCCGGGCACTTCACGTCGACGATCTTGATCACCTCGCGCGGAAGCACGCCGACGAAGCGTTCGCCGCTCGTTTCGATCATCACGGTGTAACCTTCGGCGAGGAGCTTTTCGGCCAGCGCGGGCGTTTCGGGTTGCAACAGCGGTTCGCCGCCGGTGATTTCGACGAGCGAAATCCGGCATGTTCCTTCGCCTGCAAGCGACCGCACCTTGTCGAGCACTTCATCGAGGCTGTATTTTGTGCCGCCATGGAAGGCGTATTCCGTGTCGCACCACGTGCAACGAAGGTTGCAGCCCGTGAGGCGCACGAATATGCAGGGCAATCCGGCGCGGGTACCCTCCCCCTGAATGGATTTGAAAATTTCGGTGATAACCATAGCGCAATGCGGTGTTGCGACCCCTAGGGCCGGTAGGTGGCCGCAGTCGTTTCCGTCTCCCAGACCGTGATGCTGGCGATTCCCGCGCCGTTCGGGGTCTCGCGAATCTGCTTCGACGTTTGATCGTAAATGTGCCGCGCGATATTTTCCGCCGACGGGTTCAGCGCGTCGAAAGGCGGAAGCTCGTTCAAATACTTGTGGTCGAGCGACCGAATCACACCCTGGATCACTTGCTTGAGGTGGACGAAGTCGTAGAGCAGCCCGACCTGATCAAGCTCCTTGCCCGCGAGAACGACGCGCACCTTGTAGTTGTGGCCGTGCAAATCCTCGCATTTTCCCTTGTAGTTGCGCAGGTTGTGCGCCGCGGCGAATGTCTCATCAACGCTGACTTCGTACATGGGCCTTCTTTCCAGTCCCAGGCAATTCATGTAAACCAGCAGGTTCCTCGGCGCGGCAGCTATCCCAGATTGTTTTCCATGAAGCGCGCGACTTCCGCGAGGTCCTGCGTGGTCTTGTATTCGGGCAGGGACTCAAGAAAAATCTTACCATATTGCATCCGCTGGATGCGGTTATCGAGGATCGCCAGGATGCCGCGGTCGGTCTTCGAGCGAATCAGCCTGCCGAACCCCTGCTTCAAGGCCAGGACGGCTTCGGGCACCTGATACTCGGCGAACGCGTTGCGGCCATCGTCGGTCAGCGCTCGCACGCGCGCGGCCACGATCGGGTCGCTGGGCACGGCAAATGGCAGCCGGTCGATGATGACGCACGAAAGCTGCTCGCCCGGCACGTCCACTCCTTGCCAGAAGCTCGACGTCGCGAAGAGCACGGCGTTGGGGGTCGATCGGAAGCGGTCGAGCAGGATCGAACGCGGCGCGGTTCCCTGAAGCAGGAGCGGAAAGCCTACGCGTCCAGAGACCCGCTCGTAGATGTCCCGCATCTGCGAGTAGCTGGTGAAAAGGCAGAAGGCGCGGCCCTGCGAGATCTCGAGCAGGTGCACGATCTCATCCGCGGCGCTGCCTGCGAAAGCCGCGTTGCGAACGTCGGGCAGGGAACGCGGCATGTAGAGCAGAGCCTGCGTCGCGTAATCGAACTCCTGCGGCAGCACGGCCTCATGCGCGGGCAGCACGCCGAGGCGCTGCTTCAGGTAGTCGAAGCGGCCCTCAACGGCGAGCGTCGCCGACGTGAGAATCACCGTATCGAATTGATCGAAGAGCTTCTCGCGCAGGATTTGGCTCACGTCGATTGGCGTGGCCGCGAGAAAGACGCCGCGCCCGCGCCGCTCGTACCAGTAGACGTAGCTTTTCTCCTCGCTCTCCATTAGAAAGGCCAGCTCGCGGCGCGTTTCGGCGGCGCGCCGGGCCAGGGCGATGATCTCTTCCGGCTTCGGCGAGATCGCCGAAAGTTCGGCTTCCGTGCGCTTCACGGCGGAGGCCAGATCGTCGTAGGCCTCGCGATTCTGATCGAGGAACGCATTCCTTTCCGCCGGGCCGAACGGGTAGCGCCCTTCGCGCTCGGGAAAGCGCTCGAAGAAGCTTCGAGCGCGCTCGCGCATGCGGGCGAGATGCCGCCGCAAGGGCGCCGCTTCGATCCGCAGTATGCGAAGCATGCTTTCGGCATCCCGCGCCAGCTCCTCGAAGCGGTAGCTCGAAAGCTGCCGGCCGAAATAGTCGCTCGCCACGTCCTCGATCTCGTGGGCCTCGTCGAACACGACGGCGGAGTACTCTGGCAGGATCGAGCCGAAATCGTCCTGACGAATGGCGAGATCAGCAAAGAAAAGATGGTGATTGACGATGATAAGGTCCGCCTCGTGCGCGCGCTGGTGCATCGCGGTGACGAAGCAACGCTGGAATTCCGCGCACTTCTGGCCCGTGCAAAGGTCGCTGCGCGCGTCGATCCGGTTCCAAAGCTCCGCGTCGTCGGGAAGGAACGTCAGTTCGCTGCGGTCCCCGGTCTCGGTCAGCTTTTCCCAGTCCCGGATTTGCGAGAACCAGTCGATCTCGTCGATGCCTTTCAGTACCGGCTGGCCTTCCATCTGGTGCACCTTTTGGCGGCAAAGGAAATTGGCGCGGCCTTTCATCAGCGCCGCTTTCAGATTGGGCGCGAAATGCTTCTGAAGGAAGGGAACGTCCTTCTGAAAGAGCTGCTCTTGAAGGGATTTCGTAGCCGTCGAAACGACCACGCGGCGCCCGCTACGAATCGCGGGGATGAGGTACGCAAGCGTTTTGCCGGTGCCCGTGCCCGCTTCGATCACAGCGTGTTGGTGCTTCTCAAAGGCCTCGGCGGCAATCTGCGCCATGGCGAGCTGCGATGGACGGAATTCGTACCCCGGATGGCGTTTTTCGAGCAGCCCGCCGGGGCCGAAGATCCCCTCGACAGTGATTTCTTCGCGTTGTGCCGTGGCGGCTTTTTTCGGCATCGGGGTTCCGGTCGTCGTGACCGGAGCAGTAGCTGGCTAAAATAGCACACCCGCGAGCGCATTCCCGCCCCGGCGGCTCTCCACATGCTTCGGCTCAGCGGCGGGACGTGGTCTCGAGCAGCTTCGTCCAATGCGCCAGATGTTCCAACGAGGGAGGGTGCGTCTGATCCACCTCGAGCGGCGTGATCGAAACCGCGGCGTCGCGGATGGCGGCGTGATCGGTATCCGGTTCGATCCCTCCGACGAACTTCTGTTCGCTTAGCCAGTAGTACCGGCGGCCGCGCGGGTCCGTGCCGGGCTGGAGCAGGTTGCGCGTGATCTTCGACGATTGACGGGTGATGCGCACCTCTCCGCCCCAGTCCTGCGGCACATTGACGTTGAGAAGCACGCCAGGCGGCAAACCTTCGCGCAGAACCAGCGGCACAAGTCCGCGCGTAAAATTTGCCGCCGGAGCAAAATCGAATTCCCGCTTGCGGTAGACGAGAGACACGGCAATCGCCGGCGCGTGGTTGACCGCCGCTTCCATTGCCGCGCCGATTGTTCCCGAGTAATAGATATTTTCGCCGAGGTTGGCGCCGGGATTGATTCCCGAGACGACGATATCGGGTTTCTCCTGCAGCAGCGTGTGGAACGCGAGAATCATCGCGTCGGCGGGGGTGCCTTCGACCGAATACTCGCGTTCGGCGATCTGGTCGCAATAGATCGGCTGGCGCAACGTGAGCGATTGCGCGGACGCGCTGCGCTCGTGCGAAGGTGCGACGATCGTAACCGTACCCAGGTCGCTGAGCGCCGCAGCCAGCGCGCGCAGGCCCGGCGCGTGAATCCCGTCGTCGTTGGTAATCAGAATATTCGGCATGAGAAGTCCGCCGCGGGCGAATCGCGTCCGAGAAACCCGCTAGCTCTGAGGCGGAGGGAAACAATGGTCGGGACGACTGGATTCGAACCAGCGACCTCACGCACCCCAAGCGTGCGCGCTACCAGGCTGCGCCACGTCCCGACCGCACACCAGCCTCGCAGCGAGCTGCGAAGGCCGAGAATCAGCGTATCACTCGCGTTCGAGAAGGGTCAAGACGGCGAGGAGCTCTTCGTGGAGATCGAGCAGGAATTTTCGATGCGCGCGAGAGGCGCGCTCGGACCTTGCCGGTGGGACTGCGGCATGGACTGTAGCACTCCGCTCGCCCGAGGAGCTTTCTTGTCCGTTCGCGCCATTTTGCTCCGCGAGGTGCTTTCGGGCGCCGGCAATCGTGAATCCCTCTTCGTAGAGGAGGCGCTTGATTTCGAAGACGGTCTCGATGTCCTCGCGGCGGTAGAGGCGGTGGCCGCTTGGGCTTTTCACCGGCTGGAGCGTGGGGAACTCGGACTCCCAGTAGCGCAGGACGAATGTCTTCGTCGCCGTCAGCCGGCTCACCTCCCCGATGCGAAAGAGACTCTTTTCAGGGATTTCCGGCGCAGGTTGGGCCGCACTTGCCATGTCTTTGTCTGTATCGTAGGCCGATTTCCGGCCGTGTCAACCCCTCCCAGGCTGTGGAAAAGGGTCGGTTTAATGGTCGGAGTCGCGGTGTTGGCTGCGGCGAGGGCTAGGCTTTTTCAGACGCTGGTTGAAACGGATGGGGGTGCCCGTGAAATCGAATGCGGTGCGGAGGCGATTTTCGAGGAAGCGCTGATAGCTGAAGTGCAGCGGCTTCGTTTGATTCGTGAACAGCACGAACGTCGGCGGCGCAGCTGTGGCCTGCGTAATGTAGTAGATCTTGACCTTGCGGCTCGCGGGCGACGTGCCGCGCTCGAGATCGACGCCTGCAAGCCAGCGATTGAGCTCGCCGGTCGAGATTCGCCTGCGGCGCGCCTCGATGACGCGGTCGATCAGCGTGTAGAGTTTTTCGGTGCGATCGCCCGTGAGCGCCGAAAGAAACACCACTGGCGCGTAGGCCAGGAACTTCAATTTGTTGCGCACCATCGGCTCGTAGTCCGAAAGAAGTTTCGACGGACTCGTGCCTGTGCCCGGCTCCTTGCCGCTGTGTTTTTTCTCTCTGGCGGCTTTTTCCTGTGCAGCTTCGAGCGCGAGGTCCCACTTGTTCATCACAATAATCACCGAGCGGCCCGACTGCTCCGCGTAGCTCGCGATCGTCGCGTCGTGCGACGTCACGCCGACGGACGCATCCGCGACGAGCAGCGCAACGTCCGCTCGTTCGAGATGCCTTCGCGCCATGATTACGCTCAGCTTTTCCGCGATCAGCTTCGTCTTGCCCTTGCGGCGGATTCCAGCGGTGTCGAGGAAGCGGTACGACTTGCCGTGCCGCTCGACGATCGTGTCCACCATGTCGCGCGTCGTGCCGGCCTCGGGCGCAACAATCGACCGCTCCTCACCCGCGAGCTGGTTCAGCAGCGTCGACTTGCCCACGTTCGGCCGGCCGATGATGGCGATATTGACGTCCGGCTTCGCTTCGGCCGGCTCGCCCTGCGGAAAATCGTGCGTCAGCGCGTCGAGCAGCGTATCGAGGCCGAACCCGTGCTCGGCCGAGATCGGAAAAATTTCGTCGCCGAGCTCGTAGAACTGCGCGGTCATCTCCGCCTGCTTCGGCGAATCCACCTTGTTCACGGCGAGCACGGGCGGCTTGCCGGCGCGCCGCAAAAGTTGCGCGAGTTCGGCATCGAGCGGCATCGGCCCCGCGCGGCCATCGACCACCTGGACGACGCGCGACGCATTCTCGATCGCCACGCGCGCCTGCCGGAGGATTTCGCCGGGAATTCCGGCTTTTTCTTCGGGCACGATGCCGCCCGTATCGACGACTTCAAACGCGCGGCCCTCCCACTGCGCTGTGCCGTAGATTCGGTCGCGTGTGATGCCCGGTTCGTTCGTCACAATCGATCGGCGCGTTCCCGTTAGACGATTGAATAGCGTGGATTTTCCGACGTTGGGACGCCCCACGATCACGATGGAGGGAAGTTTCGTCACCTGCGCGCCAGCATCTTCTGCAGTTCGAGGCGGCGGGCAAGCAGGCGGTTCAAATCCTCGGTCGGAGCCTGTGCTTCAATTTTTCTCTGCAATTCCGCTAGCTCCTGTTCCACAGGACGGCTGCGCAACACTGCGAGACAACTCTCGGCCTCTTCCCAGGTCGCCTCCGCCGAGACTTCGAAAAGAGTCTCAAAGAGTACCCGGCGATCTCTTTCTTCAAGGGCCGCCGACAGAGTTGCCGCGTCCGGCCGCTCTCCCACTTTCGATACCAGCACTTCGAATATTCGTTCGGTCTCCAGACCGCGATGCAGCGCCTCCGCAACAAGCGCCCGCGCGAGCTTCTCACGGAATCCTTCCGCCTCCATCAACATTTGCATCAGGCGCCGCTCCACGTGACGAACCGCCGGGCCCAGCAGTTCCGCTTTCGGCTTCACTTCGCTGCGGCGCTCGGCGGCGGCGCGGCGCAGCGCTTCGCGCAGCACAGGCTCATCGACGCGCAACTCGGAAGCAATCCGCGTAGCCCATTCGGAGCGCAGTAGCCGGTTCGGCATCCGCTGCAAATAGGGCATCAGGAAATTGAGCGCGGCGACTTTCCCGGCGGCCGTCGTCCGGTCCATTTGCCGCGCGCGGCCGATGAGGTAGTCGAGATAGGGCGGCGCCTGCGCCAGCAGTTTCCGGTAAACATCCGCGCCTTGTTCCTTCAGGAATTTGTCCGGATCGGCGCCGCCCGGAAGCGTGAGCACGCGCACGTCGAACTCTTTTTCAAGCAGCAGCGTGAGCGAACGTTCGGTCGCCGTCTGCCCCGCCGTATCCGGGTCGTAATTCACGACGACGCGGCGCGTGAACCGGCCCAGCAGCTTGATCTGCGGCTCGGCGAGGCTCGTCCCGCAGCTCGCCACCACGTTCGCGAATCCCGCGCGCGCCACCGCGATCGCGTCCATGTAGCCTTCGACGAGGATCGCGAAATCGCTTTGCCGGATTGCCTCTTTCGCGCGGTCGAGATGATACAGCACGTGGCTCTTCGAATAGATCGGCGTCTCGGGCGAATTCATGTACTTCGGCATGTCGTCGCCCATCGCGCGTCCGCCGAACGCGATGACCTTGCCCGAATCGTTGGCGATCGGGAACATGATCCGGCGGCGGAAGCGGTCGTAGAGCCGGCCGCTCTGATCGCGCGAGAAGAGGCCGGAGGCCTCCAGCAGCGCTTCCGGATATTTCGACTTCAACTGCCGCAGCAGCGCGTCGCCGGACGACAACGCATACCCCATTCCGAATCGCGCCATCGATTGACGGTCGAGGCCGCGGTCTTCAAGATACGCCAGCGCGACTTTGCCCTCGGGACCCTCCTGGAGCTGCCGAGCGAAGAGCGCCGCCGCTTCCCGATGCATCTCGATGAGCGCGGCGCGTTGCTGGTTCTCGCGGCGCTCCTCCGGAGAACGCTCGCGGGGCCTCGGGATCGGGATGCCGCACTTTTCGGCGACGGTGCGCACCGCTTCCGGGAACGTGCACTTGTCCAGCTCCTGCACGAATTTGAAGACGTCGCCGCCCGCACCACAGCCGAAGCAGTGATAGATCTGCCGTACAGGATGCACGGCGAACGAAGGAGTTTTCTCCTGGTGAAACGGGCAAAGGCCAGTGAAGTTCTGCCCGGTCTTCTTCAGGCGGACGTATTCGCCGATCACGCGGACAATGTCCGCCTGCTGCTTCACTTTCTCCGCAAATGATCCCGCTTCAGCCATTCAGCCCTTTTCTTAGCACCTTACCGTTACGATTTCAATTCGGCCACAGTTATCGCCGTGCCGCCACGATCCTCCGCTTCGGCATGAATGTTCTCGACGAGCGGGTGCGTGGACAAAAATTCCGCGAGGCCGCGGCGGAGCGCACCGGTCCCATGCCCGTGGATGATGCGCACGCTCGCCTTTCCCGCCAGCGCCGCGTCGTCGATGAATTTATCAACGCGCCGCGTAGCTTCCTCGACCGTGCAGCCGATGACGTTGATTTCCTCCGCGGCAGGCTCGTCACTCGGTTGCGCGTGAACCGTGATCCCACGCGGGCGCGCGACCGCCACGGCACCCGCCCTCGCCTTTGTCGATTCGCTCTCAATCCCGACGATATCCGCCAGAGCGACCTTCATGCGCAATGGGCCGGCTTCGACTTCCGCGGTCCGTCCGTCGTGCCGGCGGAAAACGACCGGCTGCTTGAATCCCTTCACCAGTATCCGCTGTCCGGCGGAAAGTTGCTCCGGTGCGACGGGCTTTTCGCCCGCCGCGACCGCCACGCCCAGGTCCGCTTGCGATGCGGCGAGCGTCTCGACGACGGCCGCATCCGCCTCGGCGCGAGCCTCCGACTCGATTTTTCCCAGACGGCGTCCGGCCTGCTTTTCGAGCTGCGCCCGTACCGTGCGATCTTTGATGTCGTCGGTCAGCCGCGCGACCTCGGCTTCGACGCGCTTCTGCGTTTCGCGGAAGCTCTTTTCAAGCTCCGCGATGCGTTTCTTCTGGCGCTCGACCCAATCGGTTTGGAGTGCGCGCCGCTCGGCCTCGAGCTGCGCCAGCTCTTCGCGAGCCTGGCGTTTGACCTCTTCCATTTCGTCGCGGCTGCGGTGGAGATAGGCGATCAAGTCGCGCGCCTCGCGCGATTCGGGCGAAAGGCTTGCCTGCGCGTGTTCCACCACGCGACTGGGCAATCCCAGCCGCCGCGCGATCTCAATCCCGCTCGACGTGCCCGGCACGCCGACGAGCAGCCGATAGGTTGGCCGTAGGTTCACCTCGTCGAATTCCATCGCCGCGTTGACGATTCCGGGCGTCGTCGAGGCGTAGGCCTTCAGGCGATCGTGGTGCGTGGTCGCGAGCGTCAACGCGCGGCGCGCGCGAAACTCCTCGAGCAGCGCGACGGCGAGCGCGGCGCCCTCGTCCGGAGCCGTGCCCGTGCCCATCTCGTCCACGAGAATCAGCGAACGCTCCGTCGCAATTTCGAGCATCGACTTCAGATTCAGCATGTGCGCCGAAAATGTCGAAAGGTCTGCGGCGATGGACTGCTCGTCGCCGATGTCCGCGAGGATGCGGTCGAACACCGGCAGTTCGGCTCGTTCGGCGGCGACCGGAACGCCCGCTTGCGCCGAAAGAGCGGCGAGTCCGACCGTCTTGAGCGCGACCGTCTTGCCGCCCGTGTTCGGCCCGCTGATTACCATCACGGTTTCTCCGCCGCCCAATGCGAGCCCAAGCGGCACGGCCTTGCGCCCCTGCGGCCGAAGCGTCGCTTCGAGCACGGGGTTGCGCGCGGCTTCGAGGTGCAGCGAATTGTCCGCCGCGAACCCCGGCACCACGCAATCGAATTCACGCGCGAACCGTGCGCGGGCCAAAATTGAATCCAGATGCGAAATTGCCCTAGCCGCGGCTTCGAGCGGACCGCGGTCCGCCCGGACGCGCTCGGTCAGCTCTTCCAGGATGCGCGCGATTTCCGCGGTTTCGTCTTCGCCGAGCTGCACCAGCCGGTTGTTGAGATCGATCGCTTCAAGCGGCTCGACGAACACTGTCTGCCCGGTACCGCTCGTGCCGTGCACGACGCCGGGTACGGCCCGCCGCTCGGAGGCGCGCACCGGAATCACGAAGCGGTCATTTCGTAGCGTGATGTAGTCTTCGCCAGCCGGTTCTCCGCGGGCGCGCAGAATGCCTTCGAGGGAACGCTGAATCTTCTCGCGCGCCTGCGTGATGCCCGCGCGGATGCGTTTGAGTTGCGGCGAGGCGTCGTCGCTGATTTCTCCGTTCGGCATTACGGCTCGGCGAATCGCGCCCAGGAGTGCGCGGAAATCGGCCAGCGCCGCGGCGCGTTCTGCGAGGCGCGGATACTTCGCAGCTTCGCCCTTGAAGGTCTGCCGGACCCAGCCTGCGGTCTCCATCAGCGAGGCTGCGTCCAGCAGTTCGGCGCTCGAAAGCACCGAACCGGGAACGGCCAGCCGCGCGAGCCACGCTTCCGGGTCGGCGAGCGAACCGAAGCCAAGCTCCGAGCCGGCGCGCAAATAGGCAATCGCCTCGCGCACGAGTTCGAATTCGGACCCGAGCGCGGTAGCGTCCTGCTGGGGCTCGAGCGCCTGTGTTGCCCGCCGGCCGGGCGCACTGGTGGTGAAGCCGCTGACGATCTCCTTCAGCCGGTCGAATTCGAGCAGTTCTTCGGCGGGGCGCGACACAATACCTCGAAGTGAATGAAGCTAACGGGACGATGGTGCTCGTCGCGTCTTCAATTGTAGCCCGGTTGCCTGTGGGAAATCAGGGAGCCTCGAAATAGGCCGCCAGATACGCGGCAGCGTCGGCAGGAGACGATGCCACGTGCACCAGCGGCTCGTCCCGCTCGCCCCACCGCGAAGGATGGCCCATCTCGACCTCGCGCACCCTCTCAATGATGGGCTGCCAGAAATCTCCGAGCACCGCGAGCGGTTTTCGGGTCATCGCGCCTTTGTTCAGCATCTCCCAGACGACCGCCAGCTCGACGAGCGTTCCCGTGCCGCCCGGACACGCCACGTAGCCGCGCCCGAGCTTGATGAGTTCGAACAGGCGATCCTGCCACGTCTTCACGCGAACTTCTTCATCGACCCACTGGTTGGCGGTCGCCCGGAAAAAATCGGCTGTGACTGCCATGGTTCGTCCGCCGGCCTCCTTCGCTCCGCGCGAGACGGCTTCCATCACGCCGCCGTAACCCCCGGTACAAACGATCGCGCCTTTCGCGGCGAGTTCGGCGCCGAGAGCGCGAGCCTCGGCGTAGTGGGCGTCTCCGGCGCGCGGCCGGGAGCTGCCGAAAACGGTGACGATCTTCGGCTTTTCGCTCATCTCGTTTTCTTCGAGGGCTGTCGCTTGCCAAGCGTCTCGACCATGGCGGTGGCGATGGCGTCGATCGTGGCCGCGCTGCCGGGGCCGCGCTGCGGATCGTTGTTGCAGAAAATCGCGAACTCCAGGTGTTCGCCGCGGAGCGTGGTGGCGTAGCCGGAGAGAGCGCGGTCGTGCTCAATCGTGCCCGTCTTCGCCTGGATCAGGCCCGAAGCCGCGGTGTTTTTCATGCGGTCTTCCAGCGTGCCGTCCATGCCCGCCACCGGCAGCGTCGAAAGAAAATCCTGTCCCCAGGGTTGATTCGCAGCGTACCGCAACAAAATCACCATGGCGCGTGGAGTCACGAGATCGTTGCGCGCGAGCCCCGAGCCGTCCGACAGCACAACGTCTCCATCGGGGATCCCGGCGGTTCTTCGGAAACCCTCCTCCACCTTCAATCCGGCCGCCGTCGATCCGATGCCCAACTTCTCGCGTCCCACCGCTCGCAGCAGTAGTTCCGCATGAAGATTGTTGCTGGCTTTATTCGTGGCGCGAATGCTTTCGAGCAGGGGCGGGGAGAGATGCTCGGCGAGAACCAGCGCGTTGGAATCGGGCGGCGGAGGCAACGGGTCGGGAACGATCGGCTCGCCGGATGCCGCGTTCTGCGGCGGCGGCGAATGCCGCACGCCGGCTCCGCCCGTCACCCGCACGCCGCGTGCCTCGAGCAGTTGTTTCAGCGTGCGCGCGGCCGTCTCGCTCGGCTCTGTCATGGCGAAATCGAGCTTGATCGGTGCGTGGTCGAGCGCGATCGTGCCGCGCAACAGGAGAAACTTTTGTCCGGGCTGGCGAACGACCGCGAAATTCGGGGATTCGTCCGGCTCGACAGTCGCGATTTCGTGTCCGAACGTGTCGAGTGCTGCGCTCGGCTCGGTTGTAACGGTCGCCGGATCGCCAACGCGCGCCCCGGGTCGCACCTCGATCGAAACCGTATTGTCGTTGAACGCGATGGCGCTTACCGGTGCGCCGAATTCGAAAAAGAGATCGCCGGCGTTCCATTCCGCCGGATATGGATCGTAAGGAAAGTAGCTGTCGTCGGCGACGATGTCCCCATCCACCTCGCGCAAACCTTTCGCGACCGCCGCGTCCGCCATTTCCGCGAGAACCTTTTCGGTGGGGCCTTCGCGCTCCACTCTCCCCGCATACGGAAACTTGCGATTCGAGAGGTCGGGATCTCCGCGCCCGACGAGTATCAAATCGCCGGCAAGCCGGCCGTCGCTTGCGAGCGCTCCCTGCGATTCGAGCGTCGTGCGAAACTGATAGTCGCGGCCGAGCGTGGCCAGTGCGAGCGCCGTCGCAAAAACCTTCGCATTTGACGCAGGTGCAAAGAAATGGTCCGCATTCAGGGCGTACAGAGTCTCGCCGGTGTCGCGATCGGCCACCAAGATGCCCCAAAACGCCCTCTCCGCGTGCGCCTCAGCCAGCGCCGCATCCACCCGCGCCCGAAACCGCGCGACGTCGGGCCGCTGCTTCGAATGGGACGATTGTTGTCCGCTAACCGCCTGCGCGAAAAGGAGAGACGCAGCCAGCCACAGAATCGTGCCGCGCTTTCGGATCGTGCGATTGAAGAGTTTCAAGGCCTTTGATTATATTGCAATCTGCGGCGCGCCGCGCGCGGCGGGGTAGGGTTGCGTCGCACTGCTGAAAACCCATATCATGGAGACCCCAGTGAAAAGTTCTATAGGAGGCACCCCATGAACAACATAGTTTCGTTCCTGCTCGCGATTGCGTTGACGGGCCTGCCGCTTCTCCTCGCACCCGCGCCCGCTCGTGCGGATGACAAGTCCCATGACGAAGATCGGCTTCAAAATGCCGGGGAAGTTTTTAAGGATATCCTGAACATCCCGGACGACATTCCGAAAAGCTTGCTCGACAAAGCGGACTGCGTCATCGTGATCCCTTCCGTGCTCAAAGCGGCCTTCATTGTTGGCGGCAGTTACGGCCGCGGCGCGATGACCTGCCGCAGCGGGGAGGATTTTCAAGGCTCCTGGGCCGCGCCGACGATGATGGCGCTCGAGGGCGGCAGCTTCGGATTCCAGCTCGGCGGCCAGGCTACTGACTTCGTCCTGCTCGTGATGAACCAGGAAGGCGCGCGATCTATTCTCAGCAGCAAAGTGAAGCTCGGCGCGGACGCGTCCGCCGCCGCCGGACCGAAGGGACGCGATGCCGAAGCGGATACGGATGTCGCCATGCGCGCTGAAGTGCTCACCTATTCGCGCGCTCGCGGTCTGTTCGCAGGAATCTCGCTCGAGGGGTCGACGCTGCGGCCCGACAACGACGCGAACGAGCGAATCTACGGCAAGAAGATTCCCGCGAAGGATATCGCGCTGCACGGCGCCGTCCCGGTTCCGCCTTCCGCGAAACTGCTCATCGAAACGCTGAACCAGCACAGCCCCAAGAATCTTTCGAAATAACGCTTCGCGGCGCTCGCCCCGGAGAGCCATCTCTCCGGGGCGTTGCGTTGCTCCGGCGTGTTCGTTCCGCAAGTCTTTCCAAATTCTCTGGACCGTTGCTCAAAGATGACTTATAGTCATCTTCGGTTGAAGGTCACATCGAAGGAATCGAACCATGGCGTCTCCTGTTCCAGCCGCTCGGCGCGCAGCCCCTCCGCGGGAAGGCCGTCGCGAACGTCGCCGCGCCGAAATCCGTGAGCGGCTTTTCCGCTCCGCGCTCCGGCTTTTCGCCGAACGCGGCTATCTCGAAACCACCGTCGAGGACATCACCGAAGCCGCCGACGTCGGCAAGGGCACCTTCTTCAACTATTTCCCGACGAAGGAGCACGTGCTGGCCACATTCGGGGCCGAGCGCATCGCTGGTGTTGAGCGCGCCCTTGAAGAGGCGAAAAAGGGGCCGGTTTTGCCCGTGCTGAAGCGCCTTGCACGTGACTTGACCGGCCAGTCGGCGGAGAGTGCGGCCCTCCTTCGCGCGATCTACGCCGCCCACGCGTCTTGCGAGCCGGTTCGCGCCGAGCTTCACAAGCGGCTTCAGACTGCCCGCCGGTTGATGACCGAGATTTTCACGCTGGCGCAAAACCGCGGTGAGGTCCGCTGCGACGTTCCTGCGGCGGAGTTGGCGCGGTTGACGCAGATTGTTTTGCTCGGCGTCACGTTGGCCTGGGCCATGAACCCCGATTCTTCGTTGCACGGCACCACAGCGCAAGTGTGGGACCTGTTCAGCCCCGGCCTTCGTGCCGATGAGAAGAGCAGAAATGCCAGGAGCCGCCGGAGCGCCAAGCCATGATCCAGTTCCGCAACCGCCGAATCCGCACTGGAAGCGCTGAGTCCTCCTTGGCTCGTGTTTCATCCAAGCTAAAACGGCCCGAAGGAGGGAATTTCGTGATCGGCCGATTCGCAATCTCATGTGCCGTCTTGGCGATCGTCCTGCCGCTGGCGGCCGGATCTGCGCGGGCGCAGGCCGGGCCTTCGCCAGGGTCAGTTTCCGGAGCGCCGGCCCCTCAAGGCGCGCTTTTGGGCAGCGTCCCGGACAAGCTGGTTCCGGGAGTCCTCCAGATATCGTTGCAAGACGCCATCCAGCGCGGCCTGAAGCAGAATCTGGGCCTGCTGCTTTCCGGCGAAGACGTTCGCGCGGCGCGCGGCGAGCGCTGGAAGCAATTGAGCGCGCTGTTGCCCAACATTACCACCTCTTCTTATGTTCAGGGTTCCCAGGTCGATCTCGCTGAGTTCGGCTTCAGCTTCAAGCTTCCGCCGAGTGCGGGCTTCTCGATCCCATCGGTCGTGGGACCTTTTGGCTACTTCGATTCGCGCGCCTATCTGACACAATCGATCTTCGATTGGAAGGCCATCAATAATTCTCGTTCGGCGTCCCAGAGCGAGAAGTCCGCACAATACACGTACAAAGACACGCGCGATCTCGTCATCCTGGCCGTCGGCTACACCTACCTGCAGGCGATCGCGGACGAAGCCCGGATCGAAACCGCGGATGCGCAAGTGAAAACCGCGCAGGCTCTTTACAACCAGGCCTCGGACCAGGTGAAGGCGGGCACTTCTCCGGCCATTGATGCGCTCCGCGCGGATGTGGAACTCAAATCGCGCCAGCAAGGGTTGATTCAGGCGAAGAATGATTTCGCGATCGAAAAGCTGGCTCTGGCGCGAGTGATCGGGCTCGCGCCCGGGCAGGAATTCGAGTTGACCGACAAATCGCCGTACGAGCCGTTTGCGGGACTCACGGTGGACGAGGCGCTCAAGCACGCCTATGCGTCGCGCTCGGATTTTCAGGCCGCGCTCGCGGATGTTCGCGCCGCGGAGTATGGACGGAAATCCGCCGACGCCGGCTATCTGCCTTCGCTTTCTTTCAGCGCGGACTACGGTTTGGCGGGGACCGAGCAAGGCCTCAACACGCATGGAGTGCTTGACGTGAAGGGATCGCTGACCATCCCGATCTTTCAGGGCGGCAAGGTCCATGGCGACGTCCTCGAGGCGAGCGCGCGGCTGGAGCAAAGCCGCCAGCGTCTCGAGAATTTGCGCGGACAAATTGACGACGACGTTCGCACCGCGCTGCTCAACCTCCAGTCTGCGGAAGAGCTGGTTGCCGTTGCGCAGAGCAATATCGAATTAGCTGAGCAGACGCTGGCTCAATCCCGGGACCGCTTCTCCGCTGGCGTCACGGATACCGTCGAAGTCGTGCAGGCGCAGGAAGCCGTGGCGAGCGCCCACGAAAGCTACATCTCTAGCCTCTATTCCGATAACTACGCAAAGATTTCTCTGGCCCGCGCCCTGGGCTTGGCCGAAGAGGGCGTCAAAGAATACTTCAAAGGAAAATGACGATGGCACAGAGAACCGACGTCGAGCCTTCACCCAATCCTCCTGTCGAAGCCGCCGCCACCGAAACGCATTCGGCCTCGCCTCCGCCGGAATCTCATTCGCCGAGCTTCCTGCGCGCGAAGTCTCACGCGCGCCCGGTCTTGATCGTCGCGGGCCTCATCTTGCTCGTGGGCGGCTTCTTTGCATGGCGCTATTTTTCGAGCTATGAATCGACCGACGACGCGCAGGTGGACGGGCATCTGATGCCGATCAGCGCGCGAATCTCGGGCTACGTCTCGAAGGTCAATGTGGACGACAACCAATACGTGCAGGCTGGCGCGGTGCTTGTCGAGATCGACCCGCGTGACTTTCAGGTTGCCGTGGACCAGGCCCGTGCCGCCCTGGCCGATTCCCAGGCCACCGCGCAATCGATGAACATCGACGTGCCGGTCAGTTCCGTGAACACGTCAAGCCAGATCTCATCGTCCGAAGCGGACGTTCAGAACGCTCAGGCCGGCATTCTTGTGGCCGAGCACCAGTATGCTGCCGCGCAGGCGCAACTTTTGCAGGCTCAGGCTGCTGACAAGAAGGCGCAGGACGACGTCGCCCGTTATAAGCAGCTTGTCGCTAAGCAGGAAATTTCCGAGCAGATGTACGATCAGGCGGTAACGACCGCTTCCGCAAACGATGCGGTTGTAGTGGCGGCGCAAGCCTCGGTGGCCGGTGCCGAGCAACAGGTAACGCAGGCGCACGCCCGTCTCGCGCAAGCGCAAGCGACTTGGCGCTCCTCGCAGACAGGCCCGCAGCAGGTCGCGTCGGTGAAGGCCCGTGCACGTTCCGCGGACGCCACCGCCCAGGCAAAGCAGGCCGCTCTCGAACAAGCCGAACTGAACCTCCAGTACACCAAAATCGTCGCGCCGGTGAGCGGGATCGTGACCAAGAGCGTCGAAGTGGGGATGAACGTTCAGCCGGGCCAGCAGTTGGTCAGCGTCGTTCCACTCGACGACATCTGGGTCACGGCGGATTTCAAGGAAACTCAATTGAAGGAAATGCGCCCCGGACAGCGTGCGGAGATCAAAGTGGACGCGAATGGCCGTACCTACAAAGGCCATGTCGACAGTATCGCCGGCTCGAGCGGCGCGCGCCTCAGCCTCCTACCCCCGGAAAACGCCACAGGCAACTACGTAAAGGTCGTCCAGCGCGTTCCGGTGAAGATCGTCCTCGATCCGGGACAGAACTCCGACCACTACCTTCGACTTGGAATGTCCGTCGAACCCAAAGTCTTCTTGAAGTAAACGCCAGTGAGCGCAGGGGAGTCTAGTTTGTCTATCGACCGGCCGGCGTTTCTCCCGGCGGTGCCTGCTGTCCGTCCCGTCGTAAATCCCTGGATCATCGCGCTCACCGTCACACTCGCCACATTCATGGAAGTGCTCGATACGAGCGTCGCCAACGTCTCCTTACCGCACATCGCCGGCAGTCTCTCGGCGGGCCAGGATGAGAGCACGTGGGTCCTGACCTCCTATCTTGTGTCCAACGCCATCGTCCTGCCGCTCAGCGGTTGGCTGTCTTCGCTCATCGGACGCAAACGCTTCTACATGTCCTGTGTCGCCCTTTTCACGATCAGTTCGTTCCTCTGCGGCCTTGCCCCAAGTCTCGGTGCGCTGATTTTCTTTCGTGTTTTGCAGGGCGCAGGCGGGGGAGGCTTGCAGCCAAGCGAGCAGGCGATTCTCGCTGACACGTTTCCGCCAAGGCAGCGTGGTATGGCATTCGCGGTCTACGGCATGGCGGTTGTGCTTGCGCCTGCGATCGGTCCCACCCTCGGCGGCTGGATCACCGACAATCTCGACTGGCGCTGGATATTCTTTATCAACATTCCCGTGGGCATCCTCTCCCTGCTCCTCACGAACATGCTGATTTCCGATCCGGACTACCTGCGCCGTGAGCGCAAGAAATTCGGCATCGATTACATCGGTTTGGGTCTGCTCGCCCTCGGGCTTGGTTCGTTGCAGGTGGTGCTGGACAAGGGACAGCGCGACGATTGGTTCGGTTCCCACTTCATCCTGGGCATGACGGCCGTCTGCGTTTCGGCGTTGGTCGCCGTGGTGATCTGGGAGTGGTTCCACAAGGACCCGATCGTCGACCTGCACCTTTTCCGGGAGCGCTCCTTCGCCGTCGGCAATCTGCTGATGTTCATGGTGGGTTTCGCGCTGCTGTCGAGTACCGTTCTCTTGCCGCTCTACTTGCAAACACTGCTGGGCTACACAGCCGAAAAGGCGGGGTTGGTGCTGATGCCCGGCGGCTTCCTGTTGGTGCTGGTGTTCCCCATCGTGGGCTTCCTGTTGTCGAAGTACGATGCGCGATGGCTGCTCGTCTTTGGTCTCTCCATGCTTTCCTTCTCCCTGTTCCACATGACTCGTTTCGATACCACGGTCGACTTCCGCACCGCCGCGACCGCCCGCGTCTTCCAGACGCTGGGACTCGCGTTCCTTTTCGTTCCCATTAATACCGTGGCCTACGCCTTTCTTCCGAGGGAGAAGAACAACGCGGCATCGGGCCTGATCAATCTTTCGCGCAACATCGGCGGCAGTGTGGGCATCTCGATCGTGACCACGATGCTCGCCCGCCGCACCCAATTCCACCAAACGAACCTTACGGGCAACATCCAATCTGGGAATGGAACCCTCCGCGCGCTGCTCGACTCCGCAACCCGCCTCTTGGTGGCGCATGGTTCAAGCCCCTACGAAGCCTCACGCCAGGCCTACGCCCTCGTCGCGAATCAAATCGATCGACAGGCCACGATGCTGGCCTATATAGACAACTTCTGGTTGGTAGGAATAGCCGTACTGGTCATGATCCCGCTCGTGTTCCTGATCAAAAAAGTGAAGCCTGGCGGCCCGATCGCGGTACACTGACGCGCGGGGAATCCGATGCAGGTTCGCGTGATCACGGTCGAACGCGAGTACGGGAGCGGCGGCGCCGCCATCGCCGAGCGCCTCGCCGAGCGTCTCGGCTGGAAGTTTTGGGACCGCGAACTCACCGCCGAAATCGCCCGCAAGGCCAACGTCGATCATCATACGGTCGCTCGCTGCGACGAGCGGGTCGATTCGCTCCTCTACCGGCTGTTCAAGGTATACGCTCGCGGCAGCTACGAGCGCGCGCTTCCCATCGGCGAATCTCGCCTCTTCGATACGGACCACATGTTCGCGACTCTCGAGAAAGTCATCGAGGAGGTCGCCCAGCGCGGCAATTGTGTGGTGGTCGGCCGCGGCGCGCCGTATATCCTGCGCAACCGCCCGGATGCATTCCACGTGTTCGTCTACGCGCCGGTCGACGAAAAAATCCGCCGGCTAAAATCGATTGGCAAGTCCGAAAAGGAAGCCATCCAGTTGATCGACGAAATCGACCGCGAGCGCGCCTCTTTCATCCGCCACTACTTCAACAAGGAATGGCCGCTGCGCTCGCTCTACAACGTGATGATCAACTCGAGATTCGGCGACGAGCACGTCGTCGAACTGATCTTGCAGCACATCGCCGCCCTCGAAAAGCGTCCCGCCGCGGCGGGCACCAGCGCGACCGCTTAGTTCGACCTTCCCAGTCTCGGGGTGGCCTTGCCGCCGGCTTTTTCTTCCCGTAGTCTGGTTGCTTTGGTTATCGCGATTTCCGTGAGACGTGAGGATCCGGATGAGCTGTCCGATCTGTGAGAAGCGCCCGCCGAAGAGGTTTTGTCCCGCGAAGGGCGAAAGAATCTGCGCCGTTTGCTGCGGCCGCGAACGCGAAGTCACGATCGACTGCCCGCCGGACTGCCCGCATCTGATTGCGGCGCATCGCTACGAATCCGAGCATCGCAAGCCGGGCTCCGGCGAGGATCTGCCCTACCGCGATATCAGCGTTCCGGTGGATTTCGTTTACGAGCGATGGCCCGTGATCGGCGGCGTTGCGACCACCGTCCTCGGCTTCCAGATTCAAAACAGGGAACTCACCGACGGCGCCGTCTTTGCGGCGATCGAAGCCCTCGCCGAGACCTATCGCACGCTCGGCACGGGCATCTACTACGAGCGCCCGCCGGATGCACAACTGGCCCGGGCCCTCTACGGCCAGATCAATCAGTTCCTACAGGATTTCCGCAAGAATGATGCGGGGCGCACGGGCCTTCCCGCGCTCAAGGACTCCGATGTTTTCCACCTGCTGGTTTTTCTGCTGCGCGTCGGCAAGCAAGAGACCAACGGCCGCCCGCGCTCCCGCGCATTCCTCGATTTCCTGCGCGTCCGCTTTCCGCTCCCCGCCGAGGCGACGAAAGAAGCTCCCCGCATCATCATGCCCTAGCGTGGTTTGCTCAGTTTGCCCCGGCTTTGAAATTCGGATTCTGCTGTATCAGCTTTTCGCTTTGTTGAGGTCTTGCAGCTGGTACACGGCGGTTCTTAATCCGAGGAACATGAATCGTCTCCTTAGAGGCGGGCTTCGGGTCCGGTCCTGCTGCGGAAATCGGAGGCCGCCCGGCAAGGAATGCCCCGAGACATAGCAGCGCGAAAAGCATTGTAACGCCGGATACAGTTTTCAATTTCAGGCCTCGGGGCGGTTTGATCTCGGTTGCGGCGGCGGTGCCCACAGGATTCGGCGCTACAGGCTTCGCACTTCGACGGCGTGTCTTTCGGCGTTTCACGTTTGGCATAGCTGTTCTCCATTCTTCCAATCGAGTTGCATCTGCGGCGAACGCCAGGCCCGGCTAGGCGTTTCGAGAGGCCCGAACGGGCGCGAGCCGATGCCGTACTTTCGTCGCAAATTCTCTACGCGCGCGGCAATCTCTCGTCGGTACTCCTCCGGCGCGTTCCCGTATCCCCGGAACCAATCGCGATACTGCCGTGCCAGCCGCGGAAACTTCTCATCGAGGAATGTCATGAACGACTTCCACGACGCCGGCATCAAGAAGACCACGGCCGCCCCGATCCACTGTGCACCCGCGTCGCGCGCGGCCCGCACCAGCGCATCAAGATCGGCTGCGCGATCGGTGAGGCCGGGCAGAATCGGCATCGCATTCACTCCGGCGGTAATGCCCGCCTCGCGCAGCTTTCGCACGGCTTCGAGCCGTAAATCGGGCCGCGGCGCCCGCGGCTCGAGCAGCCGCGCCAGCCGGGTCCGCAGCGTCGTGACGGTCATGTGGATCGTCAGCGACGATCGCTCCGAGATTCGCCGCAGCAGATCGATGTCTCGCACCACCTGATCCGACTTCGTCGTGATCGAAAGGCTCAGCCCCTCGCGCGCCGCCATCTTTTCGAGAATCGCGCGCGTCGTTCCGAATTCTCGCTCCGCCGGCTGATAGGGATCGGTCGCCGTGCCGATGGCGATGTGCTCACCCCAGATCGGCTCGCGCGAAAGATCGCGTTCCGCCAGCGGTCCCGCATCCTTCTTCACGTAGATCTTCGATTCGAAATCCGCGCCGTCGAGCTCCATGTATTCGTGCGTGTACCGCGCGTAGCAGTAGCGGCAACCGAATTCGCACCCGCGATAGGGATTCACGGTCCAGCGAAACGGCACTCTCTCCGAATGGCACTCGTTCAGGATCGATTTGACGGGCAGCAGGAAATACTCCGTCCCGCGCTTGGCTTCCGCGCGAAGGGAGGATGCGGCGAGGCGCGCAATGCCGACCAGTTCCGTCGCGGGCTTCTCACTCCGGGCAGGTACCGGAGGGGGCGCGGAAGCACCGTTCGGGGACTCACAGGTGCCGTGGCAAGCGGCTGTGGGGAATAGGGTGAGACTGGTCTCTTTCGCGCGGACCGGCCGGCGCCGAAGCGTCGCCGGGTTCGCTCGAAGTATGGGAGAAGTGGCCATTGGCAGTCTCGCCGCACCGGCACACTATATTCGCCTTTTATTCGCCATGTCAAGAACTATTCTTCGCTTTTGGTTCGCCTGTACCGCCGTACAGCTTCAGGCCTGGAACCCGGTCGTAGGCCTTTTCAATACTGTTTACCCCGCCGCCGATACACTGGAAAAGACCCACGGAGACCCGTTGTGGACCAGGTAGGCATTCTGATCGTGGACGACGACATCACCAGCCAGCGCGCGCTGAAACACATCCTTGATTCCGAGGGTTGGCGCGTCCGGATCGTTCCCCTCGCCTCGCAGGCCCTGGCGGAAGTGGCCACCGGCAACTGGAACCTCGTGATCGTCAACATAGGGCTGGCCGAAACCCGTGGACCGCTGTTTGCCACCCTCAGGGAGCTGGCCCGCGCTGAAGCGACCCCGGAAGGAGCAGCGACCGCCCGGAAGCACATTCGCGTCCTGTTTCTGGTGCCGTTGCACTTGGCAAAGGCCGTCCAGCCCATGCTCGAAGGAGAAGGCCTCCCTTACTCGGCCAAGCCATACCATCTCCACGACTTCCTGGAGAAGGTAAGCGAACTTCTGGTGGAATCCGGCGCGATCGCGGAACCGATCCGGAGCATAGGCGGCTTCGCCGCCGGGAGAAGACGCCGCCGGGACGCTGACTCCTCGCACCAGACGCGCGACAGGGCCATGTTCGCCTCCCGCGAGGACTACCAGATGAGCGAAGAAGAAATGCTCGAATTCGAGCGCCAGGAAGAGGAAGTAGAGCAGCGCAAGAAGCGCGAAAAAGAGAAAGCCCCGGGTTCGGGCCTGTCATAGGACACACTTCCGAGGCAAACGGAAATTGGCAAATAAACGGCCGTTTGGAGTCGTTTAGGCGCGTCTAAGTGGCCAAAATTGCCACCACTCGGAAGGGTTTATTGCCTCGAATTCGAACGAATTTCCAGGAAAAATCAGAGAGGCGGATGCTCGTCCCTTCCCGTTAAGCCACGAAGCGGCCTCCCAAAAACCCTGCAAGGAATCTCTCCTCATTCGTTCTCACCATGAACGCGCACGGCCGGCGGCGTCCGATCGCCGGCGGCGAAGGAGGGAACCATGCAGATCAACCGTAGGAACACGCTTTCGATTTTGTCTGCGGCCATCTTGATTCTCGCGGCGGCGGCGATCCTGAAGCCCGATTTCGGGCGCGGTGTCAGCGCCTGGGGTGGGCGGACGACCCCGCCGGCGCCGCAGAACTGGCGGCTTGTCTCACCCATCACGTATGGAAGCCTCACCATCTTTCCCGTCGTCTCGGCGCAAGACGCCGATACCAGTGACTTCGAAACCCTCGATGAAGCGCTGACCTCGGGGGACGCGATTGTCAGCGAGCAGGGCGCATATCTCCACCGCACGCGTGACGGTTCGCCCGTGCCGATGATTTCCACCGGCTCGCAGGTCAATCAACTTGTTTTCGTCAACCGCGGCAAGCGCCCGCTCTTGCTTCTAGCCGGCGAAGTCGTTTCCGGCGGAAAGCAGGACCGCATCATCGGCAAGGACCGCATCGTGCCCGTCGGCGCACCGCCCCTGCCGCTCGATGTCTTCTGCGTCGAGCACGGCCGCTGGACCGGCGGTTCGGGCCAATTCGTCGCCGCCGAGACGATGGTCCATCCGAGCGTCCGCGAAAAGGCCGCCGTCGAGCAGGACCAGGTCCAGGTCTGGGCCGCCGTGCGCGGCGAGGCAAAGCCCGTTGGCCAAAGCGAAGCGGTTACCGTCGAAAGCCAAGCCGGTGGCGTTTCGGGCGGGGCAGTCACAAGCATTCCTCTTTCGTCGCGTGCGGTACAGGGCGTGATCACCTCGGAGGCTCCGACGCAGTCGTATCGGAAGATCTATCAGTCGCCCGCCGTCAGCACTTCGGTTGAAAGCTTCACGGACGAGATTCAGCGGCGTTTCGATCGCGCCACGTCGGGGCTGAAAGGTGAGCGGGTCGTCGGCGTGGTCGTTGCCTTCGGCGACGACGTCGCCTGGAGCGACATCTTCGCTTCGTCGCGGCTCTTCGAGACCTACTGGCCGAAGCTGCTCCGCAGCTACGTTGTCGAAGCGCTTACGCGGCCAGCCGTCCGCGAGACGGCCTCACTCGACGATGCCCGCGATTTCCTGCGTCCCGCCACCGGTCATCTCCGCGAAGAGACGGAGCCCGGCGTATATCGCTGGAGCCAGCAGTCCGTCGGCCACCTGACCGAGATCGAGCTCGACGCTCTCGCTCCCCGGCCGCTCACGCTTCACTGGCTCCGCGTGGCAATCCGATAAGGATTGTCATCTCGAGAGAGCGGAGCGACGGGGGATCTCTTAGTGGGGTGGAGGTGGAGCGTCTCTACGCGCTCGTGTTCGGACGCCAGGCGCGCACCTGGCTCCGGTCCGCCGTGCCGGCGAGAAGCTGCGCGACGGTCTGCTTGAACACGGGATGCTCCACGTCCGGAGCGATCTCGGCCAGCGGCACGAGCACGAACCGCCGCTCCGCCATCCTCGGATGAGGAATCTCGAGTTCCGGCATGTGCAGCACGCTCGACCCGAACAGCAGAATGTCCATGTCGATGGTCCGCGGTTCTTTCGGTCCTTCCGCGACCGGCTCGCGCCGCCGGCCGAGCGACCGCTCGATCGCGAGCAGCGCGTTCATCAGTTGCCGCGGCATCATCTCGGTTTCCGCCTCGACCGCGCAGTTCAAGAACCAGCCTCCGCCGCGCACATCCACCGGCTCTGTCTCGTAGAGCGCCGACTGCCGCTTCACGCGCACGCCCCGCGCGCCCAGCGCCTCGATCGCGCTCGCGATATTCCCCGCCCGGTCCCCCATGTTCGATCCCAGCGACAAGTAGACGGTCTTCATCGGCGAGCGGACATTTTAGTCGTGCACCCGCACGCACGCCAGTTGACAGTTAGCAATCCAGACTCCAGAGAATTGTGACAGGCGGTTCGTCGAAATCTCCGTGGGAATCGCGGTGGGTTTGACCTTGACTGCCGTGTGACCGTAGGCTGAGCCGGCGGCAGCCTCAAGCGGCTTCTTTGCTTAGCTCTTCGACGGCGGTACTACAACACGCGGCGTGTAGGCGCTAATAACGGGGGGTTTGGGTTTTTCCTTCTTCTTTTTCTTGACTTCGCGTCTGTGTGCGTCCTTGTTTCCCATGCTAAATAGATTGCCACAAATTGCCGACATTGGATAGGGCTCCAGAACTTGGCTAGTGGGTCACTTTGAAGTCAAGGGCACTCGTCCGGTGGGCGCGTTAATCAGGACTTAGTCCTCCAGCGGATTCGCCGTTCGCGATAATGTCCGAATGATCGATGCATTGAAGCGCCCCTCTCCACTAATCCTCAGCGAACTCAGGCGGAAAGGGATTGGAATTGCCGTGATCCGGAACCCTGGTAAGAGCTTTGTTATAGCGGCCCGCCGCGCGATAATCAGCTCAGGATATGGACACACTGGAAATGTCGCAGGCGCGAAAAGGTTCGTTCGCGCCTGACATGAGCTGGACGCAGCAAGTTCCGCAGAGCAAGCGATTGAACTGCATTGCAGCGGCCGAGGGAGTGTTTACTCAGGCGGAACAGAAACTGGCGCAGGTCGAGAAGACCGGCCTCGACCGGGCGGAGATCCGCGTCGCGGCGTTTATGCCGCGGCTGCCGAACGTGGAAGTCGACCGTGGCTCCCGGCGGTACGCCAGCTATATGGGGAAGCAGTTCCGGCAGCACGGCCTGGATTTTCGCGTCGAGGAAGCGCACAGCGCCGACGCCTTGGAACTGCTGCTGATGGGCGCGCAAGTCTACGACAAGATCTACGGGACATTTATCTTCTTCCCGGCGCCGTACGGCAAGACCGAGGATTATTTTCTGCGGCGGGTGCGGCCGGAGAAGGACATCGAAGGGCTCACGGTCGAGAACACCGGCCGCATGGCGCTGAACATCAAGACGGTCGACGAAGAAGAGAAGTACGAAGGCGTGGTGCCCTGCACGGCAAAAGCGATCCTCACTCTGCTGCACCAGCACGGGGAGATCAAGAACATGTTTCCGCGCGATGCCCGGCAGAGCGGTCCGACGGTGGCGATCTGCAATAGCTCGCCGCGCATCGGCATTCCGCTGCAAAGTATGCTGATGCGGATCGGGGCCACCGCGCTCATGATCCATCCGCAGACCCGGCCGGAAGACCGGGAAGCGTATCTCAAGACGGCTGACATCATCGTGACCGCATTCCCGGCGCAGTCCGAGGCGGACTTGGTGCGCAACGTGAAAGACGGCGCCGTGATCATCGACTGTTCCACCGAAGGAAACTTGCATGGGGACGTGCTACACAAAGCCGCCTATCTATCGACCCACGACAATCATCTGGGGCAGATTACAACCGCGCTTGCGCTTTACAACACCGCCTTGTGCGCGCTCTGGCAGCGTGGGATGAAGGAATAGCACACGCTGGGCCGGTGGCGTAGGCGGTTTCGCTGCGAGAACACATTGCCCGAATCATAGAAAGGTCGCGTTAATCAAGACTAAGTAAATGTGCAGGCCGGGAAACCATCACCAGAACAACCCTGAACGCATTAGATCAACCTGGACGCAGGCCAACTCCCGATAAGTTCTATAAAAGGGGAAGTCAAGAAAAATACCTCGCCTGCGGCCGGATTTTTTCTTGCTGTCCAGCCCGTGTCGTTGAGCAGGAGTTGTTCTAGCCTTCCGCCCCATG
>Ga0181521_10000994_pt1 | contig 35065 bp, 37 predicted proteins | sample PEATcosm2014_Bin_32_FD_119764 | JGI IMG/M metagenome (GOLD analysis project Ga0181521, IMG submission 119764) | Peatland microbial communities from MTU Mesocosm Facility, Houghton, MI, USA - PEATcosm2014_Bin02_60_metaG | ecosystem: Environmental > Terrestrial > Soil > Wetlands > Peat | place...
CCGCGAGCTGTGGCAGTCCTTCTGCGTGCTCCCCGACGTGCGCACCGTCGGCGTCCAGGGCGACGAGCGCACATACGGCTACGTCGTCGTCCTGCGCGCGGTCACCAGCGACGACGCCATGACGGCCGACTGGGCCAGGCTGCCCTACGACCTGCTCGAGACGATCGCCTCGCGCATGATCAACGAGCTGCGCGAGGTCAACCGCGTCGTGCTCGACATCACGTCGAAGCCACCGGGCACGATCGAGTGGGAGTAACGCTTCGGTTCCTCCCCTCGATGCCGACTGGCGTGGGCATCGACGTGAGGAACCTGCGCTCAGCCGAGGAGGCCGGGCGTTAGCTATGCTGTCCGCTCCGCCGCGCGTCCGCGTGGCCTTTTTCACGCCATGGCCCCCTCTGTCAAGACCTACGTAGCGAAGCCGAGCGACCGCGAGCGCAACTGGCTGCTGGTTGACGCCAACGGCAAGACGCTCGGACGCCTCGCGACGCAGATCGCCGACGTGCTGCGGGGCAAGCGCAAGCCCGAGTACACGCCGCACATCGACACGGGCGACTTCGTCGTGGTCGTCAACGCCGAGAAGATCCGCGTGACCGGCAACAAGCGCCAGGACAAGCGCTACTACCGCCACTCGGGCTACCCCGGCGGCCTGCGCTCGCGCACCTTCGAGGAGATGCTCGCCAGGCGCCCCGAGGAGATCATCAGGCTGGCCGTCAAGGGCATGATGCCCCGCAACCGCCTCGCCCGCAAGCAGATCACCAAGCTCAAGATCTACGCCGGGCCCGAGCACCCGCACGTCGCACAGAAACCGCAACCGCTGGAGATCGAGGCCTGATGGCAGACGACGAGCAGCCCGTATCGCCCCCGGAGGGGGAGAACGTCGAGGAGACCGAGGCGCAGGCCGGCGTCGTGGACACGCCAGCCGAGGCCCCCGAGGCTGCGGAGGCGCAGGCCGACGCGCCCGCCGAGGCTGCAGAGGCGCAGCCGCAGGACGCGCCCGCCGAGTCTCCGCAGGCGCAGGAGCAGGCGGCGCCAGAGGCTGTCCAGGAGGCCGAGCCAGAGGCCGAGGCCGTCGAGGAGGAAGAGGAGGAAGAGGAGGAGGCGCCGCGCGAGAAGCCCGCGGTGCCCGGCGCGCACCTCGAGGTGGACATCGTCCCCGAGGGCGTCGACCCGCTGGGCCGCAGCGCGAGCTACGAGGACGCCTACGCCGTCGACCCGTACGCCACCGAGGAGGACACCGAGGAGGCGCAGGCCGAGGAGGAGGACCGCGAGGAGGCGCTCGCACAGCCCATCTCCACCGCCGCGATCGACCTCGCCAAGGGCGCCCGCTACCGCGCTACCGGCAAGCGCAAGTCGGCGATCGCGCGCGTGACGCTGCGGCCGGGCACAGGCACCTACCTCGTCAACGGGCGCACGCTCGAGAACCACTTCCCGCGGCTGACGCTGCAGCGCAACATCCGCCAGCCGCTGGAGACCGTCGGCTACCAGGACCGCATGGACGTGGTCGCGCGGCTGCACGGCGGCGGCATCTCCGCGCAGGCGGGCGCGCTGCGCCACGGCGTCTCGCGCGCGCTGCTCGAGGCCGACCCCAACCTGCGCGGCGAGCTCAAGCGCAGGGGCTTCCTCACACGCGACTCGCGCGCGAAGGAGCGCAAGAAGGCCGGTCTCAAGAAGGCGCGCAAGCGTCCGCAGTTCTCCAAGCGCTAGCGCTCGAGCGCTGGATGCCGGGCCCGCCCGCATGACCCGCAAGCTGTTCGGGACCGACGGCGTTCGCGGCGTCGCCGGCGAGTTCCTCACCGCCGAGCTCGCGCTCGCGCTCGGCGCCGCCGCCGCCCGCAACACCGGAGCGGAGCGTCCGCAGGTGCTGATCGTGCGCGACACGCGCGAGTCCGGCGACATGCTGCAGGCGGCGCTCGCCGCGGGCGTGAGCGCCGCGGGCGGCGACGTGCTGCTCGGCGGCGTGCTGCCGACGCCCGCCGCGCCGCTGCTGATCGGACGCTACGGCTTCGATCTCGCCGCCGTCATCTCCGCCTCGCACAACCCCTACCGCGACAACGGCATCAAGTTCTTCGCCGGCGACGGCTACAAGCTCTCCGACGAGTCCGAGCTCGCGATCGAGCGCGAGCTCGACGCGCACGTGCCCGGCGCGCCCGGCGGCGCCCCGGCGATCGGGCGCATCCGCGAGCTGCGCGGCGCGCCCGAGGACTACCTGCGCGAGCTGCACGTGCGCTTCCGCGAGCTCGACCTCGACGGCGTCGACGTGCTGCTCGACTGCGCCAACGGCGCCACCTACCTCCTCGCCCCCGAGATCTTCAGGCGCCTCGGCGCGCGCGTGAGCGTGATCGCCGACGCGCCCGACGGGCGCAACATCAACGCCGGCTGCGGCTCCACGCACGTGGACGAGCTCGCGCGCAAGGTCGTCGCGGGCGGGCACGCGCTGGGCTTCGCGTTCGACGGCGACGGCGACCGCGTGCTCGCCGTCGACCGCCGCGGCGCGATAGTCGACGGCGACGAGCTGATGGCGCTCGCGACGCTGCACCTGCGCGCCGGCGGGCGGCTGAGCGGCAATGGCGTCGCCGTCACCGTCATGACCAACTACGGCTTCCACGCGGCGATGGAGCGCGAGGGGGTGCAGGTGGGCACGACGAGCGTCGGCGACCGCTACGTGCTCGAGGAGCTGCGCGCCCGCGGCTGGACGCTCGGCGGCGAGCAGTCCGGGCACATCATCGACATGGGCTTCAACCGCACCGGCGACGGCATCGCCAGCGCGCTGCTGACGCTCGAGGCGCTCGGCGGCAGAGATCTCAGCGAGCGCGACGCCATGTCCAAGCTGCCGCAGCGGCTCGTCAACGTGCGCGTGCGCGACCGCGGCGCGCTCGAGCACGCGCACGAGGTGGACGCCGCCGTGCACGCCGCCGAGTCCGAGCTGGCCGGGCGCGGGCGCGTGCTCGTGCGCCCGAGCGGCACCGAGCCGCTGGTGCGCGTGATGGTCGAGGCGCCCACCGACGAGGAGGCCGAGGAGGTCTGCGGGCGGCTCGTCGCGCTCGTCGAGCGCGAGCTGGGGTAGCGGACCGCTGGTATCTTCGACTGGGTGTGCGGCATCGTTGGCTACGTAGGTAGGCGGGCGGGCGGGCAACAGGTCCAGGACCTGCTGCTCGCCGGACTGAGCAAGCTCGAGTACCGCGGCTACGACTCCTCCGGGATCTCCATCATCGGCGACGAGCGGATCGAGGCCGTGCGCGCGGTCGGCAACCTCGACCAGCTGCGCGCCAAGCTCGAGCACCAGGCGCAGGCCCGCGCGCAGGCCGACGGCGCGGGCGCCGTGGCGACCGTCGCGCGCCCGGCCACCACCGGCATCGCCCACACGCGCTGGGCGACGCACGGGCGCGTCAGCGAGGAGAACGCCCACCCGCACTTCGACAGCGACAACCGCGTCCACGTGGTCGTCAACGGCATCGTCGAGAACTACGTGACGCTCAAGGAGCGCCTGCTCGCGCACGGCAGCGTGTTCACCTCCGAGACCGACGCCGAGGTGATCGCGCACCTGATCGCCGAGTGCTACGAGGGCGATCTGCCCGCCGCCGTGCGCGCCGCGTACGCGCAGCTGGAGGGCCACTACGCGTTCGTCGCGATGAGCCTCGACGAGCCGGAATTGCTCGTCGGAGCGCGCAAGGAGTGCCCGCTGGTGATCGGGCGCGGCGAGGGCGAGCAGTTCGTCGCCTCGGCCGTGCCCGCGTTCCTGGCCGAGACCCGCCGCGTGCAGTACCTCGAAAACGGCGAGATCGTCGTCCTGCGCCCCGACGAAGTGCTGATCACCACCGCCGACGGCGAGCCGGTGCAGCGCGAGGTGCAGAGCGTCGACTGGGATCAGGAGACCGCCGAGAAGGGCGGCTACGAGACGTTCATGCTCAAGGAGATCCACGAACAGGCCGACGCGCTCGCCGAGACGATCGCCGACCGCACCGCGCGCGGCGACGGCGTCGACCTCGACGAGCAGGGCGCGCTCGACGAGGCGATCCTCGCCGACGTCAAGCGGATCGTCGTCGTCGCCTGCGGCACCGCCTACCACGCCGGGCTGATCGGCCGCTACGCGATCGAGGAGTGGGCGCGCCTGCCGGTCGAGCTCGACATCGCCTCCGAGTACCGCTACCGCAATGCGGTCGTCGGGCCCGGCGACCTCGTGATCGGGATCTCGCAGTCGGGCGAGACCGCCGACACGCTCGCCGCGATGCACCTCGCGCGCGAACGCGGCGCGGCGGTGCTCGCGATCACCAACACGATGGGCTCGCAGGCCACGCGCGAGGCCGACGGCATCCTCTACACGCGCGCGGGCCTGGAGATCGGGGTGGCCGCGACGAAGACGTTCGTCTGCCAGGTCGCCGTGATGTATCTGCTCGGGCTGCGCCTGGCGGAGCTGCGCGGGACGCTCCCGCCGGCGCGGATCGCCGAGCTGGTGGCCGAGATCAAGCGCCTGCCGCACTGCGTCGACGAGCTCATCGGCGACTGCGAGGAGCGCGCCGACGAGATCGCGCAGAGCTGCTGGGACGCGGACTTCTTCCTCTACATCGGCCGCCACATCGGCCTGCCGGTGGCGCTCGAGGGCGCGCTCAAGCTCAAGGAGATCTCCTACATCTCGACCGACGCGTACGCCGCCGGGGAGATGAAGCACGGCCCGATCGCGCTGCTGGACGAGGCCACGCCGGTCGTCTGCGTCGCCACGCGCTCGCCCGTGCTGGAGAAGCTCATCTCCAACATCCAGGAGGCGCGCGCCCGCGGCGCGCGCGTGATCGCCGTCGTGACCGCCGGCGAAGACGCCGTCGAGCGCCACGCCGACGCGACGATCGCGGTGCCCGCCACCGACTGGATGCTGCAGCCGATCCTCGCGGTGATCCCGCTGCAGCTGCTCGCGTACAAGATCGCGCGCCGCCGCGGCCTGAACGTCGACCAGCCGCGCAACCTCGCCAAGACCGTCACCGTCGAGTAGCGCGCATGCGAACGCCGGCGCCGTGGCTCGTGCCGCTCCCCGACGCCGAGACGATGCGCGCCGTCGACCGCTGGGCGATCGACGAGCGCGGGGTCGCGGGTCTGGAGCTGATGGAGCGCGCGGGCGCCGGCGTCGCGCGCGCGCTCGAGCGCCTGGCGCCCGACGGACCGGTGACGGTCGTGTGCGGCAAGGGCAACAACGGCGGCGACGGGCTCGTCGTCGCACGCCTGCTGCGCCAAGCCGGACGGCCCGTCACGGTCGTGTGCCTGGCGCCGCCGCAGGAGTACGCCGGCGACGCGCTCGCGAACCTCCAGCGGCTCCCCGGCGATCCGCCCGTGCAGCTGAGCGACGCGGCGTGGACAGGGCAGGCGGCGCTCGTCGACGCCGTGCTCGGCACCGGCTTTGAGGGCGAGCCCCGCGGCGCCGCGGCCGAGGCCATCGACGCGCTCAACCGCGCGGACGCGCCCGTCGTCAGCGTCGACGTGCCCAGCGGCGTGGACGCCTCGACCGGCGTCGTCAGCGGCGCGGCCGTGCGCGCCGCGCTGACCGTCACCTTCCACGCCGCCAAGCCCGGGCTGTGGATCAGCCCCGGCAAGGCGCACGCGGGCACGGTGCAGACGCTCGACATCGGCATTCCGCGTGGCGCGCCCGGCGACGCATCCGTGGGGCTGATCGCGCCGAGCGTGCTCGCGCAGCTGCCGCAGAGGGGCGCGGCCTCGACGAAGTTCAGCTCCGGCCACGTGCTCGTCGTCGGTGGATCGCGCGGGCTCACCGGCGCGCCGCGGATGGCCGCCGAGGCGAGCATGCGCGCCGGCGCCGGATACGTGACCGCCTGCATCCCCGCCTCGCTGCAGAGCATTCTCGCCACCGCCGGCACCCCCGAGCTGATGACCCGCGGGCTGCCCGACGACGACGGCAGCCTGACGCCCGACGCGCTCGCAGGCGTGCTCGAGGCCAGCGCGCGCGGCGGCGCGATCGCGCTCGGACCCGGGCTCGGACGCAGCGCCGGGGCGTTCGCGTTCGCGCGCACGCTCGCCGCCGAGGCGGACGTGGCGATGGTGCTGGACGCCGACGGCCTGAACGCCCATGCGGGCAGGCTGGGCGATCTCGCCGCAAGAGGAGCGCCGACGGTGCTCACCCCGCACGCGGGCGAGCTCGGGCGGCTGCTCGAGCAGGGCAGCGCGGAGATCGAGCGCGAGCGCCTGCGCCACGTGCGCGCGGCCGCCGAGCAGGCGGCGGCGGTCGTCGTGCTGAAGGGCGACGACACGCTGATCGCAGAGCCGGACGGAAGCGTCGCCGTGAGCCCCGGCGACAGTCCCGCGCTCGCGACCGCCGGCACCGGCGATGTCCTTTCCGGCGTGATCGCCGCGCTGCTCGCCCAGGGTCTCGACGCCTTCGCCGCGGCCGCCGCGGGCGTGTGGCTGCACGCCGAGGCCGGCAGGCAGGCGGCGCTCAGGCTGGGAGCCGCCGAGGGCGCGATCGCCACGGACGTGATCGCCGCGCTGCCGGCAGCGCGCCGCCGGGGCGCATGTGATGATCGCGGTGTTGCAATGGGTGGCAACGGATGAGGCGGTTCACGGCGATGGACAACGGAGCGCGGTGCGATGGCTGACGGGGAGCGCCCTGGGAGGCGCATGCAGGCGGTGTCGACGGAGCCCGACGGGACGGCGATGCGCAGGGCGCAGGCGAGCGTCAACGTCGCCGCGATCGAGCGCAACTGCGCGCGCCTGCGCACACAGCTGCGCCACGGGTCGGCCCTGTGCGCGGTCGTCAAGGCCGACGGCTACGGACACGGCGCGGTGCAGAGCGCGCGCGCCGCGCTCGCCGGCGGCGCGAGCTGGCTGGCGGTCGCGGACGCCTGCGAGGCGCGCGAGCTGCGCGAGGCGGGGCTGCGCGACGTGCGCGTGCTCGTCATGGGCGCGCTCAGCCCGCTCGAGCTCGTGGAGGCGCTGGCCGCGGACGCCGACGTCGTCGTCTGGAACGAGAGCTACCTCGAGGAAGTCGCCGCCGCGGGCGGCGGGCGCGTGCACGTCAAGTTCGACTCGGGGATGGGGCGGCTGGGCACCCGCGACTCGGCGGAGGCCTCGCGCGTGGCGGCGGCCGCGCAGCAGACCCCAGGCGTGCGCCTGGCCGGCGCGATGACGCACTTCGCCACCGCGGACGAGCTCAAGGACGACGGCTTCTTCGCCCGCCAGCTGGCCGAATTCACGCGCTGGGCGCGCTCCGTCAAGGAGGAGCATCCGGAGGTCATCGTGCACGCGGCCAACAGCGCCGCCACGATGCGCGACGTCGAAGCGCAGTTCGACATGGTCCGCTGCGGGATCGCCATCTACGGCATGGACCCGTTCGGGCGCGACCCGGCGGCGCGGGCGCTCGAGCCGGCACTCGAGCTGAGCTCCTACGTCGCCGAGGCGAAGCTGTGCCGGGCGGGGGAGAGCGCCGGCTACGGGCGCCAGTTCGTGGCCGACGGCGACACGTACGTCGGCGTGCTGCCGATCGGCTACGGCGACGGCTGGCGGCGCGGCCTCTCCAACAACGCCGACGTGCTGATCGGCGGACACCGCCACCCGCTGGTCGGCACCGTGAGCATGGACAGCATCACCGTCGACCTGGGGCTGGACGTCGATCCCGGGCGCATACGCGGCGAGCGCGCGATCCTGATCGGCATCCAGGGCTCAGAGCGGATCACCGCCGAGGAGGTCGCGCGGCGCCTGGAGACGATCAACTACGAGATCACGTGCGCGCTGACGCCGCGCGTGCCGCGGGTCTACCACCGCGACGGCGTCGCGCTCGACGCCGGCGCCCACTGCGCGCGCGTGCGAACGGCGGACGCCCGCTAGGCATGAGCGCCGGAGAGGACGTGGCCCGCACGGCGCTGGCGGGCACGCGGGCGTGGCTGGTCGGCGGCGCCGTGCGCGACCGCCTGCTCGGCAGCCAGACCGCCGACGTGGACGTGGTCGTCGACGGCGAGCCCGCGCAGGCCGCGCGCGCGGTCGCACGCGCGGCTGGCCGCGCCGCGTGCTTCGCGCTCTCCGAGGAGTTCGGCTCCTGGCGCGTGGTCGCGCGCGACGGCGCCTGGCAGGTCGACGTCGAGCCGCTGCGCGGGCGGGGCATCGAGGAGGACCTCGCGCTGCGCGACTTCACCGTCAACGCGATCGCCGAGCCGATCGCGGGCGGGCCGCCGATCGACCCGCTCGGTGGGATCGACGACCTGCGCGCGGGCCGTCTGCGGATGGCCGCGCCGGGCGCGTTCGCCGAGGACCCCCTGCGGGTGCTGCGCCTGGTGCGCCTCGCCGTCGAGCTCGACCTGCAGGCCGAGGGCAAGACCATGCGCGTCGCGCGCGCGCATGCGGCCGGGCTCAGCGACGTCTCCGCCGAGCGGGTGTTCGTGGAGCTGCGACGGATCGTCGCCGCGCGCCGCGCCCGCTGGGGACTGGAGATGCTGAGCGAGCTGGGGGCGACCGCGGTGGTCCTGCCGGAGCTGGAGGCGCTGCGCGGGGTGCAGCAGAGTCGCTTCCACCATCTCGACGTGCTCGGACACACGCTCGAGGTGCTCGATCGCACCGTCGAGATGACCAGCGGCGCGGGTCCGTGGAGCGAGGATCTGGAGCAGGGCGCCGGCGAGCAGCGCGCGGCGGTGGAAGCGCTGCTCGCCGAGCCGCTGGCCGACGAGATGACCCGCGGCGAGGCGCTGCGCTGGGGCGCCCTGCTGCACGACGCCGCCAAGCCGCTGACACGCGCGGTGCGCCCGGAGGACGGGCGCGTGACGTTCATCGGCCACGACGCGCGCGGCGCGGAGCTCGCCCGCGCGGTGCTCGAGCGCCTGCGCACCAGCGAGCGGCTGCGCGCGCACGTCGCCGCGCTCGTGCGCCATCACCTGCGCCTGGGCTTCCTCGTCCATCAGCCGCAGCCGCTCGCGCGCAGGACCGTGTACGCCTATCTGCGCGCGTGCGCGCCCGTCGAGGTCGACGTGACGCTGCTGTCGGTCGCCGACCGCCTGGCCACGCGCGGCGATCGCGCGCAGGAGGCCGTGCAGGCGCATCTGGCGCTCGCCCGCGGCATGCTCGCCGACGCGCTGCGCTGGCGCGCGGACGGCCCGCCGACGCCGCTGCTGCGCGGCGACGAGCTCGCGGGCGCGCTCGGAATCGCCACCGGCCCGCGCGTGGGGGAGCTGCTGGAGGAGCTGGCTGCGGCGCAGTACGCGGGCGAGCTCGACAGCCGCGATCAGGCGCTCGACTACGCCCGCGGGCTGGCGCGAGGCTAGGATCTGCGCCCGATGGCCGACCCGGACTGCATCTTCTGCAAGCTCGCCTCCGGCGAGCTGCCCGCGACGATCGTCGACGAAGACGAGCGCACGATCGCGTTCATGGACATCGCCCCCGCCACGCGCGGGCACGCGCTGGTGATCCCGCGCGCGCACAGCGCCGACCTGCTGAGCGTCGATCGCGAGGATCTGGGCGCGGTCGCACTGGCCGCCCAGCGGCTCGCCGGGCGCATGAAGGAGCGTCTCGGCGCCGACGGGGTCAACCTCCTGAACTCCTGCGGGCCGGCCGCATGGCAGACGGTCTTCCACTTCCACGTGCACGTCATCCCGCGCTACGACGGCGATCCGCTGCGGCTGCCGTGGTTCCCGTCCGAGGGCGATCAGGCACAGATACGGGCCGCGGCGCAGGAACTATCCGGACGGTAGCGAAATAATCAAACCGCTACATAGACGGGACGGGCGTGTTCAATGGCACATATGAGACGTATATCCACGGCTGTGCTCGCGAGCGTCGCGGCGCTCGCGCTGATCCTGCCCGCCGTCGCGCCCGCGACGCTGACCGAAGTCGGCGTGATCGGCGCGACCACGCCGGCGACGGTTCCCAGCTGTCCCGGAGGCCCCGGAAACCCGTGCCTGGCGGTCAGCCGCACGACCGGCTTCCAGGTGAAGGTGGGCTCTGAACGCAACCTCCTGAGCGCGCCGCGCGCGGGGACGATCGTGGCCTGGACGATCTCGCTGGGCAACCCCAACGCCACGCAGATCAAGTTCTTCAACGCCAACGAGGGCGGGCCCGCCGAAGCGGGGATCGCGATCCTCGCCCCGCAGCCAAGGCCGAACCTCACGTACAAGCTCGTCGCGCAGAGCCCGATGGTCAAACTGCAGCCGTACTTCGGCAAGACCGCGCAGTTCCCGCTCGAAGCGACGATCCCGATCAAGAAGGGCTACGTCGTCGCGTTGACCGTGCCCTCGTGGGCGCCCGCGCTCGCGCTCGGCTTCGGCGCCAACACCTCCTGGCGCGCCAGCCGACCGAAAAGCGGCTGCAAGAGCACCAGCTCGCAGACGACCCAGACCACCGTCGGCTCCGCCGTCCAGTACTACTGCCTCTACCAGACCGCGCGCCTGACCTACAGCGCGACCCTGATCTCCACGCCGTAGCTCGCTAGGGAGCGCTGGCGCCGCCGGTTGGGCTTGCCGCGGATTCTTTGGTTGCTTCGGCCGGTTTTTCTTTTTCTTTTTCGGCCGAGGCGCCGCCGGATGTGCCGGCGGTGCTTGGTTCGCTGGCTTTCGAGGACGCTTCGCTTTCGCTCGCGGCGGTTTCCCCGCTCGTGGAGGAGGTTTCGCCGGCCTTGGTGGTCTTGGCGGACGTCGTCGAGGTGGAGGTCGTCTGTGCGGCGGCGACTTCCGCGCTCGTGTTCGTCGGCGGCGTGATGTCGGGGGTGCTCTTGGGGACCGCGTCGGAGACGCTGGTGCCGCCGCAGGCGCCGAGCGTCAGCCCGCACAGCAACGCCGCGCACGCGGCGAGCGCGGCGCGAGCTCTCACAGCGGTCCCATGCGCCTGCCGCACGTGGGGCAGTCGTTGAGGTCCTTCTGGGAGTGCTGGTCGCACCAGGGGCAGAAGCGCAGGTTCTCCACCGCCCACGGCAGCCGCGATTCCGATGGCGCGAGCGGCAGCATCTTGCCGACGACCTCCAGCGGCTCGCCGGTTTCGCGGTCGAGGTAGATCTTCTCGGCCTCGGCCTCGACCACGACTTCCCGCCCGGTCGAGGGGGCGCGCATCCGGTAACGCTGTTTCGTGCTCATGGCCCCAACTTTACCTGAGCCGGTGGGGGAGGGATCGCGGCATGGATAGGCTGCGCGTCCGTGCGCGTGCTGATCTTCCACGGCTACCTGCTGGAAGGCACGGGGTCGAACGTCTACAACGCGCGTCTGGCGGCCGCGCTGGTGAGGCTGGGCCACGACGTGCACCTGCTCAGCCAGGACCGCCATCCCGAGCGCCAGCCGTTCGTCGACGCGGTCGCCGACTGGGACGACGGGGCGCTGCGGGTACGCGCGCTCGAGCGCGCGCGCGACGAGCGCGACGCTGAGGCTCCGCGCGGCCGCTGCACGGCGTACCGCCCGAGCATCGGCGGCCTGCTGCCGGTGTATGTGGCCGACCGCTACGAGGGGATCCGGGCGCGCACGTTCGCGCAGTGCAGCGAAGAGGAGGTGGCGCGCTACATCGCCGCGAACGTGGCCGCGGTCGCGGAGCTGCGCGAGCTGGTGGCGCCGCAGGTGGCGCTCGCCAACCACCTGGTGATGGGTCCGGTGATCCTCGCCCGCGGCCTCGCCGGTGCGGTGCCCTACGCGGTCAAGATCCACGGCAGCGCGCTCGAGTACACCGTCAAGCCCGAGCCCGAGCGCTTCCTGGAGCCGGCGCGCGAGGGGCTTGCGGGCGCCCGGACGGTGCTCGTCGGCTCCCATCACACCGCCGTGAGCCTGTGGCACGCGCTCGGGGACCCAAAGCTTGCGCAGCGCACGCGGCTGGGCCCGCCGGGCGTGGACGTGCAGCGCTTTCGTCCCCGCGAGCCCGCGGACGCGGCCGATGGCGTGCAGGCGCTGGCGGCCCGCCTGCGCGCCGCCGCGTCCGACCGGCCGGTCGCCGGCGGCGATGCGGACGGCGATGGCGAGACGGATGGCACCGGCGGGCCGGACACCGCCGGCGAGGCCGGCGCGAGCGCCTTCACCCGCGACAACGCAGCGGCGGCCGGGGCCATCGAGCGCATCGACGTCGACCGCGACCTGCTGGTCGCGTATGTCGGCAAGCTGATCGTCAGCAAGGGCGTGGACCTGCTGATCGCGGCGTGGCCGCTTGTGCTCGAGCGCGTACCGCGCGCGCGGCTGGTGGTCGTCGGCTTCGGCGCCTACCGGGAGGGGCTCGAACGCCTGCTGAGCGCCCTGCGCGACGGCGACCTGGACACGGCGCGCGAGATCGCGGGAGCGGGGCGCGCGCTGGAGGGGGGATCGGGGCGCGCGCGGCCGCTGCGGCACCTGCTCGCGTTCGTCGGCGGCCTGGCTGGAGACGAGCGCGAGCGCTACCTGCAGGCGGCGCGCGGTCTGGACGAGGGCGTGCTGCTGACCGGGCGCCTGGACCACGAGGAGCTCGCGGAGCTGCTGCCGGCGTGCGCGGCGGTGGTCGTGCCGAGCACGTTCCCGGAGTCCTTCGGCATGGTCGCCGCGGAGGCCGCCGCGTGTGGCGCGCTGCCGATCAGCGCGGCCCATTCCGGCCTCGCGGAGGTCAGCGCGGTGCTCGCCGCCGCCGTCCCCGAGCCCGCCGCCGGCTGGCTGTCGTTCGCGATCGACGACCACGCCGTCGAGGCGCTGGCGGTGCGCCTGAGCGGCTGGCTGCAGGCCGATCGGCAGCTGCGCGAGCGCACGCGCGCCGGGCTGGTCGAGACGGTGCGCGAGCGCTGGTCCTGGGAGGGCGTCGCGCGCGGTGCGATCGCCGCCGCGCAGGGCGATCTCGACGCGCTCGCGCCGGCGTGAGACGGACGCGCCGGCGAGGCCCGACATGCCTGGTCGCCGGCCGCCGCTTCGGATAGGGTTCCCGCGTGAGCTTCGTGGAGGAGAGCCGCGTTGGACATTCGCGCCCTGAGCGCCTGCGCAGACTCGCGGCGCGCGCCGGCGCCGTCGGTGCGTTCGGCGCGCTCGCGCTCGGCGCGGCCGGCTGCGCGGGGGTCAAGGGCGCCGACAACGCGAACCTGATCCTCGGCAAGCAGGAGTTCGTGGCCAAGTGCGGCTCGTGCCACACGCTCGCGCGCGCCGACACCAAAGGCATCGTCGGCCCGAACCTCGACGAAGTCTTCCGCACGGACCTCGCCGAAGGCCTGCAGCGCAACTCGTTCCGCACCGTCGTCGAAGGCCAGGTGCAGAACCCCGACCCCGTCGGGGTCATGCCCGCGGGCCTCGCCAGCGGACAGAAGCTCACCGACATCGCCGCCTACGTCGCCCAGTCGGCCGCCAGCCCCGGCCAGGACACGGGCCTGCTCGCGACCGCCGTCGAAGCGCCGGGCGCGGGCAAGCCGGCGGTGGAGAAGGCCGGCAAGCTCGAAATCAACGCCAACCCGGCCGGCCAGCTCGCGTACACGTCCAGCAAGGCCGAAGCCGAACCCGGCCCCGTCACGATCGTCATGGCGAACATGTCGGGCGTCTCGCACAACATCGCCGTCGAAGCCGGCGAAAACGGCGCCACCGCGAAGGGCGCCGCACTCGGCGCCAGCAGCTTCATCTCCAAGGGCACCACGTCCGTGACCGTCAACCTCAAGCCCGGCAAGTACACGTTCTTCTGCGAGGCCCCAGGTCACCGCGCGGCCGGCATGTACGGCACGATCACGGTGAAGCCCTGAGGGCCGTGGGCACGGCGCGAGGCGGCGTCCTCACCCCGTTCGGGGCGCTTCGCGGTCGCTCGCGTGCACAGCACGCCACGCGGGGCGGGCGGGCTGTCAGATCCTGGCCTCGCTTGACCCACGGCCCTCAGTAGTTCGGCGGGCACATGTGCCCGCCGCGGGGCCGCGCATGCGCGGCCCCAAGCCCGGTCGCATGCGACCGGGCAGGCCACGCCGCATGCGGCGTGGACCAACAGCTCTCAGAAGATCGCGCGCACCGCGAGGATCAGCACGACGATCGTCAGGAACACGCCAGCCACGTACAGCAGCAGGCGAAACGCATCCCCCTCCGACCGCAAGGGGTTCAGCATGGACACCACGCGTCTGACGGTCGTGGATCAAGTGAGGCAAGGACGCACCGAGCGAAGTGTGCTGCGCACATGAGCGAGGGAGGACGCCGCCTCACGCAGCGTCCACGAGCGTCAGAGGATGTAGACGGTGGTGTAGACGACTATCCACATGATGTCGACGAAGTGCCAGTAGATGCCTGGGACGTCGACTCCTTTGTGGGAGTCCGGGCTGTAGTGACCGCGGAAGGCGCGGACGGTGACGCTGAGGAGGATCAGCAGGCCGATGAACACGTGCGCGCCGTGCAGGCCGGTGAGCGAGTAGAAGATCGTCTGCTGGGCGTGGTCCTGCGGCGCGAAGCCGATGTTGGCGTACTCGTTGATCTGGATGAACAGGAACGTGCAGCCGAGCAGGAAGGTGCTGAGCATCCCCGCCTTGAACCCGAAGCGGTTGTCTCGCTTGATCGACGTCTCGGCCCAGTGCAGCGTGAACGACGAGGAGATGAGGATCAGCGTGTTGACCCCCGCGACGGGCACCGGCAGATGCGTCCCGGGAGCCGGCCACGGATCGCCTTCGGCGATGCGGATGAAGAAGTAGGCGGTGAAGAAGGCGCCGAAGATCATCACCTCGGAGATGATGAAAAGCAGCATCCCGAGCAGCGGCGCTTCCACGCGCGAGCTCTTGTGGGCCTCCGGCGGGCCGTGATGGCCGTGTTCGGCCCCGTGCGCGATGCTGGCTGCCTCCATCGTGCTCCCCGCTACGCGGCCGGCGCCGCGATCGTGGCGGCCTGCGGATCGACTACCACGTGCTCGACCGGGGCGGGCGTGGCGCCGCGGACACGCTCGACGAGGTTCGAGCGCAGCCACCCGGAGCGCTCTCCGGGCAGGGTCGAGATGACCACGTCGTCGACGCGGAAGAGCTGGAGCGCGTTGATCGTCGCGTTGTACGGGTCGGGATCGCCGATCATCCCCGAGCTGAGCAGCCCGGCCGCGTGCAGCTTGGCGAGCATGCTCGCCAAGCGCTCCCGCGCCTCGCGCGGGGCGTTGCCGCTGCCGTCCACCTGCGGGATCACCGCGATGAACAGGCGTCCGTCACCCTGCGCGGCCTTCGACTGCAGATGCGCGATCAGCTCATCGCCGCTGGAGGTCTTGTTGGCGACCACGAGCGTCACCTTGAACGACAGCCCTTCCTCGTCGACGTCGACGACGAGGTGTCGCACGGGCAGGCCGCTGGCGTTCTGCACGCGCTCGATCAGGTCGCGTCGCAGCCATCCCGAGCTCGTCGCCGGATGCGTGGACAGGATGATCTCGTCGGGCCGGTGCACCGCGATCGCGTCCATCGTCGCCATGAACGGATCCTCGTCGCCGACCTCTCCGGTGGCCTCGATGCCCTCGGCGGCGACGGCCGACAGGGCGAGGTCGACGCGCACCTGCGCGGCTTCGCGCACCGCCTCGTCGTAGATCACCAGGCCCGCGGAGGGCTTGGTCTGGGGTACGACCAGCCGGAAGCGGGCGTCGCCGGCGGACGCGCGCTCGCGAACGGCCTCGAGCAGCTTCACGCCGCCGAGCGTCTGGTTGGCAATCACTAGGACTTCCTTCACCGCTTCTGCCTCCTCGTCATTGGCTGGGTGCTCGTGCGACGCCCGCGCCCGCGCCCACGGTGGCCGGGGTCGGTGGCGTGAGGATGCCGTGGACCGCGCCGGGGACGCCGTACTCGTACGGACCGCCCACGACCGTCGGCACGCGGTCGAAGTTGAAGACCGGCGGCGGCGAGGAGACCTGCCACTCGAGCGTCATCCCGCGCCACGGGTTGGACACGGCCTTCGGGCCGCCGCGCCAGCTGTTGATCATGTTGTAGAGGAAGATCAGCGTGGTCAGGCCGAGACCGAAGCTCGCGATCGAGATGAACAGGTTGATGTCCGCGAACTTGGCGGCGTACGTGGCCACGCGGCGGGGCATGCCCTGCAGCCCGGCGATGTGCATCGGGCCGAACGTCAGGTTCATGAGCACGAACGTCGTCCAGAAGTGCCACTTGCCCAGGCGCTCGTCGTACATGCGCCCGGTCATCTTCGGGAACCAGTAGTACACGCCCGCGAAGATCGTCATCAGCGAGCCGCCGAACAGCACGTAGTGGATGTGGGCGACGATGAAGTACGTCGAGCTGACGTCGATGTCGAACGGGATCATCGCGAGCATCACGCCGCTGATGCCGCCGAGCGTGAACGTCGTCAGGAAGCCAAGCGCGAACAGCATCGGCGTATCCAGGCGCAGCACCCCTCGCCACAGCGTCGCCAGCCACGAGAAGACCTTGATGCCGGTGGGCACGGCGATGATCGACGTCGTGATCGCCATCGGGATGCGAATCCAGTTGGCCATCCCCGACGTGAACATGTGGTGCGCCCACACGGTGAAGCCGAGCCCCACGATCGCCAGCAGCGAGAAGGCCATCATGCGGTAGCCGAAGATCGGCTTGCGCGCCTTCACCGCGAGGACTTCGCTGATGATCCCGAACCCTGGCAGGATCATGATGTAGACCGCCGGGTGCGAGTAGAACCAGAAGACGTGCTGGTACATCAGCACGTCACCGCCCTTGGCCGCGTTGAAGAAGTTGAACCCGAGCGCGCGGTCGAGCAGCACGAAGAACTGCGACGCGGCGATGAACGGGGTGGCGATCACGACCAGCAGCGAGGTCGCGAAGTTCGCCCACACGAGCAGCGGCAGGCGGAAGAAGCTCATCCCCGGCGCGCGCATCGTGATGATCGTCACGAGGAAGTTGAGCGCGGTCATGATCGAGGACGCGCCCGCGAACTGCACGGCGATCGAGAAGAACGTCTGCCCGATCGGCGCCTGGTCCGACAGCGGCGCGTACGCGGTCCAGCCGTCGGCGAACGCGCCGCCGGGGGCGAGGAAGCTCGCCAGCATGATCACGCCGGCGACCGGCAGAAGCCAGAAGGACAGCGCGTTCAGGCGCGGGAACGCCATGTCCGGGGCGCCGATCATCAGCGGTATCACGTAGTTCCCCAGCCCCGCGAACACGGGGATGATGAACAGGAAGATCAGGATCGTCGCGTGGACGGAGAACAGCCCGTTGTAGGTGTTCGCGCTGACGAAGTGCGATCCCGGCTGCGCGAGCTGGGCGCGCATCAGCATCGCCACCAGGCCACCGACCAGCAGGAAGAAGAACGAGTTGACCGTGTACTGGATCCCGATCACCTTGTGGTCGGTGTTGATGCGGAAGTAGTCCTTCCACGTGTACGCGCCGTGGCCGGAGTGGTCCTCCGGGCGCGTCGGGCGCCCGGTCGCCCAGTAGAACCAGTAGTCGAAGCCGCCGATCCCGATCAGGAACGCGAACGGCACCGCCAGCAGCGACACGCTCAGGATCGCGTCGCCGGACAGGTAGTGCGTGAAGGTCGTGTGCCCGGTGGTCATCCGCACCAGCCACGTGATCAGCGCCGAGAAGCCGACGGCGGCGACCATCAGCCAGCTGGCGCGGTAGAAGCCGGGGGCGCGGAAGCGGGCGGCCATCAGCGTGCGCCCTCCGCGGCCATCAGTTCGATCCCATATCCCATGCGCCGATCTCCCGTCGAACGCTGCTCCCGTGAGGCGGTCGCCTCTGTCGCGAACATTATCCGCTCGTCCCCCCGCCGGTTGAGCTTGTGCTGCCGCTGGGGCTCAGGCTCAACTGGCTCTTGATCCACGCGTGGAACTGTTCGGGCGTCACGACGTGGACGGTCGTGCGCATCAGCGAGTGCCCGACGCCGCACAGCAGGTTGCACTCGGCCACGTAGTCGCCGACCCGGTCCGGGGTCGCCAGGTAGTGCGTGGTGATGCCCGGCACGACGTCCTCCTGCAGGCGGAACGCGGGGATGTAGAAGGCGTGGATGACGTCCTTGGAGCGCATGTTGAAGTACACGGACTCGTTGTCCGGCAGGTACAGCTTGTAGCTGTCGATCGGCGCGCCCCCGGTCACCGACGGCGGGTACTGGAAGGACCAGAAGAACTGCTGGCCGGTGACGCCGACCTGGATCTCGTGGGCGGGTTTCTTTTCGTTCTGGTGCAACACCACGAACGAGTAGCCGACCATGCCCAGCAGCAGAACCGACGGGAGCGCCGTCCAGAAGACCTCCAGCCGCGTGTTCCCGTGTATCGGCGGGCCGTCCTTCAGCTCCTCGCCGGGCTTCATGCGGAACTGCCACACGCAGTACAGCACCACGCCGACCACGAGCACGAAGATCGGGATCGTCGCGATCACCAGCACGTGGTAGAGGCGATCGGTGTTGTGCGCCTGCGCCGATGCCTGGACCGGGAACCACGGGATTTCGAAGCTGAGCAGGATGCCGATCGCGATCGCCACAATGCCCAGCGCGACCGCGATCGTCAGCGAGCGCTGCCTAGACATGCGCGTCCGTCCCCGTGCGCGTACGCAAGCTCTGTGGCGCGATCCACTCCATCCCGGCCGTGATCCTAATGCCTGCGTCGACGGACCGTCAGATGGTCGACGTAAAGACCCATCAAGGCCGTGTGCGCGCCCCCGAGGCGGGCGATCGCCGATCGACCATCCTGGCCCTTGACGTCGCCCGCCTCAACCAGTAGATTGAGGCAATCGTTGCAAACGCTTTCGCGAGGTGAGGGCATGCAGGTCCACGAAGGCATGACTGAGATGGTCCTCACCGTGGCGCCCGGACACACGCTGCGCGGCGTCGCGCGGCTGATGTCACAACGGCAGGTGGGCGCGGCGGTGGTCATGGACCCGGACGGCCATGGTCCGGGGATCATCACCGAGCGCGACATCCTCGTCTCGGTCGGCGCCGGGCAGGACCCCGACCTCGAGTCTGTCTCCGACCATCTGACGCGCGACGTGGTGTTCGCCGCGCCGGACTGGTCGCTGGAGGAGGCCGCCGCGGCGATGGCGCGCGGCGGCTTCCGTCATCTGATCGTCCTCGAACGTGGGGAGACGGTCGGCATCCTGTCGGTGCGCGACGTCGTGCGCTGCTGGACAGACGATGGGGCGATCTGCCCAGTGCCGGCCAGGGTGGCCGTGGGGTAAAGGGGGAGGTGGCATGCCTGCCCTCTGGGGAGGGGCCAGGCCTGCCACCGCCACGGCAGCGGGTGGCGCGGCGTTCAGTGCTCGTCGAGCGGCAGCTCGTCGATTTCGTGGCGTGTGTCTTTGATCCAGCGTGTGACGCACGCGACGGTCAGGATCCCTCCGGCGACCGTGAACTCGATGAACGTCGTGATCCCGACGAGCGCCAGCGTGATCCCGACGGCGGTCAGCACCGGCAGGATGCTGGGGCCGGGCAGGTGGATCTCCTCGCCGACCGGCGGGACCTCGGGGTCGAGCGGGCTCATGACACGTAGGCGGCGGCCACGACGAACGTGATGCCGAACAAGAACAAGCTGATCGCCGACACGATCAGCGCGGTGCGAATGTTCTTGCGGGCCAGGCGTCTGGTCATCATCGGGGAAGAATACCTCCGGTCTCGTCCGGGCGCGATCGGCGCGCCGCCCTCCAGGCTTCCATCCTATAGATGCCGATCGGCGACCATCGCGCAGAACAGCAGCGCGAGGTAGGCCAGCGAGTAGAGGTACAGGCGCAGCGCCGAGCGTCGGTCCGCTCGCCGGTACAGGCGCACGGCGCCCGCGACGAAGCCGAGCCCCAGCAGCACCGATGCCACCAGGTAGACGACGCCGAAGCCCCCCGCGCAGAACGGCAGCTGCGTGACCGCGTACAGCAGCACCGAGTACAGCAGGATCTGCCTGCGCGTCTCCGCCTCGCCCCGCACCACGGGCAGCATCGGCACGTCCACCTTGCGGTACTCGTCCTTCATCAGCAGCGACAGCGCCCAGAAGTGCGGCGGCGTCCAGAAGAACACGACGAAGAACAGCATCACCGCCGTGCCGCTGACCGATCCGGTGACCGCCGCCCAGCCCACCAGCGGCGGCACGGCGCCGGCGGCCCCGCCGATCACGATGTTCTGGGGCGTGCGGCGCTTCAGCCACACGGTGTACACGAACACGTAGCCGAGGAAGCCCGAGAAGGACAGCGCGGCCGCGAGCGGGTTTACCGTCAGCGACAGCTCCAGCAGCGAAAGGCACGCGAGCGTGCAGCCGAACGCGAGCGCCGCGTGCGGCGAGACACGCCCGGAGGGGATCGGCCGCTTGGCCGTGCGCGTCATGCGCGCGTCGATGTCGCGGTCGAACCAGTGGTTGACCGCTCCCGCGCCGCCGGCCGACAGGTAGCCGCCGAGACATGTCAGCGCGACCAGCAGCGGCGAGGGATCGCCGGCCACGTACATCGTGGCGATCGTCGTCAGCAGCAGCAGCGACTGGACCTTCGGCTTGGTCAGCTCCAGGTAGTCGCTCAGGAGCTGGAGCGTGCCGGACGAGGCTCGGTCGGGGAGGCCGAGGCCGGTCGGCTCGATCGCGGGCGCTGCACCTGGGGGCGGCGCAGGGCTCATCTACGGGCCGACCTGCGTCGCTCCCGCCGGGACGGTGGCGGCTCCCGTCGCCGCACCCGCGCCGCGCCGCTGCACCTCGTTGCGGATGTCCTTCATGGGCTCGAACGAGCGTACCAGCGGGACCACGTCGAAGTTGTTGACAGGCGGCGGGGAGCTCGTGAACCACTCGAGCGTGTTCGCCTTCCACGGGTCCGGTCCGGCGATCACGCCGACCTTGAGGCTGCGCCAGACGTTGATCACCGTCGCCAGCACCCCGGCGGCGAGGATGAAAGAGCCGACCGTCGAGATCAGGTTGTACAGCGCCAGGTGTCCGACGTCGGGATACTCGTACACGCGCCGCGGCATGCCGTCGAGGCCGATGACGTGCTGGATCATGAACGTGATGAGGATCCCGAGGAACATCAGCGTGAAGCTCAGCTTGCCGAGGCCTTCGCCGAGCATGCGCCCGGTGATCTTCGGGAACCAGAAGTAGATGGCCGCGAAGATCGGCAGCACGGCGCCACCGAGCAGCACGAAGTGCAGGTGCGCCACGACGAAGTACGTTTCGTTGACCTGCCAGTCGATCGGGAACGTGGCCAGGAACACACCCGAGATGCCGCCGATCAAGAAGATCGCGATCGCGCCCGCGCAGAACAGCAGCGGCGTCCTGAATTCGATCGTCCCACGCCACAGCGTCGCGACCCAGTTGAGGATCTTCACGCCCGTCGGCACGGCGATCAGGTAGGAGCTGAGCATCACGAACACGAGGATCGCCTCCGGTATCGGGGCGGTGAACATGTGGTGGGCCCACGTGAGGAAGCCGAGGAACGCGATCGCAACGGTCGAGGCCGCGATCGCCTTGTAGCCGAAGATCGGCTTGCGCGCGAACACCGGCAGGATCTCCGAGATCACCCCGAAGCCCGGGAGCACCATGATGTAGACCTCGGGATGCCCGAAGAACCAGAACAGGTGCTGCCAGAGGATCGGCGAGCCGCCCTCGGTGGGATCGAAGAAGTGGGTGCCGAAGTGCCGTTCGGTCAGCAGCATCGTGACCGCCGCTGCGACGACCGGCAGCGCGAGGATCAGCAGCACCGAGTAGGTCAGCATCGTCCACACGAACAGCGGCAGCCGGCCCCAGCTCATCCCTCGCGCGCGCATGTTCGCGACCGTCGCGTAGAAGTTGATCGCCCCGATCAGCGAGGAGAGCCCGGTGAGGTGGATCAGGTAGATCCACGCGTCCTCGCCGCCGCTCGGCGAGTAGGTGGCGTTCGCCAGCGGCACGAAGCTCACCCAGCCAGCTTCCGGCGGATGCCAGAAGACCGAGGCGTAGAAGACGATGCCGCCGGCGAGCAGCAGCCAGAAGGAGAGCGCGTTCAGGCGCGGGAAGGCCATGTCGCGCGCGCCGATCATCAGCGGCAGGAAGTAGTTCCCCAGGCCCGCCATCATCGGCACGATGAACAGGAAGACCATCGTCGTCCCGTGCATCGTGAACAGCTGGTTGTAGATTTCCGGCGTCACCAGCGTGTTGTTCGGCGCTCCCAGCTGCAGGCGGAGCATCAGCGCCTCGGTGCCGCCGAGGATGAAGAAGACGAACGTGAGGACCATGTACATGATCCCGATCCGCTTGTGATCGGTCGTCGTGATCCAGCTCGTCCAGCCGCTCGCCTCGCGCTCGGCGCGATGGGCGGTTATCTCCGGGATCGGGGGTGCGTAGGTCGCCATGTCGTGCGCTGGTCTCCTCGATGTCCTTAGATGGTCGATTCCACGGTCGTCATGGGTTCTCGACCGCTCCGGCGCCGCTCAGCGCCTTGAGTTTCGCGCGCGCCTTCGCCGCTTCGGCGTTGGCCTGCGCGATCAGCTGCTTCTGGCGCGCCAGCCACGCTTCGAACTGTGCTGGCGGCACGGCCTTCACGGTGGCGATCATGCGCGCGTGGCCGCGCCCGCACAGGATGGCGCACTGTCCGCGGAAGATGCCGGGCTTGCTCACCTTGAACCACGTGTAGTTGTGGTAGCCGGGCACCGCCTGGAACTTGCCGCCCAGTTCCGGCACCCACCAGGAGTGCACGACGTCCGAGGAGACGATGTTCAGGCTGACGGTGGTGTCGGTCGGGACGACCAGTTCCTCGTAGGAGTAGGGCGCGCCCAGCCCGTCCGGTTCGTTTGCGCCCGGGTACACGAACTGCCAGATGTACTGGCGGCCGATCACCGTGATTTCGAGCGATTTGCCATTCGGGGGCAGCCTGCGCTGGCTGCTCGCGTACAGCAGGTTTTCCGCTTCGCCCAGCTGCGCGCCGCCGGGACCCGAGTTCGGCGGGTTCTGGATCGAGGACAGCTTCGCGAACGTCAGCACCGCCAGCCCCACCAGGATCACCGCGGCGGCGACCGTCCAGCTGACCTCCAGGCGCGTGTTGCCGTGGATCTGCGCCGCCACCGCGCCCTTGCGCTTGCGGAACCTCAAGAGCGCGTAGCCGAGCGCGCCCTCGACCGCGACGAAGATCACCAGCGCGATGTACAGCGTGATCTTGTAGAGCGTGTCGATCTCCTGCGCGTTGGGCGAGGCGCCGTGCGCGGGAGTGAAGAACGCGAGCGTTGATGGGAGCAGGTGGCTCAAGGCGGCGGGGATTCTATTCACGCTCGGGCGGGACGCGCTTGATGACGTTTGCCACGAGTCTCCTAACGCCCGGAGAAACGCGCCGGACGCTTCTGCACGAACGCCATCGCGCCCTCCACGAAGTCCTCGCTTCCGGCCATCTCCTGCTGGATCTGCGCCTCCAGCTCGAGCTGCTCGGCCATGCGCGAGTACAGCCAGTTGTTGAGCTGGCGCTTGGTGCCGGCGTAGGAGCGCGTGGGGCCGGCGGCGAGGCGAGCGGCCAGCGCCGCCGCCTCCTCGCGCAGGCGCTCGTCGACGACGACGCGGTTGATCAGGCCCCACTCGAGCGCCCGCGCCGCCCCGAGCTTCTCGCCCAGCATCGACAGCTCGTTCGCGCGCGCGAAGCCGACCCGCGTGGGCACGAACAGCGACGAGCCGCCGTCGGGGACCAGGCCGATGTTCACGAACGCCAGCAGGAAGTACGCGCTCTCCGCCGCGAGGATCAGGTCGCAGCAGAGCGCCAGCGAGCAGCCGATCCCGACCGCCGGGCCGTTGACCGCCGCGACCACCGGCTTTGGCGCCTCGCGGATCGCGTGCATGATCGGGTGGTAGCGCTCGGTCAGCGTCCTGTACACGTCGGGGCGCCCATCGGGCGTGGTGTCGCCGCTCATGTCCTTCAGGTCCGCGCCCGAGGAGAAGGCGCGGCCCGCGCCGGTGATCAGCAGCGCGCGCACCGCGTCGTCCTCGGCGGCGCCGCGCAGCGCGGCGAGCAGGTCCGCGCCGAGCTGCGCGTTCCACGCGTTCAGCGCCTGCGGTCGGTTCAGCTCGATCGTGGCGACGCCGTCGGCCACGCGCACGTTGACGCTCTCAAGCTCGTTGCTCTGCTCGCTCATCGCTCTCCCTTGGCTCGATCTCGCTTTGATCCTATGGTGTGGGGGATGACACGTCCCGTGATCGGCATCTGCACCGCGCTGGAGCTCGCCAGCTGGAGCGTCTGGGAACAGCAGGCGGCGCTGTTGCCGGCGAACTACATCGAGGCCGTGCAGCGCGCCGGCGGCCTCGTGGCGATGCTCCCGCCCGACCCCCTGCTGGTCGAGGACCCGCAGCAGGCGATCGAGCTGATCGACGGGCTGATCCTCGCCGGCGGCGCCGACATCGACCCCGCGACCTACGAGCAGGAGCCGCATCCGCAGACCGCCGGCACGGTGCCCGCGCGCGACGCGTTCGAGGTTGCGCTCACGCGCGCGGCGATCGAGCGCGACCTGCCGGTGCTCGGCATCTGCCGCGGGATGCAGCTGATCAACGTCGCCTGCGGCGGCACGCTCGTGCAGCACGTCCCCGACCTCGTCGGCCACGACGAGCACCGCCGCGTGGTGGGATCGTTCGACGGCGCCGATCACGACGTGATGCTGAGCGAGGGCTCGCTCGCGGCTCGCGCCGCGGGGGAGCTCGTCCACGCGACCAAGTCCCACCACCACCAGGGCGTCGACCGGCTGGGCGAGGGGCTGCTCGTGAGCGGCGTCTCCACGTTCGACGAGCTGCCCGAGGCGATCGAGTGGGGGGGCGGGCCATCCGATCCTCGCTTCGTGCTCGGCGTGCAGTGGCACCCCGAGGTCGACGTCGCGAGCTCGGTCATCGGTGCGCTGGTCGACGCCGCGGCCGCCGCCCGCGTCGCCGAGTAGGCCACCAGCGCGCCGCGCGGCCTCGCGCGCCGAGACGGCCCTCGCGCGCCGGACGCCGTGGCGCTCGCCCGGGTTGGCGCTGAGCGGCTTCATATACTCCCCGCCCTGTGCGGCTGTCCAAGGCGATCAGAGCAACCGCCTGGGGGATGGTCGTGGCGGGGGTCGCCGCGCCGATCGTGCGCAGGCGGGTGAGCGCGCCGCCGCTGGTCGTGCAGACCGTCGCCTTCGGGGCGCCGCTGGGCCTGTGCATCGCCGTGCGCCGCTCACGGGGGCGCGACGTCGCCGCGTGCGCGCTGCAGATGTGGGCGTACCTGTACGCGTACAAGTCGCCGCACGACGATCCCGACGCGCAGCGCGCGCGGGTGCACGTCGACTATCCGATCGTGGCCGACCGCGTGCTCGGACTGGGCGAGCTGCCGACCGTGCGCCTGCAGCGGGCGCTCGCCGCGGGCCGAGCCGGCGGCGCCGAGTGGAGCACGCTCGATCGCGTGCTCGTGTGGGCGCACTGGAGCTGGTTCCTGGTCCCGCACGGCTCGCTCCTGTACATCCTCCTGCGCGATCGCGGCCGCTTCTCGCGCGCCGCCGTGCTCACCTACGCGGTCTTCGACCTCGGCGCGAGCGTCTACTGGTTCCTGCCGACCGCGCCGCCGTGGTATGCGGCCGAGGCCGCAGCCGACGAGGATGAGCCGGACGAGCGCGGTCAACGCGTTGCGCCGGGCGAGCCTCCGCCGCCGGTGCGGCGGCTGATGGTCGAGTACGGCGAGTCGTTCTGGCGGGACGGCTGGGGCTCGCTCTACAGTGTGTTCGGAGGCAATCCACTGGCCGCGATGCCCTCTCTGCACTTCGCCACATCCGCGATGGCCGCGCTACTTCTCGCCGAGGTGGGGCCGGTGGCGGGCGCGCTGGGCTTCGGCTACGCGGCGACGCTCGGATTCGCGCTCGTGTACCTCGGCGAGCACTACGTCGTGGATCTGCTCGCCGGGGCGGCGCTGACGGTTGCGGTCCGTCGGCTGGAGCCGCGCGCGGGGCCCGTCATCGCACGCGTGGGGCGCGCGGTCGCGGCACTGGAGGAGATGGCCCACGAGGCGGCTTGAGGAAAGGGGGTGAGCACCAGCGAGATGGGGCGCGGAGACCGGCGCGAAACGGGGCGAGAGGTCGAAGAGGAGGCGCCTGCCGCTGCGCGCGCGGCGCACGGGGGCGAGGAGGAGATGCCGCGCGTGCTGCTCACGCGCCGGCAGATCGTCGCGTTCGCCGTGTTCGTGCTGGTCATCGTCGGCTTCCTGTACTTCGTGCTGCCGAAGCTCGCCGGAGTCGGCGCGACGGTGCACCACCTCGAGGGGGGCGACAAGTGGTGGATCGCCGTCGGCGCGGTGCTCGAGCTGCTGTCGTTCGCGGGCTACGTCGTGCTGTTCCGCTCGGTGTTCGTCGTGACCGAGATCGACCCGCCCTCGCGGATCGGCTGGAAGGAGAGCTATGAGATCACGATGGCGGGCCTCGTCGCCACGCGCCTGTTCGCCGCCGCCGGCGCCGGCGGCGTCGCGCTGACCGCGTGGGCGCTGCGTCGCTCGGGCATGGCGCCGAGGCTCGTGGCCTGCCGGATGGTCGCGTTCATCGTGCTCCTGTACGTCATCTACGCGGGCTCGCTGCTGCTCGACGGGATCGGGCTCGGCGTCGGCCTGTTCCCCGGCGGCGGGTCGTTCGCGATCACGATCGTGCCCGCGATCGTCGCCGCGATCCTGTTCGCCGTGGCCGGCGCGATGGCGCTGCTGCCGGGGGATCTCGAGCGGCGCCTGGACAGGTGGGCGTCCGGCTCCGGTCGCTTCGCCCACTGGGTCGCCCGCGCCGTCGCCGTGCCTGCGCTCGCCGCCAGCGGCGTGCGCACCGCGATCGAGCTGCTCCGCACCCGCGACGCCGGGCTGCTGGGGGCGCCCGCGTGGTGGGGCTTCGACATCGCCGTCCTGTGGGCGATGTTCCACGCGTTCGGCTCGCCGCCGCCGTTCACCGTCATCCTGATGGCCTACTTCATCGGCACGCTCGGCAACCTGCTGCCGCTCCCCGGAGGCCTGGGCGGCGTCGAGGGCGGCATGATCGGCGCGTTCGCCGCGTTCGGGGTCGGCTTCAACCTGTCGGTGCTCGCCGTGCTCTCATATCGCGCGATCTCGTTCTGGCTGCCGACGTTCCCGGGAGTCGTCGCCTACTTCCAGCTGCGCCGCACGGTGGCGCGCTGGCGCGACGAGCAGGGCGGGCTTCAGGCGGGCGCCGCGCGTGCCGCGGCGAGCGCGCCGGCGAGCGCGCTGCAGGGCTCCTGAGCGGCGCACGCCGGACGGTCCTTGCTATACTTTACAAAGTAAAGCGGCCCCCGAAGCTAGAGTCTTCGGAGAGTCCTATCGGTGGCGATCAGGAGAGCAGATGAGCGACGTCGAGAACGTGATCATCGTCGGCAGCGGCCCAGCCGGCTACACCGCGGCGCTGTACACCGCCCGAGCCAACCTGCACCCGCTGGTGATCGAGGGCTTCGCCTGGGGCGGGCTGCTGCAGCAGACGACCGACGTGGAGAACTACCCCGGCTTCCCCGAGGGCATCATGGGCCCGGAGATGATGCAGAAGTTCCGCGACCAGGCCGAGCGCTTCGGCGCGCGCCTGATCACCGATCAGGCCGACCGCGTGGAGCTCGCGAATGAGCCCGGCGGCGTGCACAGCGTGTGGGTCGGCGACACCGAGTACCGCGCACGGACAGTCGTGCTGGCGATGGGCGCCGAGCACAAGAAGCTGGGCGTCGCCGGCGAGGACGAGCTCTCCGGGCGCGGGGTCAGCTACTGCGCCACCTGCGACGCCGCGTTCTTCCGCGAGGCCCAGACGATCATCGTCGGCGGCGGCGACTCGGCGATGGAGGAGGCGATCTTCCTCTCCAAGTTCGCCTCCAAGGTGACCGTCGTACATCGCCGCGACGAGTTCCGCGCCTCGAAGATCATGCTCGAGCGCGCGCGCGCGCAGTCGAACATCGAGTTCCTGACGCCCTACCGCGTGCGCGAGCTCGTCGCCGGCGAGAACGGCGCGCTCGGCCACGCCGCGCTGGTCAACACCGAGACCGGGGAGGAGCTCGAGATACCCGTCTCGGGGACGTTCGTCGCGGTCGGGCACGAGCCGCAGTCGGCGCTCGTGCAAGGCCAGATCGACGTCGACGAGAACGGCTACGTGGTCACCGAGGGCTCCTCCACCCGTACCAACCGCCCCGGCGTGTTCGCCGCCGGCGACCTCGTCGACCACACCTACCGCCAGGCCATCACCGCCGCCGGCTCCGGCTGTCAGGCGGCGCTCGACGCCGAGTGGTACCTGCGCGACACGCCCGGCGTGCCCGCGCCGGCCGAGATGGCCGCGGGCGATCCCAGCACCGCGCAGTGGGCACAGGCGGCCGAGCCCGCGTAGCGAGTATCCCGCGATGTCCTCGGACGGGCGCGTCACGGGACTGGCCTCGCCGGGGCCGGGACGTCATCCCGGGGCGCGTAGGCTCAGCATCGAGATGTTCCTGCTCGTCCTGATCGGAGTGCCGGCGCTCGAGGTGTTCGTCTTCATCGAGGTCGGCCGCGCGATCGGCTGGCTGATCGCGGTCCTGCTGCTGCTCGGGATCTCCCTGCTGGGCACGCAGCTCGTGCGCATCCAGGGGCGCACGGCGATCGAACGCGTCTCGCAGGCCGTGTCCGAGCGTCGCGCACCCGGGCGTCCCGCCCTTGACGGTGCGCTCGGCTTCCTCGGGGCGACGCTGCTCGTGGTCCCAGGGTTCGTCACCGACGCGCTCGGCGCGCTGCTCATGCTCCCGCCCACGCAGGCGCTCGCGCGGCGCTGGCTCTCCCGTCGCTACGCAGCTCGCCTGATGAGCTTCGTCGCGACCGCGGGGCGCTTCACCTCGCGTGAGGGAGCCGTGCGTCCGGCCGACGTCGAGTCGACGGCGATCGACGACGATCTCGACCAGCTGAGTCGCTGAGGTGACTACGAGCCGGTCGGGAACGCGCCCTCCAGCTCCAGCAGCCAGCGCTTGCGGTCCGGCCCGCCGCCGTAGCCGCCGGGCGCCGTCAGCGACCCGCCCTCAGCCCTCGTGCTCGAAGAACCCCGCGCCGGTCTCGCGGCCCAGCCGGCCCGCCGCCACCAGCTGGCGCAACGCGGGAGCCGGGCGGTAGCGCTCCTCGCGGTACTCGTCGCACAGCGCGTTCAGCACCGCCAGCACGTGATCCAGCCCGATCTCGTCCGCCCACTCCAGCGGTCCGCGCGGGTGGCTCAGCCCGAGCACCATGCCCGTGTCGATGTCCCGCGCGCTGCCGACGCCTTCGCCGAGCGCGAACGCGGACTCGTTGATCACCTGGCAGTAGATCCTGCCGAGCACCAGCCCCGGCGCGTCGCCGACCCACGCGACGTGCTTGCCGAGCGCGCCGAAGAAGCGCTCCGCGCGCGCCGCCGCCACCGGCGAGGAGCTCTCGCTGCGCGTCAGCTCGACCAGCCCCGCGCTCGCCAGCGGCCCCAGCACGTGGAAGCCCACCGCGCTGCCGCCGGGGTCGAGCGCGCTCAGCGACCCGTTCGCGCACAGCACCACGCGCGCGCCGCCCTGGGGGTGGGGCGCGCCGCGACGGTCCGGGCGGCCTTCCTGGGCGCTCGCCTGGCTCTGCTGGCGGGCGGGCGCGGCCTCGCAGTCGAGCACGAGCGCCGGCAGCACGCCGCCGGTCGGCGCGTGCGGCGAGCGCACCTCGTATCCGGCGGCCGTCGCGGCGTGGCGCAGCTCATCCGCGAGCACGCTCTCCCCGGAGATCACCACCACGCCCTCGCCGTTGCCGGGCGTGGCGGGCTCCGGCGCCGGGGGGTCCTCGGGGCGATGCCGACCGCCGCCGTAGTCGTAGTAGCCGCGCCCGGTCTTGCGGCCGTACAGCCCCGCCGCCACCTGGCGGGCGGCGATCATCGACGGCTGCCAGCGCGGCTCCCCGAAGCTCTGCGCGTAGAAGCTCTGCGAGATCTCGAAGCCCGTCTCCACGCCCACGAGGTCGAACAGCTCGTACGGCCCCATGCGAAAGCCGCCCTCCAGGCGGCAGATGCGGTCGATCGTCTCCACATCCGCGATCCGCTCCTGCAGCAGGCGCAGCGCCTCCAGGCCGAACGGGCGGTTGCAGCGGTTGACGATGAAGCCCGGGCCGTCCTTCGCGAGGATCACCGTCTTGCCCATCGCCTCGCCCGTCGCCTGCGCGAGCGCGAGCGCCGCGGGCGAGGACTGCACGCCGGCGATCACCTCCAGCAGGCGCATCAGCGGCGCGGGGTTGAAGAAGTGCATCCCCACCACGCGCTCGGGGTGCGTCGCCCCCGACGCGATCGCCGTCACCAGCAGCGAGGAGGTGTTGGTGGCGAGCACGCACTGCTCGCCGACGATCTCCGACAGCTTCGCGTACATCTCGTGCTTGAGCTCCAGGCGCTCGGGCGCCGCCTCGATCACCAGCTCGCATTCCGCGAGCGCCGTCATGTCCTCTACGGGCTGCAGTCGCTCGGACGCCGCAGCGGCATCCTCCTCGCTGATGCGGCCCTTCACCATTTCTTTGCGCAGGCCGTCCTCCGCGCTCGCGATCCCGCGCGCGAGCGCCTCCGGGAACGGGTCGTACAGCAGCGTGCGCGCGCCCGAGCGGGCGGCCAGCTGGGCGATGCCGGCACCCATCGTGCCGGCTCCCAGCACGCCGATCACGGACGCCGCGCGGCTCACGCGGGCACGAGCGCGTTGACGCCGGTCATCGCCCGCCCGATCAGCATCTGCTGGATCTGCGAGGTGCCCTCGTAGATGGTCGTCACGCGCGCGTCGCGGAAGTAGCGCTCGACCGGGTGGTCGTCGACGTAGCCCGCGCCGCCGTGCACCTGGATCGCGAGGTTCGCGCATTCGAGCGACGCCTCCGTCGCGTGCAGCTTGGCGATCGACGTCTCCAGCGAGTTCGGCCGACCCTTGTCCTTGAGGAAGCCGGCGCGCCACGCGAGCATCCGCGACGCGTCCGTTTTGAGCACCATTTCGGCGATCATCGCCTGCACCAGCTGGAAGCTCGCGATCGGTTTGCCGAACTGCTCGCGCTCCTTCGCGTACTTCACCGACTCCTCCACGCAGCCCTGGCAGATGCCGACCGCGCCGCACGCCACCGAGTAGCGCCCCGACTCGAGGTTCGACAGCGCGACTTTGAAGCCGTCGCCGACGCTGCCGAGCATCTGCTCGTCTGTCACCTCCACGTCTTCGAGGGAGATCGACGCGGTGTCCGATCCGTGCAGCCCCATCTTGTGCTCGATCGTCTGCGTCGTGAAGCCCGGCTGGTCGGTGTCGACGAGGAAGCACGCGATCCCCTTGTAGCCGAGCGCCGGGTCGGTCTGCGCGAAGATCAGCGCGACCTTCGCGTGGCTGGCCATCGAGATCCACATCTTCGCGCCGTTGATCACCCAGCCCGAGTCCGTCTTCTTCGCGCGCGTCTTCTGGTTCGCAGCGTCCGAGCCCGTGTCCGGCTCCGTCAGGCCGAAGCAGCCAAGCCACTCGCCAGAGCACAGCTTCGGCAGGTAGTGCTGCTTCTGCTCCTCCGTGCCGAACTTGAGGATGCCCGAGCACACCAGCGATGTCTGCACCGAGACGACCGTCCTGATCGAGGAGTCCGCGCGCCCGATCTCCTCGACGACGAGTCCGTAGCTGAGGTAGTCCAGGCCCGCGCCGCCGTACTCCGCGGGGACGACCGCGCCGAGGTAGCCCTGGTCGGCGATCTTCCTGACCATCTCCAGGTCGAAGTGGTGGTTGCGCGCGTTTTCGCGCGACTGCACGACGATCTCCTTGTCGGCGAATTCGCGCGCGGTGTCCTTGATCAGGCGCTGCTCGTCGGTCAGGTCGAAGTCCATTCCCTCTCCTATTCGGTAGTCAGCTTCGGCGTGCTCCACGGCGCGTGGATGCGCCGCTCGACCTCCTCGGCGATGCCGTCGATCGGCAGCCGCTCCTGGGTCAGCGAGTCGCGGTCGCGCAGCGTCAGCGTGCGGTCCTCGAGGCTCTGGTGGTCGATCGTAAGGCACAGCGGCGTGCCGATCTCGTCCTGGCGGCGGTAGCGCTTGCCGATCGCGCCGCCGTCGTCGTACTCGCTCTGCACGCGCCCGCGCAGCGCGTCGTGCACCTCGCGCGCGAGCTCCGGCTGGCCGTCCTTGCTCACCAGCGGCAGCACCGCGGCCTTGACGGGCGCCAGGCGCGGGTGCAGCCGCAGGACCGTGCGCATCTCGCCCGCGCCGGCGCCCTCGCGCTCGACCACTTCCTCGTCGTACGCGTCCACGAGGAACGCGAGCGTAGCCCTGTCCGCTCCGGCGGCCGGCTCGATCACGTGCGGCACGTAGCGCTCGCCGGTCTGCTGGTCGAAGTACTCGAGCTTCTCGCCGGAGAACTTCGCGTGCTGGGTCAGGTCGAAGTCGCCGCGGTTGGCGATCCCCTCCAGCTCCGACCAGCCGATCGGGAACAGGTATTCGACGTCGCTGGTGCCCGAGGAGTAGTGCGAGAGCTCGTCCGGGTCGTGCGCGCGCAGGCGCAGGTGGTCGGGGCGGATGCCCAGCTCCTCATACCAGCGCTCGCGCTCGCCCAGCCAGTGCTCGAACCACTGCTGCGCTTCCTTCGGCGGCACGAAGTACTCCATCTCCATCTGCTCGAACTCGCGCGTGCGGAAGATGAAGTTGCCGGGTGTGATCTCGTTGCGGAAGGACTTCCCGACCTGCGCGATCCCGAACGGCGGTTTCTTGCGCGAGAACTGCAGGACGTTCTTGAAATTTATGAAGATGCCCTGGGCCGTCTCCGGGCGCAGGTACGCGGTTGACCCAGACTCCTTGACGGGCCCGATCGTCGTCTCGAACATCAGGTTGAAGTCGCGCGCCTCGGTCAGGTCGCACTCGTCGGTTTCGCCGGGGTGCTTGGACGGTTTGCGCCCGCACTGGAGCTCGGACAGGTGATCGGCGCGGAAGCGCTGCTTGCACGTGCGGCAGTCGACCAGCGGGTCGGTGAATCCCGCGAGGTGCCCGGAGGCCTCCCACACGCGCGGGTGCTGGAGGATCGCCGAGTCGATCGCGACGATGTCGTCGCGCTCCTGCAGCATCGCGCGCCACCACTCGTTCTTGACGTTGCTCTTCAGCAGCACGCCGTAGTGGCCGTAGTCGTACGTCGAGCCGACCCCGCCGTAGATCTCGGAGGAGGGGAAGATGAAGCCGCGGCGCTTGCACAGCGCGACGATCTTGTCCATCGTCACCACATCTGCGTCTGTCGGCGAAGGCTCGGTCATGGCGGGCTGAGGATGGTAGTCGAGCGTGAGTAGGATGGCTCGCCGTGGCTCGGGTGCTGATCGTCGCGGGGGGCTGCCGGGGGAGGGGGCTGGCCGAGGCGCTGGTCGGCGAGGGTCACGCGGTGCGGATCACCACGCGCAGCGAGCGCGGGCGGGCGGCGATCGAGGCGACCGGCGCGGAGTGCTGGGTGGGCACGCCCGACCGCCTGGCGACGCTGCGCGGCGCGCTCGAGAACGTGACGGTCCTCTGCTGGATGCTCGCCACGGCCACGGGCCCGCCGGAGGAGCTGGACGCGCTGCACGGCTCGCGCCTGGAGTTCTTCATGACGCAGGCGATCGACACGACCGTGCGCGGCGTCGTTTACGAGGCGGGAGGCGCGAGAGGCGCGGCGACGGGCGCGGCCGGGGCTGTGGGGGCGGCTACGACGTCGGCGTCGGAGATGCTGGCTGGCGGCGAGGCGATCGTGCGCTCGCTGGCGGAGCGCAACTCGATCCCGGTGGCGTTCCTGACCGCCGATCCGCTTGATCGCGACGCATGGCCTGCCGAGGCGCTCGCGGCCGTCGCTTCGCTGCTCTCACGCGCCTGACTCGTCGTCGCGCGCACGATCGCGCCGCGGTCCCGCGCACGATCGTTCACCGCGGTCAAGCCTACGGGGCTTGTGGCCGATGTTGCAAGCAGGATGTCATGCGATCGCTCCCGATACGGACTGCTGGTGTCGGCGCTCGGCGCGATCGTGCTGATCGTGTCGGTGTTCCTGCCGTGGTACGAGGTGGCGTTCCCGCTGCACGCGGGCGCCGGCGCCGTCGCCGGGCATCAGGTGGCGACGATGACCGGGCATCGCGCGCTGCGCGACGTCGACGTCGTCCTGCTGGTGCTCGCGGCGCTCGCGATCCTCGACGCGCTCGCGCCGCTGGCGCCCACCGGCCGCCCGCTGCCCGGCGGCGCCGGGGGCTCGGTGGTCCTGCTTGGCGCGGTCGCCGCGGCGCTCGTGCTCTTCCGGATGCTCGCCCCGCCGTCGGGCGTGACGGTGCTGTCGCTGCGGGAGGGCGCGTGGCTCGCGCTGCTCGGCTCGCTCATGATCTCGCTCGGCGGCATGTGGCCGCGCAGCATCGGCTTGCTCGCGCCGTCCGCCACGCGGTCGCCGGGAGCGTGGTCGGGCCTGCCTGGTTGATCGGCGGCGGCTAAAGCCGGCGGGAGCGCGACCCGATGAGGTATCCACACCATGGCCCGTGATCGATCTCGCACCGGCTGGCTGGTATCGGCGCTCGGCGCGATCGTGCTGGTCGTGTCGGTGTTCCTGCCCTTCTACGGGGTCGGCCTGACGGCGCGTGCGGTCGCGTTCATGCAGCAGCTGCAGAGCGAACAGGTGCAGAGGTTCGGCAACGCGGCGCTGCAGGGCGAGCTCGGCACGCTGCACGCGCGTGTGGGTGCGCTCGCCGGACAGCAGATCGGGAGCGTCACCGCGCATCAGGTGTTCAGCACGATCAGCGTCGTGCTGCTCATCGCCGGCGGTCTCGGGGTCCTGATCGCGCTGCTGCCGCTGGCGCGCGAGGGCTCGCCCGAATCCGACGGCACCGGCCAATGGCTCGCGCTGCTGGGTGCGATCGCGGCGGTCTGCGTGCTGTATCGCATGGCTGTTCGCCCGACGGAAGACGAAGTGCTGTCGCTCACGCTGCGCGAGGGCGCGTGGCTCGCGCTGCTCGGCTCGGTGGCGATGGTCGCCGGAGGCCTGTGGCCTCGGCGCCTGCGCTCCGCGCGCGCGTCGGACGGTGCGCTCGAGGACGCCTGGTCGGGCCTCTCCGGCTGGACGCCGGAAGCCTGAGCGCCCGAGCGCTATTCTGGATGTAATCCCCATAAAGCCGATCAGGATTTCTTCCTGCGCGATGACCTGGATTCCGCTTCCAAGCGCGCGACGGCTACATGTCAACAGAGGAGTAACACCAAATGGCGCTGCAACTAGGCGACGTGGCCCCCGACTTCGAGGCCGACACGACCGAGGGCCGGATCAAATTCCACGACTGGATCGGCGACTCGTGGGCGGTCCTGTTCTCGCACCCCAAGGACTTCACGCCGGTGTGCACGACGGAGCTCGGCTACATGGCGAA
>Ga0181521_10001003_pt1 | contig 34902 bp, 34 predicted proteins | sample PEATcosm2014_Bin_32_FD_119764 | JGI IMG/M metagenome (GOLD analysis project Ga0181521, IMG submission 119764) | Peatland microbial communities from MTU Mesocosm Facility, Houghton, MI, USA - PEATcosm2014_Bin02_60_metaG | ecosystem: Environmental > Terrestrial > Soil > Wetlands > Peat | place...
ATATTGGTTATCGTCTACAGCTCCGTATCATGCGGGCCCATTGGTGACATTGGATTTATTCCGTTAACAGTGAACTTAGCTCCATCAACCATTACAGCCCAAACTTTCCCGGGAACAGCTAATGGCGCAGGGGACTACAGCATTACCGTTCCAGGCGGATTTTCTGCTGGTTCGTACAGCGTCCGAGTCCGAGACGACTCGTACTCAGGTGTAGTAGACACTGCTTGCGACCCTTTCACTGTCGGAACTCCAATACCTGAATATCCATTCGGCCTACCGATATTAGCAATCTTCATGGTACTCGCATACGGCGTAATCAGACGAAAAACGGCGACGAAACAAAAGTAACAATCAACAGCTTTTCTTATCCTAGGAAATTCTATGCCCCCACACGATTTGCCGCACGATAAGCCATCTTTACCAAGTAACCAGGCTGAGACCAATCCGAAACGAATCCACCAACTGTGTCTGTACTGCCAGAAAGTCGTGGAATGGAAAACCGGGCAACTAACGCTAGACCAGGCAGGGGCCCACGCGAAAGTACACGGCGGAAATACGTTTATTGAATTTTAAGAGTTATTAAGATGACGCTGTTTTGGAACGATCCGATCATAAAGCGGCAAGAAAATCGTCTCTCGATATCCTGCAGTCTCCCAGGATTCTGCCGAGTAAGCCGACTCGTATCTCCTTCATAGGAACGGTAACGAAAGTTCCGTTACGCTGCAACGTAACGTGACTGCCCTTCTGCCTAACCTTTACAAAACTGAACTCATTACAGAGAATCTTAACGAGATCTCTACCCTCTATCGGTCGCAGACGGGGCAAAAGCTCGCCTTAGGCGACTACCGGGCTACGACTGTAAGTTCCTTGGTGGCTTTCTCCCTAAGAACGGACAAATGCAGATCGAGAGCCTGCTGGAAGTTGCGCTTAGCCTCTCTCAGAGTCCTTCCTACCGAATAGACGCCGAGAGCCGAACACGCCACTGCATAGGATCCATTATCCTCTTCTATAATCTCCGTCTTCACGTCTCTCAGTTTCAAAGCCAAGCTATGACCACAGAGTATTGCAATTGCTAGGACCCCTAATAAGTACTTCAAATGTTTGACGTTCTAAAGACCTTTAGGAAACACAGCAGATGGCCTGATCGAGGTTCACGGCTAAGGAATGGGTAATGCGGCGTAGCAAATTTGTGGATTAACTACTCCAAATAGCTTGCACAAATGCCAATTTTACACTCGTAAGCGCCCTACACTACAGTCCTTGCTTGTTTCTCCCCACAGGCTACCAAAAACCACCGCCCGGTCGGCCACCGACCAAGCTGAGAAAAACTGAAACTAATCCACCAACCGTGGAGAACAACTGTTAGCTAAATAATGTATCTTGAACAAAACTCCAGAACCCAACGGAAACGCCATCGTAATATAGATTATTCCTCTCGGCCTCTCGATGATAGCCCATGTCAGACAGTGGTCGTAAGGTGTGTTTCGAGAAAGCCAAGTACATTGTCTACGAGCCCTATCGCGGATTGCATCTGGCATATCATGCGAAGAGGTTCTGTTTCTCGGGTCGGTCGAAGTATCAGAAGATCGATATCATCGATAACGACGCTTATGGTAGAATGCTGTTTCTCGATCACAATCTCCAACATACAGAATATGATGCGGAAATCTTCAACGAAGCCCTCTGCGGGACCGCCAAACGAAATGACGCCACTCGGATTATTGTACTCGGAGGAGGTAGCGGGCAGACACTACTAGATCTGCTTGAATCTCCAACAATTGCACACGTCACACTCGTTGACATCGATCAATTACTCATTGCATCTTGCAGGAGACACATTAAGGGCGTGAATCAGGCATTCAGAGACCATCGCGTCAGAGTCGTGATCGACAACGCTTTCAGCTACCTACATTCAACAACCGAGGAGTTCGATACCGCAATTATCGATCTCACCGAAAGCCCATTTGAGATGAGCAACCATTCGACCACATTAAACCAACTCTATCTAGATATCAAAGCCAAGTGCAAAGGCTGTTGCAGTCAATATCTAGGGTCGTCAGTCGCACTCGCCAAGAATCGACGTCTGATAAACATCACATGCAGTTCGTGTAGGAAAACTCTCTCAAGGGTGAGGTTGGATGATGTCTTCATTCCATCGTTTGGTGCACCGCATACGTTCATGCATGCAGGATATGAGAGATGACGGACCGATCCTAGGTGCTACAATAATTCTTCCTAAGACATGGTTCATTTTCTAGGTTCAGAGACGTAGCTTGCACGCGATTTAGAAACGTGTCAAGAACAACTTGGGTCGTCAGGGATTCGTAGTCATAGGCCGACGTAAACGGTAAACGAAATGCTGCAGCAGGGCCTGTAGCTGTTCAGGTTCCGCCTGCTGCTGATAAAGCGCCTGCTAGAGCACTGGAGGATTGTTCACCTATTAACGAGGTTGAGACGGTCCCATCGGTATTGATGATGTAGAAGGTAGGGGTCGAATTAACGCCGTACTCGCTGAATATCGTCCCTGAAGAATCGTAAACATAGATCCAACTAGTTCCCCCATACCCATACCCATATCCTCCCGGCGCGATGAACTTAGCCGCGTCGTTTGCAGTTGCTCCATCCCAAGGCCCGGCTACAGACAGGAATACCACGTTTCCTTTTCCATACTGGTTGTAGAGGCCACCCAAGGTTGGGGCCATGTTTTGGCAGTGTTCGCACCATGGTTCCATGAACTCTAGCAGCACGACCTTACCGCGAAATGATGACAGCGTCACTGTTTGACCTGTCAGGCCGTTTGGTCCGACGACAGGTAAGGTGAAGTCGGGCGCTACACCGGATTGGGATACTGAAGTTGTTACCGAATTCGAAAGACTACTTGACCCTCCCGAGGGCGCAGGCGTGAGAGCCGAGTATACTGCCCAAACCGCGATTACAATTATGATGGGAATGGCAATCTTCTCTGCTTTGCTAAGCCCGTGACCTTTCTTCGCCAGAGTTTCTTTTCCCGAGTTTTTGGATTTATTGTTCTTGGACGCCAATGAGGTTTCACCTAACGTTTACGATGGATTGAGGGGCGATGCTTAAGCTTTCGCTCGGTTCTGTTAACTTGTTGGCTCATGGGGGCTTCAACTCGTTAACTCGCTTCCATCGACTCTCAGGATTACCTAGGGCTCTCGCGGAGCTTGCATCGGGTTCCTGTACCATCGCTTCAACTGGAAGCGCGATTGGCGCGAACCTCACGCCTCTCGCCAGAATATTCCTGGCCGCGTTTACGTCTCGGTCTACCGCGAATCCACACGATTGGCACTTGAGTTGTCGGTTCTCTTCGGGTTTACGCGCCATGCGCGACCCACATATCGAACACTTCACCGAAGTGCCATACGGATTCACGTAGATGACAGGTATGCCTTCCCACTGGGCTTTGTATTCGATTTGGCGCTGGAGTTCATAATAACTCCAACCGTTCATCATTCCACGATAGTCTCTGCCCTGCCAGTTACCTCGCCGGTAAAGCTTCCTTATCCACGTGAGCCTCTCCATGACTATACCGAACTGTCTTCGTTTCGCATCCAGAACGATCTGTTTTGAGGTGCAGTGAAGAATCCGCTTGACCTTCTCTCGTTGCTTCCGGCCGTACTTGCTTGTAATTTCGCGGCGGATGCGCAAATCGTTTCGCCTCATACCCGAGCGTACCTCACGATAGGTAGCCTTCACCCGTGTCGCTCCGGATAGATCACGCTTCATGGTCGAACCGTCCGTGGCAGCCAACGTTACATTGTCTAAATTCCGATCAATGCCGATGAAACCATCCGGCCTCATCTCCGCCACCTGCTTCGCATATGCGAACGACAACTTATCCTCGGTCAACGTGACCGAACGAACCGCGTGGTTTCGAATGATTGCTTCAACGTGCGGTGTTAGAGGGATTCTGATCGGATCACTTGGATAATGCGGTAGGTATAAGCAGCCATCCTTAATTTTGAATCCGTAGCATGTGGTCAACCGCAAACGCCGAACGTAAGGAGTTGTTAACTTCTCTCCTTTTCGAGCGGTCCTGCGATAATTGCGGAGGATGCCAGTCGCACCGCTGATAGCGGATAACTTGTAATAGCTCATCACGTTGTAGGTTGCGAGTCGCTTGTACGCTTTCAGCGACAAAGCCTTGAGGCTTGTGACGTTCTCAGCCAAACCAACTTGGATGCACATGTTCATCATTAGGCGAAACTCGTCAAGCATCCGTATAATCTCGGGGCCGGACGCGTAATGTTGTTGAACGGTTTTGATGGCCCGCATAACTTAACATAAACTGTTCAGTCTCCTTTAGGCATGAGAGGTCGGTGAAACCAATGAACCGACCTCTTAACAGAGGCTTTCGCTCTAACCGCGCCTGTCTTATGCATAGAAGCTATGCACAGAGTGTCAAGAATCGTTTCTGAAAAGGTTCCTCTTGACAGTGCTACTTTCACGTTTCGTTTGCGTTACTTTTCTTGTCGGATCGGTACATGATTATGAATAGTGCGAAGAGTATTAGGCCGAGGATGTGGGCTAGTTCGCAATCGGAGCAGATGGCATGTATTACTGCGATCATTATGTAGTCCAGATAGATGATCGTTGGGATGCATAGCGCTGCAATTGGTAATCCAATGCGTGAGGCGACTCGTACTCCGTATGCCCTAACGCCAGCGATTATGGCCAATAGACTGAACCATCCCACCGCGAGCAGGTGAATTGGCGTACCATAGAAATATGAAGAGGCGGAAGCGAAAACGGATGCACATTGCTGCACAGCGCCGAGAACGCAGTACAAGGCGGTGTTGGCGGAAAGGTACCATTGGAGTAGTTTCCAACTCCACGCAGCACCAACTACCCCGACAAGTATAGCGATGAGCGCAGGTAATCTCAACAAACAACCCTCACTGTTGACTGACGCACTGCGTCTGCAATTCTGTCACTAATAAGTCGAACCTTCAGAACAGGAGTTAGGAATCTATTCGTTTACGTTTCAGTAATTCAATAGTTCTGCAAGGATTTCATAATCCATTTGGAGGTATGCTGGTTTAGATAACTCTCGGGTAAAGTCTAGCGGCGATGAGGACCAAGATCGCAGTTGACACGATTAGCGCCGCAATGTCCACTACGGTTCCGTAGACACTGACTCCTCCAATTACCATGAGGGAACGCAGCGCGTCGACTTCATACGTTAGCGGGTTGCCTCGCGAAATCGCCTGCAACCAAACCGGCATAATTGAGATCGGATAAATTGCGTTGCTGGCAAAAAAGAGGGGCATAGTAAGAAGTTGGCCTACACCCATGAAACGCTCCCGCGTGCGCACTAGGCACGCGATGATCAAAGAGAACGTTGAGAATAGTGCCGAACCTAGAATCACCACCAACAACACGCCGAGCACTGAGACCGGTGACCAATTTATATGGACGCCAATCAAGACCGCCAACCCGTAGATTATAACAGCCTGCGATAGTCCTCGTTCACTAGCGGAAAGAGCCTTACCTAACACTAGCGCAGAGCGAGGTGCCGGACTCGCTAGCATCTTGTGTAGGATTCCTAGATCACGCTCCCAGATAACGGCTATGCCATAGAAGATGGCGATGAAAAGAACGCTTTGAGCTAGGATGCCGGGCGTCATGAAGTCCAGGTAAGATAGCTGCCCGGTTGGAATGGCTCTGATTTGGGCGAGGACCTCGCCGAAGATCAAAAGCCAAAGCGCCGGTTGGACTGCACGTGTCAGGAGTTCTGTGAAGTCATGATGAAGTTTGCGTGCCTCAAGTTCGGCGATTGTAACTGTGTCAGTCGTGAAGTTGAAAGCAGCCGTGAGCACATTTCCGATTCCTAGTGTGGTAGGGTTATCCAAGCCTTCTTGCCACTCTCCTTGTTCTCGAGACTTCGCGGAAGTTCCCTACGCTATCCACCTCATACCCAGAGTAATGCACAAACACATCATCCAGCGTCGCGCCCTCACCAACACTCGCTTTAAGCTCACTTGGAGTCCCGATTGCGGCGATCTTTCCCAAGTGCATGATTGCCACTCGGTCGCACAGTTCGTCGGCTTCCTCCATGTAGTGAGTTGTGAGTAGAATTGTGGTTCCGAAATCTGAACGAAGTCGTTGAATGTGGTCCCAGACAGCTTTCCTAGCGATCGGATCAAGCCCGACGGTCGGTTCGTCCAGAAAGAGCACTCTCGGTCTGTGCAGCATGGATTCGGCGATTTCTAAGCGGCGGATCATTCCTCCAGAATATTCCCGAACCATTTTGTCGGATACTTCGTCGAGCCCCATGAATGACAACGCATCGTGAATTCTTCTCTCGCGTTCGCGCCGGGGAATATGGTATAGTTTTGCGAAGATAAGCAGGTTCTCGTAGGCTGTAAGAGAACCGTCCGCGGAAAGCAATTGTGGAACATAGCCTATAACCCGCCTAACTTGAGCTGCGTGATGAACTACGTCATAGCCGGCAACCCATGCGTCTCCGGACGAAGGAGCCAGGAGTGTTGTCAGCATTTTGATTACAGTTGTCTTGCCAGCGCCGTTGGGGCCCACAAGACCGAACATCTCACCTTGTGAGATGGATATACTCACTTGATCCACTGCAACGAGCGTTCTGAAACGCCTTGTCAATGACTTGGTCTCGAGAATTGATTTTGCCTCCACCCTGGGCACGTTAACTAGATCTGTTTGAACCCTTGACATCATTCAACCTCCTCAGAGAATACTCGTTTGAGAATCCGCATGGCTCTCAGAATCGTAACCCGTTGTGCCTCAGGTAATGGTTTAAGCCGTTCAGTCAAGTACGATTGGGCCCCTGTGCGGGCGGACAGGAGGGCCGCATCTCCACGCTCACTGAGCGTTAGGGTCATGCGTCTTCGGTCATCTTCATGGACCCTCCGCAGCACGAAGCTACGTGCCACAAGCCCATCAACGAGTGTTGACATGGAAGGCAAGGTTAATCCAATGTGATCGGCTACTTCGGAAATAGACGCCCCTCTGTGACGGTTGATAAATAGTAGAGTTCGGAACTGCGGCACCGATAGCGCGGAACCGCTATGCTTTCTGAGCTGAGCCCTGATCGTGCGCATGGCTAACGGAACCGCGTCAAGAATCTCACGCGCGCATTCTTCTCGTGGTGCCTCAAGTCGTTGCATAATACTTCGCGTCTCTAATAGTTAGAATTCCTAAGTATTTACGGGTTCTGCTTGGGTCACAAGTCGGAAACATACGTTTCCTTCTTCCATAATTCTCCCAAGTTAGACAACTCTGAGTCGGCAACAGACCCGACAGGAACATTCGAGACGGTTCGTTCGCGCCTGCAGGGAAGGAATTCATAGTTTCATGTTTGGCCGTCGACGCGATGGAGGTTGCATTTGAGAAACAGGAAAAATGGGTGGAGCGGGGTCTAGCGTCTAATCCGCGCCCAGTCTACGCCTTCTGGGCGTTCATTTCTTTGTGGAACCGGCCTCTGTTTTCTCCTTCATTGCGTCTAGTAGGTTTCCGAGTTTTATTAGAACGTAGAAGACGCCTACGGTGATTAGGAGGACTGAGACGGCGCTAATGGCCCCGAAGATGAACGATCCACCAAATCCCATACCTCGCGCAGGGTAGTTCGGAGCGGTTTGCAGGACTGTTTCGAGTAAACTCAACTTTTCTCACCTCTCTTGAAACTATGTGCTGTAGTTGCGATTGCTGTTAATTAGTAGTTGTGGACGAATCGTTCACATATTCTGAAATGTTACACATAGACTAGCCGAAACAGTTCGAAAAACAGCGAACATGAGGCCGAAAACACTCCTTTAACAGGGAATCCCGAGGCAGGATCAGCCCTTGTTCTTAGCTTATGGTCGCAATGTAGGTTACAATTAGATTTGCTGGAGTCCCATTTAGCGTAACGTAGACATTGCCGGTAAACTCAGAGATTAGTGCCCCGTTGAGTACTGCGGCAAGCCCGTTCATATGCCAGTTGAATGATTGGCCGTCCGCGCTAGCTGCTGTCCCTCCCATCATTATTCGATCAATATTGCTTACTTCGCCTGTGCCACCGGTAATTGCAATCGTGGACGTGTCAATGACGATAACTCCTCCCTGAATCGTGAATTGCACGCCGCCATTGCCCGAGTCACCATTGAGCTGAGCGTCGATGGTGATTGACGCGTTGTAAGTTGGTAGGTTTTGTTGGGTCTGATTCCAGCGAGGCTGTTGACTTGTGCCAGTTTGGTTGTGAAGTCTGAGCGTGGCTATGCCGTACACAGAGCGAATAGTCACTCTTGAACCTGCTTGGAATTGAGTTTGTGGATTGAAGGATCCTGTCGCATTCTGAGCTGAAACGCTGGCAGCCGAGGCGGTGATTCCCGTAAGGGTAATCATCAGTAAGGTATATGCCAATACGTATTTGCGAATTTGCAGCATAACAACCAATTCCGCTACGCGCTGAAGTTGGGACTGAAGGATGATTGCGTCGTCTATTTCATTCTCCTACTCTTCGCCCCGCTGTTCAGTACCTTCATGGTACAAATTGTCAATGTCTTGAAAACTTCATTGAAAGCTGCTACCGGTTGGGCTAGGTACGTGAACTTTACGCGCTTTAACACCAGAATTCCAGCAATGACTCCAAGCGTTAAGGTGGACAGTAGTAGGCTAGCCGCGGCAAAACCCAACGCCAACCAGATCCCAGCGGAATATGAAAAGACGATCGCGACACTGCTTGCGACAGACAAAACAAGGAGGTTCTTGGGGTTTAGCCTTGAATAGAGGGATGTTTTTCGCCGAAGGATTCGCTTAGCCAAATATAACGTGGGCGCGAGGTAGACGAACCCTAACATTGCACTAGCGACTACTCCAGCCGTTACAGCCGCGACCTCATTATTCAATGGCGAAATGAGCAGGTATGTGTAGTATGAAGCGTATAGTAGGCCGATGAGCGGAACGAGGCTATAGCCGAATAATTCTCGCTGAGTCTGATGGGTTTCAAGGTAGGACGCCAAAGGCGGGGTGAATGAGTAGTACCAAGCGTTGAAGAGTGTCATGAAGGCTACGCCCGTCCGAGTTTTCATGATCGACTGGTCACGGAAATTCCTCAACCCTTGAGCCAATGGGGCTAGCACGGAGCCGGAAGTCGCCGTGGAAACCGGACAATTAGTCGGAATGGTAGGGATTGAAGGTGTTTTGCTTGTAGTGGCGGCCCTAGTCGAGCTCGTCGCTGTGCTGTTTGTGCTGCTCATGCTGCTTATGCTGCTTGTGCTACTTACCGTGCTGACCGCTTGAAGTATCTGAACAGCAATATCGGGACTCAAAATTTGCGACAGGGATCCACTCGTTGCATTCACTTGAACAGCAAAAGTCCCAACAGTAGCAGTTGGGAGCGCAGTGATCGTTAAGGGAGCGGTGGCTGTTCCATTGGGCATAGGAGTTACTGGAGATCCGATGAATAGGGTGGCGCCGGCAGGGGCGGTTCCAACCCACGATGCAGACAACGTGACGGCTGAGTTAAATCCGTCTATGGACCCCACCGTAACCGTTGCTAAGCTGCTTCCTCCCTGCGTCAACATGACATTAGAGGTCGACGTTAGTGAGAAGTCCGGCAATGTGGCAGTTGAGCTTGTGCTGCTTGTTGTTGTTTGGCTGGTTACCGAAAAGGTCGCCGAGGCAGAATCTCCACTGGGACTACCGATCGCGGTGACCGTGTAGGAACCCGCCGCAATGTTCGTGACAATAAAGGAGCCAGACAGTGCTCCACTTGAGATTGAGCAACTTGAAGAACTCACAACGCTACCTGTAAGCGAACAACTTGAGTCGCTTGAGGAGAAACTGGAACCGGAAACCTGAACTGTTGTCCCAGCAAGGCCAGAAGCCGGGTTAAGCGAGAGAGATAGAGCGCTCGTAACAGTGAAGGTTACAGAAGTTAGATCTCCTTCTGGACTGCCCGTTGCAGTAACTGTATAGGAGCCCGGCGCCACGTCAGCAACGTTAAAGGAACCTGTTAACGTACCTTCCGAGACCGAGCAGGATTGAGAGGTTACGGAACTTCCGGATAAATTGCAAGAAGTATCGCTTGTGGAAAAGTCGGATCCGGACACTTGGACGCTCGAACCAGTCTGCGCTGAGGTTGGATTGAGAGTGATAGATATGACGCCACTACTAACTACGAAAGTCGCAGAGGCAGAATCGTCGTTAGGACTACCGGTCGCAGTAACCGTATAAGAGCCAGACGCCACATCAGTAACATCAAATGATGCGGACAAGGTACCGCCTGAAATTGAACAGCTCAGAGTTTCTACCGGAGTACCAGATAACGAACAACCCGTATCGGCTGTAGAGAAATCCGAACCTGTCACATCTACAGATGTTCCAACGGGAGCGGAAGTAGAGCTAAGCGCTATTGATGGAGGTGCGCCGCTAACTGTGAAACTAGCTGAAGCAGAGTCGCCACCTGGACTACCGCTAGCAGTAATGGTGTACGTGCCAGGCGCCTCATCGGCAACATCAAATGATGCGGACAAGGTACCGCCTGAAATTGAACAGCTCAGAGTTTCTACCGGAGTACCAGATAACGAACAACTCGTATCGGCTGTAGAGAAACCGGATCCCGTCACACCAACAGATGCTCCAACGGCAGCAGAAGTAGAGCTAAGCGTGATTGATGGAGGAACTGAATTGACCGTGAAGCTAGCTGAGGGAGAATCTCCAGCCTGAGTTCCAGCAGCAGTGACACTATAGGAACCGCCAGCCAGATTAGCAACCGTGAACGCCCCCGTCAAGGTCCCGCCGGAAATTGAACATGTTTGGGATGCTACAACGGTGCCTGATATTGAGCAGGTCGTATCGATGGTCGAGAAGTCTGAGCCTGTGACCTGAACTATCGACCCGACCGAGCCGGAGGATGGATTAAGAGAGATAGACGGAACCCTAAGAATAGTTGTTGTCGTCTGACTAACACTCGTTAGACTAGTCGTCGATGATGTCGTTGTCTGGCTCGTGCTCGAGGTCGTAACGAGAGTTGAGGTGGAGCTGGTAGTCGTCGATGAACTTACGAGAGTTGAGCTTGTTGTTGTCGGTAATGTTACTGCAATAGATGAACTGGTACTTTGCCCGGAGCCTGTCGAACTCGAACTTGTGAGGGAAGTGGCACTGGTCGAATTCGAACTCAGCTCAGGTGATGCCAAGTTCGGAGACACATGTAAGACGTTCAGCGAACCAAGAGCTGTCGTCTGATTGATTGCTGGGTTGCCAAGTAACGCTAGGCCCCCAACTACTATAAGAATAACTGAGAGTAAATAATGAGAGTTCAACTAGTGAGTTCACTCATCTACAATTCCTGTATTCATCGATGGGCTCCGGGAGAAACACTTCCATACCGTAACCCAACTAAGTCGCGTAGTTAAGTGTCTAATAAATCAGAAAGGCACTGTGCGACGAAAAAGTCTCAAGCGGTACAATGCACCATCACAAAACTAACCGTGATGAGGTCATAAGATGTACGCAATTATGTTAGTTGATGGCTACCTGAGGAGTCGGCTAATGCCTTTCGTTACAAGCCTGAATTAAATGATGGCGCCACTGCCCGTCCCAATTCTCCGTGAATTCCGTCATCGTAAACCATCATAGTTCAACTCCAGCGACGCTCCTCCTTGATCTCCACTTGCTCTCTTCACTCGAGCTGCCATTCAGGTCGGCATCACAGACTCATCTTTCCGGATCGTACGGTGACGCGGGAGTGCCAACGTAAATATTCCTGCTCCCGTTTCCTAACACGCAACAGTATGGGGTTAAGTATGGACAGAAACCCTGATGGAGAGAGGAAACCTACCGAACACCGAGCGATTATCGATTCGGCTGTACCGTTGATCTTAGGATTCGTCATGTATATTGTCGCTGCGGTTTCAACTTTCTCAATCCACCAACTCACCGTTGCTGGTCTTGATCCGCTTGGAATCGCACTTTTTACGTCAATAATGGGGATTCTGGTCATAGGCCTAGGTTACGAATCAATCGTACTCCTCGGAGGCATATGCTCGTTAAGCATAGCCGGATTGATTTCCCGACTCACTAAGACAAAACAGGTGATCAGACCTAAGGAAGAAAAAAACTTGCGACTACGAAAGGTCCTCATCGAGAAATCTCACCTAATCTACCTTCCACTAGTGTTATTCTTCACGTCTCTTGCCCTAGGATGGGACATCTACACTGCAAACACGTCTACAGCACGGACCGTCTCGTCAAAGACCACAACTACAAAACCCGGTATGCTGCAGTCGGTACTGCACTCTTTGAACTTCTTGGCTACTCCCCAGCATACGACCGGTGTTCTATTTTCCCTCCGCCTGACACCGGGGTTAATCGCAATCACTTTGATCTCGGGCCTGGCCCCTTCGATCGCCCTTCCCTATTTCAGGCGGTTCAAGATCATCGGCATCAATGGAGGGCCATTTCACTCTACGGTTCTAACCGCCGTATTGGGACCGATTATCGGCCTCAACATTGTGGTCAGTCTGCTAGACATCTTCTACAAAGTGCTCTGGGCTGAAGCGCCTACGTCTTACCATTATGCGGTCATAGTCCTTATCGGGTTTAGCCTGCATTACTCCGCCGGCACCTACATCGGTCGTGGCAAGGCCGAGTCAATTATTCTCGGGAAACTCGCCAACGGCCGCTACGACACCAACCGAATAGTGGTGGTGGATCGAACACTAAACCCAAACGCGGAAACCATCGAACTAGGATCACTTCTGCGACCACAGCTTGATTGACTGTTCGAGACAGGCAATGGACATCTTGACTACGAGCGATCGGATCAGCGCTATTACGCAGATATGATCGAGGCCAAAGTGAACATTGTACAGCCCAACCCAAAAGTCACTAGCCCAATTAGCACGTAAATTGCCAATTGGATCAGCGCGATTCCTGACAACGGTCTAATCAAGGAAAGATAGATAGATAACGAAATTTCTGCAATGAACACCGAAAGCGTCACAATCCCAAACAAAACCGATGCAACATTAACTTTTGATTTCTCAAACGACACGATCACCACCGCTACTACAAAAGAGGATGCCAATGAAACAATGGTTATGAACGGTGTCAACGCCCTAAGATAGCCAAATCTGATCGCCGCGCTCTCTCCACTCCCCCTAGTCATTGCTCCCATCCAGATCGGAATGACTACTGAGAGAACAACCAAAATCACTCCGACTAGGGTCAATACCACTTGTAGAACACGCAGGCCCGTAACAAATTTCACATCTTGATCAACCGGTTGCGTTGACGTCGATTCCACCACCTGAGCAGTAGCATGCGTCCCTGTACTGTAGGGTTGAAGATTCTAGATCCTTTCGTCGAGAAAGGCCACATCGGACGCTGCGATCATCTTCCACTCAACAATACAGGAAGGAACCTTCCAGATATCTTCGCCGATACAGACTTTCAGCGCGTTTCCATTAACCGCAAATCTCAACGTCTCGCATTCGTGTGAAACGGCTTAGTTTCCTGCCTATCGCCCCCTCCTGTGGAGCGTAGCTTCAATGTGCTACGCGTAGTTTGTAACACCAGTGTGTGAATGATTCGTCCATTCCGGTTATAGGCAACTACACCTTGTAGTCGGTTGATGATAAAAATTGGCCAAAGCATACGCAAAAACGTGTAACTATGCCTTACTCGGCATTGTTCTAATCATAGCAATCATAGCGGTCGGAGCGAACAGCTACCCCGTCTTCGCTCAGGCTCAACCCTGCACCGCGGTATTGAGCTACCCGGTCATGCCTACAGCATACTCTTACACTAACGTGCCCATCGTAGTGCCCATGTCAGCAACCTGCACCACAACCTTCGGCAACCAGCTATACGCGACCGGTAACGCTTACGACGCAACCGCAAACGTCGCCTTAGGCTCGGTGAACAGCGTATTACAATCCCCTGACGGTGGTACCACGTTTAACGGGCAGTTAGGCTTCAACCTGCCCCCGACGACCCAAGGCCACACGGTCACGATCTCCGTCTCCCTCTACAGCAGCCAGTACGGAGACCTAGTAACCTCAACCAGCGAAACATTCCAAGCCGTGGTAGGAAACCAACAAATCGCCACTACAACAGTAACCCAAGCATACCCATACCCGTACCAGCCCCCTGTATCAACCCCGTATCCAATCCAAACTCCGCCAGTCCAACAACCCTTACAACAGCATCCGTACAGAAGTCAATTGCAATATCAAACTCTAAACCGGAACAACTCCCTACTTGCTTACGTTGCAATTGCAGCGATACTGGTAGTCGTCGTAGTTGCAACAGCAGGGCTAGTCGTGTACAGTCGAAGACAACACCCTCCACCACTAACTTGGGTACCAGTTCCTCCACCACCCCGTTAGGGTTAGAAGGCGAATTAACTGAAGACCCCTATTTTCTTAACCGCCGAACAAATCCGGCTATTGGGCACATTTTCGATCTAACCACAATAGATCGTGCTAAGCTCCTGAGACTAGAGGGTTGTGAGCATTGATATTGTGGTGGCAGATGCGATCGCATATTCGCATGGATACATAATAATACGCCATCGAAATGCGTGGGGCTCATGAAGTGTGGGAACAAGTTCTTCGAAGGAATTAACTAAGTCCAAGGCCGTACGCAAGCGTTCGAACGCAATCATTGCGGGTAGATGAAGGCTTAAGCAATGCTGCGGATCCATTCAGCGATCTCCGTTCGTGAGTTGGGGCAGGTCAGAGCTCTATTCATTGAATATTCAAACTCGCTTGAATTCGATCTCTCATTCCAAGACTTCCAGAAAGAGCTCGACGACCTCCCTGGCGACTACGCGGCACCAAGCGGCCGGCTCCTCTTGGGAGTCTATGATTCAGATTCCGCCGGTTGCGTGGGCTTGAGAAGGATCTCTGATGAGATTTGCGAAATGAAACGTCTCTTTGTGCGTCCGCAGTGTCGAGGTTTAGGAATTGGAAAGGCGTTGGCGACGAAAGTGATTGGAGAGGCGCGCGAGATTGGCTACGGGACGATGCGTCTTGACACCGTTCCAGCCATGCAAACCGCAATCGCGTTATACGCCTCGCTTGACTTTACGGAAATCGAACCGTACCGATATAACCAGATTGAAGGCGCGAAGTTCATGGAACTAAACCTAACGTCTTAGCGGATCCATGCGGAGATCAAGAATGACCAGTTAGCCGGTCGCTTAACCATAGTAGTAGCTGGAGTAGTTGAAGCGTCGCCCAGAACTGTGACATGTGGCCCGGAGTTACCCTTGGAGTATCTGAGCAAGCTGGTGTGACTCGATGTTTCCGCCGGTTAGGAGAATCGCCACGTTCTTCCCCTGCAGTTCGTGCCTGAGTTTCATGGCGGCGGCTGTTGAGGCTGCTCCTGCCAACTCAGCGATTTGGCCAGTGGTTGAGAAGATTGTTCTGACAGCCTGCCTCATTTCCGTGTCGCTGACGAGGATGGCATCATCCAAGTTCTCCTTTAGAAACCTGAACGGTAACTCATAGGTCTGCGACGTAGCCAATCCTTCGGCTTGCGTCTTCACGCCATCAGTGGACATAATCGACCCGCTCTTCCAAGAGTTGTAAAAGGCTGGTGCACCTTCGGCTTGTACGCCAATTACCTTAATCTTCGGGTCGATGGACTTGTAAACGATGCACGCCGCAGACGCTCCTGACCCGCCTCCGATGGGATTGATGACGATATCCAAATCGGGTTGTTCTTCGATGACCTCCAGATGCATCGTGGCGACGCCTTCGAAGAGCAGCGGCTCATTACTAGGATGAATGTACAGGTACCCATTCTGAGAGGCCAGCCGTTCAGCGTACTCACGTGCCCCATCATAGTGGCTTCCGTGGGAGAGAAGCTCTGCACCCAAATCTTTGACCGCCTCAGACTTTAGCTGGGGGACGCCGTGTGGCATGACGATCTTAACCTGTACTCCGAATAACTTGCCTGCGTAGGCTATTGACTGAGCATGATTACCTGTCGACGCCGTAATGACTATACGACGTTGGCCTTGCCTCACCATGTTCTCCATGAAGCGGACGCCTCCGCGGACTTTGAACGCGCGTGTGGGTTGGAGGTTCTCCAGTTTGAGGAAGGCTTCGCATCCAAGTAGTCTTGAAAGCCTTCCCGGGTGAATCAGAGGGGTGGGCTTCAAGTAGCGATTAACGATAGTCCGCGCGGCAAACACATCGAGCAGACGTGGCATTTGAGAGTGCGCCGTTTTCATTACACTCACGTGTCCCGCTGCTCATTTTCACTCCGATAATAGCCTTCAATTAAAGAAGCTGCTCATTCGGCCAACAAAATTTTACCCACTCATATATTGCCTTGAGATCATTCGTTTGAGCTTCAGTCACATCGTTGTGATCGATAGGCGACGGTTGAGAAACTCACAAGTATGAAATAAGAGTCTGGATCTGTTACAGTGAGTCAAATTGTCTGAACGTAAGTTAAGGTTCAGGATCCGTCGCGGGAATTTCGAGGTCGAGCTCGAAGGTGAGTTTGAGTACGTGCAAGGGAAATTCGAAGAATTAATGCGATCACAGCCCGCGGCAATTGGCGGGGGACAGGTCCTAGGCGATCAATCGGGCCAGGCCTTTGCGCCGGGTGAGGAACTTGCCGGCATTCTTGAAACTACCCCAGAGGGCAAGCTGCATTTCACAATTCCGTTTGACAGGATTTCAGCGAAAGAAGCCATCGGTCTCATTCTGTACGGCAGTAATCCTGCTCCGATTGAAGATGCCAAGTTGATCGAACTCCTCGGAACGAGTTGGAAGGCCGTTAAGGATAATGTAGTTCGCGCGAGGGTCAGTGAGTTGAGAAAGGAGGGCAAACTCATCGCTGAGCAAGGCAGATACTCACTCTCCGGGGCTGGGCTTCAATGGATCAGTCAAGAAGTGCTTCCCAAGCTCAGACCGACATCATGAGTGTAACAAGATAAGCCTAAGAGTATTAAGAGTACTAATAAGAATAGAAAGCCTCAATGTGCTTATAGTCCTCCAGCGTATCGATCGCAGACGTCTGGGAACAAGAATAGGGGACGTTCTCGAGCTCTAACGCCCAAGAACGTATGGCAGGATTCTATGAGATGCGGGAGATGTGTTTCGGTGTTCTGAATTTTATGGCATGTTTGCCGGGGTTATGGAAGTAACGCTGAGGGTGTTGGGCGAGCAAGCAGCAGAGTTGGCAGCGGTGATGCTTGTGTTCGTGATACTCAGCTGTCCGGTTACGTCAACCCAACTTCCGACGGGTGGAGTTGATGTTGGCAAGTTTTGCAGTGTGTAATGTACATACTGGATGCCTGATCTCCAATAGTCAGGGTCGGTCGTGAGGACCGAGATTTGAGTGCATCCGTTCCCGTTCTGGATCAAGTAGCCATAGCATGTTACTGTGTTGCTACCAACTGAGTTGCAAGGGGTATACTGGTAGCCTTGTGCGGGGTAACATCCATAGTACCCACAACTCTGATAGATGCCCGGCCCGCCGCCATTGTTCAAATTAATCGCACTGTTAGCGACGGCCGCGGCGCTGGTTACCGTGTTGGTGGCGACAATGATTTGGGTTTGTGTGCTGTAGAAGTCTTGAGTATTCGTCAGGTACTCTTGCTGGGTCACTGTCGTTAAGCGTGGTGGAGCAGACATCGTGTACCCTGCGTATCCTAGGCTGAGAATCGCAACGAGCGCGGCTCCGATAATCGTTAGTGTGGTTTTGTTCATATTCAACACGCCATAATTGAGCGCATGCAAAATCGGTTAAGGCTATTTCCACTGAGTAGAAGGCGGCTTCACTCGGTGGAATCATCTTCATCGTGTCACCATTAAGCGACATACGATCTTGGGTTGGTCATTTGCCGGTTTCTATCCTGACTTGGTTTTCCCAGTCTGTTTGTCAAGCCATTCGAGACGCCTAATCCCCCGATCCGTCAACGAGTAAGTGAACAGGCCGCCGCTACGGACACGCTTCAACAAGCCTTGTCTGTAATATCGCATCAACGCCATACGCACAGCATGAATCTCAGACTCCACCTTCCATGAGGAGTTTAAAGTCTGCAAAAGCGAGTCGCTATCCAACGGTCCATTATCGGCCAAGACTCGAAGCAGAACCCGTTTCAACTGATTATAGTCCAATTTGCACGGTAATCCTGCTTCATTATGCTTTAAAACATTCTATTTCTGAGCTGATGCACGTCAAATTGCCTCCGAACCGAATGTAAGTAACACCTAGCAGAACCATCGATTCTGACGTGATGCTGCTCGAACACGCACAAACGACTGCACTCAGACTGAGTAACACCTAGCAGGGATATCGTGCACTTCAAAGCTTTTATACTGTGTAGGATTGAAAGTGAAATGAAAGTAAATTGCCGGAAGGCCAACAGGAACTTACAAGCCTAGCACAGCCGCTAGAAGTTATCATAAAATACGGAGCTCTCGAGAAAAAAATCACGGGCCAACCAAACCTGGTCGCACAGGAAGTTCTCTCATTCCTCAATCAGGCTATACCACAACTTGAACTCGCGTCCCACTTATCCATGTCCGTTGACATCAACGACCTAGCAAAAGCCTGTGAAGGCATTCTCGCGGTGACACCCGAAGGGGTGGTAGTTACAGTCCCAGTCGATCAACTAGCGGACCGTGAACTCTTGCTTCTCCACTTGGCCAAGGCTCGGATTGCGCAGATGTTGGGTAAGTCAGACAAAGATTTCGTCCAATCAGCCGATCTGATTGCTTCAACCAAGAAATCTGCAGGGACAGTGGCTGGAAGACTCAGCGAACTGTGCGGTGAGAGTCTAGCGGAAAGGAAGGGCAAAGGTGAGTACCGGGTAACAACGTTCGGCCTGCATCTATTTCGTGAACAAGTTCTTCCCAAACTAAAAACCAGCGGGCGAAAGTAACCAAATGGAACAAACTGAAACGTTGCAGGTGAAAGTTCAGATAGACGTAGACGGGATGCACTATGAAGGCAGCGGCTCGGTCGAAGAGATCGTACCGCAAGTGATGCAGTTCCTCATCCAAGCGGTTCCCGCATACGATGTGGCGAAGAAACTTGTTTACATTCCTGATCTCGCAGGACTCGCTGACAAAGTCGGCGATTTCGCAAGAATGACTTCGACAGGGCAGCTGCTTCTAACCCGAATTAACCTAACTGCTGAGAAAGCGATCATGGTCCTCCTTTTCATGGCCCAGTTGGCGGGCAAGATGGGCAAACGGACAACTGACTCAATGAGTATTGAAGAGATTTCGACTGGTATAGGAAGGGCGCCGAAGACGATTAGAAACGTCCTCGTCCAACTTCAACGGTCTAGCCAGATTGATCGCGCTGATCGAGGTAGGTATCGAATCACCGCCAAAGGGCTCATGGAGCTTGAGCTGTCCTTGGAGACGTTGCGCAGCGGAGGAAGAGCCGAGGCTCTCTAAACGTGAAAGTTCATGGTCGCAAATAGAGAGACGGCGTGGCGGAATCGGGAGATTTGGGGATCCGCCCGCTAAAGGGAGCTGGAGAGAAATGATCCGTCACACCCACGAAACCACGGCCATGCAACAAAAGATGAGTAACTTCTTCTGCCCGGAGGACTCGAGTAGCGCAATCCCAAAGCATTTCATAGATTTTTGCCGTGATTCGATAGACGCGATCAGAGGAAATCGACTCTACCCCATACCAGATGTAACACCCGATTTTGGAAGCCCACAATATGATGGTGCCGACGGTTTCACATTGGATATCGCTACCGCCACTGACGACCACATCGTTAGACTTGATCCGATTGCTACAGGTCGGCCAGTAATCGCAGTTGACACTTCTTCCATCAAACTCGGAGAATTGGCGGACGGGATGCTCTGCGCACTTCGAGGAGCCGTGGTTGTTCTTGAAGCCAAGCGATATCGATATGTGCGATACGGGCCGTTTGTGTTTTCGCTCGGCTACAAGAGTCCACTTGCTTCACAGAGTTTCACAAGTCTGGGTCTACCACCGTTCTCTGGTGACCCTAATGTGGACAGTTTGCTGAAACGAATTCGTAACATGCTTGAGCGTTGGCTGCAATATAATGTGAGTTTCTCTGTTGGAAACGCTTTCCTATTAATTGACGGGTCGCTCACTGCCGGAACTCCTGATAACCCTTCCAGAGAACTTGAACGTATCTTAGAGGTCGCGCGGAGTTCAGGCAGTGCGCTCATCGCCATCTCTAAGAAAACAAAACTGCGGATAAGAAATGAAGCACTAACTGAGCTACTTGAACATGAATCAGACCCATGCTTACTAAATGTCGACACAGCGGTTACCGAACAGTTTCCTCCATATCCGGTTCAGTTCTTGGGCCGGGTTTTCGTTGCGAAACTTGCCAGGTTCGGTTTTCCGTTCAGAATCGACATCGACAGGCAGATTCCAGCTGATTCCGCCGTGAAGGAGTTTGCTCAACTTGCTGGCACCGACATTGTAGACCAAGGCTATCCTGAAACCCTCAGAATGGCTCACGTGCTAGCGACTTTCACAGCAATGGACGTTCTTGCCATGCAAACGTTCGCCCAGGCTGAATTCGGAGTCCAGATGATGCCTAAACTTGCTCTGAGGCATTCATTGTTCGGCCCCTTCGGGACGGCGTGGGAGGCTCTTCATTGAAGATTCTCAGAAAAGAAGGGGATGATATGCAACTCTTGTGCTTCCCAGATGAGGAAGTCGACAAAGGTGACTACTTACTTGTAACCGACAGAGTCAAACAGCGTTCCCTAATCGTACAGGTAATCGACATTCAATACGCAAACATACCCGGTATTCTAGAAGATTTACTTAGGGATGGCATATCCGAAGGCTCACTTTCAGGAGATGAAGTCGATCCTTTCAAAGTATCATCCCAAATCAGAGTCTTGAAGGATACGAGACTTCTGGTTGGAAAAATCAGGGGAGCCATAGAGAACGGCCGCATAAGCAGAGATGTTGCTTGGTTGCCGTCCCGGAACCACTCCCATGTGGAAGCAATGCCTGCGAAACTATTCTTGGAGAACCTATCATCAAGGCATGCATTCGAAATAGGATCCACGCACCGTTTTCCGCATATCAGCTCAGACCTATCCGCCCTCGACGGGCGGCTGAACATAGTGACCGGCAGGAAAGGAACGGGTAAGTCACACCTCACAAAACTTCTCGTGACGAGCCTCGTCCATGAAGGCGCGCCCGTCGTCGTTCTAGATGTGAACGGGGAATACGTCAACTTGGGTCGCTCTACGGACGGGCGTCAGATGCACCTGTCACCAAAGATCATCTCTCTAATCCCTGGACTAAACCTTAGGTTCAGCCTAAGCCAAGTTGGACTTAGCACCCTGCTGGGTACTTTGATTTACGCGCTTGCGCTTCCTGAGAACTCTGCCCGCATATTCAGCCGGATCTGGCGTGACCTTGAACGGCAGAATCAGCTAACAATGACAGCTCTCGGCGCCGCGATTGCCAACGCCGACTGCCACGAAAGCATCAAAGATGCACTCCAGGCCAGGTTCAACACCCTAGACGATTCCGGCATATTCACCGACGACAACCGAACCGCCCTAAACCTCGAAGAGCTCTTCAGAAATCATTCGACTGGCTGCGCACTAGTCGTGAACATGAAGAACCAGTACGCAGCCCTCCGACGAATCATTGTTGAGTTGCTAATCAGCAAGTTCACGGAACTTCTGTCCACGCAGAAACTGCGCGCGCTCTTCCTGTTCGCCGAGGAAGCCCACTTGTACTTGAGGGAAACTTACTGGGATGATGTGGTTACGCGAATGCGGCACTTGGGCTTATTCACCACATTCGTGACAAACCAGCCGGATACAATTCAGAGTAGCATCTACCGCCAAGCTGACAATGTATTCCTGTTCAACTTCAGCAACGAGCACGATCTCGAGATCGTTTCAAAAGTAGCCAAAGTTGACGGTGATACGATACGAATGGTTGTGCGAGATCTTCCTCCACACCGTTGCCTTGTGATCGGCGATGTTGTAGCGAACTTTCCTCTAGTCGTGAATGTCCGCCCACTCGAGATACAAACCCTCGGTGCAACACGTTACTTTTTCGCAGACGCGCTGGCAGTGGCCTAACATTTCGGACGTAACACTGAACCTAATTCCACGCCAACTGCATCAAAGATGGCTTACGAAGAAACGGTTAAAACTCGTTCCGAAACCTCATGGCCGTGGGTTGTCGTGTGGAAGAAACAGTAAGGGCGGCCACACTCTGAGCACGTCCAATTCGCAGGACTGGTACAGATAAAAGAGGAACAGCGACTCATACGAATCAAACCCGCCGATATATCGAAATTCGATATAAGACTTCACCCAATGGTCGCAAGAAGACGCAACAAAATCACGGAAAAACAGCTTGAAGCAAGCTGTGAACTCACTAAAAGAAGTAAGAGCCAGGCAAGATTACACGAGTGTAAAGACTAAATACCTTGAAGTCTCTTCTCGCTTTTCATAAGTGGAGGTGTAAGAGTTACCAACTCACGGATCGTTAACTAAGGCGGGCAAAGTCCGCTCCCAAACACCGAAGGTCCAAGGACGTGAACGGCATTCCCCCATCCCCAAAATAAGGGTGAGAAGGAATTCTGAGAAACGCTTCGAATTGGGACGGAAGCCAGGCCAAAACTACCTACGCACGTAGTCCTCAACTCTTTCTCGGCGTCCGCGCCCATTCTCGGATCTAGTCCCCGGACTGGTCTGCAGTGCGCCGAACGCTCAGAGTACGGCGGTTCACTGTTCTATCGGAAAATACCTACAAGCCTTTGGAGCTTCGACAGTTCCTTGTGGTATGCCCCTAGGGACATGATCTCCTCAAGGCCATCGAACGTGTTCATTTATACCCACAACCAGTCGAAAGCTGGTGGGTCAATAAAAACGATCGTGTGATTTTCAACCTATCGGAAGAATTACTCGTCAACACACTCGGAACGGTAGGCTAGAATTTCGAGCTCACAAAATTTGGATCGAAATACTTCGGGTTACATTCGCGAAACCTACAAGCATTTCGGATATTCAAGCGGGACGTTTTCGAGTCACAAAAATGGCTGCTGCACAAAGAGCGGCGGCGATGTCTTGGGATGGTGTGTGGTCTGCGTTAGTATGGAGCTTTTGTTCTTGCGTGTGGAGCCTTGACGACGTGGTTGCTACGGCGCTACACGCGCAAACATTGACGTTGACAAAAACAGGTACAATCGGTTTGCTCGTCGCCAACGATCCCCGTGAGATATGCACTCTCACCTGTCAACTATTTTGGTAGGTCAGTCTCTAAATATGAGTTCCCAAGAACGTTACGATTAGTTACCCGGGCGAAGATGTTGAAATCTGGTAAGAAGCGGTTTGTTTACGCATTTGTCGCCGGCGTCGTGTTAACGCTCCTCACTGGGTTATTCGTTAATACCCCCGACTGCGTTATCACGTTGTGCGAGGCCGGAGCGGTATACTACGGCTATCCTTTCACGTGGTTGGAGATGAGGGTCGTTGCTCCTCCGTATTTCCCATGGGTCTTTCGTCTAGTGCGCTTAATTCTCGACATCGTTGTCTGGACGGCTGTAGTCTGGGTTATCCTCTTCATCGTGTCCAAGGTTAAGAAGAAGTAGCTCTAGCATCCCCGCAGGTCAACTTAGCTCTAAGCAAACCTACTCATTTGGTCTCTCCACCGAGTAGGGATATTTGTCAGCAATTACGACTGGTCACTTATGTATCGAGGATCCGTCCCGCTTCAGAGTAAGTCAGGGCTCCTCGCGTCGTAAGGAAGTGTGGCGGGCCCGCTGGGATTTGAACCCAGGACTTCCGGCTCCGCAGGCTTACGCGAGTTGGATCTCAGCGTCCTAATCCGGACTAGACTACGGGCCCGTTGCCTCTTTGTTGTACCTTTAATGGTTCACATTAAAGGCGGGCACTAAACCAGTAGCGACTGTCGGATAAATTAACTCGCTTCATGGACTACAAGCCAACTCAGACTATCCGCGCCTCAAGTCGTGAGTATGCTGGTGGAGAGGATTGCGAAATCCAATATGTCATGGCTCGTAAGAGATCATCTTGAACTCCCTTTGAAACAATAGAGGGGGTGACGTTAGTTCGCGGGCCTGAGTTTGATGAGCCTGCAGCGGTTTGAGGAGTAAAAGTAACTTGGGGTCATACTTTGTAGAGCCAGAGACCCAGCCCCGGAATACCCTTACCAGTGTTCTTTATGATGTAACAGCGAAATCTTCGCCGCTGGAACAAAGCTGATTTCAGGAAGCTGGCGGGGTTTCGATCGCTCGCCCAAGCGCGCGGGCTACGTTTTCACTGCCCATAGCTTTGATGTACGGTCCCAATCTAGGTCCGCGGGGTGACCCTAGCAGGATAGTGTAGAGGACTTTGAAGAAGCTTGAAGGTTCGATGGCGTACTTCTTTGCCAAGTTGAAGATGCTGTTTTGTAGAATTCTCTCGTCGGTTTCATTTCTTACAATTGTGATCAGGTCCTCTATCGCGAGTTTCTCTGGGTTTTTGATTTCAATCTTTGTTTCCGGGATTTCCTGAAAATCTTTCGCCCAATTCGTTGCAAAATCTAGTTGCTGTTTGATTTCAGGTGGTAGTCCGTTCTTTAGATAGCCGTATTCGCGAAGTTTCTTATCGATATATTCCATTCTATTATCCGGTGGCGCAACTGTCACGAGGTATACGAGCAAATTGTATGGGACATGTGCGCTTGCAGCTGCTGGTGGTTTGAGGAAGTAGGAGTACTCGTACAGGCCCTTGAGTTTAGCCGTCTCCTTCTCGTCGCTAATCTTGCGTAAGCCAAAGTAGATCTCTTCCAGATTGTTTAATTCGTTTACGAACGTGGGAATGTCGTCGACGCCAATATTTCTAGCTCCCGTAATTCGTTTGAACATCAGGAGGTTTAGAGAGATGGGTGAGGCGTACTTGAACCATGTCTGCGGCGTGAGCACGTCAAGGGCTGACTTCGATTTGGAAATTTTCTTCCCACCTTTGTCGAGGAAAAGTTCGTATCGCACGTGGTAGGGTGGAGGATAGCCGAATATCTCTTCACAGATTCTGTCGTTGATCCGAACCGAGTCGAATATGTCCTTTCCATAGGCTTCAAAATTTATCTGAAGAGCGGTCCAGCGCGCAGCGAACTCGCCTTTCCAGGGAAGCTTGCCTCTTCCATCCTTGATGTCTACCTCACCTTTGTAACCGCAACCAGTCAGTTGTTGCCCCCTGATCTCGGCTGCGCCTTCGCATGCGTAGAGAAGCTTGTCAGATTTTTCATCATACGAGGTTGACTTAGTTGTGTATATGCGTCCACAGGAACCGCAAATCGGAAAGTAAGGCAACACAGCCGTGTACTTTTCCTGCCCCACCTCCTCCTTCACTATATCTCCAACTTTATCCGCTGATGTGAGTATTTTTCGGACTTGTTCGAGGAGCATTCCTTTTCGGTAATCTTCCGTCGCGGAGTGGAAAACGTATTCGACTCCGCATTTATCCATCGCGTCTCTGAGTAGAGAATTAATGTGAACGGCGTAGCTCTGGTGGCAGTTGTATGGGTCAGGAATAGCGGAAACTGGTTGGCCTAGATAATTCTTGAGAGAATCTGGCATTCCAGTTGGGACTTTCCTCAAGCCGTCGAGATCGTCTGAATATGCGATGAATTCAGCCCTTCGGCCTTGTGTTTCGAGGGCGATCTTTATCCCATAAGCCCTGATGGCATCTCCTAAACTGCCAATATGAGGGATTCCAGAAGCTCCCAAACCGCTCTCGGTACGAAGCACGCTTACCTTTCTTCCGAGTTTCTCTTCGCGCTCGATAACTCGGCGGGCGACCATGTCGAGCCAAGTACCGCGGCCTATGATTTCCGTCCTCTGATTTGACAAGGCTGGTTACTTTGTATTGTTGGGGCAGATATTCTTTATAGCCTCTCTGCGTACGGTAACAAATTCGTCTATACGCAACTGATACAGGGTGTTGAGAATTTGGCCTCGAATCGCTCAAGCAAGCTTTCATCGGTTTTGGGCGTAACGATTATCGTCCTGTTACTTGACCTGCTCTTCGTGTATTACATGAGCTCTCATGGAATTGGCTCTATGACCAATGAGCTCAAGATCGGGGGGTTTAGCATTCAACTGCAATGGTTGCCGGTTTTTGGGGTCGTACTAGTGTCGTTAGTAGCCTGGGACGACGCCTTCACGAGGATATTCCCTCGATGGGTTGGTCCCGAGGCAGATCCATTGGCACGCATGCGTTTGATGAGAGTCATCACCTTGTCGCTCGCAGTTTTCGTCTGCTTTCTATATGTCCCATTCCTGCTAGGCTCAAACTGGTTCTGGAATGGTGCGAGCACCCTCAGTCGGAGCATCACTCAGTTCCGGGGCTTCGGAAACTGGTTGTTAAGCGTTGAGACGCCTGTGTTGTCGCTGGACCCATTGTGGCAATATTCCATTACGCAAATTCTCGCATGCGGGGCGATGATCTGCTTTACATGGGCATTCGCACGGCCCACGAGGCGCCTGAGAAAACCTAGATGAACGAATGCAGAACCATCTCGACAAACAGGCCCATCACGCTCGAGGATGTTAACTGACGGTTCGTCAAATGGTCGACCAGTGTTCCCTCTGCGAAAAGCCAAGGAACTACACTCAGAATATTGTAACGTCCACCAAACCGCGCTAACAAACCTAGAATCCCAATACGCCAAATGGCTCACCGCATTCGGCCGGAGGTTATCCAAAGACGAGTATTTTTCAAAGTTACTAAGCCTCAGCGAAACGGGCGACGCAGTCAAGAGACTGATAACGCGCAACCAACAGAATGCGGTGCCTCAATAGTTGGAAACTACCCTCATCGTCACCGAAAAACCCGACGCAGCACTTCACGTCGCGGAAGCATTAAGCGGCGGTAAGAATCAACCGAAAAGAATCAGCGTTAACGGCGTCCCGTTTTTTGAAGTGAAAAACGGAGAGCGCATCCTAATCTGTTCTGCGCTTGGCCACCTCTACGCGGTTGCCGCAAAAGGCAGCGGCTCGACATCCCACTACCCAGTCTGGGATTGCTCTTGGAAGCCAAAGCATTCGACGGAACGAGGGCAACAGAGACAGGAGAAATGGATACGGGCCATCACACAGGTTTCGAAAGAAGCAGACCATTTCGTAAATGGATGCGATTACGACGTAGAAGGATCATTGATCGGTTACACGGTCTTGAAGTACGCTTGCGACGGAGCAGATAAAAAAGCTCGACGGATGAAATTCTCAACGCTAACTGAAAGAGAACTTAGAGAAGCATACGCGAAGGCGCTCCCCAACCTAGATTTTCCGCTTGCCCTGGCGGGTATGTGTCGCCATGAGGTTGACTGGTTATTCGGCATCAACTTATCTCGCGTTCTGACTCGATCAGCCCTCAAGGCAAGTAACCGTTACCTAACGCTTAGCACAGGTCGAGTGCAAGGCCCGACGTTGCGGTTTGTCGTTGATCGGGAGAAGGAAATCCAAACGTTCGTGCCAACGCCCTTCTGGACATTGAGAACTAAAGTGGACGTGAACGGTCGAATCGTTGAAGCGGCATATGAGGCCGACCGCATCGACGTCAAAACAGACGGCGAAAGAGTCGTCAATGAATGTTCAGGGAAGATCGGGGCGGTTGAGCGCCTCGAATCGACGACATACGCACTCTCCCCTCCGACCCCATTCGACCTCTCAACCCTACAGTCGGAAGCCTACAGACATTTCGGCTACACACCGCGGTTCGCCCTTAGCCTAGCAGAGCGACTCTATTTGGATCAGTTGATCTCGTACCCGAGGACCTCGAGTCAGAAACTCCCACCCTCCATCGGATTCGAGGAAATCATGAAAGGCCTAGGCCAGACTCAGAACTATCAATCAAGCGTGCGCGCACTGCTAGCGGGGCGTCTCTCCCCCCACGAGGGCAAGTCAGAGGATTCCGCCCACCCAGCAGTCTACCCGACAGGCGCGGCTCCGAAACGGAACCTCTCACCGCAGGAACAGAAACTCTTCGATCTAATCGCAAGACGATTTCTAGCAACCTTTGGAGAAATGGCAACTAAACAAAGCGATAAGGCTACAATCAAAGTTGGTCAGCGCATCTTCTTGGTGCGTGGATCTAGGCTCCTCCAGAAAGGATGGATTCCACTTTACGGCCCATACGCGAAAGTCGAGGAAATGGCTATGCCAAAACTGAGAGAGGGTGACTCAGTGAAGGTTGTCGACATCAAACTAGAAGACAAATACACCCAACCTCCCCCGCGCTACAACCCCAGCAGCCTTCTAAAAGAGATGGAAGAGTCCGGAATTGGGACAAAAGCCACCAGGGCTGAGATAATTGAGACCCTATACAGACGCGGATACTTGAAAGACCAACGAATGGTAGCGACGCCACTTGCATTTCACGTGACTGAGATACTAACGAAATACTGCCGCAGAGTAGTCGAGGTCACATTTACACGGGAACTGGAGAGGAAGATGGAACAGATCGAACAAGGGAAGGAGCGCCGGGAGCACGTTGTCCTGGATACCGTCGATTATCTCAAACCAATATTGGAAGAGCTGAAAGGAAGAGAAGAAGACGTAGGTAATGAACTTACATCAATAATCCGCGAGATGTGGCTCGGTTCAATCACGCTCTCCGTCCCATGCCCAAAATGTGGCTCAAAACTGAAAATCATCAAGAACCCGCGTACCAAGAAACGCTTCATAGGATGCTCGGGAAAATGGAAGACCAACTGCACCTTCTCCCTCCCTCTTCCACAGATCGGCGCCCTAGCTCTCCTCGAGAAACTTTGCCCTGAATGTGGCTTCCAGTTGGTCCAGGTGAAGTCGAGAGGGAAGCACCCGCTTGTGTCCTGTTCAAGCTGCTACGTAAACAAGGCAGGGATCCAGAAGCCCGTCCCATACGCTCCTGTTCGCCACGCAAGATCGAACTGAACTGTCGCAATCGCATTTTACGAGCCGAGGAGAATTCTGTGAAGGTCACGGTTGAACGTCTATCTTGCGCAGTCTCTGGAGGAAATACCAGCAGTAAAGGCACAAGGCGAACACCAGAAAGGATACTTTTGTTGCGAAATTGAAATTTACAGGGGGAAAAATGTGGCTGTGAAAGGTGTTGGCTGTGAGATCAAGAGACCCGCCGTTCCTAAGCCAAGTTGTAAACCAAGCGAACATATTCCACGTGAATTCGTACCCTGCAGCGAAAGAGGCCGTTAAAAGTATAGCCCTTACTCCGCGCGTACCAACACGACTGAGCCGATCCTTGTTAGCTTCTAAGACGAATATGGTTCCGCAGAAGAAAAAATAGGTCATCAAAGTGACTGGCTTGAATGTTGAAAGCTGATTCAACGGGTAGGGGGGAGAGATTACGGCGGTAACATACCGCTCACCGAATGAACCCTCAGTGGGAACGGTGATTGCGTAATATACAATAATTACTACTGCGAGCGTGAGGAGCAAGATCCCCGCGAATGCCATTACCTTGTCAATCCGTTTCGTATGCAGACCCTTCCATTGCAAGCCGGCTTGATTCAGAATGCAGCTCTGCGCCTCCAGCTGAAAAGCCTTATACACGATGCAAGTTACCTCAGCTTCTAATTAGTTAGAGGGCCCACGCAGTGCATTTGTTTCCAAGCAACCTTTCTAGCATTCAGCAGTTGGTCCTTTTTCTGGTTGCGACGGTGACGGGCCTGATCTCTATTTACGCTATCAACGTCTGGGTCTTGAGCCTCCTATCGATTCGAGGAAGGAGAAAAATATCGAGCCCACCACCACTAGAGTCCTGGCCCTGCGTCTCAATTCACCTTCCCCTATTCAATGAGGAACGGGTCGCTGGTCGTCTGCTCGAGGCATGCGTTGGGTTAGACTACCCTCGTGATCGCTTCGAGATAATGGTTATTGATGATTCAACTGACGCCACCACTAATGTGGCACAGAGCTTCGAGAGCAAATATCCCGGCTTAGTGAAGGTAATTCATAGAGACGAGCGAATAGGGTTCAAAGCCGGCGCGCTTCAGGACGCACTAGGAAAGAGCAAAAGCGACCTCATCGCACTATTTGATGCAGATTACGTTCCTCCTCGTGATTTTCTCAAAAAGATGGTGCCTTACGTCTACGTGAACGATAGGGTGGCCTTTGTCCAATCGCGGTGGAGTTACTTGGACGGCCAGTTCTCTTGGATTGCCAAGGCCCTCTCGCTTGCTATCGATGTTTACGCCTTTGTGGATCAGAGAGCTAGGTATGTCGGGAACCTCTTGGCACACTTCAGCGGGACATGTGGTGTTTTCAGAAGGCAGGCTATTGAGGATGCAGGAGGATGGAGCCCAGAGACGTTGGCTGAAGATTTGGACCTCTCGATTAGGTTGCATTTGAGAGGTTGGCGCTACATCTACGTCCCATCCGTAGTCTGTCCCGGTGAGATTCCGCCGAGCTTCGATAACCTAAGGCATCAACAATTCAGATGGGCAAAAGGGTTCTCGGAGTGCCTCAGGAAGTACGGTGGGGATATTGCACGGAGCAAGAAATTGACCTTCTTCCAGAAAATCGAAGCTCTCTTGCATCTGGGCACCTATTTCATCTGCCCCTTGACCATCATGGGGCTCGTAGTGGCCTTGCTCTATTATGCGATTTTTCCGCCTTCGTTCTGGCTGATGGGCTTCTGGCGTTACCAAGTCGCGCTATTCACGTTTCTTCTCTCCTTAGTCATCTACAGCGCACCGTTCGCTGCTTCAGCTGTGACGCTTTCGGAATTCTCGCAATTCGGCATCTCAAAGATGAAGAGAGTGTTTCATTTGGGTTACTTGGGCGCGATCGTCTACGGTTTGCTGCTGAGCAACACTAAGGCGGTAATTGAAGGGCTGTTCTCAAAAACCTCGTACTGGTATCGAACGCCGAAACTTGGTTCGATTTCTGTCATGAAAGAAAGTTAGCTGCCCGACGTCTTTGGAGACTCCGGGTTCGTAGCCGGGGCAGTGAGTGTTCCGCGCAGTTTGTCCAGGAATTTATCGCTCTTCAGCGTATTTCTCCTGTCGATTAGGAGTAGAAACGAAAAGCAAAGGAAGAACAAGTAAACCACCATAGACGCGTTGAATACGGCAACAATCGGATTCGGATACCAACCTACGACGTCTACAGAGAATGTGAGCGCGTAAACGAACTCAGCAGCAAGCAAAGGGAATGTAAAGAGGCCTAGCCAGTAAGCCCACCTAGACATTAAGAAAAGAGTCGCCGCGATCACCATCGAAACCGCCCCCAGGGCTAGCAGCTGGTAGGCTGAAGGGCTAAAAACCGCCCAAAACGCAAGCATGTAAACCCCTCCAGCAGCGTAGAATACTACCGGTAACCAAATTCCTGCAGTTCGTTCAGTGAACGTTTCTGTCAATCTATCGCCGCTCCTGGTTAAGAGACCTTATTACGCCAGAACACGCGCCATAAAGGTTTACCATTCAGAGAAAGAGGTTTGCCTCCAATGCAGAGTCTTGGTTTTCACACCTCGAAGACTGATAACTTCTCAGGATTCTCCAAACCGCTGGACGAATCGCGGTATGTGGTAGTCGGTGTGCCCTACGACCATACGAGTACGTACAGGGCCGGATCACGTTTTGCTCCACGGGCTATCCGCGAAGCCTCACTAAACATTGAGACCTACAGCCTCCGAACTGGAATAGACATCGAACAGGTATCAATTCATGACGCAGGCGACTTGCATATTGTCGATAATGCAGACGAAACGCTTTCACGACTCGAACACGTCACGATGGACATTCTAACGTCAAAGAAGGTTCCCGTAATAATTGGCGGAGAACACACGATCACTCAAGGGGCAGTTCGAAGCCTACCGGAACGAGTTGGTGTGATCAGTTTCGATGCCCACGGCGATCTCAGGGATGAATACGGGGGAGGTAAAATATCACACGCGACAGTGCTCCGGAGAATAACGGAAAACGTCGGAACAGAGGCCGTTCTTGTTCTGGGAGTACGCGCCCTTTGCAAGGAAGAAGTTGATTTCATCATGGAGCACAAGATCCAAACGATGACGCCATGGGAAATTCGCGAGGCTGGCTTAGCCAAGGCAGCGGAACGTGTGGCAGCATTTACGAAAAGGTTCGAACACACCTACCTCACGATCGATTCGGATGCTCTCGACCCGGCCTTTGCGCCTGGTGTCTCAAACCCGGAGTTCAACGGCTTAGCGCCTGATGAATTATTATCCTTAGCAAGAGTTGTAGCAAATGAACGTATGCTTGGGTTCGATCTCGTTGAGGTTTGCCCAAACTATGACTCTGGGACAACGGCCGTCGCGGCAGCTCGAATAATCTTTGAGGTGATAGCACAAGCAGAGCGGGCGAGAAGCGGTTAGTTGGTCTTTGCCATTTTTGCTATGAAATACCCGTTGCAATCGTGTAAGTGTGAGTAAAATCTCTGGCATTTGGTTAACCCTCGAAGACCCGGTGACCCAACGAATGGAGTTTGGGGGACTAATTTGAACTCTGGATTCTTATTGAGAAATGTCTCAACGGCGAACTCATTTTCCTCAGGTAGAATGCTGCATGTACAATAGACGAGAGTCCCGCCGGAGCGTACGTGCTCAGATGCGGCCTGAAGTATCGCGCTTTGCCTCAAAGATAGTTCTGTGATGCGTCCCAATGTGACCCGCCACTTACTGACAGGATCCCTGGCGAAGACCCCGGTGTTTGAACACGGAGGGTCCACCATCGCAACGTCGACTTGTCTCTTGATTGGGGGGCTAGACGCGTCCGCCATAATCGGTGAAGCAATTGAGCAGCCACTTCGGGCAACCTCCTGCTTCCAATGAAGAATCCTGTCGGCCGATAATTCAACTGAGTAGATTTCACCCTGGTTACCCATTTGGGCTGCTAAGTGAGTCGTCTTGTTACCCGGCGAGGCGCAAACGTCTAGGACTGACTGTCCCGCCTTGGGTGAGGCGACCAGGCCAGCCACGATGCTTGCTAAATCTTGAATCACAATTTCGCCTGAGGCTGATAATTTCGATCGAATTGGTTGATTTGACCTCTCCAATAGATACGCGTTGTCGACCCCGTTCATCTTCACCGCATTCAACTGTTTTGCAACCAGGCCTTCATCCGTATTCTTAATCGGGTTCACGCGCGCAAACGTCGAGACTGGGCGTAGGTTTCGGATCAGAATTTTCAAGGCTAGGGACCTTCCAAAGATCTGCGTAAGTCGCTTCACATACCAAGCTGGATGACAAGTTTCAACGGCCACTCTCTTCACTTCAGGCAGGTCTCGGAAGTTGTAGCGCTGACTGCTGGACACTAAGCGTGCAATGTCTTCTTCGTACTGCTGAAGGTCTCTCCAACCAAAGATTTGCCTAGCCCACGCCACAATAACTTCCAACTGCTTGGCCGGTTTCGCGTCCACGTATTTGGAATAGGCTAAGACTCTCAGTAAGCTTCGTATTCCGTGGGATACATGCTTGATTGTTTCCTCTGGAATGCTTTGCGAAATTAACCAGTCGACTCGATTTTCGAACCTAATGGTTTCCATTATCAAACGGTGGGCTTGACGAAGGTCGTTGGCGTTATTGAGTCCAAGCTGTCTGGATGCCTTGAGGAGCGAGCTTCTCTCCCCGATTCCCGTATACGCCATCCAGCTAAGGGCTTCGATGGCTAGGGTGAGAGAGTCTTTCGTCAAGATTGAACCAAAACCTTCAGATGCAATTGCACTGCGCATTTATTTAGTAGGAAGCTGGCGTGCTACGCGACTTGTTCGGAGGCCTGGCGAACGGCGAGGACGCTTGAAAGCTTTTTCACGGAACCCGCGCCTGTACTCAAGCAGTCCCCCAAACCAGTGCCCAAGAGAGAAGCACTCATCTTCCAACCCTCAACCCCTTCAACAATTCCGCCGTCATACTTGGTCTCAATAGGTTATGACGGAGACGCGAGGAAGTGTTTCCTTCGCCTGTACGAGCCGAAGTCTCATAAGATTTACTTTTGGTTTGACCGTTCCGGCCACAAGCCCTACTGCTTCAGCAAGCAGACAATCCCTGAACTTCAGAGGATCCGCGATGTGGCACAGAACTTTGGTTTTGATCATTTCGAAGAGGAAGAAAGGTTCGACGCCTTACGCGGCGAAACCACGAAAGTGACAAAGATCGTCGCCAAAGATCCACTGACGATCGGTGGAAAGCCGACTGGTTCAATTCGTGACGTCATCACGGCTTGGGAGGCGGATATCAAGTACGTTGAGAACTACATCTACGATCAGGGCATTGAACCTGGGATGATGTATGAAGTTAAAGACAACAAACTATCAACAGTTGAGTATCGACTGCCAGAACAAGCATCAAAGGATATCGACGAACTATTTCGCGACGACTCTCCGGAATACAGGGATTTGGCGCGAGAGTGGATGAGGTTACTCGAATGCCCAGTACCAGAATACCGTCGGGCCGCTGTCGATATAGAAGTCATGCAGGCAATTGAAACTCGCGTACCTGACCCCGAGCTGGCTGAACAGAAGGTCATATGCGTAAGCCTCGCGGGTTCCGACGGCAACAACAGGATTCTCCTCCTACGTCGACAAGGCATTGCTGATGGGAATGCGCAGCTCCCCCCGAACGCGAGTATGGAATTCTACGATACCGAGGAAGAACTTCTAACCTACCTTTTTCTTGCATTACTTGACTATCCGATAATCGTAACTTTCAACGGTGACGATTTCGACCTCAAGTACCTATACCATCGAGCACAAAGGCTGGGGTTCAAGAACGAGGAAATACCGATCGAGCTTGGCCGCGACGTAGCATTTCTGAAATATGGGGTCCATGTAGACCTCTACAAATTCTTCTTCAACCGTTCCATCCAGATCTACGCTTTCGGGCAGAAGTATCGGGAGAACACACTTGACGCCGTTGGTGAGGCGCTAATCAACACCGCCAAAGTAGAGAAAGC
>Ga0181521_10001004_pt1 | contig 34893 bp, 32 predicted proteins | sample PEATcosm2014_Bin_32_FD_119764 | JGI IMG/M metagenome (GOLD analysis project Ga0181521, IMG submission 119764) | Peatland microbial communities from MTU Mesocosm Facility, Houghton, MI, USA - PEATcosm2014_Bin02_60_metaG | ecosystem: Environmental > Terrestrial > Soil > Wetlands > Peat | place...
ACGTTCGCGAGCATGCTGAACGCGATAAAGGCACCGAGTGGGTATTCCAATATAGTCCTGAGAGCTTCACCGGTACGGAGCTCGATTTTTCGGTCGAGATCTGCGATGCCGTCAACGCGGTCTGGGAACCGACCCGGGGGCGTAAATCCATCCTCAATTTGCCGGCCACCGTCGAAATGGCGACGCCCAATGTGTATGCGGATCAAATCGAGTGGTTCGCGCGGCACGTCGCCAAGCGCGACTGCGTCATCTTGAGCGTGCATCCGCATAATGACCGAGGCACAGCGGTGGCGGCCGCGGAATTCGCGGTCATGGCCGGGGCAGAGCGGGTGGAGGGCACCTTGTTTGGCAACGGCGAGCGCACGGGGAATGTAGATATCGTGACACTCGCCCTTAACATTTATACACAAGGCATTGATCCTGCACTAGATTTTTCAAATATTAATGAAGCGGCACGGTGCGCGGAATCCTGTAACCAATTGCCCATTCACCCGCGGCACCCCTATGTGGGCGATTTGGTCTTCACGGCTTTTTCAGGATCGCATCAGGACGCGATCAAAAAAGGGCTCGCCGCGCGCACGGAGGCCGACCTCTGGGATGTGCCCTATCTGCCGGTCGATCCGACGGATCTCGGCCGCTCCTATGATTCGATCATTCGCGTCAATAGCCAATCCGGCAAGGGCGGGGTGGCGTATCTGCTCGAACGCGATTACCAATTAGTGATGCCGCGCCGCCTGCAGATCGAATTCAGTCAGGTAGTGCAGGCCGCCGCAGATATCTCCGGCAAGGAATTGACTTCTCAGGAGTTATGGGACCTGTTCACCCAGGAATACCTGCGGCCTCGTGCACCCTTTGTGTACCGCGCACATCAACTTGCGGTGTCCACCGATGGTGCTGACAGTGAGCGACTCTCGCTGCAAATCGAGCGAGACGGGCGGCTGGAGAATTGGCTCGGGCAGGGATCCGGTCCGATTGATGCAATGGTCGCGGCGGTCGGTTTGCCGTTCGACGTGCTTTCCTACGAAGAGCATTCACGCGGCCAAGGCAGCGCGGCCACGGCCGTGTCGTACATAGAAATTACGACGCGCTCGCGGCGAACCTTATTCGGCGCCGGCATGCACCCCAACATCATTACGGCCTCGCTGCTGGCCATTTTGTCGGCAGTGAATCGCGCCATCGCGCAGGGAGCTTTGCCCGCGCGGGGCGATAACGCTCGCACCGGCACCTGAGCGGCCCGATCCGCGTTATGACTCCAGATACCCCGTTATCACTCGCGATACCTTATCACTCGAGATACCCGTTATCACTCGAGATAACCGATGTAAGCTGATGAAATAAAAGATATTTTAATTTCCACCTTGAAATGGGACGAGACCGCCCCGAGTCCGGTGAGCGGGGCGGCCGCGGAAACTTGTCGTGCTAGTTGAATGCGCTGCAAAATCGGCTATAGTGCGCAGCTTCATGAATTCCGGCTGATCGATCCTATTGATTTCAAGGGCTTTTCTCGACAATGAGCGCACGCGAAGACGAACACTTTGATATCGACGATGAGTTTCTTGGCGAAGCCGAGGAATCTCATGAGTTTGATCCTCTGCTGGAACGAGCAGAGCGGCGACCCAAGGCCGTGGCGGTAAGCAAACGCGGCAAGGCTGCGTGGAGTCGGGTTGAGGATGTACTGGCCGAGCGGCAGTTGGAAAAAGAGCTGCGCGAAATTTTCGAAGACGATTGATCGCTTGTCTGCGATTCCCCCGGTTCGCCGCACGGCATTCGAGATGCGCGCCTCACTCCGCGTTTGAATGATACGTGTTTGAAAATTACAACCCTTGGGTCGTGCTCAAATTCGGCGGCACCAGCGTGTCGTCGTCGGCCAATTGGCACAACATCGTCGGCGTCCTCAAGGATCGAATTGCCGCGGGGCTGCGGCCGGTGGTCGTCCATTCCGCGCTTTCCGGCATCACCGATCGGCTCGAGTCGCTGTTGACCGCCGCCGTGGCCGGAACCCATACGGCGGTTCTCGAGCGCATCGAGACGGTGCATCGCGATCTTGCGCAACGCTTATCGATCGTTCCCAACGAGTGCTTCGAAGACTTCATGGCTGATCTTTGGCGCATGGCGGCGAGCGTTACGGAGAGCTGCGAGGTGAGCGATCGGATGCGTGCCCGCATCATGGCGATGGGCGAACTGTTGGCGACTTCTTTGGGCGCCCAGTTTTTGAACGCGCAGGGAATCAAGACCGCCTGGGTGGATGCGCGTCAGGTACTGCGCGCCGAGCAGCGCCATGGCGCCACGGTGCAGGCAAGCCTTTTGTCGGCCACCTGCGATTTCGCACCGGATTCACGACTACAGGCACAGTGGCGTGCGCTCGACCAGGTCGTGATAACGCAGGGATTCATTGCGGCAGATGACGCGGGAGACACGGTGCTGTTGGGCCGCGGCGGCTCCGACACCTCCGGTTCGTATTTCGCTGCCAAGCTGGCGGCGGTGCGCCTCGAGATTTGGACTGATGTGCCGGGCATGTTCAGCGCCAATCCGCGCGCCGTGCCCACGGCCCGCTTGTTGCGTGCCCTGCACTACGATGAAGCCCAGGAAATAGCCAGCAACGGCGCCAAGGTCTTGCACCCACGCTGTGTGCTTCCGGTGCGGCAGTACAAAATCCCGCTGCACGTGTATGCCACGCAAGCACCCGGCCTCGAGGGCACGGTCATCTCCGCGAACGTCGCCAGTAGCGCTGCGCAGGTCAAGGCGATTGCGATCAAGAAGGGCATTACTCTGGTCTCGATGGACAGCCCGGGAATGTGGCACCAGGTTGGATTCCTGGCGGACGCGTTTCAGATTTTCAAACAGCAGGGCATGTCGGTGGATCTCATTTCCACCTCGGAGACCAATGTCACCGTATCGCTGGATCCGACCGCCAACACCTTGCATCCGGCAGCCCTGGCACGGCTCACGGCGGCGCTCGGCGAGTTGTGCCGAGTCGAGGTGCTGGGACCCTGCGCCTCGTTGAGCCTATTGGGTCACAACATCCGCGGCATCCTGCACGAGTTGGGTTCGGCCTTCGAATTGTTCCAAGACCACAAGATATACCTGGTGAGTCAGGCGGCGAACGATCTGAACTTCACGTTCGTGATCGACGAATCGCAGGGCGACCGTCTGGTGCATCAATTGCACGAGCGGCTGATTCAGAGCATCGGGTCCGACAAGGTGCTGGGACCCACGTGGCTGCAGTTGTTCTCGCCGCAGGAGAGCGCTGCATCACTCGCGCCCAATTGGTGGGAAGACCCGCTCAAGCGTTGGCGCTTGCTCGACATCGCCGCGCGCGAATCGGCGGCCTTCGTGTACGACCTGGCGAGCGTGGATGCCGCGATAGCGGCGGTCAAACAGGTGCGTTCCGTGACGCGTTGGGCGTACTCCATGAAGGCCAACTGGAATCCCGACATCCTGCGACGCATTTATTCCGCAGGTTTGATGCTCGAGTGCGTATCGCAAGGCGAGCTCGAACATGCATTTGCGAGTGTGCCGCAGCTCGTGCCGGAGCGCGTGCTGTTCACTCCGAATTTTGCGCCGCGCACGGAATATGAATACGGATTCGCGCGAGGCGTGCGTGTCACCTTGGACAACTCGTATCCGCTCAAGATGTGGCCCGAGATTTTCCGCGATAGGGACATATTTTTGCGGATCGATCCCGGATTCGGGCGCGGACATCACCACCATGTGCGCACGGCGGGAGTTCATTCGAAATTCGGCGTGCCGATGAGCGAAGCGGACGAACTGGTCGCCTTGACGCAGGCCGCGCGAGTCCGCGTCACGGGGCTGCATGCGCACACCGGCAGTGGAATTTTCGACATCGCCAACTGGACCGAAACGGGGGCATTGCTTGCGGATCTGGCGCACCGCTTTCCCGACGTGACCGTGGTCGATCTCGGTGGCGGAATCGGTGTCCCCGAACAGATGGGCCACGGCGGCATCGCACTTTCGGCGCTCGACGCGGGCGTTGCGCGACTGAAGCAGCAATTCCCCGGCATTGATTTCTGGATGGAGCCCGGACGTTTCCTGGTCGCCACGGCGGGGGTGCTGGTCGCGGTCGTGACGCAATTGAAGAGCAAGGGGGATGTGGAGTATGTCGGTATCGCGACGGGGATGAACTCGTTGATCAGGCCCGCGCTGTATGGGGCGCATCACGATATCCGTAACCTGACTCGCCTCGCGGAACCGCTGAGTCACAAAGTCACCGTCGTCGGCCCGATCTGCGAAACCGCCGATCAGCTCGGCAGCGATCGCTGGCTGCCGAAGAGCGAAGAGGGCGATGTGCTGCTGGTCGCGAACTGCGGCGCCTATGGCTATGTCATGGCGTCGCACTATAATCGGCGATCTCCCGCAGCAGAGTTTTTGATCGAATCATGATCGAGATCGGCATCATCGGTTGGCGCGGCATGGTCGGCTCCGTGCTCCTGGAGCGCATGCGTGCCGAGCGCGACTTCGATTTGGTCGAGCCCATTTTTTTCAGCACCTCGCAGGCGGGAGGCGTGTCACCCGATATCGGCCGCGCGGTGGGTCCGGTGCAAGACGCCAACGATCTCGCCGCATTGGCCCGCTTGCCCCTGCTGATCAGTACACAGGGCGGCGAGTACACTCAGGCGGTGCACGCTCGCCTGCGTGCTTCGGGGTGGCAGGGATACTGGATCGATGCGGCCTCAACCTTGAGAATGGAACCGTCCTCCGTCATCGTTCTCGACCCGGTTAATTTGCCGGTGATGCAGACAGCGCGCGAGCAGGGCATCAGGGATTTCATCGGCGGCAACTGCACGGTGTCGCTCATGCTCATGGCGGTGTGTGGTTTGCTGCGTGCCGGGATGGTCGAGTGGATCACGGCCATGACGTACCAATCCGCATCGGGAGCGGGTGCGCAGAACATGCGCGAGCTGCTCGAGCAAATGGGATGCCTCTATCGGTCTGCGGAGTCGCTGCTCAAGATCCCATCGTCGGGTATTCTCGAAATCGATCGTGCGGTCACCCGCGCTTTTGACAGCGCCGAGTTTCCGACCGCGCACTTCGGCGCGCCGCTGGCGGCGAGTCTGATCGCTTGGATCGACAAGGATTTGGGCAACGGCCAGAGCCGGGAGGAATGGAAGGCGGGCGCGGAGTCAAATAAGATCATGGGTACCGAGGCTGCGCCCGTTCCGGTTGAAGGCATCTGCGTGCGGGTGAGCGCGATGCGATGTCACTCGCAGGCGCTCACCATCAAGCTCAAACGCGATATTCCATTGCCGGAGATCGAAGCGCTGATCGCCGGCGGCAACTCCTGGGTGAGAGTCGTGCGCAATGAGCGCGCCTCCTCGATCAAGGAACTTGCACCCGCGAGCGTCAGCGGCTCGTTGGCGATTCCCATAGGCAGGCTGCGCAAGCTCGCGATGGGCGGAGAGTACTTGTCGGCGTTTACCGTGGGAGATCAATTGCTGTGGGGCGCGGCCGAGCCCTTGCGCCGCACTATGCGATTCCTGCTTCCTCATGCGTGAGAGAATGAATCGGTACCGATTTGACCCGCCAGATGTCTGCGCAGTATTCGCTGATCGTCCGGTCCGATGAAAATTTTCCGCTGCGAGCCGTGTTGAGAATCGACATCCGGGTCCAGCGTTCGCTGTCTTGGTAGGCCGCGGACACTTTGGTCTGGCAGTCGATGTACGACGAGAAGTCGGCGAACAGCATGTACGGATCGTAATGCATCAAGCCGTCGATCAAAGGTCTGAAGAGCCCCGTATCGCCGCGTGAGAAGAATCCGTTGCGAATCAGATCGATCACGTCGCGCAGGCTCTGGTTGGCGGCGTAGTAATCCGCCGGCCGATAGCCCTGCGCCTTCAGGGCGTAGACTTCCTGTGCGTCGAGGCCGAACAGGAAGAAATTGTCGGCGCCCACTTCATCGCGCAGTTCGATATTGGCGCCGTCGAGCGTGCCGATGGTGAGCGCCCCGTTCATGCAGAACTTCATGTTGCCGGTGCCGGAGGCCTCCTTGCCGGCGGTCGATATCTGTTCCGACAAATCGGCGGCCGGATACACGCGCTGACCGTTGGTCACGTTGAAATTGGGCAGGAACACCACTTTGAGGCGGTCGCGCACGTCCGGGTCGCGATTGATCACGTCGCCGACTGCCGTGATCAATTTGATCATGAGCTTGGCAAGGTGATAACCGGGCGCCGCCTTGCCGCCGAAGATGAAGGTGCGCGGCTGCACCTCGAGCGAGGGGTTCGATTTGATGCCGTGGTAGAGCGAGACGATGTGCAACACCTGCAGGTGTTGGCGTTTGTATTCATGAATGCGTTTCACCAGGACGTCGAACATCGAATCCGGATCCATGACGATTCCGGTGCGCTCGAGGGCGAGCGCGGAGAGATTGCGCTTGCTGTGCCGTTTGATATCGCGCCAGCGAGCGCGAAATTCGGCGTTTTCGGCCAGCGGTTCCAGCAGCTTCAGCTGCGCCAGGTCCTTGATCCAGCCTGCACCGATGTGCTCGGTGATCAGGGCCGATAATTGCGGGTTGCTCAGCACCATCCAGCGCCGCGGTGTGACGCCGTTGGTCTTGTTGCTGAACTTGCGCGGCCAGAGTTCGTAGAAGTCCTTCAGCACATCGCGCTTCAGCAATTCGGTATGCAGAGCCGCCACGCCGTTGATCGCGTGACTGCCGACGCAGGCGAGGTGCGCCATGCGGACATAGTGTTCACCGCTCTCCTCGATCAGCGACATGCGCCTGATGCGCTCTTCGTCGCCGAGAAAGCGCATCCGCACTTCCTCGAGGAAGTGCGCGTTGATGTCGTAGATGATTTGCAAATGTCGCGGCAACACCCGGCCGAAGACGTCCAGCGGCCAGCGCTCCAGCGCCTCCGGCAACAGGGTGTGATTGGTGTACGCGAATGTCTTGCAGGTGACGGTCCAGGCTTCCCTCCACGGCAGCACGTATTCGTCGACCAAGACCCGCATCAGCTCGGCGATCGCTATGGCCGGATGCGTGTCGTTCAGCTGGACGGCGAATTTTTCGGGAAATTTCTCCACCGGCAGCTTTTGGGTGCGGATGATGCGGAACATGTCCTGGATCGAGCAACAAACGAAGAAGTATTGCTGTTCCAGGCGCAACTCCTTGCCGCGCAGCTGCTCGTCGTTCGGATACAGCACCTTGCTCAAGTTTTCCGATATGATTTTCTGATTGACGGCGCCGTAGTAATCGCCGCTGTTGAAAATCGCGACGTCGAAGGATTCCGGCGCCTCGGCGCGCCACAGCCGCAAGGTATTGGCGGTATTGGTGTGATAGCCGGGAATGAGGGTGTCATAAGGCACTCCATTGACGATCTTGTGCGGCACCCAACGCACGCGCAGACGCTCGTGTTCGTCGATGTATTGCTCGGTCGTGCCGCCGAATTTCACGCTCACCGCCCATTCGGGGCGGATCAGCTCCCAGGGGTTGCCGAAGCGCAGCCACTTGTCGGTCTTTTCGACCTGCCAGCCGTCGATGATTTCCTGGTGGAATATGCCGAACTCGTAGCGGATGCCGTAGCCGAGCGCGGGTACTTCGAGCGTGGCCAAAGAGTCGATGAAGCAGGCCGCCAAGCGGCCAAGCCCGCCGTTGCCGAGTCCGGGTTCGTCTTCTTGCTGCAGCAGATCCTCGAAGTTCAATCCGAGTTCGGTCATGCACTGCTTGACGGGTTCGAAGATGCCGAGGTTGATGAGGTTATTGCCCAGGTGCGGGCCCATCAGAAACTCGGCGGAGAGATACGCGACGGTCCGGGATCCGTGCTTGGTGTACGTCGAAGCCGTGCTGATCCAGCGCTGCAGCATGCGATCGCGTACGGCGTATGCCAGCGCCATGTAGTAATCGTTTTTGGTGGCGAGCGCCGGGAATTTGCCTTGCATATAGAACAAGGCATCCAAGAAGGCGTTCTTGATGCGCTCTTTGCTGAGCGACGTCCGGTTGTTGTCGAACTCCCTCATGGCGCCCAGAGCACCTCGACCGGCGTGCGTCGTTGACGCAGCACGGCGCGCACCGGCATGTCCTCCACGGCGCCGTCTTCACTCGCCGCAACGTAGGCACGCCACTTCGCCTCGCCGGTGATCAGGATCATCACGCGCCGCGAATCGAGCAGCGCGCTCAAATTCAAACTGAGGCGCGGCTGCGGCGCGCTCGGCGCCCACATGCCGACGCATCCGGCCACGGCGGCAGGATTGAGGGCGCTGCGTAGATTCGGTGAGCCGGTAAACAATGATGCCGTATGCCCGTCATCGCCCATGCCGAGCAGCGTGACGTCGAAGGGTCGCGGCACGCGCGCAAAGGTTTCCCAGGCCGAGACGGCGCCTAGATCCGGCGACGGCGCCGCGTTCTTCAGTCCCGAGAAACGCGCAGCGGCGGCCCTGTCGCGCAACAATACCTCGCGGACCAGCCTTTCGTTGCTGCCGGCATCGGTCGGTTCCACCCAGCGCTCATCGGCGAGCGCCACGCAGACACGGCTCCAATCGAGCGTTTGCGAGCGCAACTGTTCGAACAATTTGACCGGCGAACGGCCGCCCGAGACGACCAGACTCGCCAGGCCGCGCGCGGCGATCGCGTGCGCCAGGTGAGCCGCGATGTCGCTCGCGACTCGGCGCGACAAGGCGTCCATATCCGCATAGCGCTCGACCGGTGGTTCAGAGTTCATCATGCCAGGCGAATCCGTCGCGTCCGATCAACGTGCTCGAGGAGGCCGGTCCCCAGCTTCCGGCAATGTAAATTTTCGGCCGTTCGTCATATTGCTCCCAGCCTGAGCGTATCGGGTCGATCCAACGCCAGGCGGCGTCGAGTTCGTCGCGGCGCATGAACAAGGTGAGATTGCCCTTCACCGTGTCCATGAGCAAGCGTTCATACGCATCCAGGCTGCGGGTTTTGAATGTCTCCCCCAAATCGAGAGCGAGGCTCACGGGCTTGAGTCTCATGCCTTCCCCCGGATTTTTTGCGAGGATGGTCATCGTGATGCTCTCGTCAGGCTGCAGGCGAATCACCAACTCGTTGGCCGTATGCGAGGTGGGTGGCTTCTCAAATATGGGATGCGGCACGTCATCGAAGGTCACCACCAGTTCGGTGAGGTGCTCTTGCAGGCGCTTGCCGGTGCGTAAATAGAACGGTACTCCTGCCCATCGCCAGGTATCGATTTCGACTTTCAGGGCGGCGAAAGTCTCCGTGGTGCTGTCCGGCGCGATGTCGGCTTCTTCGAGATACCCCGGCACGGGCGCCCCTCGGACGGCGCCGGCCTTGTACTGGCCGCGCACCGTCTTCGTGAGCACGTCGCGCTCGCGCAGCGGCCGCAATGCCCGCAGCACCTTGAGCTTCTCGTCGCGTACGGCGTCCGGATCGCTGCTTGCCGGCGGTTCCATGGCCATGATGCACAACAGCTGCAACAAATGGTTTTGCACCATGTCGCGCAAGGCCCCGGTCCTGTCGTAAAACTGGCCGCGCCGCTCTACGCCGAGTTCCTCGGCCACCGTGATTTGCACATGTTTGATCAGACCGCGTCGCCACAAGGGTTCGAACAGTGCATTGCCAAAGCGCAGCGCCATGAGATTTTGCACCGCCTCTTTGCCGAGATAATGATCGATGCGGTATATCTGTTGTTCGGTGAATACCTTGCCGACTTGGGTGTTGATCAAATCGGCCGAAGCGGTGTCGTGCCCGAGCGGCTTTTCCAGCACCACTCGCGACAGCGGCGTGACCACGGCGGCCTTGGCCAAGTTCTCGCAGATGACCGCAAACAGATTCGACGCCGTCGAGAAGAAGAACACCCGCACGAACTCGCCGCGGCTCTGCAACAGGCTGGCGAGCTGCGCATAGTCCGCTTCGGCCGCGGCGTCGATTTTTACGTAGCTGAGCAAGCGGCTGAAGGACTCCCAACGCGCGTCGTCAAATTCCTTCCCGAGGAATTCTCGGCAGGCGGATTGCGCTTGCGCCAAATACTCGCCGCGTGAAAGCGCACTCCGCGCGATTCCGTAGATACGCGACTCTTCGGAAACCTGAGTACCGGCATAGCGCCGATAGAGCGCGGGTAACAGTTTGCGCGTGACCAGGTCCCCGGTACCCCCGAAGAGCAACATGTCGAAAGTCGGTAGTATTGCCACCTTGTTGTTCCTTGATTGCCCGCGCAGAGGGTAGCACTTGCGCGTGCGTCCAAGTAAGTGTTCCCGATATGGCACAATGAGGCATGGTTTCAGCCGCGATGCCATTGCAATGGCGACGGGTGTCGCTTTGGCGCACGACATGTTCGACGGTGCACCGTGTTTGGGCGTATGCGACAAAATCGTGCCGGGTCTCCTGGCGGGCGCGCTTGCCGACTTTTGATCCGATTGGCCGCTGCACCGACCCGGCCTCGAGGGCCTTTAAGTGAATATTCGTGAAATCGCGGGACTGGTGCCGGTGATCCCGGTATTGACCATCACCGAACTCGAACATGCGGTGCCGCTGGCGCGCGCGTTGTCGGCAGGCGGCCTGCGCGTGCTGGAAATTACGTTGCGCACGCCCGTTGCGCTCGCCGCCATCGAGGCGATGCGCAAAGCGGTGCCCGAGGCCGTCATCGGCGTCGGCGCGCTGACTCGCGCCGTGGATTTCGCCGCCGCCGATCGGGTGGGAGCCCAGTTCGGCGTGACGCCCGGCCTGACGCCGGAGCTTGCCGCGGCGGCCCGCGGCGCGCGCTTCCCGCTGCTGCCCGGGGTCATGACGCCGACGGAATTGACGGTGGCACGTAACGCAGGATTCAACGTGCTGCAGCTCTTTCCGGCGCAGCAGGCGGGCGGTATCGGCATGTTGCAAGCGCTGGGTGCGCCGTATCCGGATGTGCTGTTCTGTCCGACCGGCGGGATTACGCGCGCCACGGCGCCCGAGTATTTGGCGCTGTCCAACGTGGTTTGCGTGGGCGGTTCCTGGGTGGCGCCGCGCGCCATGCTTGCAGCGGGTGACTGGGCCGGCATCGAGGGGCTGGCGCGGGACGCCGCCGCGATGCGGAAAGCTTGAGAGGCGACTTTCGTTGCATTGGAAGACCTTCGTCGACTTTGCCGGCTGGACCGCCGCGTTGCTCATTCTCGGCGCCTATGGATTGATCTCGTCCGGCAAATTGCAGGCGCGTGCGCCGCTGTATCAGTGGATGAATATCGTCGGGGCGGTTGGATTCATCATCAACAGCGGTTGGAACGAGGCGTGGCCGTCGGCCGGTCTCAACGTGGTGTGGCTCGGCATCGGCGTTTACGCGTTGGCGCGTAATCGCAGGCTCACATGAGCGCTGCCGGCGCCGCACCGAGCCGTCATTCGAGCGCGCAGCGGCGCCGTCGCACGCCGGGTACCGCTCATTCGGTGATGAGAATCGGGGTGCCGACCGAGATCAATTCGTAGAGCTCTTGCATCGCCGGGTTCTCCAGGGCTATGCATCCGCGCGTCCAGTCCTTCAACGGGTCATTCTGCTGCGCAGCATCGTGCCCGTGTATGTAGATCTCGCCGCCGAGTCGGGTCCGTTGCGGCGGCGTCGCGCGCTGGCGAATCGCCGCAAGTATCCGCGCGTGTTCCTCACGAGTGATCAGATCGGCGGCGAGGCCGCGCTCCGCATCCTCCGCATTGGGATAGCTGATACACAGCGACCGAAAGTACTTGCTGCGCGGGTTTTTGGCGCAAATATAGAACTCGCCGACCGGTGTGGCCTCGTCGCCCTCGATGGCCTTGTCAGCGGCCCAGTTCCTGCCGAGAGCTACCGGATACGTGCGTTCGAGACGACCCTCGAGGGACAGAAGAAGCGTGTGTGCCTGCTTCCGCACGATGATCTGAAACGCTTCCGCTTTGGATATCACGACTGCGGCTGTCTCGGCGATTCGACCGCCGCCTCGTGTCGCGCTTCGAGCTGCGTGACGACCTGCGCCAGCGACAGCTGTTTCGCATGGAGCAACAGTAGGATGTGATACAGCAGATCCGCGGCTTCGCCGATGACATCGGCATCGGACTGTACCAGGCTGGCAATGGCCAATTCGAGACCTTCCTCGCCGACCTTTTGCGCGATGCGGCGGGTGCCCTCGGCCAGGAGTTTGGCGGTGTAGCTGCCATCGGGCCGGGTCTCGATGCGCTGCTCAATCACTTCTTCCAGGGTGCCCAGGAACGCGAATTGTTCGGCCGCAGCGCGCGGTGGGGTCGTTCCGAAACAGGTGCGCGTGCCCAAGTGGCAGGCGGGGCCGAGCGGCCGCGCCAGGATCAAGAGGGTATCGCCATCGCAATCGGCGCTTATGCTGCACAACTCGAGAAAATTGCCCGACGTCTCGCCCTTGGTCCAGAGCCTTTTCTTTCTGCGGCTCCAGAAGGTGACGCGTCCGCTCGCCTGGGTCGCCGCCAGCGCCTCGCGATTCATATATCCCAACATGAGCACGCTGCCGCTGGCGGCGTCTTGCACGATGGCCGGCAGCAAGCCCGCGCTCTTGCCCCAATCGAGACCATCCAGATCGGTCAAGCTCTCACCTCGATGCCGTCAGCACGCAGTTGTCGCTTCAGATCCGCGATCGCGATCTCGCCGGAATGAAATACGCTCGCGGCAAGCGCCGCATCGACCTCGGCCGCTTGAAACACCTGCGCAAAATGTTGCGCTGTGCCGGCGCCGCCGGAGGCCACCAGAGGCACCCGGCAAATGCTGCGCACCGCGCACAGCTGGGGGATATCATAACCCTGACGCACGCCGTCGCTCGACATGCAATTGAGTACGATCTCGCCGGCGCCGCGCCGCTGCGCCTCGATCACCCAATCCAGAGTTCTGCGCGACGCATCGCGGCTGGTTTTCAGATCACCGGTGAGCTGCTGCACTCGATAGTCATTACCGACGGTCTGACTGTCGACGCCGACCACCACGCACTGCGCGCCGAAGCGCTCGCTCAACGCGTCGATCAGCTCCGGGTTTGCCAGAGCGGGCGAATTGACGGAAATTTTCTCCGCACCGGACGCCAATACCTCCTCTGCATCCGGCACGGACCGAATGCCGCCGGCCACGCAAAATGGGATATCCAATATGCGCGCTACCCGGCTCACCCAGGAACGATCCACCGAGCGGCCCTCGGGGCTCGCCGTGATGTCGTAGAACACCAATTCGTCCGCGCCTTCGTCGCGATAGCGCATGGCAAGATCCAAGATATCACCGACGATGCGGTGGTCGCGGAAGCGCACCCCCTTGACCACCTGGCCTTCGCGCACATCGAGACAGGGAATTATGCGTTTAGCAAGAATGGGCGCAGCTCCTCGACGGGAATGAGTTCTTCCAGCAGTGCTTTGCCGCTGATCGCGGCACTGGCGCCGCACGCTGCCAAGGCGCGCAAATCGCGTGCATCGCGGATGCCGCCGGAAGCCTGCCACGCGATGTGCGGAAAGCGCCGCAGCGTCTCGGCGTACAGCTCGATATTCGGACCGGTCAGCGCGCCGTCGCGGCTCACGTCGGTGCAGAGCACGTGCTTGACTCCGAAATTCACGAAGCCGGTCACCGCGTCCCACAGGGACAGGGTGGATTGCCGGCGCCAACCATGAGTGGTGACGCGTGGTGTGCCGGTGTCATCCAACCGCACGTCGAACGCCAGCGTGATGTAGTCGGAGCCGAAGTATTTGAGCCATGTTCGCACCTGCTCCGCATTGACGAGAGCGGCGCTTCCCACGACGACGCGGGCCGCGCCCGAGTCCAACATCTTCGCGACCGCGGCGGTGTCGCGCAATCCGCCGCCCACTTGCAGCTTGACGGTGCTCTGTGCGGCGAGCTCGGCGATGATTGGGCGGTTGCCGGCACTGCCGTCGCGCGCGCCGTCGAGGTCGACGATGTGCAGCCAATCGGCGCCGAAATCTCGATACTTCGCGAGCAGCGCGTGCGGATCCGCTAGGTAGCGCGTTTCAGCCGCGAAATCGCCCTGCAGCAGTCTGACGCAGTGTCCGGCTTTCAAATCGATGGCGGGAATCAGACGCATGTCACGGCCGGCTCCTCAATTGATCGCGCATCTTCAAGTGATCGCGAGGAAGTTTTGCAGCAGTCGCGCGCCGACGGTGGCGGAGCGCTCGGGGTGGAATTGGACCCCGAAGAAATTTCGCCATTCCACACAAGCGCTGAACGGCGGGCCGTAGCGGCAGATTGCGACGGTTGCCTCGCTCAGGGGCAACGCGTAACTGTGCACGAAGTAGGCATAGTCCTCGTCGCCCAGTCCCGCCAGCAGGGCGCAGTCTCGTTGAATCTCGAGCGTATTCCAACCCATATGCGGAACCGGCCGACCGGGCGCCTCGATGAATCGCGCGGCGAGCCCGGGGATGATGCCGAGACAATGCGCCCGGCCTTCCTCGGATGCCTCGAACAGCAACTGCATCCCTAAACAAATGCCGAGCACCGGTTGGGTTAGCTTCGGAATCACTTCGTGCAGCCGGTTGCTGCGCAGGCGCGCCATTGCGTCCGCGGCGGCTCCCACGCCCGGCAGAATGACGTGGGTGGCCGCTTGGATGCGCGCCGCGTCCGCCGACACCTGGCACGGCGCGTCCAGACGTCCCAAGGCGAATTGCAGCGACGCAATATTGGCGCCGCCGCTCGCGACGATGACGATGTCGCGCTCGCTCACAGGACACCTTTGGTGCTGGGTAAGTCGGCGCCTTCCAGGCGAATGGCCTGCCGCAGGCTGCGCCCGACGCCTTTGAAGCACGACTCGATCATATGATGGGCATTGTCGCCGTGCACGCTCACGTGCAGCGCCGCTCCCAGGGCTTCCGCGAGAGAGCGGAAAAAATGCGGCACCAGTTCGGTGGGCATCTCGCCGACGCGTTCGCGATTGAAGCGGCCCTCCCAAACGAAATAGGGCCGGCCCGAAATGTCGAGCGCCACCTGGGCCTCGGCCTCGTCCATGGCGAGCAAGAAACCATAGCGCGCAATGCCGCGCTTGTCGCCCAACGCCTCGCGCAGCGCCAACCCCAAGCCCAACGCGCAGTCCTCGACGGTGTGATGTTCATCGATGTGCAAATCGCCCCTGCACGTCAATTGCAACGCGAATCCGCCATGCTTTGCAATCTGTTCCAGCATGTGATCGAAGAATCCCAATCCGGTCTTGACGCTGCTCGGACCTTCGCGCGACAGATCGACCTCGACCACCACGTCTGTTTCCTTGGTTTTTCGCCGCACAGTCGCGCTGCGCGCTGCGCCGAGGATGCGTGCGGCGACGGCGGGCCAGGTTTCCTGCGCAGTCCCTCCGAGGCGAACGCGCAGCCCCTGAATGCCCAAATTGGCTGCAAATTCAAGATCGGTGTCGCGGTCGCCGATCATGTAGCTGCGCGCGGTATCGATCGGATGGGCGTCGAGATACGTCTGCACCATGCCGAGCTTGGGTTTGCGGCAGGGGCAGTCCTCGGGCTTGAAATGCGGGCAGATGAACACGGCGTCGAACGCGATCCCTTGCGAGGCGAATAGGCTCAATATGAACTGATGGGCAGTTTCGAATTTATCGCGGGGCAGCGTTGCCGTACCCAAACCGTCCTGATTGGTGACCATGACGAACCTGAATCCCGCACGCTGCAGCTCCAGCAGCGCCGGCACGACGCCCGGCATCAGGCGGATTTTCTCCAGGCTGTCCACCTGCTCGTCGGGGGGTTCCTCGTTCAAGGTGCCGTCCCGATCCAGAAATAGGACGCGCTGACCGCTCACGCCGCCTCCAGACTGTTCAGCAGCGCATCGTTCTGCGCCCGCGTGCCCACCGAGATGCGCAGCGAATTCCGCAATGCCGGGTTGGCGCGCATGTCGCGCACGATCGAGCCGCCGGCCATGCTCAAGCGCATGAAACGATCGGCATCGCGGCAATCGATCAGCAGGAAATTCGCATCGCTCGCCCACACTCTGTCGACCAAGCGCGAGCTTGCCAAGCGTTCGCGCAAATACTCGCGCTCCCGGAGCAACGCATCGATCCGCGCTTGCGAAGCCGCGATTTCCTGCGGTTCGAGCGCGCGCATTGCCGCTTCGATGGCGGGTTGCGCCAGCGAGTAGGGAGGGACGACGCGTCGCGCCAATTGGATCATCTCGGGATGGGCTAGAAGTGCGCCGATGCGCGCGCCGGCCAGGGCATGAGCCTTCGATAGGGTGCGCAGGACTGCCAGCGTCGAATAGCGCGAAAGCCAGGAGGTGAGGCTCGCTCGGCGCGACCATTCGATGTACGCCTCGTCGATCACGATGATGGCTTTGCCGTCGAGCGCGCTGCATACCGTTTCCAGCGCCCCAATGTCGAGTAGGTTTCCGGTCGGATTATTGGGGGAGCACAGATACACGATCTTCACATGGGGCTGCCAAGCGGCCACCAGCCGCTCAGCATCCATACTCCACCCGTGCGCGCGCTCGAGAGGGATCTCGATCACGCCCGCTCCCTGGATGTGCGCAGCCACTTGATACATCCCAAAGGTCGGTATGCATTGCAAAATCGCATCCGCCCCGGCACGCAGGTAGATGCGCGACAGCACATCGATGGCCTCGTCGCTGCCATGGGTCGCGAGCAAGCAAGTCGCCGGCACGGCGTACAGTGCGGCCAGTCGCTCGACGAGCGCCGCCGGCTGTGGCTCGGGGTAACGATTGAGGCCGGCAGCGGTGGCATCGCCCGCCGGTCGCCACGGTGCCTCATTGGCGTGCAATCGGGTCAGCGAGGGCAGCCAGGCGGCGTGCGAATAGGGTTTGATGGCGAGTATGTCCGGCCGCGCCAGCGCGAGTACTGGATTCAAGAGAATGCCCCGAGTGCAGTGAGGCGAATCGTAACGGCCGCCGCATGCCCGTCCAAGCCCTCGAGCGTTGCCAAAATCCTCGCGGTTTCGCTCAACGTCCGTAGTCCCGCCGGTGTCAGCTCTTGCACCGTGATGCGCTTCTGGAAATCCTCCAATGACAATCCGCTATGGGCTTTCGCATACCCATAGGTCGGCAACGTGTGATTCGGTCCGCTGCAATAGTCCCCCATTGTCTCCGGCGACCAATTGCCGAGAAACACCGCCCCCGCTGCCTGTACGTTCGGCAACCACGTGCGTGGCTCGCGGATCTGAAGCAGCAGGTGCTCGGGTGCGTAGTCGTTGGCGACGCCGAAAGCCGTCTCGAGGCAGTCGACCACGAGCAGACGCATGTGGGCCACCGACTCCTTCAGGATGGCCGCACGCGACAGCGACTGCACTTGCCGCTGCACCTCGTGCGCGACGCTGTTGGCGAGTGCAGCAGAGGGGGTGACCAGCAGGGCCTGTGCGTCGGTACCGTGTTCCGCTTGGGCAAGCAGGTCGGCGGCGACGAAATCGGCGCGTGCGCCGTCGTCGGCAATGACCATGACCTCGCTGACGCCGGCCGGTAAGTCGGCCGCCGCGCCGGCGGCATCGTTTGCGACCAGCAATTTGGCGGCCGTCACCCACGCGTTGCCGGGACCGAACAGTTTGTCGCACTTCGGTATCGATGCGGTGCCATAGGCCATGGCCGCGATGGCTTGTGCGCCGCCCACCTTGAAGACGAGTTCGACGCCCGCTTTGCGCGCGGCGACCAACACCGCGGCATCGGCGGTGCCGCTGCGGGTCGGAGCGGTGCACATGACGCGCACGGGACAGCCGGCAATCGCGGCCGGAACCGCGAGCATGATGGCGGTCGACGGCAATGGCGCGGAGCCCGCCGGGACGTACAATCCGACCGCGCGGATCGGCACGTTGATGCGCTCGCATACGACGCCTGGCGCCGTCTCGATGCGCAGGGCCGCGGGCGCTTGCGCCGCATGAAACGCGTGCACCGTCGCAATTGCGCTGTCGATCGCCGCGTGTTGGGCGGCGCTCAGCGTGCGTTCGGCGGCAGAGAACTCTTGCGCCGACACGGCCAACTCGGCGAGTCGGACCCCATCGAACCGTTGGGTCAATTCGACGAGCGCGGCATCGCCGTCGCGCCGCACCGTGTCGATGATTTGCCGGGCCGTGGCCGCGACACGCTGGGTATCGCGTTGCGCGGGCCGCTGCAATGCGGCCTGGCGCTCCGCCGTCGACGCCGATGTCCAGTCGAGGATGCGCATGCGCTCAGGAGCCTAAGCCAACATTTTCTCGACCGGGAGAACCAGCACCGAGCTTGCGCCCACGCCCTTCAATTCCTCGAGCGTCTCCCAAAACACGTTTTCACGGCACACGGCATGCACGGCCACTCGATCGCCGGCGCCGTCGAGCGGAATCACCGTCGGGGTTTCGCTCCCGGGCAGCAACTTGGCGATCGCGGGAAGTGCGGAGCGGGGTGCATGCAGCATGATGTACTTGCTGCCCTTCACCTGCTCGACGCCGTCGATGCGCATCAAGAGACGGCGCGTCCAGTCCTTCTTCTCGGCGGGGATCGGCACCGGAGTGCGGATGAGCACCGCCTGACTTTCGAGCACGATCTCGGCCTGGCGCAAATGGTTCGCTGCCAGTGTCGAACCGGTGGAGACCAGATCGCAAATCAGATCGGCACGGCCGAGCCGCGGAGCGATCTCGACCGAACCGGACAGCACGACCACCTCCGCGTCAATATCGCGCTCCGCGAGAAAGCGCCCGAGTATGTGGGGGTAGGTGGTTGCAATGCGTTTACCGGCGAGCGAGGCCGCACCGCGGTAATCGAATCCATCGGGCACCGCGATGCACAGCTTGCAACGCCCAAAATCCAAGGCCTGCACGGTCTCGAACAACGGCGACACGCCGCGCGCCCGGAATGCCAAGCGCTTTTCCTCGACGACATTCAAGCCGACCAATCCCAAATCGCAGACATCTTCTTGCACCAAGTCCGGTATGTCGTCGTCGCGCACGAACAGCACGTCGAGCGGCATGTTCTCGCCATAGCACATCAGCTGGTCCTTGCCCCGGCTGTACTTGAGCCCGCAGCGCGACAGCAAGTCGAGCGACGAGTCGGTCAGCCGGCCGCTCTTTTGGACGGCAATTTTGAGTCGCATGGGGGTATCGGTGTTCATGCGTTGAGCTTGAGGCGTTCGGTCACCGCGCGATAGCCGCCGTTGCCCGAGACGAGGTAGCGCGCGACGCGGCCGATGGTCGTGACGCTCACGCCGGTTTGCTTGTGGATTTCACGGTAGGGCAGCCCGCGCTCCAACAGCTCGACCACGGCCCAACGGTCGGCCATGGCCTGCAACTCGGCCGGCGTGCACAAATCGCGGAAAAAGCTGCGGCATTCTTCCACGCTGCGCAATGCCAAAATTGCCGTATACAGCGCGCGCTCGTGCTGTTGCTCCTGGCGCAGGGTGACCGGGCGGTTGATCTTCATGGCGCATAGTATAGCGTACTAATGCATTAATACATTAATACATTATTAAGACGCGGCGCAATCTGAAATTGCTTGACGCGGGCGCACCGGCTGAATACCATTTACGGGCTTATCTAGACCGGCTGAGGGAAAGGCCCTTAGAAGCCGGGGCAACCACCGAAGGTTTTACCACCCAAGGAACGGTGCCAACTCCTGCGGAGCTGAGGCTATTGCCTCGAGTTCCGGTAGATAGGCGGCGGATTGAACGGCGCTCACGGCGTCGCGTCAACGGCCAACGAGCGGCGCCGCTCCCCAGGGGTTATGTAAACCTTTGAGGAGCAAGTGCAAGGTGTCGAGAAAACCCCCGATCAAGAGCGTCGAGCAAGCAAGCGATTTGCGCGGCGGCGACACGCCGCTGCGAGACGCGGTGCTGCAGCTGCCGAATCCGTGGCGGCTGCACTATGGGGATGAGCTTACGAACGCCCGGGTCGCCTTCCGCCTGGTCGGCCCCGAAGACGCACCGGTGATTGCGGTGCTGGGCGGAATTTCCGCCCATCGAGTCGTGTGCGCCCCCGGGGGCTGGTGGCCCGAGATGGTCGGTGCCGGGCACGGGGTCGACACCAAAAAATACCGCGTTCTGGGCATCGATTATCTAGGTGGCCGCGGCGACAGTTCGTCGCCGCAGCCCAACTCGAAATTTCCGCCGTTGAGTTCCTTCGACCAGGCGGAGGTATTGCGGCAGATCGTCTTGCATTTGGGGCTGAAATCGCTGCACGCGATTGTCGGGGCGTCCTATGGCGGGATGGTCGCGCTGTGTTTCGCCGCGCGTCACGCCGCGCTCGTCGGACACATCGTGGTCTTGAGCGCCGCCGACAAGTCCCAAGTGCTGTCGACCGCGTGGCGCAGTGTGCAGCGGCAAATCGTCCGCGAAGCGATCGCGCGCGGCGATGGGGCGAGTGGACTCAAGCTTGCGCGTGCGCTGGCGATGGCGACGTACCGCAGTGCCGTGGAATTCGAGCTGCGTTTCGGCGGGGCGCCGGTCCGCGATGCGGACCGGTTTCGGTTCCCAATCGAGGAATACCTATTCGCGCGCGGCGATGATTACGTGCAAAGGTACCGCGCCGAGACCTTTCTCGCGTTGAGCGAGTCGATCGACTTGCATCAAATGGACGCGACCCTGGTGCAGACGCCGGCTACGTTGATTGCGGTCCGCGAAGACCAGTTGGTGCCATTCAACGACATGCAAGGTCTCGCTGCGCGTCTCAACGGGCCGCGACAACTCATCGAAATCAATTCAATATTCGGTCACGACGCCTTCTTGAAAGAAGGCGCGGCACTCACGCCCATCATCAAACAGGCGCTTGCGGAGCAGACGACATGAGCGAAAAAGTCAAACCTCGAAAATCCTTGGCCACGCGATCGGTGCGCGCGGGACTTGAATCGGATGCACAGTACGGCTCCGTGGTGCCGCCCATTTACTTGTCGACGAATTTTGCGTTCGAACGCTACGGTAAGCCGCGCAAGTATGATTACACGCGCTCCGGCAACCCGACGCGCGACCAATTCGCTGCCGCGCTTGCCGACCTCGAGGGCGGCGCCGGCGCGGTGGTGACCTGTACCGGGATGGCGGCAATCACCTTGATTCTGGCGACGCTTCCGCAGGGCGCGCGGGTCGTCGCGCCGTACGATTGTTACGGCGGCACCTATCGGCTGCTGGCGGCCTTGCACGAGCAGGGTAAGGTGGTGGCCGACTTCGTCGATCAGGGCGACGCCGCGGCGCTGCGTGTCGCGCTCGCCGCGAATCCGAAATTGGTGTGGATCGAGACGCCGAGCAACCCACTGCTGCGGGTCGTCGACATTCGCGGCATCGCCGAGGCTGCCCACGCGGTGGGTGCATTGGTCGTCGCGGACAATACCTTTCTCTCGCCCCTCTGGCAGCAGCCGCTGGCGCTGGGCGCGGATCTCGTCATGCATTCCACCACGAAATACTTGAACGGCCACAGCGACGTGGTCGGCGGTGCGGTGATCGCCGCCACCCCGCAGCTCATGGAGAGTCTGGCGTGGTGGGCGAATGCCATCGGCGTCACGGGCGCCCCGTTCGACAGCTTCTTGAGCTTGCGAGGCATCCGCACATTGCATGCGCGCATGCGTGTGCACGCCGAGAATGCGGCCGCCGTCGTCGACTTGCTGAAGCAGAATTCGGCGGTGCAACGGGTTTTCTATCCGGGGCTCGCGGATCATCCAAATCATGAGCTGGCCCGCCGCCAGCAGACCGGCTTCGGTGCCATGCTGAGTTTCGAGCTCCTCGGCGGTGAGACTGCGGTGACCGCGTTTCTGTCAGGGCTCGAATGCTTTACGCTCGCCGAATCACTCGGCGGCGTGGAGAGTTTGATCGCTCATCCCGCCAGCATGACGCATGCGGGCATGGACGAATCGGCACGGGCGCGCGCCGGAATCGGGGCGGGATTGTTGCGCGTGTCGGTCGGCATCGAGGATGCCGCCGATCTCGTCGCCGATCTCGCTGCGGGCCTCGAGCGTGCCGCTAAAGCGCAGCCAGAACCGCATCGCCGGCGGCGCGCGTCGTGACGGGCGTCCTGCCCGCTGCGGCGAGATCGGCGGGCAGGGCGCCCGACACGATGGCCTTGGACACCGCGGCCTCCAGGAGGCGCGCCTCGGATTCGAGCTTCAGCGAGTAGCGTAGCAGCATGGCGGCGCTCAATATCGTCGCATAGGGATTGGCGATTCCGCGGCCGGCAATGTCCGGCGCGGAGCCGTGGATGGGCTCGAATAGTCCGCCGCGTCCCGCTGCGCCTATGGATGCGGACGGCAACAGGCCCAAGGAGCCCGCCAGCATCGAAGCCTCATCGGTGAGAATGTCGCCGAACATGTTCTCCGTCACGATCACGTCGAAATCGCGCGGCCGCTTCAAGAGGTGCATCGCGGCCGCGTCCACCAGCATGTGCTCGAAGCTGACGTCGGGAAATTCATCGGGAAGTATGCGCTCGACGACCGTGCGCCACAGGCGCGAGGTCTCGAGAACGTTGGCTTTATCGACCGAGGTGAGTTTGCGGCGCCGCGAGCGCGCCAGGTCCGCCGCCAACCGCACCACGCGTTCGATCTCCACCACGCTGTAGCGGCAGACGTCGACCGCCTCGGTGGCGGTGCGCTGCTTGTCGCCGAAATAGATCCCGCCCGTGAGCTCGCGCACGACCATGATGTCGACGCCATGAAGCAATTCAGCTTTGATGGGCGAGGCGTCGAGAACGGCCGGATGCGGCACCACCGGGCGCAGATTGGCGAACAACCCGAGCGCCTTGCGCAATTGCAGTAAACCCTGTTCGGGACGCACTTTGGCATTCGGGTCGGACCATTTGGGACCCCCGACGGCACCCAATAGCACGGCATCGGCGCGTTGACAGATGCCTAAGGTAGCCGCGGGCAACGCCTCACCCGTGGCGTCGATGGCCGCGCCGCCCAGCAGCGCCGGCTCAAACCGGAAAACATGTCCGAAGCGCTTCGCCAGGTGCTCGAGCGCCCGCACCGCCTCGGCGGTGACCTCACCGCCAATGCCGTCGCCGGCGATCACGGCGATCAACGCTTGCACTGGGAGCCTGTCTTAAGTCCGCGCGGCTTCATAGCGCTCGATGAGCCCCAGCTTGCTGCGTAGATAGCCAAGCTCATCCACTCCGTTCAATAGGCAATGGCGCGCAAATGCCTCGATGGGAAAGGCGACCGTCACGCCCGTCGGCAGGGTCAGGCGCCTGGCCTCGAGATCGATATCCACCTCCGCGCCCGGATGCTCCAGCAGCCACGTTGCCGTGGCTTCGTCCACCGTGATCGGCAGCAACCCGTTTTTCAAGGAATTGGTGCGAAAGATATCGGCAATTTCGGTGCTGATGACCGCGCGAATTCCGTAGTCCAAGAGCGCCCAGGGTGCATGCTCGCGCGACGAGCCGCAGCCGAAGTTGCGCCCGGCGACCAGCACGTGGCAATCGCGCGCCGCCGGGCGGTTCAGGATGAATTCGGGATTCGGTGTGCCGTCCGCCAAATAGCGCCAATCGGCAAACAACTGCGTGCCCAGCCCTTCCTTGGTCGTCGTCGTCAAGAACCGCGCGGGGATGATTTGATCGGTGTCCACATTGCTGGACGGTATGACGACGGTTCGGGAGTGCACGCGTTTCAGGGGTTGCATCACAAGAACTCCCTGGGATCGCTAATCCTGCCGTAAACCGCGCTCGCCGCCGCCGTCAGCGGACTGACGAGCAGGGTGCGCGCGCCGACGCCTTGCCGTCCTTCGAAATTACGATTGCTGGTGCTGACCGAATACTGGCCGGCGGGAACCGTATCGCCGTTCATCCCCAGGCACATGGAGCAACCCGATTCGCGCCAGTCGGCGCCGGCAGCCTTGAAGATCTCGGCCAGGCCGGCCGTCTCGGCGTCGCGCTTGATCTGCTGTGAGCCGGGAACGATGAGCAGGTGCACACCGGGCGCCACCTTGCGTCCCTTGAGGATCTGCGCGGCGGCCTGCAAATCCTCGAGACGGCCATTGGTACAGCTGCCGATGAAAACCACATTCACCGGTTTTCCCAACATGGCGTCGCCGCCTTCGAAGCCCATGTAGCGCAGTGCCTTGTCAACGATCGCATCGCCGGCGCTCTCGGGGATTGGAGTGCCGATCGGCACCACCATCCCGGGATTCGTCCCATAGGTGATCATCGGCTCGAGCCGGGTCGCGTCGATATCGATCGATGCATCGAACCGCGCGCCCGTATCGGTCGTAAGGCCCCGCCAGCGCGACACCGCGGCATCCCAGTCGCCGGGCACCGGTGCGCGTGGTTTATTCTTGAGGTACGCGAAAGTGGTTTCGTCGGGCGCAATCATACCGGCCCGCGCGCCGGCCTCGATCGACATGTTGCAAACCGTCATGCGTTCGTCCATCGACAGCGCCCGGATGGTCGAGCCGCGATATTCAAAGACATGGCCCGTACCGCCGGAAACGCCCACCTTGCCGATGATGGTGAGTATCAAATCCTTGGCGGTGACGCCGCGCGGCATGCGGCCTTCGACATTGACGGCGAATGTCTTCGGTTTGCGCTGGAGCAGGCACTGGGTCGCCAATACATGGCCGACTTCGGTACTGCCGATGCCGAAGGCGAGCGCGCCGAATGCACCATGCGTACTCGTATGGCTGTCGCCGCAGACGACGGTCAGGCCGGGTTGGGTGGCTCCGAGTTCCGGGCTGATGACGTGCACGATGCCGCGCCGCGCGTCGCGCAAGCCGAACAGCTCCACGCCGAAATCGGCGGCATTGAGTTCCAGCTGACGCACCTGTTTGGCCGCTGCATCCACCGTGATCGGCACATTGCCGAACACCTGCTCACTGCGGGTGGGCGTCGAGTGGTCCATGGTGGCGAGCGTGCGATCGGGGCGCCGCACCGGCAAGCCGAGCGATTTCAACACGCTGAACGCCTGCGGTGAAGTGACCTCGTGGATGAGATGCAAATCGATATACAGCACGGCCGGCGTGTCCGGAGTCTCGGGCACCACCTCGTGCACCGACCAAACCTTGTCGAACAGTGTTCGGGCGGTCATGGCGTCCCCCGTCAGGCTTTGCCGGATTCCAGCCAGGGCATGCGCGCGCGCAGCTGCGCGCCGACTTTTTCGATCGAGTGGCCGAGATCGGCCTTGAGCAGTTTGGAGTATTTGCGACGCCCGCTTTTGCTCTCAGCGATCCATTGGCGCGCGAATTTCCCCTGCTGAATTTCGGCCAGAATCTTTTTCATTTCCTTCTTGGTCGCTCGGTTGACGACGCGCGGTCCGCGCGTCAGATCGCCGTACTTTGCCGTTTCGCTGATGAAGCGGTGCATCTTGGTGATGCCGCCCTCGTGCAGCAGGTCGACGATGAGCTTGAGTTCATGCAGGCACTCGTAATATGCGACTGCGGGCTGATAGCCGGCTTCGACCAGCGTTTCATAACCTTTGACGACGAGCTCGGTGGCGCCGCCGCAGAGCACCGCCTGTTCGCCGAACAAATCGGTTTCGGTCTCTTCGGCAAACGTCGTCTCCAGTACCCCGCCGCGGGTGCCGCCGATGCCATCGGCATAGGCCAACGCCTTGGCTTTGGCGTGCTTGGAGGGATTTTGCGCGACCGCCATCAAGCAAGGCACCCCGCGGCCTTGCTGGTACTGGCGGCGCACCAGATCGCCCGGGCCTTTGGGGGCAATCAGCACCACATCCAGATCCTTGCGCGGTTTGATTTGTTTGAAATGCACGTTGAAACCGTGGGCGAACAGCAGCGTCGCGCCCGGTTCGATGACCGCCTTCAGCTCTTGATACAGCGCTTTTTGCGCCATGTCGGGCACGAGCATCGCCACCAACTGCGCGCCCTTGACCGCCGCCCGCGGCTCCAGCACTTTCAAGCCGTCCTTCTTGGCCTTGTTCCAACTCTCACCCTTGCGAACACCGACGACCACGTCATGACCGCTGTCGCGCAAGTTCAGCGCGTGTGCGCGACCCTGGCTGCCGTAACCGAGAATGGCAATGCGTGCTCCGCGCAGCGCTTTTTTGTCGACGTCTTTTTGCGAATACAAACGCATAATGTGCTCCGTGAAAGTAGCCGTAAATAGCAACACAGAATCTCTTATCATGCAAGGCCTGCCGCGGCTCTCGCCGCGCTAAGAGGATGTGTTCTCATGACCGTCGAAGGCACCGCTGCCGTTCCGCTGTGGTTATTGTACGAAGATGAAATTGACGCCTGGCGCGCGACCATGAGTGCGCAAGTCGCGAACTGGCTGGCTGAACAAGATTTCAAGGCCGAGAAACATCGGCTGATGCTGATGCCGGATCCCGCCGGGGCCGTGGGCTTGGCCGTGGGTGGCTTGGGCAAACGCCAGGGCGAATTGTCGCTATGGCACGCGGCGGGGCTCGCGGAGCGTCTGCCGCCGCGCCGCTTTCGATTGGCGCAAGACTGGAATGCGAGCGAGGCGACACAACTGTGCTTGGGATTTGCCTACGGTGCGTACCGGTTCGAGCGGTATCGGCCGCTCAAGGCGGAACGTGCTGCGACCCTCGAGCCGCCGGCGAATGCCGATCTGCGCTTCGTCGCACTGGCGGGCGAAGCGCTGAAGATGGCGCGCGACTGGATCAATACTCCCGCATCGGACTTCGGGCCGGTACAGCTCGCGGCGGCTGCACGCGAGCTGGCCAAGCGTCACCAGGCCACCTACCAAGAATGGGTGGGCGAGGAGCTGTGCGCCGCGAACTTTCCTGCGATCCACGCGGTCGGGCGCGCGAGCGCGGACGCTCCGCGTCTACTCGAGATGCGTTGGTCACCGCCCAACGCGTCGGGCCTGCCGCGTCTCACTCTCGTCGGCAAGGGCGTGTGCTTCGATAGCGGCGGCCTGGACATCAAAACGACTTCCGGCATGGCGTTGATGAAAAAGGACATGGGCGGGGCCGCGGTCGCGCTGGCGCTGGCACACATGCTCATGAGCGTTCGGATCCGTGCCGAGCTGCGCGTCCTGATCCCAGCCGTCGAGAATTCGATCAACGGCAACGCCTATCGGCCCGGTGATGTCCTGGCGACACGCAAGGGCCTGTGGGTGGAGGTGGGCAACACCGACGCCGAAGGACGCCTGGTGCTGTGTGACGCGCTGGCGCTGGCCGACGCCGAACATCCCGACCTCATCATCGATTTTGCGACACTGACCGGCGCCGCGCGCGTCGCCTTGGGGCCGGAAATACCGGCGCTGTTCGGCACTGATGACAAGGTTGTCGCCGATCTGGCGAGAGTTGCCGCCGCCGCCCATGATCCGCTTTGGCCCATGCCGTTATGGATGAGCTACGACGACGAACTCGGCAGCAAGATAGCGGATCTCAACAATGTCGCCGTCTCGGGTCTCGCGGGCGCGATTTTTGGTGCCCTGTTTCTCAAACGCTTCGTCACCGAGACGCCGCGCTGGTTGCACATCGATTTGTATGCCTGGAATCCGAAGGAGCGCCCCGGTCGCGGGGTCGGCGCCGAGGCTCATGCGGTGCGCGGGGTGTATTGTTATTTATTGGAGCGCTACGGTACGGTGTGAGCTATGCAAAAGAAGTCCAACGCGAGCCGGGTAAGCCCGAGCCGCCCGGTCGATACCCGCCACTACTCACGACTCGTGGTGGATGGCATCAAGCAAGCGCCCGCCCGCGCCATGCTGCACGCCGTGGGCTTCAGCGACGCCGATTTTACCAAGCCGCAGGTCGGTATCGCGTCGACCTGGAGCAACCTGACTCCCTGTAATGTGCATATCGACGAGCTGGCGCGGCTTGCCGCGTCCGCAGTCGAGGCGCAGGGCGCAAAGGCCGTCACCTTCAATACCATTACGGTGTCCGACGGCATTTCGATGGGCACCCCGGGCATGCGCTACTCGCTCGTGTCGCGCGAAGTGATCGCGGATTCGATCGAAACGGTGGTCGGCGCCCAGGGCTTTGACGGCGTGGTCGCATTTGGCGGATGCGATAAAAACATGCCGGGGTGTTTGATCGCGCTGGCGCGACTCGACCGACCTGCGGTCTTTGTGTACGGCGGCACCATACGGCCCGGAACCGACAAGCGCGATATAGTCTCCGTGTTCGAGGCTATCGGCGGCTATGCCAAGGGCAGCGTCTCGGAACAGCAACTCAAATTCGTCGAACGCACGGCGATTCCCGGCCCCGGCTCTTGCGCCGGCATGTACACGGCGAACACGATGGCATCCGCCATCGAGGCATTGGGAATGAGTCTGCCGAACAGTTCGGCTCAAGATGCCGTCTCGACGCAGAAGCGCGAGGATTGCGCTCGTGCCGGCGCTGCGGTCGTGGAGCTGATCAAGCGCGGCATCCGGCCGCGGCAGATCATGACCCGCAAGGCCTTTGAGAACGCGATTACCGTCAGCATTGCGCTCGGCGGCTCGACGAATGCGGTGTTGCACCTGTTGGCGATCGCCTCATCGGCCAACGTCAAGTTGAAACTCGATGATTTCACTCGGATCGGCAAACGCGTCCCGGTCCTGGCGGATCTGCGACCCAGCGGTCGGTTCTCGATGTCCGAATTGGTCGCGATCGGCGGCATTCAACCCTTGATGAAAACATTGCTCGAGGCAGGTTTGCTGCACGGCGATTGTCTGACCGTCACCGGCACCACCTTGGCGGAGAACTTACGCGAGGTCGTCCCATACGCCGACGGTCAAGAAATCATACGGCCCCTCAGTGACCCCATCAAAAAGGACAGTCATTGGGTGATTCTCTACGGCAACCTGGCGCCGCAGGGAGCCGTCGCAAAAATTACGGGAAAGGAAGGTCTGCGCTTTACGGGTCGGGCGCGCGTGTTCAATTCCGAGGAAGACTCGTTGCAGGGGATCCTCGGCGGCCAGGTGAAAGCCGGCGATGTGGTGGTGATTCGCTACGAAGGTCCGAAAGGTGGACCCGGGATGCGCGAGATGTTGAGCCCGACCGGTGCAATTGTCGGCAAGGGCTTGGGGCAGGAGGTTGCGCTGATCACCGACGGGCGGTTTTCGGGCGGCAGCCACGGCTTCGTCGTCGGGCATGTAGCCCCCGAGGCGGCGGTCGGCGGCCCGTTGGCATTGGTCCGGACCGGTGATGCCATCACGATTGATGCAAAGCGTCGTGAGATGACACTGCATGTCAGCGCCGCCGAGCTCAAGCGCCGGCGCAAGAATTGGACGCCGCCGAAGCCGTATGCCCGTCGTGGCGCGTTGGCAAAGTACGCGCGGCACGTCAGCAGCGCGTCCTTGGGCGCGGTGACCGACTTCGAGTGAGACCGGCGCGAAGTCGCGCTTGCAGTTCGGGCGGGATATGTGTCAGGCTTCTTACTTGCCGTAGGGGAACTCGAAGGGACGTCGCTGGGAAATCCAGGGGCGTAGTTTTCCAGACATTCGCACAAAGCGTGCGCACGGCACATGCAGCGCGTTACAGTAGGGGCAGGGTCGCAAACAGACTTATGTATAAATACGAAGAGCCATCGCTGTTTTCGGGGACGAGGGGCGCGGCCTTCATCGCCGTCATCATTTTACACGTGGCCATCGTTTGGGCATTTTATACGGGGCTCGCCGGGAAACTGTATCAAAAGGTCATTCCGCCGGTGGAGATTGCGCAGATCGATAAGCCGAAAGACGTCGATAAGCCGCCGCCGCCGCCGCCCAAGCTCGAAGAAATCAAACCGTACGTGCCGCCCCCTGAGTTTGTGGATATCCAGGCGCCGCAGCAAGAGACCAACGCCATCGCGGTGATCACGCAAAAGCAAGCCCCCGCACCGGTGGTGGTGGCGCCGCCGCCCAAGCCGGGCACGCCCCCAAGGCCGGATCCGAAACACCCTCTCAAAATCGGTGAGGAATACTATCCCGACGCGTCCAAGCGCGCGAACGAAGAGGGCCGGTGCATTGTGACGGTAACCGTCGCAATCGATGGGCGCATCACCGCCGAGGCCATCCAAACCAGCTCGGGCTTTCCGCGTCTGGATGAAGCTTGTCTGAAAGGCGTGCACGGGCAACGGTTGCTGCCTGCGACGGAAGACGGAAAGCCCGTCGAAAAAACGGTAGCGCTCCCGATTGTCTGGAAACTCACGAAGTAACTATCGCGATTTTGCAAGAAAATTTTCTAGCCCGTTTATTGTTAAGCTCCTATAAGTAGAGGGAATCGGTCCATGCAAGAGACAGCTGTTGAAAACCCATATGGCCTTGGTGCGTTGATCCAAAATGGCGACATAATTGCCAGGTCGATCCTCCTTATCTTGTTGATCATGTCGCTGCTGACGTGGTTCATCATGATCACCAAGTTTTTCGATCAGCGGCGTGTGCGGCTTCAGGGCATCGCGGCGGAACGGGAATTTTGGGACTCGACGAGCCTGACCGACGCCATCAGCAAGCTGAAGGGCAACGCGAATCCATTTCGCGCGCTCGCCGAGACCGGCAAGCAGGCCTACGAGTACCACGAGATCAATAAGGGTCGCTTGTCGGGCGCCATCGGCACCAGCGAGTGGATTACCGAGTCGCTGCAGCGCACCGCCGACACCGTGGTCAGCCGCATGCAATCGGGCTTGCCGGTGCTCGCCTCGGTGGGCGCCACGGCGCCGTTCGTCGGCTTGCTCGGTACCGTCATCGGCATTTACCACGCGTTGATCGCCATCGGTGTGGCCGGACAGGCGTCCATCGACAAGGTGGCGGGACCCGTCGGTGAGGCACTGATCATGACCGCCATCGGCTTGGCCGTCGCGGTGCCCGCGGTGTTGGGCTACAATATTCTGTTGCGTCGCAACAAGGGCACGCAGGAGCGCGTCAGCCACTTCACGCATGAGCTGCATGCCTATTTGATTTCGGGCGCGAAGATGGGTTTGGGCATGGACAAGGGAGCTGCACCACCCACCGTCGGCAAACCCGCGCCCGTCGCGGCTCGCTAGGAAAAAGTCCATGGCGATCAATGTCGGTAGTGGTGACGAAGGCGAAGCGATGTCGGACATCAACGTCACGCCCTTGGTGGACGTGATGCTGGTGCTGCTGATCATTTTCATCATCACCATTCGGGTCATCATTCAGCAGGTGCCGGTGGAGTTGCCGAAAGCCACCAATTTGCCGACGCAAACCAAGCCGGAAAACATCACCATCGCCATCGACAAGCAGGGCGGTATTTATTGGAACACCCAGCTGTTGAGCGGCCAAGATGACCTGAAGGCGAGGCTGCGCTCGATTGCGCGTGAGGAACCGCAGCCGGAAGTGCACATTCGCGGTGATTCGAACGTGCGGTATCAGTTCGTGGGGCAGGTGCTCGTGGCCACTCAGCAGATCGGCATACGCAAAGTGGCCTTCATAACCACACCCGATCATTTCGGTCCCGGGACGTAGGAGAGACACGATGGCGATGGCAGTTGGCAGCAACGAAGGTCAATCATATTCGGACATCAACATGACGCCGTTGATCGACGTCATGCTGGTGCTGCTGATCATTTTCATCATCACGATTCCCAGCCAGACGCATGCGGTCAAGATCGACAATCCCTTGCCGCCGCCGCCGAATTTCGTGCCGCCGCCGCCGCCCGAAGTGATCGATCTGTCGATCGATTTCGACGGCACCCTGCTGTGGAACAAGTCTCCGGTGGATCGTCCAACGCTGCAGGGCTATATCAGCCAAGAGGCCGTCAAGTCTCCGCAGCCGGAAGTGCACATCACCGTCGATAAATTCGCCAAATATGAAATAGTGGCGCAGACGTTGGCGGATTTGCAGCACCGTGGTTTGAAGAAGATTGGATTCGTCAACAACGACTATTTCTAAATAGGATCCCGGCGGGTGTTGCGGCGCGTCAGCCCCTAATACTTGGGTTCACGCGCCGTTTGTTTGACCCCGCCACACAATCATTTTTTCAAGACCGTATGGTCGCGAGGGTTTGCTCATGACTCAATCGATGCAATGTAACGATAACGTAGCACGGTCCTTCAAGCGCTGGACCGTCAGCGTGAGCCTCGGCCTGATGCTCGCCGTGGCGTGCCTGGCTGTGACGCCGGGGACGTCGGCGGCTGCAGATAAGCCCAAGGGTCAGGAAATCAGCCGAGTCATTGCCAAGGAAATGACGGCGGCGCAAAAGGCGCTGCAGGCGCAACAGTGGGCCGACGCGATCAAGAATTTGGAAGCGGCCGAGGCGAAGTCGCCGCTCACGGGGTTCGATAAAAAGACGATTTACCAATTCAAGGCCTTTGCCAACGTAAAACTGGGCAACTTGAAGGCCGCCCAAGCGGAATACGACAAGATGTTGGCCACCGGCGCGGCGACTCCCGAAGAGACGGCCGCCGCTACGCGCACGCTGTTCGGCATCGCGGCGAGCACCAATCAGTTTCAGAAAACCATCGATTACGGCAAGCAGATGGTCGAGGCGGGAACCGCGACGCCGAATGACGTCGCGATCGTCGCGCAGAGTTATTACCAGCTGAAGGATTGTAAGAGCTCGTCTTCTTGGGCGGACAAGGCGATCGCCGCCACCCGCAAGGCGGGCGAGACGCCCAAGGAGAATCTGTATCTGTTCAAGTTGCAGTGCGCGTCCGATGCCGGCGATACCGGGACGATGGACACCGTGTTGGCTGATCTCATCCGCCTCAACAATAAGACGACCTATTGGAACACGCTGTTGCGCATCGAGCGCCAGGATGAGCGGGACGACCACAATACATTGATGATCTACCGCATCATGTACAACACGAACTCGATGAATGCCGATACCGACTATATCGAAATGTCGCAGCTGTTGGGCGATGCCGCACTGCCGGGTGAGGCGGCGGCGGTGCTGGATAAGGCGATGTCCTCCGGCGTGATCAAGGACGAGCACAAGGAGCGCACCACACGCCTGCTGACCTCCTTAAAGAACCGTGCGGAGGTCGATAGAAAGGGTCTGACGTCGTTTGATGCTGAGGCGAACAAGAATCCGGCGGGTGAGCTCGATGTCAAGCTCGGCGAGGTGTATTACGGCTTCGGTGATTATCAAAAGAGCGTGGATGCCATCAGTGCCGGTCTCCAGAAGGGGCAGATCAAGCATCTGGACGAGGCGTACGTCTATCTCGGACTGGCCGAGGCACAGCTGAAGAATTTCGCGGAAGCCAAGCGGACCTTTGCAAATTTGAAAATCGTGCCGAACATCAGCCCGCGAGTGCTGAAGCTGATGGAGCTGTACGCCAGCACGCTGGGCTCGTAAGGACTGCACGACCGGGCCCACGTAGGCTCGGCCACCACAGGCTGTAGGAGAGTGGCAATGACGATCAAAACTGGTGACAAGATGCCCGAGGGCAAATTTACCCGCATGACCAAGGACGGGCCGCAGAAGCTCACGACCGACGAGCTCTTCAAGGGCAAAACCGTCGTCCTGTTCTCGGTTCCCGGTGCCTTTACGCCGACCTGTGATGCCAAGCACTTGCCGGGTTTCGTCGAACTCGCCGATCAGATCAAGGCGAAAGGCGTGAACACCATAGCGTGCACGGCCGTCAACGATGTGTTCGTGATGAACGCTTGGGGTAAGTCCGGCGGTGTCGGCGACAAGATCTTGATGTTGGCCGACGGCAATGGCGAGTACGCCAAGGCGCTGGGACTCGAATTGAACGCCACGGGTTTTGGCATGGGAATCCGCGGACAACGATTCGCCCTCATCGTCAAGGACGGTGTTGCGACGCACGTCAACGTCGAAGCTCCCGGTGAATTCAAGGTGTCTGCCGCGGATTTCATTCTCAAGCAGCTGTAGGCGCCTGTTCTGAGACCGGCTCCCAGACCGCGCGCGCTTTGTTAGCTCTGCGGACGTCGCCGCCGGTCCTCAGCGTGGCGGAAGCCGAGCGGATCGCGCGCGACATCTATGGTCTTGCGGTTTCGAGTCACCCGCTTCCCGGGGAACGCGACTGCAACTTCCACGTGCGCACCGCCGATCAGCGCGAATTCGTGCTGAAAATTGTCGATCTCGAAGCCAGTGCCGCGGCGACGGACTGCCAAGTTTGCGTGCTGCGCCACTTGGCGGAAGCCGACCCGACGCTGCCGGTACCGCGCCTCTTTGCCACCCAACAGGGCGAAGACATCGGCCGCGTCGCAACCCTGGGTGGCAGCTACGCGACCTGTCTCATGGGATACCTGCCGGGGCAGTTGCTTGCTCAACGGGTCCCCGCGGCGCCGCTGCTATACGCCCTCGGCGACACGCTCGCGCGTCTCGATCGCGCTTTGCAGGGTTTTTTCCATCCGGCACTGGCGCAGCGCCTGGCCTGGGATGTGCGGCGGCTGCCCGAACTCGTCGAATTTTCCCCGTACATAGAATCCGCCGCGCTGCGCAATCGCGTCGAGGCCGTGTCGGCGGCTTTCAAGGAGCGTATTCCCGCTTTGCGCGCGCTGCGCAGCCAGGCAATTCATGGCGACTGTCACGGACACAACCTCATAGTCGATGCCGAGGCGGGCGCCATTAGCGGAATTTTGGATTTCGGCGACATGATCCACGCGCCTCTGGTATTGGAGCCCGCGGTTGCCATGTCGGAATTGCTCACCGATGAACTCGTGCCGCTGGAGGCACTGTCGCCGGTGCTGCGCGGCTATACGCAGCGGCAACCGCTGGACGCTGCTGACGTAGAGCTCCTGTACGATCTCATCACCGCGCGCCACGCCAGCACGATTCTAGTGCATGCCTGGAGAAGGCGGCATGACGCCCACGGGGCGCGGGCTCTCGACCGATCGGCGGTCCATGCCGCGCGCTCACTCGATATCTTGATGCAGGCGGACCGCGACAGCTTGACGCGCGCCTGGCACGACGTCGCGGGTACGACCCTCGCCGTCGAAGCGCTGGCGGGCGGCGCGCTGGCGCCCGCCACACGTGCAGTTGACTTAGGACGCCGACACCGGCTGATGGGCGTCGGTGCCGAGCTTTTCTACGAGCAGCCCTTGCACATCGTGCGCGGCTCCGGGGTGTGGCTTTTCGATCCAGCGGGCCGCTCCTACCTTGATGTCTATAACAACGTCGCGCATGTGGGCCACACTCACCCGACCGTCGTGCATGCGATACAGAAGCAGTGTGCCATTCTGGCGACTCACACTCGCTACCTGCACGCCGGCATTCTCGAGTATGCGGAGCGGCTCACCGCGACGCTGCCCGCCCATCTCAACG
>Ga0181521_10001006_pt1 | contig 34870 bp, 31 predicted proteins | sample PEATcosm2014_Bin_32_FD_119764 | JGI IMG/M metagenome (GOLD analysis project Ga0181521, IMG submission 119764) | Peatland microbial communities from MTU Mesocosm Facility, Houghton, MI, USA - PEATcosm2014_Bin02_60_metaG | ecosystem: Environmental > Terrestrial > Soil > Wetlands > Peat | place...
GCGCTGCGGGCCTTCCAGAAGTGGTCGATCAGAACCGTCCCGCGAGCCCAGAACGCAGACGCGGACGCCCTCGTGAACGCCGCCCTGGACCAGGCGAAGGCCAACGCCTGAGCAACGGAGCGCCGTCTCGATTCGCGATTCGGGCACCGCGACCTCGTCGACCCACCGACTCGCGTCCGCCGCCGCGGGTGCCGCGGGCGTTGACAGCGGAGCGCGACAGGCGGCGGCTAGAGCGTCGGCGTGGTGTAGTTGTGGACCGGGAACTCCTTGATGTCGGGCGGCTCGGGGAACGCACGATCGCCGAGCTCCGCGACAGCTGGCATGAGCCGGCTCTGAGCGAACTGGTCGAAGGCGTTGCGGCTGTGCCAGAAGTCGAGTACGCCCCAGCCCCCGTCGATCGGACCGGACGAGTGGAAGATCAGCCCGTGGGGTGGCCTGTTCTCGATGTCAAGGTGGTCGTGGACCGCGATGTATTGCTCCTGGGTTCCCCCTGGGAACTTGAGTCTGAGGCCGATGGCCATTGCGGGTCCTTTCGTTGAGGGTGTCGGGCGAGCCTATTACTCCTGGTCCAGCTCATGCGACCGGCGGGGTCGGCGGCACTCGCCGCGTCCGCGCGCTCCTGGCCGGTGCTTTCGCAAGTCGTCCGAGGCGCTAGCAGCCGATGCCGCTGCCGAGAGTGCTGCTTCTCGCGCGCGAGCGACACTCTGCGCTCGCTTCCTGGGCTAGGCCTGCGGGGTTGTCGCGATCCCCGGTTGACCGTCCTCGGCCAACGCGTCTTCCACTCACGCCAGTCGGAACGCGCTGCCGGATCGGCGGAGGCGACTTCGCCCGACGGGGCAGCTGTGCGCAAGATGCGGTCTTTAACGGATCTGTGACGCCACGAGGGCGATAGACGTATAGGCATGAAGCTTCCGAGCGCGTTCCCTGGCGTTGTGCTTTGTGCCGCTGTCCTCGCGGCCTGCGGCTCGAGCGCTCCGCCGCCAGGGGAGGGCCCCAACGGTTGTGTGAGGTCTCCTACGAGATTCTCGCCCGGCATCGCGCCGGAGAGTGGCGCCACGCTCACGGTCAAGGTGGGCGCGTTCGTCTACGTGGAGTTGGTCGTGGCCGAGAAGTACCTCTCCTGGCCCGCGGGCACGAAGCCGCCCCCGCGCGGCTTCCCTTGGGCTGCCGCTCGCTCGTCGGACCCCAACGTGCTGCGGCGCGTGACGCTCTGCCCGAGCAGCAAGGCAGTCTCCACGCTCCCCATCGTGGTGTACGCCTTCCGCGCGCTAAACCCTGGTACGGCCATCCTCACAGCTCCCATCGCGCAAGCTTGGAAGCGCGTCAAGCCGGCACGACGTCGCGGCTTGCGCCCCTATCGCGCGACCGTGGTCGTGGCGCGCTAAAACGCTCTGCCAGCGCCAAGTCCGCTCTACAGCAGCCCACACCGCAACCGACGAGGCCCGGTCGCACCAGCTCAGGCTCGCGAGACGCTCGCTTGCGCCAGGCTGAGCAGTCGTGTGGGTGTCGTCCGCACTGGCACCCCCCTGGTCGGGGGGAGCAGGCGCGATCCGTCTCAGAGATTGAGCGACAAGTCGCCCGATAGTCACCGGCCGTGCGAAGATCAGGACGAGGTCTGCAGCGGAGCTTCAGCCGAGCAAGACCCTCGCGTCCGCGTCAGGGTCATAGCTCGCGGGCAACGAGGACCAGCAGCCCCAGCGACGCCGCGGGGTCGGCTTCGGTGTTTCCCGGGGTGCCGAAGATGGAGTAGCTGGCAACGACGTTGTGCACCCGAACGATCGCGGAGCTGGCGTATTCCGCCTCGCCCGTTGCGCTGGTCCCTTCCCTGGTGTACAGGGCCGCTTCGTCTCCGATCCCGACCGGCCGCGACTGGTTGAAGCCCGGTAGTGGAGCGGAGAACAACTTGAAGTAGTTGATTGCCCCCCCGATGCTCGAGGCTCTCAGCACGTTGACAACCGGAGCGATCACACCGACAAATTCCCCTTCGCCTTCAGCATTGGTCCTTTCCTGGCCCTTGTACAGAAACGTGCAGGCAGAGTCGGAGGTCCCATCCGGCCGGCGCGTTTCCGTGCCGGTGGGTTTCCCCGCCACGCTCGAGATGAGCTGCGTGAACCCGGGGAGCAGTGTCAGGCACGAGACCGCGGGCAGGAGCTCTTCGCATGGCTTGCGCGCGACGAGCCGGACATCCCCTCCGGTCGGGCCGCCCGTGATGGCGAGGTCGCCGCGCTGGAACCTCAGGTAGTGGTTTGGTCGGCTCGGGCAGCTGCAGCCTTTGGGGTCGGAGCACAGCAGCAGCTGACGGGGGTCGACCTCGTCGACGCTGCCGCCGCTGGTCGAGTGCAGCCGCATGTGGCCCGCGACGAGGGCGACTTCGAGCACAGGCTCGGTGGCCGGGAGGCCGCTGATCGTCAGGGCATAGGCGCCGTCGGCGTAGGGCTTGACGGCGAGCGGCGGAATCGCCTTGGCGGTGGCGTTCACCTTGACGGGCTCGAAGCCCACTTCCTTGGCCGACGGGACGTTCGGTCCCTGCTGATCCCACACCGACCCGAGGGCCGGTTCGCGGAAGAATACCGAGGCCTCGGAGTCCAGGGAGCTCGTGCTCGATCCTATCGCGGCCGCGTAGGCCGCTGGGGAGCTCGTCGTGGCGAAGATGCTCTTGAACTTCGTCCAGGGGTCGATGCCCGCGGATGCCATGTGCCCGAAGAAGCCGATGCCGGCGTAGCTGCGTTTGAACAGTTCCGTGCCGGGCGATTTCAGATAGTCCTTCCAGTACTCGCGTGCGGTCGGGTCGTCGTGGACGAGGTCCGACTCGACCCAGCCGGCCGCGCCCTCCTCCAGCCATCCCTCCTTTAGATGGGCGTTCTGGGTGGCCTCGTCGCCCGACAGCCGCGCCTCGAAGACGTGGAATACCTCGTGCGCGATGACCCCGCGGGTCAGGCCTTCCGGGCCCGAGTGGCTGATGCCGTAGACGGTGAGCTTCGCGCCGATCGCTTCTGTGCCCGCGGGGTTCCAGGCGATTTGGGTGACCGCTCCAGCGACGAACGTTTCCCCATATTCGTGTACCACCAGCTTGTATTTCGGTGAGTCGACGACTTCGATGAACTTTTCCGGGCCGCCGGGGAGCACCATCCCCAGATGTGCCCCCTCGACGGCCGCGTAGACGTCGACGAGGTCGCGATCGGAGGGGCGCTTGGCCGCGGCAGGCGGGGCGCACAGGGCCAGCGATGAGAACGCCAGGGCCAGGCCGATCGCGCAGCGCCCCATCGCCCGGCGGCCCAAGCCCCTCAATCGCGCGCCAGAGAGGGTCCGGTCTCCCACGGGCGAAGATGCTACTCCTCAACGCGCTCCCCACGGCGGCGGGGACGGACGGCGCGCAGCAAGTTCTCGAGCAGGCCGCGGACGCCGTCGAGCGCCTCGGCGGGGGACTTATCACTGAGAAGTCGCGGAGTGTCGCGCCGCCCTCGGCGCGATCACCGGGTGGACGAAATAGATCCCACACGGCCGGTTTGCTGCGGATGCGAGTGTGTCGACGGAGGCCACCCCGGCTGCTGGGTCGGACGACGAGGAGGAGTCCAAGCCGAGGCCAACCCTGGGCTCGCTCCCCACGTCAAGCAGCAGCTTGTCGGCTGGGGTTCCGCTCTTGAGTCACGATATTGCTCTCTAGGCCAAGCGGAGTGGCGAGGCGATTTCGTCGCTCGCGCGAAGCGCCCGCGACGAAATCGACTCGACACGCAGCGTCAATGCAGCGGCTGAGCCGATTTGGCGATCGCAAGCATCTGCGAGTTCGACAGTTCCTCGAGCAGCGTGTTCGTGAGCCAGTAGAGGCCGTTCCCGACGCGCCAGCCGATCACGTGGATGTGGTCGCCGTCGTCGACGAGCTCGTACTTGCGCCCGTCGATCACCTGGGTGCGCGCGTGCGCGAACAGCGGCGGGTTCAGCCAGTCGGTGCCCTGGAAGTCGTAGTAGCCGCCCAGCGTGGCGTTCTCGGCGAACACGACGACGTAGGCGTGATGGCGGATGTTCTGCTGGTTCGTGAGCGGGTAGGCGCGCACCTGCTGCTGTTCTGCCTGTCCCGTCTGCAGCGTCGGGTACAGCACCGGGAAGGGCACTTCGGGCGCCGCCTTGACGACTTCGCTTTCGCCGGCCGAGGACGTGGGGTACAGGTTTATCGACGCCGGCGAGAAGCTCGCGCTCTTGTGGTGGCTGTGGTGGTCGTGGCTCGAGGCGTGCGCGTGCGGGATCGCGAGCTGCAGCTGTTCGTGCCCGTTGAGGAACGTGTCGAGGGTCTGTTTCTCCAGTTCGGGGTTCGAGGTCACGTAGTCGCCGCCGCTGGCGCCGGCGGGCTGGTAGCTCACGTTCGTGGTCAGGAACTTCACCTGGCGCAGGGGCTTGGTCTGCGAGAAGGCGACCAGCTTCGACAGCAGCACCAGCTCGCTCGCGCTCGCGGAGAAGTTCGTCCTGATCGCGCGTCCCACCGCCCTGGCCACCGAGTCGATCTGGCCGATCTCGTTGGTCGGGTCGATCTGCTCGCGCAGGTCGCGCAGGAAGTCCTGCTGGCGTGCGACGCGCACGAAGTCCGAGTCGCTGTGGCGGTAGCGCACGTAGTCGAGCGCGTTTTCGTAGCAGAGCTTCTGGTAGCCGGGCTGGAGGTTGATGCTCGTGTAGTCGGTTTCGGTCGAGCCGACGTTCTCGTTGTAGTAGCGGTGGTCGACGTTCACGTACGCGCAGCCGAGCGTGTCCACGACTTTGATGAAGCCGGCGAAGTTGACGTCGACGATCCCGTTGAGCTTGCCCTCCAGTTCGGGGAACACTTCGCGCACGATCGTTTCGGCGGCGAGCACGCTCGCCTCGTTGGCGCCGCCGATTTCGCTGCCGATCGTGTACGCGGCGTTGATCTTTTCGCCTTCGTAGACCCGGCCGGAGGGCGTCCTGATGTTGACCATCAGATCGCGCGGGATCGACAGCACCGAGGTCTGGCCCTGTTCGGGGTCGAAGCGCACGAGCAGGATCGTGTCGCTGTGCGGCGCCGCGTCGCGTTCTTCGACGTTCTTGGAGCCCGAGCGCCTGTCCGAGCCGAGGATCAGGAACGTCTGCGGTCCGCCGCCGTATTCGGGCGTGATCAGGCCCTTGGGGGCGTTGATGTGGCTGAGCGAGGGGAAGACCTCGTCGGCAAGCGTGGTGAGCTTGTTCAGCGCGACGGTCGCGGTCGCGGCGCCGCTGAGCGCCACGATCAGGACTCCGGCGAGCAGGAAGCGCTTCCACATGCCCCACCACAGCGATGGCGGGCGCTCTTCATTCATGGGGTATCCGAATGGGGCAGCTCATATCGCCTGGGCGCAACCGCACCGCCCCCAAGCAGCGCGCTCACGGTCAAGGGTAGCGGGCGGATCGGAGCCAGCGTAGCGGGCCGATCGGAGCGCAAGCGCCGCATCGGCGGCTACGCTCGGTCTGTGCTCAGCCCCCGCAACCGTGAGCTCCTGGGCCTCATACCCTCGGCGCTGCTCGTGACCGCGGGCTTCACGGCGATCTTCATCCAGGTGCAGAAGAGCTCGCCGGCAGCCGACACCAGCCTGACCTTCAACCACGCCTCCAGCGTGTCGCTGACCTATGGCGCGCTGTTCCTCGCGCTGTGCGTGGCCGCGCACCTGGTGATCCGCTTCGCGCTGCCGAACGCCGACCCCTACATGTTCCCGCTGGTGGCGGTGCTCGCGAGCGTCGGGATCGTGATGGTCTACCGGATCGAACCGACGCTCGCCCGCCAGCAGGCGCAGTGGATGGTGCTCGGGCTGGTGCTGTTCGCGGCTACGATCCTCGCCCTGCGCCGGGGCGGCGTGGGCGTGCTCGAGCGCTACCGCTACACGATCGCCGTCCTCGGCATCGGCCTGACGGTGCTGCCGCGACTGCCGGGGATCGGCGAGCAGGTCAACGGCGCCTACCTCGACATCCACATCGGCAGCGTGTCCTTCCAGCCGGCCGAGCTCGCGAAGGTCGCGATCGTGATCTTCCTCGCCAGCTACCTGCGCGACAACCGCCAGATCCTCGTTACGGCGGGGCGGCGCGTGCTGGGCCTGACGATCCCGCCGATGAAGCAGTTCGGCCCGATGCTGATCGTCTGGGGCGCCGCGATGGCGACGCTGCTGCTCACGGACGAGCTCGGCACCTCGCTGATGTTCTACGGCGCGTTTCTCGCGCTGCTGTACGTCGCCACCGGGCGCCTGTCCTTCCCGCTGGTCGGGATCGCGCTGTTCGCGCTCGGCGGCTGGTACCTGACGGGCCACGTCAGCCACGTGCAGGCACGCGTGCTGGCGTGGGAACAGCCGTTCAACGAAACCCTCTACCACCGCCAGGTGGGGGGCAGCTACCAGCTGGCCCAGTCGATGTTCGCGCAAGCTGACGGCGGGCTGCTCGGCACGGGCTTCGACCGCTCGCTGCTGCGCGTCGGCCCGCACGGCGTTCCGATCCTGCCGGTCCCCGAAAGCGACATGATCTACGCGGTCATCGTCAACGAGCTCGGCCTCGTCGGCGCCGCGGCGCTGCTGGGCGTGTACCTGCTGTTCGTCGCGCGCGGGCTGAAGACGGCTGTGCTGGCGCGCGACTCGTTCTCCAAGCTGCTCGCGACGGGGCTCTCGTTCGTGGTCGCTCTGCAGGTGTTCGTGATCGTCGGCGGCGTCACGCGCGTGATCCCGCTGACCGGCGTGACGCTGCCGTTCGTCGCCTACGGCGGGTCCTCGGTGGTGATGAACTTCGTGCTCGTGGCGCTGCTGCTCGTGGTCTCAGACCGCGCGCGGCGCCCGTACGTGGCGCGCGCGCGAACCTGACCGCCGGCCCTCACACGCACCCAGAAGGCCAGGCAGGTGAGTCGGCGACCCCGTCGAAGAGACCCGGGGAGATGCTCAGCTCGACCGCGCCCGACGCCATGCCGCGCCTGTTCCTTGGAGCGCCGGCCGCGGCCCGCGGTGGCGCCCGCGGCCTCGTCGACGCGCGCTCGCTGAGAGCGGGCTTCTGCTCGCCCGCCGGGCTGCACAGGCGCCCTTGGCTGGAGCGCCTGCGCCGCGCGCTGGACGGCGGGCTGTTCGTGCTGCACTTCCAGCCGATCGTCGCGCTGAGCGATCGCAGCGTGTCCCATCACGAGGCGCTGCTGCGGCTGGCCGACGAAGCCGACGGGCGCCTGGTCGCGCCCGGGCGCTTCCTGCCCGCGGCCGAGCGCTACGGGCTTGTCCGCGAGATCGACCGCATGGTGCTCGACGAGGTCGTCGCGCTGCTCGCCGCGGAGTCGGGCGCGCCGCTCGGCGGCGCCGTCGAGGCGGAGGCGGGCCTGCCGGCGCGGATCGCCGTGAACCTGTCCGCGCTGTCGGTCACCGACCCCAGCATGCTCGCCTACGTGCAGCGGCGCCTGGACTGGTACGAAGTCGACCCCGCGCGCCTGGTGATCGAGGTCACCGAGACCGCCGCCATCTCCGACATGGCCAGCGCCAAGGCGTTCTGCGCCGGCGTGCTGTCGCTCGGCTGCGAGGTCGCGCTCGACGACTTCGGCGCCGGCTTCGGCTCCTTCCAGTACCTCAAGCACCTGCCCTTCAGCTACCTGAAGATCGACGGCGACTTCATCCGCCTGCTGCCCGTCTCGCGCACCGACCAGCTCGTCGTCCGCGCGCTCGCCGGGGTCGTGCGCGGCATGGGCCGGCGCACGATCGCCGAGTTCGTCGGCGATGAGATGACGATCAGCATGCTGTGCAGCTACGGCGTCGACTACGCCCAGGGCTTCGCCGTGGGGCACCCGAGCCCCGACCTCGTGGCCGACTTCTGATCGATCCCTACCCCGGCTGGGGAAACTGCGCGCGCATCGCCGCGTCCCACGCGCGGTCGCTCAGCAGCTGGCGCGTCGCGATCGAGAGCTTGGCCGAGGGGGTGATCGTGATCCGCGCGGGCGGGCGCCGTCGCGTGATCGCACGCTCGATGACCCTCGCGACGCGCTCGGGGCCCGCGCCGAGGTGGCGCATGGGCCCGTCGTAGGCGCCGGCGGTGACGGCGCCGACGGTCGCGTTGAAGCGCGCGTAGGGATCCTCGCCCGAGCCGCCGGCGTCCGGAGCGCCGACGTCGGCCATGCTCGCGGTCGCGGCCTCGCCGAAGTCGGTCGTGATCAGCCCCGGCTCCAGCAGGATCACGTCGATGCCGAACCCGCGCAGCTCGAAGCGCAGCGCGTCGGAGATCGCCTCGAGCGCATGCTTGGTCGCGTGGTAGTGGCCGCCGCCGGGAAACGTCAGGCGCCCGCCCATCGAGCCGAGGTTGACGATCTTGCCCCAGCGCTGCGCGCGCATCTTCGGCAGCGCCAGCTGGGTCAGGCGCACGAGGCCGAAGACGTTCGTCTCGAACTGCCGGCGCACGGCGTCCATCGGCACCGTCTCGATCGCGCCGCTCTGGCTGTAGCCGGCGTTGTTGACGAGCACGCCGACGGCGCCCTCCGCCTGCTCGACCGTCTCGACGGCCGCGCGCATCGAGTCCTCGTCGGTGACGTCGAGCGCGAGCGTGTGGCAGCCGGCGTCGGCCAGATCGGCGATCGACTCGGGCCGGCGCGCGGTCGCGTACACGCTCCAGCCGCTGCCCGCGAGCCGCAGCGCGGTGGCCCGCCCGATGCCGGAGGAGCAGCCGGTGATCAGCACCGCCTTGGAGGGCTCGGCCATGCGCGCAGCATAGGCGCTGAGGGAGGTAGGCTCCAGCGATGACCACAATCTCCGCAGCCACCCTGCCCGACGCGCTGAGCGCCCCCGCGCGCGAGTTCATCTCCCAGTCGCACCGCCTCCTGATCGGCTCCGAGCGCCTGGAGGCGGCCGACGGGCGCACGTTCGTCACGATCGATCCCGCCACCGGCAGGGAGATCGCCGAGGTCGCGCTCGCAGGAGCCGAGGATGTCGCGCGGGCGGTCGCCGCCGCGCGGGCGGCCTTCGCGGACGGTCCGTGGGCATCGATGCCCGCCGCCGGGCGCGAGCGACTGATGCACGCGCTCGCCGACGCGCTCGAAGCGCGCGCCGAGGAGATCGCGCAGATCGAGTCGCTCGACAACGGCAAGCCGGTGGGGCTCGCCCAGTACGTCGACGTCAACGGCGCGATCGGGCACCTGCGCTACTTCGCCGGCTGGTCGACGAAGATCGAGGGGGCCGTGCTGCCGGTCAGTGCGCCGAACATGCACTGCTACACCCGGCGTGAGCCGGTCGGCGTGTGCGCGCAGATCATCCCGTGGAACTTCCCGCTGCTGATGGCCGCGTGGAAGCTCGGTCCGGCGCTCGCCGCCGGCTGCACGATCGTGCTGAAGCCGGCGGAGCAGACGCCGCTGTCCGCGCTGCGCGTCGGCGAGCTGGCGCTGGAGGTCGGATTCCCGCCGGGCGTGCTGAACGTGCTGACCGGCGACGGCAGCACGGGCGCCGCGCTCGTCGATCACCCCGACGTCGACAAGATCGCGTTCACCGGCTCGACCGAGGTCGGGCGCGAGATCGGCGCGAAGGCGGGCAGGGCGCTCAAGCGGGTGACGCTGGAGCTCGGCGGCAAGTCGCCGAACATCATCCTGCCGGACGCCGACATCGACGCGGCCGTCAAGGGCTCCTTCCAGGCGATCTACTTCAACTCCGGGCAGGCGTGCAACGCCGGCTCGCGCCTGTTCGTCCCCGCCGAGCGCTTCGACGAGGTGATGAGCGGCCTCGCCGACGCCGCCAAGGCGGCGCGGCTCGGTCCCGGCCTTGAGGCGGGCACGCAGCTCGGGCCGCTGGTGTCGGCCGAGCAGCACGAGCGCGTGCTCTCCTACATCGACTCCGGTCGCGAGGAGGGCGCCGAGGTGCTCGCCGGCGGCGAGGCGGCGCTGACCGACAGCGGCGGCTACTTCGTCGCGCCCACGCTGTTCGCCACCGCCTCCGACGAGCTGCGCATCTCGCGCGAGGAGATCTTCGGGCCGGTGCTCGTCGCCTCTCCGTACGACTCGCTCGAGGAGGTCGCCGAGCGGGCGAACGCGGGCGAGTACGGCCTCGCCGCGGGCGTGTGGACTCAGCGACTCGGCAACGCCCACCGGCTCGCCGCGATGCTGCACGCGGGCATGGTCTACATCAACACCTGGGGCGTCGTCGACCCGTCCGCGCCGTTCGGCGGCTTCAAGGCCTCGGGCCTCGGCCGCGAGCACGGCCACGAGGGCCTCGGCGCCTACCTGGAGACGAAGACCGTCTGGACGGCCTTGTGAGCCACGCCGCTTCGTGAGCGTCGCCGCCCAGAGCGAGCGTCGCCTGATCGGTGTCCGCTCTGAGGAGCGCTGGGCGCCCGCGCTCGCCACGCTGCTGGCGCTGCTGCTGCTGGCGGCAGCCGTCGAGATCGTGCTCGACGGCGCCGCCGGCCACTCGCCGCTGATCCCGAAATCGCCCGACATCGCCGCCTGGCTGCAGGGCAGCGGCGAGCGCCTCGGCTACCGCGTGTTCCTGATCGCGCTGCTCGCCTCCACGGGCGCCTACGCCGGCCTGGTCGCGCTCGCCGGGGCAGCCAAGGGCGTACGCTCGGGCGCCCCGGTCATCTCCAAGCGCTGGGCGATCGTCCTCGTCGGGGCGCTGCAGCTGGTCGTGTTCGCCGGGCCGGTCCTGCTCTCCACCGACGTCTTCAGCTACATCGCCTACGCGCGCATGGGCGTCGAGCACGGCCTGAACCCCTACCTGCACGGCCCGGCGGCGATCGTCGGCGACCCCGTCTTCCAGTACGTCGGCCAGGACTGGATCCACGTCGCCACCGCCTACGGGCCGCTGTACACGCTCATCTCCTACCCGCTGGCGCCGCTCGGCGTCGTCGGCGCGCTGTGGGGGATGAAGCTCGAGGCGCTGCTGGCGAGCGCCGGCACGCTCGCGCTCGTCTGGCGCTGCGCGCGCGTGCGCGGCTTCGATCCGGTGACCGCGATCCTCCTGGTCGGAGCCAACCCGCTGTATGTGATCTACGGGCTCGGCGGCGCCCACAACGACCTGATCATGTTGCTCGCGATGATGGCCGCCGTGAGCCTCACGATCGCCGGCACGCCATCCGGGCGCCGCGAAGCCGGCGCGGCCGCCGCGGTCGTGGCCGGCGCGCTCGTCAAGGCCACCGTCGCGGTGCTGCTCCCGTTCATGATCCTCTCGCGCCGTCGCGTGTGGCCGATCGTCGGGACGCTCGCCGCCGTCGCGCTCGGCGCGCTCGTCGGCTACGCGGTCTTCGGCATCCACGGGATCGACCTCGTCGCGGCGCTCAACCGCGACGCCGCATTCGTATCCAGCGACAGCTTCGCCACCGAGATCGCCCACCTGTTCGGCAAGCCGGGCGTGTTCCCGGTCGACCACGACCTGCTCAAGGCGGGGCTCGTGCTGATCGTCCTGCACCTGCTCTGGCGCACGTGGCGCGGCTATGACTGGGTCGCCGCCTCGGGCTGGGCGCTGCTGGCGATCTCCGTCACGAGCACGTGGCTGCTGGCGTGGTACATCCTGTGGCCGCTGCCGCTCGCGGTCGTCAGCCGCGACCGGCGCCTGCTGGCCGCCACGCTCGCCGTGCAGGCGCTGTTCGTCGTCCACCAGATCTCGCCGCTGCTGGCGCCGGTGCAATGAGCGGCTCTGCCGCCACCGAGGCACCGCCGTCCGCCGGCGAGGAGCGCTGGCAGCGGCTGCCCGCGTGGCTGCGCCCGCGCGCGGTCGAGCTGCGGGGCACGGGGCAGATGCGGCTGATCGAGACCACGCTGCTCGTGCTGGTCGGCGTCGTGCTCGCGCTCGCGACGGTCAACGACGTCGCCCGTCAGACGGGCATCAACCAGCGCCTGATCGCCGACCTGAAGACGTGGCGGCACTACACCGGCCACGACTACCACAACCTGTCGATCGACCAGGAACTGCTCGGCTCGAACAGCAAGCGGGAGGTCGTCTGCGGCAACACCAGCCCGGGCGTGCCGAAAGCGCGGACGCAGATCTGCCTGGCGATCTGGGGGCCGGTCGTGGACGGACGGCGCACGGTGCACGGCGGCTGGTACCTGCCGCCCAACCTCGAATTCGACGTGCGCTCGGAGCGCTACGGCTGCTTCGGACCCGCCTCACAGGGAATATGCCCCCGATGAGCACCGCCGCGCATCCGGCGACGGCTGCCGCGCCGCGCGCGCCGCGCGCGATCTCCAGGCTGCCGCCGTGGTGGCCGCTGGCGGCGCTGACGCTGCTCGCCGCCGCGCTGCGCCTGGCTACGCTCGACCTGCAGAGCTTCTGGTACGACGAGGCGTTCACGCCCGTCCACGTCCTGCACCCGAGCCTGTGGGCGACGCTGCGCTCGGTCGTGCACACCGAGAACACGCCGCCGCTGTGGTACCTGGTCGCGTGGGCGGACACGCGCGTGCTGGGCAGTGGCGAGGTCGCGCTGCGCCTGCCCTCGGCGCTCGCCGGGATCGCCACCGTGCCGGTCGCGTGGGCGATCGGCCGCGAGCTCGCCGGCCGACGGGCGGCGATCGTCTGCGCGGCGCTCGTCGCCGTCAACCCGCTGTTCGTGTGGTACTCGCAGGAGGCGCGCGCGTACGGGCTGTTCGTGCTGATGGCGGCGCTGGCCATGCTTTGCTTCCTGCGCGCGCTGCGAGAGCCCACGCGCGGGCGCATGGCGGCGTTCGCCGCGACCGGCGCGCTGGCGCTGCTGACGCACTACTTCGCCGTCTTCCTGCTGATCGGGATGGCGCTGTGGCTGGCGTGGGACCGCCGCACGCGCCGCGCGGCGCTGCCGGCGCTCGGCGTGCTGGCGCTCGTCGGCGCGGCGCTGCTGCCGCTGATCTCCGCCCAGGGGGGCCACGGGACGCAGTGGATCGGCCGCTGGCCGCTGTCGGAACGGCTGCAGGCGATTCCGCAGTACTACCTGACGGGCTACACCGGGTCCTCGCTCGGGCACGGCGTCGAGCTGCTCGTCGCGCTGCCGATCCTCGCCGCCCTCGCGCTCGGGTGGTGGCGCATGACCGAGCCCCAGCCCGCCTCGCGCCCATCGCGATCGCGCGATGCGCCCGCCCGCCGCGGCGTGCTGATCGCGCTGTCGATCGCCGCCTGCGGAGTGCTGATCCCGATCGTCCCGGTCGCCTTCGGGGCCGACTACCTGGCGCCGCGCAATCTCGTCGCGGCGATGATCCCCGTCACCGCCGTCATCGCCGTGCTGGCGGTGTGGCCGGGCACCGGCCGGACGGGAATCGCGCTTGCGGCGAGCATCGCGCTGGCGTTCCTGGCGATCTCCATCGACGTCGATCTCAGCCCGCGCCTGCAGCGCGGGAACTGGCGGGACGTCGCCAGGGCGCTGCGCGGAGCCCCGCGCGAGCGCGCGATCACCACCGTCGAGCTTGGCTCGGCGCCGCTGGAGTACTACCTGCCGGGGCTGCACAACCTGCGCGAGGGCAGCTACGTGCGCGTCAGCGAGATCGACGAGACCGGCTACGCGCCGCTGCGCGCCCCGGCTGAAGAGCCGCCAGCGCCGGGCTTTCGCCTGCTCGCCCGCCTGGACGTCGACGGGCTGATCGTGTATCGCTTCGTGTCCACGGTGCCACGGCTGGTCAGCGAGGCGACGCTGCGCCGTCACGTGATCACGCCCGCCACTCCGGAGGTGCTCGTGCCGAGCGGCTCGCACGTGTCATCGTGAGGCGCGCAGATGCGAGCGAATATGCGCCACTGTCGTTTCAGATCAAAAAGATTTAGGTTGTCCAGATGCCGCAGTTGACCCTGGAGGCTCAAAGCGAGGCGAAGGTGGCGCTGGAGCTGGCGCGCGAGCACCTGCTGTCCCTGCAGGATGCCGCCGGATGGTGGCGTGGCGAGCTGCAGACGAACGTCACGATGGACGCGGAGGACATGCTCCTGCGCGAGTTCCTGGGGATCCGCCGCGCGGATGAGACCGGGCGCTCGGCCGCGTGGATCCGCTCCCAGCAGCGCGAGGACGGCACCTGGGCGAACTTCCACGGGGGTCCGGGCGAGCTGTCGACGACGATCGAGGCCTACTGGGCGCTGCGGCTGGCCGGCGACGAGCCGGAGCAGGAGCACATGCGCAGCGCGGCCGACTTCATCCGCGGCGAGGGCGGCCTGGAGCGCGCGCGCGTGTTCACGCACGTGTGGCTCGCCCTGTTCGGGCTGTGGTCGTGGGAGCGGGTGCCGGCGCTCCCGCCCGAGGTCATCCTGCTGCCGGCGTCGGTGCCGCTGAACGTCTACGACTTCGCCTGCTGGGCGCGCCAGACGATCGTGGCGCTGTCGGTCGTGAAAGCCCACCGACCCGTGCATGCGCTCCCCTTTGGTCTGGACGAGCTACGCGTGGAGGGGGGTGCGCACCCCGAGAGCTCCGCGCAGCCGCCAAGGCCGGCGCCCTCGCGCCGCGGCGCCTGGCTCGGGCGCCTGGACCGCCTGCTGCGCGCGTATGAGCGCAGGCCGCTTGCGCCGCTGCGCCGCCTCGCGCTCGCCCGGGCGGAGCGCTGGATCGTGCGCCGCCAGGAGGCGGACGGCTCGTGGGGCGGCATCCAGCCGCCGTGGGTGTACTCGCTGATGGCGCTGCGCCTGTCCGGCTACCCGCTCGAGCACCCCGTGCTCCGGCGCGGCCTGGAGGGGCTCGACCGCTTCATGGTCGAGGACCGCGACGACAGCCGCGGCGTCGGCGCGCCCGCCGGCGCGAGCCGGCGCCTCGAAGCGTGCCAGTCGCCGGTGTGGGACACGGGGCTGGCGCTGCTCGCCCTCAGCGACGCCGGCGTGGCCGAGGACGACCGGGCGATGCTCGCCGCGGCGCGCTGGCTGCTCGACGAGGAGGTCACGGTGCGCGGCGACTGGTCGGTCGCCAGGCCGGCGCTGGAGTCCGGCGGCTGGGCGTTCGAGTTCGCGAACGTCAACTATCCCGACGTCGACGACACCGTCGAGGTCGTGCTCGCGCTCGCGCGCTTCGCCGAGCGCACGCCGCTGCGAGCGCGGATCGACGGCGCGATCGGCCGCGCGTTGCGCTGGGTCGAAGGCATGCAGAGCTCCGACGGCGGCTGGGGCGCGTTCGACGCCGACAACACGCGCGCGCTCGTGCGCGAGCTGCCGTTCCTGGACTTCGGCGAGGTGATCGACGAGCCGAGCGCCGACGTGACCGCGCACACCGTCGAGATGCTCGGCGTGCTGGGGCTCGGCGCGACGCACGCCGCGCAGCGCGGCGTGCGATGGCTGCTCGAGCACCAGGAGGCCGACGGGTCGTGGTTCGGGCGCTGGGGCGTCAACCACGTGTACGGCACCGGGGCGGCAGTGCCGGGGCTGATCGCCGCCGGGGTCGAGGAGTCGCACGCGTGCATCCGCCGCGCCGTCGCCTGGCTGGAGGGCCACCAGAACGAAGACGGGGGATGGGGCGAGGACCCGCGCTCCTACGACGACCCCAGGTGGATCGGTCGCGGCCCGAGCACCGCCTCGCAGACCGCGTGGGCGCTGCTCGCGCTGCACGCCGCCGGCGAGCGCTCGCAGGCGCTCGCGCGCGGCGTCGCCTGGCTGGTCTCCACGCAGCGCGCCGACGGCGGCTGGGACGAGCCGCAGTACACGGGCACCGGCTTCCCGTCGGACTACTACATCAACTACCACCTCTACCGGCTCACGTTCCCGATCATGGCCCTCGGGCGCTGCCTGGGCATGGACGTTCAGCAGGACGCCGCCGGCGACGGCGCCGAGCGACGGGAGTGATGCCCACAGCCGCCGCGCCGCTCAACGCCCCCGCCGCGGAGGCGGTGATGGCGCGCGCGGGCGGCGAGAACTTCCCCGTCGCCAGTCGCGTGCTGCCGCGGCGCGCGCGCGCGCACCTGCTCGCCGTGTACGGCTTCGCGCGGCTCGTCGACGAGCTCGGCGACGCGGAGGGGGTGGGTGGGGTTCAAGACAGGCTGGCGGCGCTCGACTGGCTCGAGCAGGAGCTCGACCGGGCGTTTCGCGGCGAGGCCACGCACCCGCTGCTCGTGAGCCTGGCGGCGACCGTGCGCGAGTGCGGCCTGTCGCGCGAGCCGTTCGCGCGCCTGATCGAGGCCAACCGCGTCGACCAGCGCGCCAGCCGCTACGAGACGTGGGCGCAGCTGCGCGGCTACTGCGCGCTGTCGGCCGACCCCGTGGGGGAGATCGTGCTCGGCGTCTTCGGCCTGTCAACCCCCGAGCGCGTCGCGCTGTCCGACTCGATCTGCACGGCGCTGCAGCTGACCGAGCACTGTCAGGACGTGGCCGAGGATCTCGCCCGCGGGCGCATCTACCTGCCGGCCGAGGACATGAGGCGCTTCGGCTGCGCCGAGGCGGACCTCGCGGGCGCTCACGCGAGCGAGCCGCTGCGCGAGGTGCTCGCCTTCGAGGTCGCCCGTGCGCGCGCGCTGCTCGCCGACGGCGCGCCGCTGATCGCGCAGCTGCACGGTCGACCGCGCCTGGCCGTCGCCGCCTTCGCGGCCGGCGGCAGCGCGGCGCTGGAGGCGATCGAGCGCGCGCGCTACGACGTGCTCGCCGGCCCGCCGCGCGCGGGGCGCGTGCGGCGCGCGGCGGCGCTCGCGAGGACGCTGCGCGCGAGTCGACGCGCGGGCCGCGTCACGGGCCGGGGCGCGGACGGCGGCGCAGGGCGAGGCGGCGGCTCATGAGCACGGCGGCGGAGACCGATGACGCCTACCGTCACTGCGAAGCGGTCACGCGCGCGCAGGCCGCCAACTTCTTCTACGGGATCCGCCTGCTGCCCCGCGAGCGGCGCCGCGCGATGTGCGCGGTGTACGCGTTCGCTCGCCGTGTCGACGACATCGGCGACGGGACGCTCGCGCGCGAGGAGAAGCTGCGGCGCCTGGACGGCGAGGCTCTGGCGATCGCCGCGCTCGACGCGCCTACCGGCGCCGACCAGGTGATGGTCGCGCTCGCGGACGCGCAGCGGCGCTTCCCGCTGCCGGGCGACGCCCTGCGCGAGCTGATCGAGGGGGTGCGCATGGACGTCGCGGGCACCTCCTACGAGAGCTTCGAGGAGCTCGTCGTGTACTGCAGGCGCGTCGCCGGTGGGATCGGGCGGCTGTGCCTGGCGATCTTCGGCCTGCGCGGAGACGGCGGCGGGGCGGCCCATGCGGATGCGGAAAGGCTCGCCGACGAGCTCGGCGTGGCGCTGCAGCTGACGAACATCCTGCGCGACGTGCGCGAGGACGCCGAGAACGGGCGCGTGTACCTGCCTGGGGAGGACCTGCGTCGCTTCGGCGTGGCGCTGAGACTGGGCTCCCCGGATGGCCCGCTCGGCGACGCCGAGCAGCTGCAGCGGCTGTGCGCGCTCGTACGCTTCGAGTGCGGGCGGGCGCGGGACTGGTTCGACCGCGGGATCGCGCTGACGGGGATGCTCGACAGGCGCAGCGCCGCGTGCGTGCTGGCGATGGCCGGCATCTACAGGCGGCTGCTCGAGCGCATCGAGCAGCACCCCGAGGAGGTGGCGCGCCGGCGCATGTCGCTGCCGGCGCGCGAGAAGGCGTGGGTGGCAGCGCGCGGCATGCTCGGGGTCGGCGCTTGAGCGCCGCCCGCGCTTCGCTCGGCCGGCGGGTGCTGGTCGTCGGCGGCGGCCTCGCGGGCATCGCCGCCGCGCTCGACTGCGCGGAGGCGGGCGCGGAGGTGACGCTGGTGGAGGTCAGGCGCAGGCTCGGCGGCGCGGCCTACTCGTTCGAGCGCGACGGCCTGCAGCTGGACAACGGCCAGCACGTCTTCCTGCGCTGCTGCCTGGCCTACCGCGCGCTGCTCGCGCGCATCGGCGGCGCGCAGCGCACATGGGTGCAGCCTCGCCTGGAGATCCCCGTGCTGAAGCCGGGCTCACAGCCGACGGTCCTGCGGCGCGGGTCGCTGCCCGCGCCGCTGCACCTGGCCGGCGCGCTCGCCCGCTATCCGCACCTGACGCTCGCCGAGCGCGCGGGCGCAGCGCGCGCGGCGCTGGGGCTGATGCGCCTGCGCGAGGGCGATCCGGCGCTCGAATCCCAGACGTTCGGCGAGTGGCTCGCCCGCCACGGCCAGGGCCCGCGCGCGGTGGCGGCGCTGTGGGACCTGATCGCGCTGCCGACGCTCAACCTCCCGGCTACGCAGGCGTCGCTGGCGCTGGCGGCGTTCGTGTTTCGCACGGGGCTGCTGTCGGGGGCGGACGCGGGCGACATCGGCTTTCACCAGGGAACGCTCGGCGAGACGATCGGCGCACCTGCGGAGCGCGCGCTGCGCGAGGCGGGCGTGGAGGTGCGGCTGGGCTGGCGCGCGGAGAGCCTGGCGCAGAGCGCGGGCGGCCTCGAGGTGCACGGCCGCGGCCCCCGTGCCGAGCAGGGGGACGCCCTGGAGGAGCTGAGCGCCGAGGCGGTCGTCGTCGCGCTGCCCCACGCGCGCGCGGCGACGCTGCTGGAGCCGCTGCTGGGGGAGCCGGCGCGCGCGCTGGCAGGCCTTGGCATCTCGCCGATCGTCAACCTGCACGTCGTCTACGACAGGCCCGTCTGCGACCTGCCGTTCGCGGCTGGCGTGGGCACGCCGGTCCAGTACGTCTTCGACCGCACGGAGGCCGCCGGGGCGCCCGCGGGCTGCCAGTATCTGGCTGTGTCGCTGTCGGGCGCCGAGCGCGAGATGGGAATGAGCGTGGATCTGCTGCGCGAGCGCTATCTGCCCGCGCTCGGCGAGCTGTTCCCACGTGCGCGCGAGGCCAAGGTCGAGAGCTTCCTGGCCACGCGCGAGCACGCCGCGACGTTCCGCGCGGCGCCGGGCGTGACCGCGCTGCGCCTCGGTCCGCTCACCAAGGTTCCCGGCCTCGTCCTGGCGGGCACGTGGACGGCCACCGGCTGGCCGGCGACGCTGGAGAGCGCCGTGCTGAGCGGGCACGCCGCGGCCGGGGCCGCCCTGCGGGCGCTCGGCCACGCCCCGGCCGCGGCGGTGGCCAGGTGAGCACCCTAAAGGGCACCCCCCGTGGCGGGGGGCAGGCAGGCACGCTGCTCGTCGCCGCGCCGATGCGGATCGAGGCCGCGCTGATCTCCTCGGCGGGCCGGCGCGCGCTCGTGCGCAAGACCGGCATGGGGCCCAGGCGCTCGCGGGCAGCCGCCGGCGAGCTTGCGGGCGCGGGCGGAAGCGCGATGCTCGTGCTCGGCTTCTGTGGCGGCCTGGACGCGTCGTCGGTGCCCGGCGAAGTGATCGTCGCCGAGGAGGTGTATGCGGCCGGCGACGAAGGTCACGCCGAGCAGCGCGTGCGCTGCAACCTGAACGACCAGCTCGTGCACCGCCTGACGGGGCGGGGCCTGAAGGTGCGCACGGGCGACGTGGTGTGCGTCTCGCGCCTGGCGCTCGGCGAGCGGCGCGCCGAGCTGCACGCCGGCGGGGCGATCGCGGTGGACATGGAGTCGGTGTGGCTGGCGGCGGGCGCCGGCGAGCGACCGTTCGGTGTCGTGCGCGTAGTGCTCGACAGCCCCGAGCACGAGCTGCTGCGCATGCGGGCGGCGGCCGGCGCGCTGCGCGCGGCGCTCGCGCTGCGGCGCGTGGCCGGCGCGCTTCACGAGTGGGCGCCCGGCGTCTAAGGTAGTCGCAATGGCGGTCCGGGTCAGGCAGAGCACGCGCATGGGTTGGTACCTCATGCGCCAGCGGCTGGCCAAACGCGAGAAGTTCCCCCTGATCGTGGAGCTCGAGCCGCTGTTCCAGTGCAACCTCGCGTGCTCGGGCTGCGGCAAGATCCAGCACCCCGAGCACGAGCTGCGCCGGCGGATGCCCGTCGAGCAGGCGATCGGCGCGATCGAGGAGAGCGGCGCGCCGATGGTCTCGATCGCCGGCGGCGAGCCGCTGATCCACCCGGAGATCCACGTGATCGCGGCGGAGCTGGTCAAGCGCAAGAAGTTCGTCTACCTGTGCACGAACGCGCTGCTGCTGGAGAAGAAGCTCGAGAACTTCAAGCCGAGCCCGTACTTCTCCTGGGCGATCCACATGGACGGCCTGCGCGAGCGCCACGACGCGTCGGTCGAGCGCGAGGGGGTCTTCGACAAGGCGGTCGCGGCGATCAAAGCGGCCAAGGCGGCCGGCTTTCGCGTCACGACCAACACGACGTTCTTCACCCACGATTCCCCGAAGACCGTGCGCGAGGTGCTCGACTTCCTCAACGACGACCTCGAGGTCGACGAGATGATGATCTCGCCGGCGTACGCGTATGAGAAAGCCCCCGACCAGGAGCACTTCCTCGGCGTGCAGCAGACTCGCGCGCTGTTCAGCGAGGCGTTCGCCGACGGGCGGCGCAAGAAGTGGCGGCTGAACCACAGCCCGCTGTTCCTCGACTTCCTCGAGGGCAAGGCCGAATTCGACTGCACCGCGTGGGGGATCCCGAGCTACTCGCTGTTCGGCTGGCAGCGCCCGTGCTACCTGATGTCCGACGGCTACACGGAGACCTACAAAGAGCTGATCGAGACGACCGACTGGAGCAAGTACGGGCGCGGCAAGGACCCGCGCTGCGAAAACTGCATGGCCCACTGCGGCTACGAGCCGACGGCGGTGCTGCAGACGACGAGCTCCCTGCGCCAGTCGCTGCGCGCGTTCGCCGGCTAGGTTCTACGCCGGCTCGTCGGACTCGAGCTCGGCCTCCCCCTCGGCCCCGCTGCTGCGCAGGTCGCGCCAGGACAGCCCTTCGCCGAGCAGCGCCGGCACGCCCAGCGCCAGCGCGGTGATCACCTCGACCGCCTGCAGGATGATGCCGTAGGCGACGGCCTGGCCCGCGCCGACGCCGTAGGCGGCGAGCACGACCAGGCACGCGGCCTGGAAGACGCCGACGTTCGATGGCGTCGCCGGCAGGACGGCGCTGAGGTTGACCGCGAGCAGGATCGCCGCGGCCGCGACCACACCCGCCTGGTGCTCCAGGCCCAGCGCGAGGATGACCATGTAACAGGCCAGCCACTGCAGCGCCCACGCCAGCAGCTGGAAGACGATCGCGGTGGAGCCGTAGCGCGGGCGGGCGAAGACGACCAGGCCACGGCGGGCGAGCGCGAGCATGCGGCCGACCGCGTGGGCGGCGCGCGCGACGCGCGGGTGGCGCGAGCGCCTGCCCAGCGCCAGCACGCGCGGCGCGGCGAGCACGATCGCGCACACCGCGAGCGGAATGGCCAGCGCGGTCGCGATCCCCGCGAGATGGCCGCTCGGCAGCGGCACGCTCGTGAAGCTGACGGCGAGCAGGATCGCGAGCGCGAGCAGGTTGATGAGCGTCTGGGAGAACACGGTCCCGGCGATCACCGGCAGCAGCCGGCTGGTGCGCCCCTCGAGCCGGCGCGCGAGCACGACCACGCGCGTGGGCTCGCCGATGCGCCCCGGCACGAGCGCCGAGCCCATCACGCCGATCATCGTCGCCCGGATGACCGGCGCCCACGGCATCGGCGTGTCGGGGAGCGCCGCGCGCAGCGCCTGGTGCCAGGAGATCGAGCGCATCAGCATCGCCAGCGACATCAGCAGGAGTGCGAGCGCGATCCACCCGAACGAGGCGGTCACCAGGGCGTGGCCGACGCGCCCCAGTTCAAGGCGCGAGAGCGCGAACGCGACGAGCCCGGCGAGGACGAGCACCAGCAGCGCGACTCCCACGCGTCGAAGCACGGGCCCGCGCGATCGGAGGGGAACGTTCTCCGGTGCACCCATCGGGCGGGGTCTATCAGGTCCGCCTTCGGCTCGCCGACGGTGCGCGCCGTGCGCCATTCGTCGTGCAGGATGCGACATCCGCGCACGCTATGCTGCCCGCGCAGCGATGAGGCCCGACCGCCAAGAGCTGGCCGCGATCTTCGCGGGCGGATTCGTCGGTGCGATCGCGCGCGCGGCGCTCGCGCAGACCTGGACCGCCCGTCCCGGCCAGTGGCCGTGGGCGACGTTCGTCGTGAACATGCTCGGTGCGGCGCTGCTCGGCTACTTCGTCACGCGCCTGCAGGAGCGCCTGCCGCCGTCGCTGTACCGCCGCGCGTTTCTCGGCACGGGCATCTGCGGCGCGCTGACGACGTTCTCGACGGTGATGGTCGAGCTTGCGAAGATGCTCGAAGGCGACCACCTGGCGCTCGCGGTCGCGTACGCCGCCGCGAGCCTCGCGGGGGGCTTCGCGGCGATCTTCCTCGCCACCAAGCTGGTGCGCCGGGCGAGGATCCTCGGATGAGCTTCGTGGCGCTGTGGCTGGCGGTCGGCGTGCTCGGCGGGCTGGGAGCGCTCGCGCGCTTCCTGCTCGACGCGCTCGTCTCGACGGCGAGCGGCGCGCGCTTCCCGCTCGGCACGCTGCTGGTCAACCTCTCGGGGGCGCTCGTGCTGGGGCTGCTGGTGGGGATCGCGCTGAGCGGCGACGCCTACCTGCTGGCGGGGACCGCGGTGATCGGCTCCTACACGACGTTCTCGACGTGGATGCTCGAGTCCCACCGTCTCGCCGAGGACGGCAGGCGCTGGCTGCTGTGGGCGAACGTCGCGCTGAGCCTCGTGCTGGGCGTGGGAGCGGCGGCGCTCGGGCGGCTGCTGGGGGCGGGATGACGGTCGAGGACGGGCTGCGCCTGACGGCGTACGTCGGCGAGCGCGACCACGCAGACGGGCGGCTGCTCGCCGACGCGCTGATGGACGTGTTCGCGCGCGAGGGCGTGCGCACGAGCGTGCTGCTGCGAGGGATCGAGGGCTTCGGCATCAAGCACCGGCTGCAGACGGAGCGCCTGCTGACGCTCTCCGAAGACCTGCCGCTGCTGGCGATCGCGCTCGACGCGCCCGCGCGGATCGAGGCGATGCTCGAGCAGGTGCGTGCGCTCAGCCCTCACGGGGCGATCACGCTCGAGCGCGCGCGTCTGCTGAGCGGCCCCGACGCGACGGTGGAGCTCGGTGCGGACGCGGGTCCGGACGCGGTCAAGCTCACCGTCTACGTCGGACGTCGCGAGCAGGCGGGCGGCCGGGCGGCGTACGTGGCGGTGGTCGACTGCCTGCGCCGGCACGGGGTGGCGGGCGCGAGCGTGCTGCTCGGCCTGGACGGCACCGTGCGCGGCGTGCGCCGTCGAGGGCGCTTCTTCGCGGGCAACGCGCACGTGCCGCTGATGATCCAGAGCGTGGGGGAGAGCGCGAGCATCGCGAGCGCGCTGGAGGAGCTCCGGGGCATGCTGAGCGACCCGGCGATGACGCTCGAGCGCGTGCGCGTGTGCAAGCGCGACGGCGTGCTGCTGGCGGAGCCGCTGCGCCCGCCCGCCGCCGACGACGCGGGCCTGGCGTACTGGCAGAAGCTCGTCGTGTACACCAGCGAGCAGACCCGCTACGAGCACCAGCCGCTGCACAGCGCGCTGATCCGCCGCCTGCGCCGCGAGGGCGCGGCCGGGGCCACGGCGCTGCGCGGGCAGTGGGGCTATCACGGCGAGCACCAGCCGCACGGCGAACGCTTCTGGTCGATCCGCCGGCACGTGCCGGTGCTGACGCTGCTGCTGGACACGCCCGAGAACATGCTGCGCTGGTTTGAGATCGTCGATCGGATGACCGGCGAGACGGGGCTGGTGACGAGCGAGATCGTGCCCGCGCTGCGGGCCGCAGGGCCCGGTATCGAGCACGGGGGGCTGGAGCTCGCCCGGCGGCTTGGGCGCTCGCCGGATTGATCGGGCGATAGCCGATACAGTGCGACGGACGAACACTCGGAGGGGGCTCGCCTCGCAATGGTCGTGCTGATCGTCATCGTCGTGGTAGTCGTGCTTCTGGCGCTTGGCCTGTGGGCGGCGTACAACGGCCTGGTAAAGAAGCGCAACCGCACCCAGGAGGCGTGGTCAGAGATCGACGTGGAGCTCAAGCGTCGCCACGATCTCATCCCCAACCTGGTCTCAACGGTGCAGGGCTATGCCGCCCACGAGAAAGGGACCTTCGAAGCGGTGACCAAGGCCCGCGCCGACGCGGTCGCCGCCGGGGCGACCGGCGACCCCGGCAAGATTGCGCCTGCCGAGAACGCTCTGTCCGGGGCGTTGCGCTCGCTGTTCGCGGTCGCCGAGAACTACCCGCAGCTACGGGCGGTCGAGAGCTTCCTGCAGCTGCAGGAGACGCTGACCGCGACCGAGGACAAGATCGAGTACGCCCGCCGCTACTACAACACGAGCGCCCGGGACTACAACATCGCTCTGCAGACATTTCCGCGCAACATGATCGCCGGCCCGTTCGGCTTCACGGCGGTTGCGTTCTTCGCCACCGACGAGGAGGAGCGAGCCGTCCCAGAGGTGAGCTTCCCTGGCGCGACCGGTCCGAGTCCGGCGCCCGCGACCGGTCCGGTGTCCGTACCAGCCGCCGGGGGGCCTCCTCCTGCCACGGACGCGCAGGGCCCGCCCGCAGCTGGCTGAGCAGCCTCGCGCTCGCGGTCGGCTCGGGGCGCGAAGGTCAGACGGCCTGGCCGGAGAGGATCCTTTCAAGCGCAGCGATCCGCTCCTCGATGGGAGGATGGGTGTCGTATAGGCGGTGATACCAGGCATCGTGGTGCTGCAGCGGGTCGTCGATGCACATCGCCGCGGTTGAATGGTTCATGTTCTTGAACGGCCTGTCGTTCTGCTGCAGCTTCTTGAGCGCGCCCAGCAGCCCCGCCGGGTTGCGGGTCAGCTCCACGCCGCTGACATCGGCCAGCGACTCGCGGCGCCGCGAGAGCGCGAGTCGTATGAGCGGACCGAAGACGAGGCCGACCACGGCGAGCAGGGCACCGGCAAGGAAGAGCACGATCACGAGCTGGTTGCCCCTGCCGCCTCCTCGTCCGAGCGAGCTGAAGAACGCGCTGCGCCACAGGATGCTGGCCAGCAGCGCGGCCATGCCGATCATCGTTCCCACCACGAGCAGGAGGCGAATGTCGTGGTTCTTGATGTGGCTCATCTCGTGGGCGGCGACGCCTTCGAGCTCCTCGCGGCTCATGATCGCGAGCAGCCCGGTGGTGAAGGTGATCGCTGCCTTGTCGGGGCTGACGCCAGTGGCGAAGGCGTTGGGCGAGGGGTCGTCGATCACATACACCGCGGGCTTGGGGATCCCCTCGCCGATCGCCAACGCCTCCACCAGGTCGTGAAGCTGCTCGTACTGGGTCGGGTCGGCCGGGACCGCTCCGGAGACGCGGAGCACGAGACGGGCGCCCGCGGTCAGCGAATAGACGATCCCGCCGATGGCCAGCACTGCGCCTATGGCGATGCCGACGATGACCGGGCCCCATCCGTAATGGGTCACCGGCGCAGATGGATATTCGGGATTGACTGCGGGATGGGCGAGCGCCTTGAACAGCAGGCCGCAGGCGGCGCCGATGACCAGCCAGATCACGAAGAACAGAACGATGAACGCCACGCTGCGTCGCTTGTTGCTCGCGATCTCGCTGTACATGCGCTCATCCTACGCGCCCCCGCGGGCGTCGCTCGCAAGAGGCCGGCGGCGCTTCTACGCTGTGCCCAGCAGCCAAACGGCGATAAGGAGCGGAGATGAAGGCGACTTGGAACGGCGCGACGCTGGCCGAGAGCGACGACACGATCGTCGTCGAGGACAACCACTACTTCCCCGCGGACAGCATCCACGCGGAGCACTTCGTCGACAGCGACACGCACACGATCTGCCCGTGGAAGGGCGAGGCGAGCTACAAGACGATCCGGGTCGACGGGCAGAGCAACCCGGATGCGGCGTGGTTCTACCCGGAGCCGAAGGATGCGGCGGCGGAGATCAGGGGCCACTTCGCCTTTTGGAAGGGCGTCACGGTCGAGCCGTGACCCCACGACCGCGGGGCATGACGGGCGTGAGGCAGTCGATCCTGCCCGCGCAGGCTGTCGGGGAGCGGCCCGGAACGGTCTCGTCCCGGGCCGCTCCGTCCGTCTGCGTCTACTTCAGGTGAAGCGTCGGAGCGATCGCGTCTTCGGCGATCGAGGCCGGCGTCCACGGCAGCGTGATCCATTCGTTTTTGGAGAACCGCTGGGTCTGGTCTTCGTAGTAGGGAGACGTCGGGTCTTCCGACTGCGAGTAGGCCAGGAGGGCTTTCGCGACCGGTTCGCGGCCGGCCTGCAGTTCCGTGAACATCACGATGCTCGTGCCGCCTGTCACCTCAGCCTGTTTCGAGGTGGGCGTCGGGAAGGACGATCCGATGGCCGCGTAGCAGCCGTCCCCCTCCAGGCAGCCAGGCATCGGAGCCGCGCCGGCCTGCGGTGCACGCTGCACTTCGCCGATGCTGGCATCGAGCGGGATCCCGCGTGCCTCCATCGAGCTCACCGCTGTCGCGAGCGCTTCCTTGCTCGCCTGCAGCGAGGTGTTGAGCGTGTTGGGGGTGTGGACCGGTTCGGTCGCCGTCCAGGGGTGGATCCAGAAGTCCGCCTGGCCGTTGGGTGCGTGTTCGAACCATTCCTGGAACAGCCAGCCGCCCTTGTCTTCGAGCGTGGCGGTCGCGCCGTAGCCGTCGAGGACCGAGCACGCTTCGCTGACGTCGACGCCGTCGATCACGCCGCCGTCTTCGCTTACCGCGTTGTCGCAGATTTCGCGCAGACCCGGGAGGGCGCGTTCAGCCGGGAGCGAGCGGAACTTGGTCCACGAGCCCTGCATCGTTTCGGCTGTGAATCCGGGCGTCGGCGAGATCCCGTCGGTCGGGGCGCCGCTGTTGTACGTGCCCATGCGCTGGGCGACCATGTCGATCCCCGTCTGAGCGCGCATGCCCGGGTTTTCGTCTTCGCCGCCGAGGGCAGGCGAGAACCCGGTGAGCGGGCTGTTCGCGTTCGCGAGCCAGAACGAGTTGTTCGAGTTCTCGACATAGTCTTTGCGGATCAGCGACGGCTCGTCGCTGCCCGCGATGATGCCCGGCACGATCGCACCCGGGCTTTCCGGAGGTTCGCATGAACCGTTGCCCAAGAACGGGCCCTCAAGCGCTCCGGCCCCGCCCAGATCGCACGACGAGTCGATGTAGTGCTTCGTCAGGCTCGAGGCCACGACGATCTCCGTGTAGAACGCGTTGCCCTGGTCGTCGGCACCGATCGTGTTCACCCACGGCACGCCCTGGATGGCACGCTCGGATTCGATCACCTGAGACGCGTTTTCGGCTTTGCTGATCGCGAGCCACTGGTTGACACCACGGAGGTTGTTGGCATTGGCGTCATCGATCGCGATCGCGTGACCACCCTCCCAGATCACCGGCCCATAGTGGCTGTAGTAGAGGGTGTCGGTGCGCGGCACCAGTTCGCCGTGTTCCAGAGCCTCGACGGTCACTTTGCGGGTTTTCATCGCTACCTTTTTGCCGTTGTACCTGTAGCTGTACTCGGTCGGTCCGTCGGGCGGCAGGTACCAGAACGTGACCGTGGTGTTCGTCGAGACGGTGTGCGTCCACGCGACGTCCTGGTTGTGACCGATGTTGATCCCGGGCAGCCCCCAGATTCCCACACCGGTCGCGTGGTACTGGCCGGGGACTTCGACGTTCATCTCCCAGAAGCGTTCCGCGCCATGCCACGGGAAGTGCGGGTTGGCGAGCACGACGCCGCCCCCGTTGGTGGCGTCTTCGCTACCGACGGCGAGGCCGTTGGAGCCCAACAGCTTGCTGTGCCCGATCTGCGCGAGGTTGCCGATCGAGATGCTCCCGGTCGAGGCCGTCCGCACGCCCTGCCCCTTCGCCGACTTCGCGGCCGGGTCCGCGGGCGGACCGTACGCCGGATTCGCCTCGGTGTACGGTCCGAGGGCCGAGTTGCCGGCGAGGTCGTCGACCTGGTAGATGCGGAGCCAGACGTCGATCGGCTTGATCGGCCTGACCCACGCCGCGCCTTTGCAGGCGGGGTTCGTGACTCCGCTCGCCCCGCCGATGTGTTTGAGGTAGGCGTTATAGCCGGCGGCGTAGCCCTTCACCGCTTCGAGGCCTTCCGTCGAGGGGCCCTGCGGGTAGGGGAGCCCCAGCAGCTTCTGGACCGTGCGATCGTCCTTGATCGAGGCCCAGTAGACGTCCGAGTTGAGGTTCGTGAACTGCAGACCCCCCTCGGCTTCGTTTCTGAAGACTCCTTCTGGGCCGAGGAACGCAGAACGTTCGCCCTCGACCGTCAGGAACGTTTCGGCGAGCAGACAGATTCCGTCCTGCGCCTGTGCGTAGCCGATCCCGAATCCGACGTCGGCAAAGCTTTCGCCGGAGATGTTCGCCACGCCGCCCGTCGTCCGGGTGAGCGACACGCTGTAGGACGCTGCGGCGGAAGCCGGGAAGCACATCCCAGCCGCAACCACCGCGAGCACCGCAAGAACGCGGCCTCTCACAAGCCGCCTGCCCCCGACGCGGCCGTCGTGTGAACCACGAAACGCCTCCGTGCACGTGTGTGTCCTCATCGCTCCCCATCCCTCATTCGATGTACGTCCACCGGGTATTGGTGGACCGTTGAGTCCTCCACTCATCGAGTAATGTACCAGTGTGTCCACCACCGCGCAAGCCGGTATCGAGCGGCTCCCTCGCGGGCCGCACCGCCTCTCTCGCCAGCAGGTTGAGAACCACCAGCGCGAGCGCATCCTCGCCGCGATGATCGCCGTGGCCGGGAGGAAGGGCTACGGATCGACGACGATCGGCGATATCACCCGCCGCGCCCGGGTCTCGCGCGACACCTTCTACGAGCAGTTCGCCAACAAGGAAGCCTGCTTTCTCGCCGCCTACGACGCGACAACACGCGAACTGGTCGACCGGATGGTCGCCGCGGGGACGAGCCAGCCGAGCTACATCGAGGGCATACGCGACGGCGTGCGCGCCTACCTGAGGTTCTGGAGCGAGCGCCCCGACGCGGCACGCGTGTGCACGCTCGAGGTCATGGCCGCCGGCAGCGAGGCACTGGCGCATCGCGAACAGACCCTGCGAAGCTTCGCGCGCCTGTACCGAACCGTCGCCGAACGAGCAAGGGCGCAGCAGCCCGGGCTGCCGACCGTCCCGGATGTCGTCGCGCACGCGATCGTGGTCGGTGCGGTCGAGCTCACGACCCAGTACATCCGGGAGGATCGCGTCAGCTCGCTGCCGGAGCTCGAGAGCGACGTCCTCTACCTGTGGCTGATGGTCCTTGCCGGCCACGAAGTGGCCGCTGCCGCGGTCGCAACCTGAGCGTCGACCGCCGGGAACGCGCGCGCCCACGCCTCGTCCTGGACGGCAAGGCCGTTGCACAGGTAGCCGATCACGTGGTACCAGCCGGCGGTGACGATCAGCTCGATGATCTGCGCATCCTCGAAGTGCGCGGCGAGCTCCAGCCAGAGCTCGTCGGAGAGCGTGCTCGTCCGGTGCAGCTCGTCGGCGAGGCGGAACACGCTCGCCTGCGCGGGCTCCCAGCAGGCGTCGTCCCAGTGGCCGTGCACGGTCGAGCGCAGCTGCTCGTCGCCGAGCCCGAGCGGCGCGCCGAACGCGAGCGCGTGCACGCCCCACTCGTACTGCGCGCCGGTGAGCGCGCACGTGCGGTGGATGACGATCTCGCGCAGCTGCGGCGGGACGGCGGCGCGGGCGCCGAGGATCCCCGCGCCGAGCGGGCGCATGCGGCTCATCAGCTCGGCGTGGACGGCGAGCGTGCGGAACAGCGCCAGCGGCTCGGCGTCGCTCGCCGGCGGCATCCACTTGGACAGCATCTCCTGCACCCCCGGGGGATACGGCGCTTGCAGCGGCGCGATGCGGGGAACGTGCTCGGGCATCCCGTTACACTCCTATCGGTAGTGCTTCGATTTTCACAGCACAAACGTCGATGCTATCGCAACTGCTTTCAATTTAGAAGCAAAGGCGCGGGCGGGTGAGCGCGACAGGGAGGAGGCGTGCGGTGGACGGCCCCGCCGGCGCGCCGCCAGCGGCGGACGCGCGAGAGCTGGAGGAGCACGCGGATGTGGGTCCGGGTCCCGGACGCCCGGCGCGCGGCTCGGACAGCGGCCGGCCGATCATGGCGCTGCTGGACCTCCTCGGCCGCCGCTGGGCGCTGCGCGTGATCTGGGAGCTGCGCGAGCGGCCGCTGGCGTTTCGCGCGCTGCAGGAGCGCTGCGCGGGGATGTCCTCGAGCGTGCTCAACCAGCGTCTGGGAGAGCTGCGCGCGGCGGGCGTGCTGGACGCGGGGCCCGACGGCTACCGCCTCACCGACGAGGGCCGCCTGCTGCTGGCCGCCTACCCGCCGCTCGACGCGTGGGCGGAGCGCTGGGCGGAGCGGGCGCAAGGACGCTAAGCCGTGTCGAGGGCGGTCGTCACGGAGAAGCCAGCTCACGAACACGCACGCCGAGCCACCGGCGGCGGCTTCCGGAGCAGTGCGGCGGCCTGCTGTCGTATCCGAACGCGGCTCTACGCTCATTCTGCGCCTGCTGAGACGTGAGTCCCGCGCACTGGTCGCAGGAAGGGCAGCGTAGGGATCGAATCTTCTGAGATGCCTGAGAGCAGATTGGTAGGCCGGATGTGTCTAACAAATTCTACGGTGCACTACCGTCCTCTAGTGTCTTCTAAAGGCTTCTAGCGGGCTTGCGCGGCGTCGGAAAGACCGTCCTGCTGAACGCGCTCGAGGACGTCTCGGTCGAACGCGGGTGGATTGCCGAAGCTCGCGAGATCGACGATGACACCCCGTTTCCAGTCGTGGTCGCGCGCAGTGCGAAGCGGATCCTCAGAGAGCTGCGCCCGACACGCAGGGTCGCCGAGCGTGTACTCGAGTCCTTCGGCAGGCTCGGCTCGTTCACGCTGAAGGATCCCAGTGGCTTCGAGCTGACCTACACCCCCGGCAACCAGTCGTCCCAGGAAACGCTCAGCGAAGATTTCGTCGATCTGCTGCTCGCTCTTGGGGAGGCGGCGAAGGCGAAGGGACGTGGCGTCGCGTTTTTGCTCGACGAGGTGCAGTTCGTGCCCGCCAAGGAGTTCGGCCCGTTTGTCGTCGGCCTTCACCGTCTCGCCCAGCGCACGCTGCCGGTGACCTGCGTGGCTGCGGGGCTTCCGAGTCTGCCGGCTCTCGCGGGGAGGGCAAAGACCTACGCCGAGCGGCTATTCGAATACCCGCAGATCGACCAGCTCTCCAAGAGCCACGCCGATCACGCGCTGGCGGACCCCGCACGTGTTCGAAAGGTGATCTGGGAGCAAGCGGCGCTCGACCACGTATACGCCGAGACCGACGGTTATCCTTACTTCTTGCAGGAGTACGGCAAGTACATCTGGGACGTAGCCTCAGACGGACGCATCACAGTGCAGGACGCGCGCAAGGGAGGCGCCATCGCCCAGGACCGCCTCGACAACGGCTTCTTCAGGGTGCGCTGCGAAAGCAAGGCGACCCGTGCTGAGCGCGAGTTCCTGCACGCGATGGCTTCGTGTGATGGCCCGCCGTACGCGATTGGGCATATCACCGCGGCTCTCGGAAAGGACGACCAGCGCCTGATCTCCCCGCGTAGAAACACTCTCATCCGAAAGGGACTCGTGTACGCGCCGGAGCATGGCCTGCTCGATTACACGGTGCCGCAGTTCGCTGACTACCTACGCCGCCAACACCCCGACTGACGCCCGCAGCGGGTTATTCCACGCTACGTCTCGAGCAGCAGCGTCACCGGCCCGTCGTTGACGAGCTCGACCTCCATGTGCGCGCCGAACACCCCGCGCTTGGCTTGCGTGCGCTCACAGAAGCGCTCGTACAGCGGCTCTGCCTGCTCTGACGGGGCGGCCGCGACGAAGCTCGGGCGGTTGCCGCGCCGGGCGTCCCCGTACAGCGTGAACTGGCTGACGCACAGGATCTCGCGCTCGCCGAGCGCCTCGTTCATGTGACCGTCGGCGTCGGCGAACACGCGCAGCGCGCGCACCTTCTGCGCCAGGCGCTCGGCGGCGGCGGCGTCGTCGTCGCGGGCGATGCCCAGCAGGACGAGCAGTCCCGGCCCGATCTCGGAGATCACCGCGCCGTCGACGCGCACGGCGGCACGACTGACCCTCTGCACGAGCGCGCGCATGTGGCCGGCGAGTATCGCAGCAGCGCCCGGCGCACGTGCGGCTTGTCGTCCAGATTCTTGCCCGCAAACTCCAGCTTTTTCGATCGGCTCTCGAAAGCGGTTGCATGCGCGCTCGCCGCGAACGTGTGAGCCTGGGCGGACGCCTGGGACTGACCCGCCAGGTGGCCCTGCTGAGCCTCGTGCCGATGGTCGTCTTCGGCTTCGTGCTCGCGCGGGTGCTGCAGGCGCAGATCGTCTCGCGCACGCTCGCCGACGCGACCGAGTCCGCGCGCATGATCGCGCACCTCGGGATCCAGCCCCACCTCTCCGCGCAGGAGCTGCGCACCGGCCTGACGCCGGCTGGCGTTCGTGCTCTCGACCAGCAGCTGAGCGCGCGCTCGGTCACGCAGGACCTCGCGCGGATCAAGATCTGGAACTCGCACCACAGGGTCATCTACTCCGACGACCACAGCCTGATCGGGCGCACGCTGCCGCCGAGCGACGACCTGCAGAACGCGCTCGCGGGCAAACCCGACGACGCCGACGTGGTCACCCCGCGCGTGGGCACGGAGACCGCCAGCGAGGTCGGCCTCGGCCAGCTCGTGGAGGTGTACGTGCCGCTGCGCTTCGCCGCGTCCGGCCCGCCGGAAGGCGCGTTTGAGATCTACCTGAGCTACCGGCCGATCGCGGCGGCGCTCGCGCAGGACAAGCGCACGATCGCGCTGCTCGTGGCGGGCGGGCTCGTGCTGCTGTGGCTGATCCTCTACCGCATCGTCGCGCGCGCCTCTGGCCGGCTCGCCCGCCAGGCGCGCGAGAACTACCGCCTCGCCCGCTACGACCCGTTGACGGGGTTGCCGAACCGCACGCTGTTCATCGAGGGCGTCGCGCGGACGGTCCGCCGCGAAGCCTCGCGGCCGGGCACGGTGGCGATCCTGCTGATCGACCTCGACCGCTTCACAGAGATCAACAACACGCTCGGGCACGCCGGTGGCGACCGCGTGCTGTGCGAGGTCGCGCGGCGCCTGGGCGAGACGTTCTCCGGCACCGCCGAGCTCGCACGGCTCGGCGCCGACGAGTTCGCGATCCTGTGCCGGGACACGCACGGCGAGGAGGGGGCGCGCGGCGTCGCCGCCGCCGTGCAGGCGAGCCTCGAGCCGCCGGTCGTGATCGACGGCGTCGCGCTGAACATCGAGGCGAGCATCGGCATCGCGGTCATGGACGAGCACGCCGACGGACCGGACGTGCTGCTGCAGCGCGTCGACACGGCGCTCGCCCGCGCCCGCTCGCGCTCCAGCCGGATCCACGTCCACTCTCCCGCGTGCGACTACTTCGACGCGACCCGCCTGATCCTGCTGGGCCAGGTCAGAGGGGCGCTGGAGCGGGGCGAGCTCGTCCTCTGCTACCAGCCGAAGGTGGACCTGCAGAGCAGGCGCATCACCGGCGTGGAGGCGCTCGTGCGCTGGAGCCATCCCGAGCGCGGGCTGCTGGGCCCGCAGGAGTTCATCCCCCAGATCGAGCCGACCGCGCTTGTGGGGCCGTTCACGCTGTACGTGATCGAGCGAGCGCTCGGGCAGATGCGCGCGTGGCGCGGGCGCGGAATCGACGTGGAGATGTCGGTCAACCTGTCGGCGCGCAACCTGCTCGATCCGGAGCTGCCGGAGCAGGTGGCCGAGCTGTTGCGGCGATACGGGATCCCACCCGAGCGCCTGACCGTGGAGGTCACCGAGAGCGCCGCGCTGGTCGACCCCGAAAGGGCGGTCGCGGCGCTGAACGCCCTGCGGGCGAGCGGCGTGGGCGTGTCGATCGACGACTTCGGCACCGGCAACGCGTCGATCGAGTACCTCGCGACGCTGCCCGCGAGCGAGCTCAAGATCGACCGCTCGTTCATCACCGGCATGCTCGAGGACGCGCGCGCCGAGGCGATTGTGCGCTCGACGATCGATCTCGCGCGCAACCTCGGGCTGACGATCGTCGCGGAGGGCATCGAGACCGAGGCGGTGATGGAGCACCTCGCCGGCCTCGGCGCGCAGACGGCGCAGGGCTACTTCATCTCGCGACCGCTGCCCGCCGAGGAGCTCGACGGGCAGCTTGGCGCGGCGTTCGGCCTCGACGCCGAGCCGGCGCCGGAGCCGCAGCGGGAGCCGGGGTATGCGCCCGAGCCCGCGTGCTACGCGGCCACCGCGCCCGTCGCCACGTCGGCCTCCTGAGCGGCGGCCGCGCGCGGGCGCACGTGTGGCAGCAGCTGGCCGAGCGTCACGACCGGCGGCGGTTGCACGGCGGGCGGCGGCTGCACGAGCTGATGGGAGCCGTCGTCGAACACGATCACGCCGCCGTGCGCGAGCCAGCGGCGCGCCGCTTGCGGCCCGCTCAGCAGCGCCGCCTTCGCCCTGATCTCCGCGTCCAGCGCGCTCGGCGCGAGCGCGGTCACCTGCACGACGCCGGTGAACGCCGGCCTGCCGGTCGCCGGGTCGAGCAGGTGATGGGCGGGCCCGCCGTGGCGGTCCAGCCAGCTGCGCCGGCCGATGCCGCTGGTGGCGACGCCCGTGTGGGAGAGCTGGAACGTGTGCAGCGCGCGCCCGTCGAACGGGCTTTCGACCATGATCTCGCGCCTGATTTGCGCGGCCCCGCCGACGAGCAGGTCGCCCGCGCAGTTGATCGCGAAGCTCGGGTGGGTTGCGAGCATCTCGCCGAGCACGTCGGCGAACAGCCCCTTGGCCAGCCCGCCGCTGTCCAGCATCAGGCCCGGCGGGCGCGCGATCGTGCTCGCCCGCGGGTCGACGTCGATCTCCCGCCAGCGCCGTGCCGCCGCCGCGCCGGCCGGTCGGCGGGTCGGAGCGCGCTCGAGCGCGCTCGCGAGCGCGAGCGTCGGGCCCCGCAGGTCCTCGGCGTAGCCCGCGCGCTCGATCGCCTCCACGAGCGTCCCGTCGACCAGTCCGCCGCTCAGCAGCCCCGCGTCGCGCACCGCCTGCGCCAGGCGCGCCATCAGCGGGCGCACCGGCACCGTCTCGCGCGGGTCGGCGTTCAGCCGCGAGAGCTCGCTGTCGGGGAGGAAGCGGGAGTAGCGCCGATGCCAC
>Ga0181521_10001007_pt1 | contig 34829 bp, 35 predicted proteins | sample PEATcosm2014_Bin_32_FD_119764 | JGI IMG/M metagenome (GOLD analysis project Ga0181521, IMG submission 119764) | Peatland microbial communities from MTU Mesocosm Facility, Houghton, MI, USA - PEATcosm2014_Bin02_60_metaG | ecosystem: Environmental > Terrestrial > Soil > Wetlands > Peat | place...
GTTCCGCCGGTGCGGGTGTAGGCGGTGCTGGACTCCTTGGTGGCCACGATGCCGAAGTCGGCGATCTTGGGAAGCCATGCGCCGGCGTCGCGGGCCATGAGAATGTTTTCCGGCTTGATGTCGCGGTGGACCATTCCTTTGGAGTGGGCCGCGCCGAGGCCTTCGGCGATTTGGCGGGCGATGGAGAGGGCGAGGGGGACGGAGAGAGCGCCTGAAGGGGATAAAGGTGGTATCCCCGGTCCCCAAAAGCGAGGGACCGGGGGCACCCATGATGCTGCGGCTTGGTCAGGATGCAGAGGGACCGGGGGCACCCATGATGCTGCGGCTTGGTCAGGGTGATAGTCGCGGAGGAAGGCGCGGAGGTCGGGGCCGTCGACGAACTCCATGGAAAAGAAGAGGGTTCCATCCTCGGCTGGCTCGAGGTTGCCCGCATCGACAACATTTTTGTGCCGAATCTGGCGGAGGGTGCGCACCTCGCGGAGGAAGCGGGCGGTGAAGGCCTGGTCATGGCTCAACTCACTCGACAAGAACTTGAGGGCCTGCGGCTCGTTCATGAGCGTGTGCTGGGCGAGATAGACGGCTCCCATGCCGCCCTGGCCGAGCTTGCGGATGATGCGGTAACTCTGGTGGATGACCATGCCCGGCTTGAGGTCGCGAATCTCGTTGAGCGGCAGGCCGTGGGTGGGGCAGGTGGTGTGGCTGTCGGGATAGCCGGTGTCGCACTGCGGGCAGGTCTTCATGTGTTCGCGCTTCTGTATGAGAGGATTCTAAGCCGGAACCATTGTTCCACTCAAAGAGGGAGTATGCAATGGGGGGATTCTTTTGGCTTGTCATGAAATGGGCGGGGTGGGGTTTCATGCGCCCCTACGGGGCTAATGCTTCTTTTGGACTGCTCACCCAGGACTGCGCTTTGCTTGTCCTGGGCTATTATCCTTTCCTCCCTACGGGAGGAGCGGCGTAGGCTCATTGGAGTGCATCGAATCCCACCCTAGCCGCAAAAACAAGAACGCGGCGAGGGTGGGACACCCGGTTGCACGCTTTTCCATGGCGGCGAGCTCCCGGTTGAAGGGTACGGCCTCAAGGGGAGATAGTGGACCTGATAGTCTTTATGCATCTGCAAGCCACAATCGCGCCGCGCGAGGCACTGCCGAGCCGGCATTTCGCCGAGAAAGCTGTTGAGGTATCCGCCATGTTCAAAAAGCAATTTGCCGTTCTGTTCTGTCTTCTGGTTTCCGGGTTTGCACTGACGATGACACCTGCGCTGGCGCAGCAACCTCGGTATCCGTTCAACGATCCGGCGCTGCCGATGGAGAAGCGGATCGACAACCTGCTCTCGCTGATGACCGTTGAGGAGAAGATCGACTGCCTGGGCACCAGAACCGGCGTGCCCCGGCTTGGGGTGGCCAACTTTGGCAGCTCCGAAGGGATTCATGGAGTGGTGCAGCGTGAAGCCAGAGGCAAGCGGCTGCCGGTGACGACGACGCAGTTTCCGCAGCCTCCGGGCATGGGCGAGTCGTGGGATCCTGAGCTGGTTCGCCAGGCGGCGGGCGTGGAGGGCTACGAGGCGCGATTCATCACCCAGACCGCAAAGTATGACCGGCAGATTCTCATGCTGTGGGGACCGCAGTCCGATTTGGCGCGCGATCCGCGCTGGGGACGCAGCGAAGAAGTCTATGGGGAAGACCCGTTCTTCAACGGAACCATGGCTGTCGCCTTCATCAAAGGGCTGCAAGGGGACGACCCGAAGTATTGGCAGGCGGCGGCGCTGCTCAAGCATTTTCTGGCCAACAGCAACGAGGATCACCGCGACTCCTCCTCCTCCGACTTTGATCAGCGGCTGTTTTGGGAATACTACTCAGTGCCCTTCCGGATGGGCTTTCAGGAGGGCGGCGCGAAGGCCGTGATGGCTTCGTACAATGCGTGGAACGGCACCACGATGGCCGTGAATCCGATTCTGAAGAGCATTGTCCGCGAGCAATGGGGCGTGGAGGTGATTTCCAGCGATGGCGGAGCGGTGCATCTGCTGGTGGATCCGCGGCATTTGTTTCCCGATCAGAAGGCGGCGGTGGTGGCGTGCCTGAAGGCCGGCATCAATCAGTTCCTCGACCGGTACCTGGACGAAACCAAGGCGGCGGTGAAGGATGGCGAGATCACCGAGGCGGAGATCGACGCGCTGCTGCGGCCCAAATTCCGGGTTACGATCCGGCTGGGGCTGCTGGACCCGCCGGAGATGGTTCCGTACGCGAAGATCAAAGACGCGCCCGAGCCCTGGAAGACAGAGAAGGATCGGGCTGTTTCGAGGCAGATGGCGCTGGAATCGGTGGTGCTGCTGAAGAATGAAAACGCCTTTCTGCCCCTGCGGAAGGATGCGATCAAGTCGATTGCCGTGATCGGGCCGCTGGCGGACTCCGTGCATTGGGACTGGTACGGCGGCACGCCTCCGTATACGATTACGCCGCTGGAGGGAATCCGGGCGGAAGCGGGTCCGGGGGTGAAGGTCACCTATGCGGAGAGCGAGCTGGGCAACGCCGCGGTGAATGCGGCGAAGGACGCCGATGTAGCGGTTGTGGTGATCGGAAACGATCCCACCTGCGGTCCGGATATGGGGCACGACTGGCACCAAACAGTGGATGGCGGCGGTACGCTGGCCTGCACGGTGCCCAGCGACGGACGCGAAGGGCGCGACCGCGAAAGCATCATTCTTGCCCAGGAACAACTGGTGAAGCAGGTCTACGCTGCCAACCCGAAGACGGTGGTGATTCTGGTGTCCAGCTTTCCTTTCGCAATCAATTGGAGTCAGGCTCACGTCCCCGCGATTTTGCATATGGCCCACTCGTCACAGGATGAGGGCACGGCTTTGGCGCAGGTTCTCTTTGGCGACTACAACCCCGGCGGACGGCTGGTGGTGACCTGGCCGAAGTCCATCGATCAGTTGCCGCCGATGATGGATTACAACATCCGCGACGGCCGCACTTATATGTACTTCAAAGGAGAGCCGCTGTATTCCTTCGGCTATGGCTTGAGCTACACAACCTTCAAGTATTCCAATCTTCGAACAAGTTCCGCGGAAGTGGCCAAGGACGGCGCGGTCACCGTCAGCGTGGATGTGACGAATACCGGCAGCCGCGCGGGCGACGACGTCGTCCAGTTGTATGTCAAGCATTTGGGCTCGAAGGTGGAACGCCCGAACGAGGAGCTGAAGGGCTTCGAGCGCGTGGCGTTGAAGCCGAACGAAACCAAGACCGTGCAAATCACGCTGAAAGCTTCGGCGCTGGCCTGGTGGGATGAGAGTCTTCCGGGTTTCCGTGTGGAAGCCGAGCCGGTTCGCGTGATGATCGGCAATTCGTCGAGCGACATTCAGCTTGCCACCATGGTGAACGTTCAGTAGAGCGGTTCTTCAGTTCACGCGCCCTTGCCGGCAGAGGATGGGCTGTTCCTGCTTCCGCCCCGGCGACGAAAACTTGTCCCTTCACCCCAACGAGCAACAATCGCTCGTTACCACCCCAAGAAGCAGAGTTCGCTTCTTGGGGGCCCGGTCGTTGGGGACCCCGAGTCGCTGCGGGCCCCGGTTTCGCTGCGCTCGGGATGACAGCGCAGGAAGAGGCGCGGGGCTTTCGATATAATCCATAGGAGCGTACAGCAGCCACGACAGCCGCTCTTTGGAGACCTGCATGACCTTCGATATCCAGGAGATCCTGGGGTTACTTCCCCATCGCTACCCATTTCTGATGATCGACAGAGTGGTCGAGTTCGAGCGCGGCAAGCGGCTGGTGGCCATCAAGAACGTCACCATGAACGAGCCCTATTTTCAGGGGCACTTTCCCGATTACCCCATCATGCCGGGCGTGCTGGTGATCGAGGCGATGGCGCAGGCCGGGGCCATTATCATAATGAACGAGATTCCCGACCGCGAGAAGAAGCTGGCGGTCTTCACGGGCATTGATCGGGCCAAGTTCCGCCGCCAGGTGGCGCCGGGAGATCAATTGCGCATCGAGGTGGACGTGCTGGCGCTCAAGAGCCGCATCGGCCGCATGGAGGCCAAAGCCTTAGTGGAGGGCAAGCTGGCCTGCCAGGCTACGCTGACCTGCTCGATTGTACACAGGACGTCTGAGACCGCAGCGGTGACAGGCGAAGAGCCGCCAGAGGCCGCGGAGTGAGCATCCATCCCAGCGCGGTGGTTGCCGCAGGAGCCGTGGTTCCGGGTTCGTGCACAGTGGGGCCGTATTGCACGATTGGGGCGGAGGTCGAGCTGGGCGAGGATTGCAAGCTGATCTCCCACGTGGTGCTGGACGGACGGACGCACATCGGCGCGCGCAACACGTTTCATCCCTTTTGCGCGGTGGGCGTGGCGCCGCAGGATTTGAAGTACGGCGGCGAACCGACGGCGCTGGAGATGGGCGACGGCAACACCATTCGCGAGTGCGTGACCATCAGCCGAGGGACGGCGGGCGGCGGCGGCGTGACGCGCATCGGGTCGGATTGCCTGCTGATGGCCGGCGTGCATATCGGCCACGACAGCCAGGTGGGCAGCCATTGCATCCTGGCCAACTGCGCCACGCTGGCCGGGCACGTGATCATTGAGGACTACGTCACGTTGGGGGCGTTTTGCCCGGTGCATCAGCATTGCGTGGTGGGCACGTACTCCTTCATCGGCGGCGGGACGATTGTGACGCAGGACGTGCTGCCGTTTTCGCTGACTTCGTCGCGGCGGGAGAACAAGGCCTTCGGGATTAACAAGATTGGCCTGGCGCGGCGGGGGTTTTCGCCGGAGCGGCTACAGGTGCTGCAGAAGGCCTTCCGGCTGCTGCTGGCGGCGAAGCTGAACACGTCGCAGGCGCTGGAGAAGATCAAGGAGCTGGAGGGCGAGGACGCGGCGCTGCTGGCGGCGTTTATTGAACGCAGCGAGCGCGGGGTGATCAAGTAGCCATGAAGCTCGGCCTCATTGCCGGCAACGGGCGGTTTCCGTTTCTGCTGTTGGATGCGGCGCGGGCGCAGGGGCTGACCGTTGTGGTGGCGGCTATCCACGAGGAGACGGACGCGGAGATCGACCGGCGCGCTGCCGAGGACAGCGGCATCACAGTTCATTGGCTTTCGCTGGGCGAGTTGTCGCGGCTGATTGAGACTTTTCATAAGGAAGGCGTCGAGAAGGCGGTGATGGCCGGCCAGGTGAAGCACAAGCAGATTTTTTCCAGCATACGGCCGGATTGGCGGCTGGCCAAGCTGCTGCTGAATTTGCCGGTGCGCTCGACGGACAGGCTGCTGGGGGCGGTGGCCAAGGTGCTGGAGGATGAGGGCATTGAGCTGATCAGTTCGACCGCGTTTCTGGAGCCGTTGCTGGCGCAGGAAGGCTTGCTGACGGAGCGCGCTCCGGACGAAGAGGAGTGCAGGAACATTGAGTACGGGCTGAGCGTGGCGCGCGCCGTGGCAGGATTCGACATTGGGCAGACGGTGGTAGTGGCGGCGCAGGCCTGCGTCGCCGTGGAGGCGATGGAAGGCACGGACGCAGCCATTGAGCGCGCGGGGGGGCTGATGAGGAGCCTGGAATATGACGCTTCGACGTTTCACCCCAGCGACAAAGACCTGTCCCCCCACCCCAACGAGCAAAAATCACTCGTTGGGGACCCCGCGTCGCCGGGGACCCCGACTTTGGAGCGGCGACTGACGGTTGTCAAGGTGGCCAAGCCGAACCAGGATATGCGCTTCGACGTGCCGGTGATCGGCATGGCGACTATCGAGGCGATGATTTGCGCCGGCGCCAGTTGCCTTTCGGTCGAGGCCGGGCGGACGCTGCTCTTTGACCGCGAGGCGCTGCTGAAGAGAGCTGCCGAGGCAGGCATTGCCATTGTGGCTACATCGCGCTGAGCCTCGGCTCTAAAAAACTCTCTGCGTCCCGCCTGCCCTGTTTCCCATCCAACTATGCGGAGGTTCCCAGTGAGAATTCCCCTTCTCTTTATCCTTGCCGCGGCCGTTGTGGTAGCGGTTGCATTGGTCGCTGTCCGCGCAGCCGGACAAAATGAACAAAATGAACAAGTTCTTCCCGCCGTGGGGCAGGTTGCGCCCAGCTTCACGCTTCCCTCGCAGGACGGCTCCGAGATTTCATTGGCGAGCTTTCGCGGCAAATGGGTGGTGCTCTACTTCTACCCCAAGGACATGACCTCGGGCTGCACCATCGAGGCGCACAACTTTCAGCGCGACCAGGCGCAATATGACGCCGCCAACGCGGTGATTCTGGGGGTGAGCGTGGATACGCCGGAGAGCCACAAGCAGTTCTGCACCAAGGAGGGTCTGACCTTCCGGCTGCTGGCCGATCCGGGGCACAAGGTGGTTGAGGCCTATGGATCACTGGGTCACTTTGGGCTCTTCACCATCGCCAACCGCCATACCTTCCTCATCGACCCGGCGGGCAAGATCGCCAGGGTGTGGACCAAGGTGGAGGTCCAGCAGCACTCCGCGGAGGTGCTGGCGGCGCTGGCTGAACTGAAGAAATAAGACGCCTGATTTCAGACGCAAAAAAGCCCGGCAGGTGCCGGGCCTTTTTGCTTGCCTAGTACTTCAGGCAGCCGCTGCTACTTGGTTGCCTACTTCTTCGCAGCGGTTTTACTTCTTCTTCTTCTTTGCAACTGCCTTCTTCTTCTTGGCAGGCGCCTTCTTTGCTGCTTTCTTAACGGCCAACTTTTTACCTCGTTTGTTGGATTTTCTGGCGCTCTTGCCGGCAGCGGCCTTCCTGGCCACAGCCTTTCCGCCCTTTGCGCCAGCCTTTCTCTTCTTTGCGGCGGACTTCTTTGCGGCCTTTTTGGCCACAACTTTTTTCGCGGCTGCCTTCCTGGCCGGAGCCTTCTTTGCAGCCTTCTTTGCGGGAGCCTTCTTCTTCGCGGCCTTAGGGGCCGGTTTCGATGCTGGTTTTTCCACGGCCACGATCACCGACGCTTCATCTACTCCCTCGTCGTCGTCCGAGGAGGTGAGCACGCTATAGGATTCAACCTCTTCATCCTCTTCAAAGTCGTCGTGACCGGACTCAAACGCGCCCGGCTTATAATTCGCATCGCCGTCGCTCATCGCGTACATCCTGAACACTTCTTCCATCCCATTGCCTCCAGCGGGCTGCCGCTGCACAAATTTACATCTTGATTTTCACGCGGCGGAAAATCCCTCGTTCCGCTCACGGAATTCCACTAGCAATAGATTGCACGCAAACACCAGCAGTTGACAAGCACGAAATGCAGTTTTGGAAAAATATTATTTTGCCGGGCGAGCCCTGGAGGCCGCGGCGGGATTCTTAGCGGGGGATTTTTTTGCGCTCGCCGTCCCGTTTTTCTTCGCGGCGGCAGCGGTCGCGGGGTGTTTCACGGGCGCTTTGCCCGCAGCCGGCGCGCCGTTTTTCTTTGGCGCGGCCGGCGGCGCGGAGCTTTTAGCAGCGTTGTTAACTGGCGCGGACTGCGCATGGACGCCCCCCTGAGCGCCGGCGGGGCGATGCGCGCGCGCGGCGGTATGGGGGATACTGGTGGGGTCGGCCACATGCAGCCGCTGGCCGGGCTGCACTTTGATCCCGGTGATCTTGTTCCATCGGCGCAACTGGTTCAGCGAGACACCGAAGCGGTCGGAGATGGTGACCAGCGTATCGCCCTTGCGCGCGGTGTAGAGCAGCGTGCTCGCCAGGGGCGCAGCCGAGGGCGGCACCGGAACCACCAGCGCCTCGACTCCCTCAATGCCGTCCCGCACGCGCAGATGATTGGCGGCGGCCAGCGCCGCTTCCGTGACGCGATACTTGAGCGCCACCGAGGCCAGCGTATCGCCCGCGGCAACGCGATGGTAGCGCCAGGCGTTGCGCTTGCCCGCGGGAATCAATGCAATACGCTGCTCGAAGACCGACGCCGTGCCGCCGGGCAGATGCAGATCGAAGGACGCGCCGGGCGGCGTGACGAGGCGCAGCAGGCTAGGGTTCAACGCCATCAATTCATCCACCGGCGCTCCCGTCAGGTCCGACACCAGCCTGAGGTCCACCGGATGGTTGATGGTTACCGTGTCGGTCAACACCGGGGGATCAAGCGTGACATCGTCAAAGCCGTACTGCGTGGGGTGATTGGCGATGATGATGGCGGCCAAAATCTCCGGAACGTAGTTACTGGTCTCCCTGGGCAGGTTGTTGCGCTTGTAGAGTTCCCAGAAGTCGGCGTATCCGGTCTTCTCGACGGCGCGCTGCACATTGCCCGCGCCCCAGTCGTAGCCGGCCATGGACAAATACCAGTCGCCCAACTGGCTATAGATGTACTTCATGTAACGGGCGTAGGCGCGGGTGGATTTTTCCGGATCGAAGCGCTCGTCCACATAAGCGTTGCGAACCAGCCCGTAGTTTCCGCGGGGCATGAACTGCCACATTCCGCCGGCGTGGGAGCGGCGATTGAGGGCCCTCGGCTGAAAGCCCGACTCGGCGACAGCCAAATATATAAGGTCCTGCGGCACGCCCTCTTCGGCCATGACGCGCTGAATCATCGCCTTGTAGCGGCCGGCGCGCTCGAAGGCGTGGAGCAGCGTGTTGTGGCCGCGTTGCGTGTTGGAGAAGAAGTTGATGTAGGTGGCCACATAGTTGTTGACCACCAGCGGCAGATCGGAGTTGGTGGTAGCCAGATCGGCCGTGGCCTTGGCCACGATGTTGGGGTTCACCTCGAAGGTCACTTCGCTGGCCACGTCGGCGGGCGTCTCCTCCTCCTCCTTGGGGACAAAGCCGTTGCCCTGTTTGAGAGCCTCCATCTCGAGGGTGTTGACCGCGTCCACGATGCGGTCGAACTCGTCCTGCAACTCGGCATTGCTCCTGATGTCGATGCCGCAGGTGAGCATCAGATCCACGGCGTAGTCGAACTCCAGCTTGGCCTCGCGCAAACGCCCCTTGCGATATTCAGCCTCGCCGCGGGCGTAGGCGTCCTCCACCTGCTGGATCAGCAAGCGGACCCGCTGCTGTTCACGGGCAGGCGCATGCGGCGCTGGAGCGGCCGCCTGGAGGGCTGGCAGGGGCGCTGCCGAGTTGGCGCCCAAAGTGAGCGCCGGCGCGGTGGCTTGCGGCGGCGCGCCCGGAGAAGCGCCGGTGGGCGCGGTGGGATTGCAGCCCGCCAGCAAGAGAGCCAGCACGGCGCAGCCGAAGACTCGAAACCACGTTCTACCAAGGCGCATGAAGGATACTGCCGCCCGTCCGCCGAAAGGCCGCGGAAGGCTCTATGCCGATGATAAGCTATGGCCTGGAGGTGTGCGCGCCGCAAGGGCGTGAAAGGCCTCTTTTCCAAGCCAAAATGGACGCTCGCTTCCTCAGAAATTTTGCGATCATCGCCCACATCGACCACGGCAAGTCGACGCTGAGCGACCGTTTGCTGGAGTTCACCGGCTCGGTGACGGGCCGGGAGATGCAGGCGCAGATTCTGGACGACATGGAGCTGGAGCGGGAGCGCGGCATCACCATCAAGGCCCACGCGGTGCGCATGATGTACAAGGCGCACGACGGCAACACCTACCAACTCAACCTGATCGATACGCCCGGCCACGTGGACTTCAGCTACGAGGTTTCGCGCTCGCTGGCCTCGTGCGAGGGGGCGCTGCTGGTGGTGGACGCCAGCCAGGGCGTGGAGGCGCAGACGCTGGCCAACGCTTATCTGGCGATCAACCACGGGCTGGAAATTATTCCGGTCATCAACAAAATCGATCTGCCCTCGGCGGACATCCTGCGCACCCAGGAGGCTATCGAGAAGGCCGTGGGGCTGGACGCCACGGACGCCATTCCGGTGAGCGCCAAGACCGGCCAGGGCGTGGACGAGGTGCTGGAAGCCATCGTTCACCGGCTGCCGCCGCCCACCGGCGACCCGGAGGCGCCTTTGCAGGCGCTGATCTTCGACTCCTGGTTTGATGCCTACCGGGGCGTGATCGTGCTGGTGCGCGTGATGCAGGGAACGATGCGCAAGGGGCAGCGCATCCGGCTTATGTCGAATGGGAAGGCATTTGAAGTCGAATCCATGGGCGTGTTGATGCCCAAGCCGGTGGAGATCGGCGAACTGCTGGCCGGCGAGGTGGGCTTCTTTGCGGCCACCATCAAGACCGTCAGCGACACCAAGATCGGCGACACCGTGACCGACGACACCCGGCCAGCGCCAGCCCAGCTGCCGGGCTTTGAAGACATCAAGCCGATGGTCTTTGCCGGCCTTTACACGGTGGACTCGCACGAGCATACGCTGCTGCGCGACGCCCTGGAAAAGCTGCGCCTCAACGATTCGTCGTTCTTCTTCGAGCCGGAGAGTTCGGTGGCGCTGGGCTTCGGCTTCCGCTGCGGATTTCTGGGGCTGCTGCACATGGAGATCATTCAGGAGCGGCTGGAGCGGGAGTACGAGCTGGACCTGATCACCACCGCTCCCGGCGTGCGCTACCACATCAAGATGACCGACGGCAGCGTGATGGAAGTAGACAATCCCTCGCGCTGGCCGGAGCCTACCAATATCGACTCGATCCTCGAACCGGTCATCACCGCCAAAATACTCACCAACGAGGAGTACGTGGGCGGCATCTTCAGGCTGGTGGAGGAAAAACGCGGACGGCAGTTGAACTTCGAGTACGTGACTCAGACTCGTGTTTTACTGACCTACGAGCTGCCGCTCAACGAGATCGTGCTGGATTTTTACGACCGTCTCAAGTCGATCTCGCGCGGCTATGCGTCGCTGGATTATCAATTGGCCGGGGAGTGGGAGTCGCCCATGGTCAAGCTGGACATCCTGGTCAGCGGCGAGCCGGTGGATGCGCTCTCGGTGATCGTGCACCGCGACTTTGCCTACGAGCGGGGCCGGGCGCTGGTCTCGAAGATGCGCGAACTGATTCCCCGCCAGCAGTTCGAGGTGGCCATCCAGGCGGCCATCGGCGCCAAGGTCATCTCCCGCGAAACGGTCAGCCCGCTGCGCAAAAATGTGCTGGCGAAATGCTACGGCGGGGACATCACGCGCAAGCGCAAGTTATTGGAAAAACAGAAGGAAGGCAAGAAGCGGATGAAGCGGATCGGGAGGGTGGACATCCCCCAGGAAGCCTTCCTGGCCATTCTTCGGATAGGCGAAGATTCGCAGAAGTAGGCTTTGATATGTGATTCAATTCACAATTTGTTGATCTGTATTTGTGGATAACCCCGGCCATCGAGCGTGTACGCCCCTGCGGCCGGCCTCTGCGAGCGGGAGAGGGCATTCTCTTGATATTGATTGATAAATAAGGAGTTGCATTTTCTATCAGAAAAGAACAGTTCTTGGCAAGAGGAAAATTTTGAATTCCTTGACAGGATTCGCGGAAGTAATCCACAGATTTTTCCACAGGAAAGCGCCGAAAGGAGCCGTGGACCGCTGAGCTGGTGAACCGCCGTTCCGAAGCGCCTGAAAAAGAACGTGTAACGGCGAGAGCCCCGCATGGCGGGGCTCTCGCTATTGTTTTTGGACGGCGAAGCCTATTGGTGAGCGGGAGGCCGGGTGGCGGCCGGTCTGGCCGGCGCCGGCGTCGCTGCCGGCTGGGCCGGAGGAGCGGGCACGCCCGACTTCAGGTTGTAGGCGTCGATGATCTGCCTGGTGATGTTGGTGTTCTCGTTGGCGTAGAGCACGGGATTCTGCTGCTGGGCAACGTCCAGCACCAGGGTGAATCCCTGCTGCTGCGCGTAGTTGGCCAGGACTTCGTACACCTTGGAGGCCAAGCCGTTGTAGAGTTCCTGCATCTCCGCCTGGAAGTCGTTTTGGGCGTCCTCGGCGGAGCGATCCAACTGCTTCTTTTTGTCTTCGATGGCCTTGGCGCGGGCCTGCTGTTCGGTGGGACTCAACTTGTCGCCCTGCGCCTGAAGCTGTTTGGTCAGGCTGTCGACCTCATCGCTCAGGGCCTTGAGTTGCTGGCGCTTGGGATCGTACTTCTTTTGCAGGTCGGCGAAGTTGCGCTGGCCCTCATTGGTTTGGGCAACGGCCACCTGGAAGGCGATCACGGCAATCTTGGCGGGACCGGCAGGCGCCGCAGTGGCGGGAGTTTGGGCGGCGGCGCTCATGATAAAACCAGAGGCCAGCATAGCGATAAGTGCAAGCGAGCGCTTCATGCGAGTGTAATGCTCCTTCGGAATTCCTGTGTGTCTGTCCGCGTTTCAGCGCGAAACAGACTGTCGCCTCCTGAGCAGCCCCTCTGTCGATTCATGGATTCTGTTCCGGAAGGAGCAGAGGCAGGAAAAGACGCGGACAGAGACGTCAGCAGTAACTAGTTGGATTATAGGAGCCGGGGGTAGGAGCGTCAAACCGGCCAGGCGTAAAAAACCGGTAAAGGCAACAAAATTCTGTAAAGCCCGCAGCCTTCAGTCGGAAGCCCTCTGCTTGCCGCATACCAGCAAGAGGGCCGCTCAGGTCGAGCGGCCCCGGAGATTACTTGTTGAACGCTGCGGCTAGAAGGTGGTGGAGACGGTCAGGCGGAAGGTTCTGCGCGGCTCCATGAAGGTGTCCCGCGCTCCATAGCCTGATTGCGCCTCGCCGTAGGTATAGTCACCCGCGCCGCCCTGCGGGAACATATCGCGGGTAATCAACTGCGCCGAGCAGCTCTGATTTTTGCTTCCAATTCCCAGGTCACAGTAGGGCTTCTCATAGAGGCGCAGCGGGTTGTAGGCGTAGAAGAAGCGGAAGGGGGCGTTGATGACCGGCATGATGACGGAGAGCTCGACGCCGGTGGACATGCGGGGGACGAAGTTGGTTCCGGCGATGGGGTGGATATTGCGCTGGAAGCCGACCTGCGAACCGGGAATGCCGCCCTGGCAGGCGCCGTTGTTCCACACCGGGCAGCCATAGAGGGGTGCGGTGAGCGAGGCAAAGCCCTCGGGGCTCTGCTTCAACTGCCCCTTGTTGAGGGCCACGTTGACGCCGAAGTCGTCGAAGAAGGAGAAGGTGACCGGGCCGGCGATGGGAATGCGGTACTCGGCATTGGAGGAAAAGTTGGTATCGCCGCCGATGGAGGCGATGCCGTAAATCGGCAAGGGGATCTGGATGCACTGGTTTAACTGGGGATTGGTGGGGTCTCGCGGCACGCAGGTTCCGTCCGGATTGGTCAACTGCAGATTGACGCGGGTGGGCACATAGCCGTAAGGGGTGGCGGCGCGGACGTCAAAACCGCGCAAATCCATCTCGCCGCCGGAGTAGAAGCGGTTGTTGGGCGGGGCCACGTCGCCGCCATATCCCATCACATAGCTCAACTGCGCGCGCAGGCCGAGCACGTTGCGCCCGTTGGGCGAGGGTATCAGGTAGTGCATGGGCCGGAACTGCTTGTAAGCCACCAAGGGCGCGATATAGCGCACGTTGCCCCAGATGCCGGAGGTCTGCACGACGGCGGTGTATTCCTTGCCGGTGCGCGGACGCATGGGGTTGTTGATGGTGTTGTACATGTAGCTGAGCGAGACATAGCTGTTGACGATGCCGGCCAGCGCGTTGGACCCCTGAATGCCCGAGCGGAAGGCGATGGTCTGAAAATAGGTCTGCGAGGCGGCGGAGAAGGTGGTAATCGTCGACTTGCTCAACGAATATGTAAATCCGACGCGCTGGAAGGCGTGGCGCTTGAGCGGATAGCTGACCGAGAAGTTCATGCCGGTGGCGGCTTGGTTGTAGTTCTGGACCATTGACGATTGTGCCGCGGTCAGGTTGACCGACTGGCCGGTGGTGGCCTGGTAGTTCTTGGCCGGGTTGAAGTCCTGCTTGTTGTTGTAGATTTGGAAGCCCAGGTTGAGCGGGCGGTTGCGCACGTAGGGCTGTGAGAAGCCGAACATGAAGGTGCGGCTGACGTTGCCCAGATTGCCTTGCAGGCTAAGCGTCTCGCCCAGGCCGAGGAAGTTGTTGGTCTGGTAGTTGACTCCCAGGAAGGCTCCGGAAAGGCCGCTTATGCCTCCGTTGATGCCAATCGAGTTCTTGCCCTTCTCCTTGACCTTGAGCAACAGTTCCACAGTGCCGGCCTCTGCATCCTGGTGGGCCTCCGAGTCCTGATCCACCTTCAGGGGCTCAAAATACTCGAGCTGGTTAAGCCGGAGCAGGCTGTACTCCCAGAGTTGCGAATTGTAGACATGGCCTTCCTCCAGCATCAGTTCGCGGCGAATGACCTTGTCGCGGGTGATGCGGTTGCCCTGGAACTCGATGCGCGAGACGTAAAAGGGCTTGCCCTCGTCGATGTCGATGTTGAGCGAGACGGTCTTTTTCTGATCGTCAAAGACAGGCTTGGGGATGGCGCCGAAGTTGATGTAGCCCAACTGCCCGTATGCCTTCTTGAGGTTATCCAGGCCCTTGCCGATCATGGTGGCGTTGAACCAATCGCCGTCTTTTACGGCAAAAGTGGAGCGCAGGGCCTTGACGTTGTTTACTGCCTTGTTGCCGGAGAAGGTGATGGTGCCGAGCCGGTAGCGCGCGCCCTCTTCCACAGGCATGAGGATGTCGATGCGCTTGCCTTTTTTGGGCCGGAAGGTGAACCAGTTCAATCCGCCCTGGTCGCGAATCTGCGTTTTTGGCTCCTCGATGGCGGTGTTGTAATAGCCCTTGTCGCGGAAGGCCTGGCGCACCCGCTCGGAGTCCTCCTCGAGCTTGGAGGCGTCGAAGGTCTGAGAAAACAGATTCTCGAAGATGATCGAATAGGGAATGCCGATGGGCTTCAGGTTCTTCATCGAACGGCGCAGCACCAGGCTGTTGATGTGCTGGTTGCCGGTGAATTTGATCTGGCCCACCTTGACCGTGGGGCCTTCCTTGATGTTGAAGTTCACCTGCACGCTGGCCGGCGGAATGGTCTTGACCTCGGTGCGGATGGTGGCAAACTGGTGGCCGTGCTCGGAGAGGATGTCCTTGAGGACGGTCTCGGCGCGCTTGATCTTGGTCGGGTCGTACTGGCTCTCCACGGAGAGGCCGACCTTCTCCTTCTTGAAGCGGTCGAGCACATCGGACTGCGAGACGGCATTGAGCCCCTTGTAGTTGATCTCGCGGATGGTGGGCCTCTCCCGGACGAAGATGTTCAGGATGATGCCCTTCTCAGAGTCTTCACGCTCGATGCGCACATCGTCGAAGTACGACGTGTTCCACAGCGAGTTGAAGTCGCGCTCAATGGAAATCGGGTCGTAGGTGTCGCCGGGGTGAGTAAAGAGCCTCGCCAACACGGTCTCTTTGGGGATGCGCCGGTTGCCGATGACCCGAATAGATTCGATGGTCTGCGACTGCTGGGCCAGGGCCGCGGCCGCGGAGAGCGCCAGCGCGAGCACGAGCACAACGCGCGCCAGACGGTTCGTGGTCCGCAAGGCGCGGGAGATGGAAATATGCTTGCTCTTCACCGGGCGGGAGCCCTGCGCAGAGCACACGTACTGGTGCGGTCCATAGTTCGCCATCAGGTTCGGCTTCACGGGAAGAATATCGACACCCTCGCTGCTGAAAATCTGGCCCTGCCTAGAGGAAAGACCAATTTTACCACCCCAGCGACATGACCCGCCGCCGGGGAATCGGATAACCACCCCACGGACGAAGACCTGTCCGTGGGGGCCCCGGTAACCACCCCACGGACGAAGATCTGTCCGTGGGGGCCCCGGTAACCACCCCACGGACGAAGATCTGTCCGTGGGGGCCCCGGTAATTTGGAACCTATCCCACAGTCTAACGGACGCAGGCGGGTTGGGAGGCAAGAACCAGCCGCCGGAGAGCACAACGTCCATTTTTAGACGCAGGCCAGGCGCGCAGGGCACCCTCTTCCCGGATGAGGATATGTGGGGATGGAGGAGGCGCCAGAGGGATGGATGCAATTTAGGTTCCCGGCAGAACGGGAACAGGGGCGCGCGCAGGGCGAGTCTGAAACGGCACCAGAGCCTGCATTCTCCCCCCAATAAACCATCCTAATTGTGAATTATGTTCGCGAACTGTCTCTTTTTCCCCGTTCCGTATGGTCCCTGCGTTATGCTTTTTCTTATCCGGCTTGCAATCCGGCCTTGACCCGCGCGGGGAAAAGGCCAGGCCGGAGGAGGACGGCGAATGGAAGTAGAGGTAGATGAGGCGGTGCGCCGAGATCTTTCCATGATCCTGATCCGGGTGTTGGTGGGCCTGGTTTTTCTGCTGGAAGGCAGCCTTAAGTTTCTCCGCCCCGAGGAGCTGGGCGCGGGGCGTTTTGAGGCGATTGGCCTGCCCTTCCCTCATTATCTGGCGCCGCTGGTGGGCGGGATTGAGATCGTGGACGGAGCGGCTATCCTGCTGAACATCTATGCCGGCGATGCCGCGCTCGCGTTGCTGGTGGTCATCGTCACGGCCCTGGTTACTACCAAGCTTCCCATCCTGCTGGGCAGGCCGCTGGGCTCGTTCCCGCTGGAACAGCTCAAGGAGTACGGCTGGCTGAGCTTTTTCCACCAGGCGCGCACCGATTTTTGCATGATCTTCGGCCTGCTGGCCATCGTGATCGACTCCGGCCTCAAGCTGGGCCGCAGGCGGCGCTGGTACCAGACCGGGCCGAGCTAGGGCCTTGCCCAGCACGCCTCAATTTCCTGGCTCTCCGATCAATAAGCTGATGAGTAAAGAATGGCTTTTGCGACCAAGTCTTCCCTGGGCGAGATTCTCCGGCTTTTTTTGCGTCTGGGCCTGACCGCCTTTGGTGGGCCCGCGGCTCACATCAGCCTAATGCAGCGCGAGGCTGTGGAACGCCGCAAATGGATGAGCCAGACCCAATTTCTTGACCTTGTCGGCGCCTGCAACCTGTTGCCTGGCCCTGGGTCCACTCAGGTGGCCATGGCCCTGGGCTATAGCCGTGGCGGCTGGATAGGCCTCTGTATCGCGGGTGCGTGCTTCATTCTTCCCGCTTCGCTGGCGACCCTGGCACTGGCCTGGACCTACGTGCGCTATGGCGGCCTTCCCCAGGTTCAGGGGCTGCTTTACGGAACCAAGCCCGTGATGGTTGCCATCATCGTTCAAGCAATCTGGAAACTGGGCCGGACGGCCTACCGCCGTTGGCTGCTTGCGCTGGCCGGTATCGCATGCTTTGCCGCAGCCATCTTTGGCGCACCGCCGATTGCGGTTTTGCTCGCCTCGGGCGGCGTTGCAATGCTTGCATCGTGGCAGCGCAATCGATCCACTACGGCGATGGGAGTTGCCGGACTGCCTTTAACGGCAAGCGGCGGCGCTGCGGGCGCAGTTGGGGCAACGGGACTGGCGCCGCTCTTTTTTGTCTTTCTAAAGCTGGGAGTCATCGTCTTCGGCTCCGGCTACGTACTGGTGGCATTTCTCAAAGCCGATCTGGTGGACCGGCTCCACTGGATCACCGGGCCGCAGTTGCTTGACGCCATCACCGCAGGTCAAGTCACGCCGGGGCCGGTCTTTGCCACAGCAACCTTTCTAGGCTTCCTGCTGCGTGGTTGGCCGGGAGCAGCCGTAGCCACTGCGGCAATCTTTCTGCCCTCATTCCTGATGGCGGGAATGGTGGGCGCGCTGGCCGGCCGCATTCGCAAGTCCGTACTGGCGGCGGCGTTCCTCGACGGAGTCAACGCCGCCGCCGTAGCTCTGATGGCTGCCGTGGCGATTGTTCTGGGTCGCGCCACGTTCCTCGACGGATGGACCTGGGTGCTGGGTCTGGTGAGTGCGGCGCTGCTGCTGCGCTACAAGGTCAACGCCTCATGGCTGATTCTGTCCGGAGCGACCCTCGGCATCCTGCTCCATTCAATTCCTCATTGATTCAGCCACGGCCGTCCGCTACTCCACTGGGCCGGCCATAAAGGTCACGTAGATCAGCAAGGCCACGCCGATGAGGCCGGGAATCAGGCCGCACAGGGCTATCTTGGGACCGACCAGAGCCCACAGAAAGATCGTCAGGCCAACGCCCAAGCCGAGGTTGACGAGGCCGCCAATCTTCAAGCCTTCGCGGGATTTGATCCGCTTCAGATGCTCCTCTTCCCGCAGCAGATCGATAGCCGCCTTGGCGCCTTCGCCCGAGGCCTCGGTAATCCGCCGGAGGGTCTCCGCCTTGTAAAAGGCATCACGTTCCTTTTGCCGGGTGCCGAACCAGACGGCGAGGCTGATAAACGTAAACAACGACACGATGGCCACTATCGGAATCAACATGCCGACAACCGGAATCAATACATTTTCCATCTCTTCCTCCTTGCCGGGGAGTCTTCCCCATGCGCTTGGTAGGACATCCGGCCCACGCATCCGGTTGCATAATTTCAGAAACAGGGCAACTGCGAGAAAATGCAACCAACGCGGGATAGAGTTGGTCATACTATCCGCAGAGGCATAACCTCCAGAATGAACGCCGCAACCAGTGCCGATAACAACCAGGCCGACATTACGGACGTTGTGCGTGTGCTCTCTGGCGACGCGCGGGCCTTCGAAGGGATCGTCCGCCGCTGGCAGGGACCGCTGGTCAACATGGCCTGGCGCTACTGCCGCGATCGCGGGCGCGCCGAGGAGATGGCCCAGGAGGCTTTTCTGCGCGCCTGGCGCGGGCTGGCCCGGTGGCGGCGGGAGTCGAGTTTTTCCACCTGGCTGTTTGCGCTGGCGGCCAACGTCTATCGCTCTGAGTTGAAGCGATTTCCCACGGAGACGCTGCCGCTGGCTAACGCTCCCGAGCCTGCCGGCCTTGCCACCCAGCACAGCGAACTGGCCACGCAGTTGAGCCACGATGCCGTGCATCGCGCCGTTCTGGCCCTGCCTCTGCGCTATCGCGAGCCTGTGGTTTTGTTTTATTTTCATGAAATGGACCTGGCCGCGGCAGCGCGCACGCTGGGCCTGCCGGACGGGACCCTGAAAGCCCGCCTCAGCCGCGCGCGGGCGCTTTTGCGACAGCGATTTCCGCAGCTAAATGAGGAGCACGGCGCCAGGAAGATTTTCACGCTGGAGACAGGAAAGGAGGCCGCACAATGAATCGAGCCAAAACAGTCCGCAGCGAAGACGAGCGCGCGAGGATCGAGACGGAGATCGGCCACATTCTGGCCGGCGAAGAGGAGTTGATGCCCTCTTCGGGCTTTCTGGGCGCGGTGATGGAACGGGTGCGGCAAGAGGCCGCGCTGCCTGCGCCCACGCCTTTTCCGTGGAAGAGGGCCGTTGCCGGCATTCTGCTGGCCAGCGGAGCCGCTGGCTGGAGCGCAGTTGAGCTAGTCCATCATGGCCTGCCGGGGCTTGGCCGGCTTGGGCTTGGCCTGTCCTCACTGAATTGGCTGACGGTCTCCCCGCCGCATCTTTCCGCTGACCTTGTGCGTTCCGTGGAGCAGGCCGGATGGGTGGCGCTGGCTCTGGGCTGCTCGTTTGTCTCCTGGCTGGTATCGCGCCGCCTGGCCGGGCGCGGAGGGCTGCTGTAGCATTGTTGGCAACGGGCTCTTCGCAGGAGGTCACCGCGATGGCCGACCCCTTCAACCTCGAACGCTTTGTGAGCGCCCAGGCCGCGGTCTTTCCGCAGGTTCTGGAGGAGTTGCACGCGGGAGAAAAGCGCGCCCACTGGATTTGGTTCATCTTTCCGCAGATGAAAGGTCTGGGCCACAGCCCGCAGGCGGTTTACTTCGGCATTGGCTCGCTCGAAGAGGCGGTGGCCTATCTGCGGCATCCGGTTCTGGGCGAGCGGCTGCGGCGATGCGCGCGGCTGGTCACGCTGGTGGAGGGACGCAACATCCGCGAGATTCTCGGCTTGCCCGATGACCTGAAGTTCCGCTCCTCGATGACGCTCTTTGCCCGCGCCGCCGAAGAGGCCGTCCTAGATAGTACCGGCTTCAACGACGCGCTGAAGAAGTACTTCGGCGGCGAGGGCGATCCGCTGACGGCGGCGCTGCTGCGCTAGGGTTACTCGATGGCAAAGACGGCGTAGACGGTGGCTTCTTCACGGACGGTTTGAGGACGGATTTCGAGCGGCGGACCTGAAACGATAGAAGATATTGAAGCTGACGAAGTGTTCAAGGTCATTCCCTGTGCCGGACGCGCAAAATATATCTTCGTATTCGGCGTCTCGTTGCTGGCATAGATCAATGCACCTAGTTTTACGTTCAGGCCACTGGCCATTTTAGTGGCAACCTCGCGCGCCTTTACCAAAGCATTCCCGGCTGCCTTGGCTTGCAAGTCCTTTCTCCCAGAAAAACGCCATTCAATAGCACCGCTTTTATTCGCGCCCGCCGCGATTGACGCGCGTATTGCATCTGCAGCCGATTGCGGAGGTACATTCACCTCCCATGATTGGCGGAAGAGATACTGTTCCTTCGCTCGCTGCTCGGGCTTTTCCTTTTCATCAAAGCTATTATTGCGTTGAACGCCTTGTTCAGAACTCTCAATTGCCTTGTCCTCGACTCCGGCTTTATGCAGTGCATCTAAAATCGCATGGGATAGCTTGCCGCCATCGGCAGTGACCGTCAGCGAATCAGGTCCGAATATCTCGAATCCGATGGTAATGGCGGCAATGTCGGCCGTCGCCGTGGCCTCGTCCGTGGTGCTGATCGCGATGGTCTTGTTCTCGCGGTTGATCTGAATGGTTTGCGAGGAGGCCAAACCAGCCGCCGCAACTCCAATCGCCAAGCCTGCTAATAGCCGGGAAAAACGCAACATAAAATTGTCTCCTTAACGCGCAGCGGAAGAATAGCACATCCGGTCAGCAAACTGGGTCGCTCTATGCGACCGTCCAATCCTCTGTTTTGAGGCCATCAACAAAGGAAAACGCCTGGTCGTGCGTCACGAGGGTTAACCCCAGCGACAACGCGTGCGCGGCGATCATCAGGTCTTCGGTGCTGAGCGGCTTTCCTTTGCGCTCCTGTTCAACCCTTAACAACCCATAGGCCCCCGCCGCTGTCGAGTCCCAAGCCAGGCACGAGGCGTTCCTCAAGAAAGACTCGACCGATTCTCGCCTCCGTACAGCGGTTGGGTTTCTGGCGACGCCGTAGCGCAACTCAGCCTCGGTAATCGTCGATACCGCGGTCTTCTGGAGCCCTACCCTGTCCAGCCTTTCCCGCACTTTCGGCGGATTGCCCGCAATGTAGTAGCTGACGGTGTTGGTGTCGAGCAAGTAAAGAATCTCCATAGCTTAGAAGAGATCCAGCTTGCGCGGCATGCTGGTGTAACGTTCGAAAAAGTCCTCGGGATAGCTTGCGCGATCGAATATCTTGCAAAGTTGCTCCGGCGTCAGATTCCGAGGCGGTGGCGGCAGCTTGGCAAACTCCTCTTCCGGCGCGGAGTCCGGAATCGCGTCGTAAAGGGCGAACCATTCGTCGAAGCCCATGGACCGATCGGATGGGCTCTGCGCAAGAATGACCTCGCCCGTGGCCGGATCGCGGCGGATCGCTACATCATCGCCCTTGAAGCGGAACTCCTTGGGCAGGCGCACGGCCTGGCTGCGGCCATTCTTGAAAAGTTTGGCGGTCTTGACCCCGGGCGCGGCCTGCGGCTTGGCAGTGGAATTTGTCGTAGCCATGGTGAGCCTCCCGGCTATGGTCTATACCAATAAGTATAGACCATTTTTGGGATTTCTCCGCGTAATACTACTTTTTTGTACCGAACTTTGCTCCAAAATCCCGCAGTTTGGCGAGGAGTGCGGCGGTCTGGCCGGAGTCGATGGCTTCGGCGCCCTGGCGGACGCCTTCCTTGAGGTCGGCGGCCAGCCCGGCAGCCACGAGGGTTGCGGCGGCGTTGAGCAGAACAATATCGCGCCGCGCGCCGGGGATGCCGGTGAGCACGTCGTAGAGCAGAGCGGAGTTGGTGGCGACATCGCCGCCGACAAATTGCTCGAGTGTGGCTCGGGGCAGCCCCGCCATCTCTGGCGTAATGCGGGAGGCGTGCAGGGCGCTCTCGCCGCCGGACGCCGATTCCTCGATGCGCGCCACGATGGATTCGCCGGTGGTGGTCAGCTCGTCGATGCCATCGGTTCCGTGGACGACGAAGGCACGCCGAGCGCCGAGCGCCGCCAGCGTGCGGCCTACCAGAAGGACGCGACTGGGCGCGAGCACGCCAATGACCTGATTGCGAGCGCCGGCGGGGTTGGTCAGTGGGCCGCAGAGATTGAAGATGGTGCGGAAGCCGAGCGCGCGGCGGAGCGGCCCCAGAGCCTTCATGGCCGGGTGATAGAGCGGCGCAAAGAGGAAAACGAAGCCGGTCTGGCGGAGGCATTCAACGGCAAGATCGGGGCCGAGTTCGATGGGCACGCCGAGAGCCTCGAGCACGTCGGCAGCGCCGCAGAGCGAGGTGACGGCGCGGTTGCCGTGCTTGGCAACCTTGGCTCCGGCAGCGGCGGCCACCAGCGCCGCGCCACAGGAGATGTTGAAGGTCAGCGGCCCTCCTCCGCCGGTGCCGACTGCATCGACGAGTTGGTCGCGCTCAGCGGGCGTAAAGGGCAGCGGCGTGACGCGCCGGCGCATCACATCGACAAAGCCGGCCAACTCCGGCGCTTGCTCGCCACGCGTCGCCAGCACAGTCAGCAGCGCCGCTGTCTCGACTTCCGGCACACCGCCGGCGAGGATTTCTTCGAGCACACCGGCGGCCTGCTCGCGGGTCAGCGCCGCGCCGTCCTCGGCCAGCGGCTTCAACAGTTCCTTCAGAGAGGCCATATCTATCTATGGTAACCACCTGTGGTGGGGCTAACTGCCTACGGCGTAAAAAGGCGCCGTCCGTGCCAAATAATTGTGAGCAAACGTCATTTGCCCGTTCTTCGGCGGGCAGGATAGTATTTGGATACCGCTAAAACTGTCCTGGCTCACCGGAACCCTTCGGGGCTGGCGAAGAATCCCCAGGGTCAGCGCGGAGAACGGTCCTTATTCCATGAAGATTCACGAGTATCAGGCGAAGGAAATCCTGGCGAAGTACGGCGTGGCCGTGCCCCGCGGCGAAGTGGCCAACACGCTGGAAGAAGCCTCGGCGGCGGCCCGCAAACTATTTGCCGGGGGCGCGAGCGGCGTGGTGGTCAAGGCGCAGATTCATGCCGGAGGACGCGGCAAGGGCGGCGGCGTGAAGGTGGCGCGCTCTCAAGCCGAAACCGAGCAGTATGCCCAGCAGATTTTGGGCATGACGCTGGTGACGCACCAGACCGGGCCTCTCGGACAAAAGGTCCAGAGGCTGCTGATCGAGGAGACGGCGGCCATCGACCGCGAGCTGTACCTGGGCATCGTGCTCGACCGCGTGACCGGCAAGCTGGTCTTCATGGCCTCGCAGGCCGGCGGCATGGAGATTGAAGTCGTTGCCGCCAAGACTCCGGAGGCCATCTTCAAAGAGACGATTGATCCGGTGATTGGCCTGGGCGCATGGCAGGCGCGCAAGCTGGCCTTTGCGCTGGGCCTAAAGCCAACGCAGATCAACACGGCGGTCGGGTTTTTTCAGAGCCTCTACAAGGCCTATATAGAGACGGACGCCTCGCTGGTGGAGATCAATCCCTTCATCACGACGACGGATGACAAGCTCTTCGCGCTGGATGCGAAGGTGACCTTTGACGACAACGCGCTCTTCCGCCACCCGGAGATCAAGGCGCTGAGGGACACGGCCGAGGAAGATCCGCTGGAGGTGGAGGCCAGCAAGTACGCGCTCAACTACATCAAGCTCGACGGCTCTATCGCCTGCATGGTCAATGGCGCGGGCCTGGCCATGGCTACCATGGACATTATCCAGTACGCCGGCGGCAGCCCGGCGAATTTTCTGGATGTAGGCGGCGGGGCGACCCAGGAGCAGATCGAGCACGCCTTCGAGATTCTGCTGGTCGATGATCACGTGAAGGCGATTTTCATCAACATCTTCGGAGGCATTCTGCGCGTGGACCGTCTGGCAACGGGCGTAGTGGCGGCGACACGAAATTTGAAGGTGAAGGTTCCCATTGTGCTGCGCCTCGAAGGCACGAACGTGGAGGAAGGCCGCAGGATTCTGAAGGAGTCAGGATTGAATTTTCAGGTGGGAGAAACAATGAAAGATGCGGCGGAGTTAGTCGTGAAAGCGGCTTCTAGCTTCTAGCTCTTCAATGCAAGGAGAATATGATGATTGAGATCGAATCCTTGAATTCGCTGTTGGACGGCTTTCAAACTGTTGAGTGGCCTATAGGCCGAGGAGTTCTTTCCAACTCGTCAGAGGGATACGTGTACGTCTTCATTTTGTCTTGTGAAGGACGGAAGCTACCGTTTTATGTTGGGCAAACGAAGCGATTCGCTGCGAGGATGGGCGACTATGAGTATTCAGAGTTTGCCGCTTCCACAGACTTTAGGGTTGGCGAGGCTGTCTGCTATTTGGCCAAGGAAAAGCAGTGCGGTATCGAAGTTCGGTTCAAGACGAGCGAGCACGGACGAAGAGACGAATACAACATCATCCGCGAACTTCAACTGTTGGGCTGTCATTTGCTGAACAGCCTTCCTGGCTATGACTTCAGGCGCACAAGCCAAGAAGCTGAGCGGAGGGTGATTCAACGGTTTTGTTGTATGGTGCTGCGGCAATCCGAGCTAGGAGCTAGAAACTAATGGCTGTTTTGGTAGATAAGAACACTCGACTCATTGTGCAGGGAATTACCGGCAAGGAAGGAACCTTCCATGCCATGAGCTGTGCGCAGTATGGCACGAAGGTAGTAGGCGGGGTAACTCCCGGCAAGGGCGGGACGACGCACGAGGGCTGGCCGGTCTTCAACACCGTGGCCGAGGCCGTGGCGAAGACCGGCGCCAACGCGACCATGATTTTTGTGCCGCCACCCTTTGCCGCCGACGCTATTCTCGAAGCCGAGGATGCGGGGATTCCGCTGATCGTCTGCATCACCGAAGGCATTCCCACGCTGGACATGGTGAAGGTGTGGGCCAAGCTGAAGGAGTCGAAGTCGCGGCTGATCGGGCCGAATTGCCCCGGCGTCATCTCGCCGGGCAAGGCCAAGATCGGCATCATGCCGGGGCGCATTCACAAAGAGGGAAAGATCGGCATTGTATCCCGCTCGGGGACGCTGACCTATGAGGCGGTGTATCAGTTGACGCAGAGGGGCATCGGTCAATCGACCGCGATTGGCATCGGCGGCGACCCGATTATCGGCACCACGCACATCGACGCGCTGCGATTGTTTAACGACGATCCGGATACGGAAGCCATCATCCTGATTGGCGAGATCGGCGGCTCGGCGGAGGAAGCAGCTGCGGAGTTTGTGAAACAGCACGTGAAGAAACCGGTGGTGGGCTTCATCGCCGGACAGACCGCGCCTCCGGGCCGGCGCATGGGCCATGCGGGCGCCATCATCAGCGGCGGGCAGGGCACCGCAGCAGAGAAGATGAAGGCCATGACCGCGGCGGGGATTCATGTGGTTGTTTCGCCTGCCGAGATTGGGGCGACGCTGGCGCGAGTTATCGGGAAAAGCTAGCTTTGACCGCTTTACAATAGAGCCGAAAAGGCATGATTCAAGGAGCAATCCAAGTGGCGCAACGCACCTTCAGCATCGTCAAGCCGGACGGGGTTCGCAAGGGTTTTACCGGGGCCATTCTGGCCGAGATTGAGAAGGCCGGCTTTCAGATTGTGGCCATCAAGCGGCAGTCGATTTCCAAAGAGCAGGCCAAGGGATTCTATGCCGTTCACGAGGGCAAGCCGTTTTTCGACGGGCTCTGCGAGTTCATGTCCTCGGGGCCGCTGGTTCTGATGGTTTTGGAAAAGGAGAACGCCATCGCCGATCTGCGCAAGCTGATGGGCGCGACCAACCCGGCCAACGCCGACCCAGGAACCATCCGAAAGAAGTTCGCCGGCTCGATTCAGGAGAACGCCGTTCACGGGTCGGATGGCGAGGAGACCGCCGCGTTTGAGATTGGCTACTGGTTTGCGGGGTATGAGCTGATCTAGAAGTTTATAGAACGGGCGGTTGAGGTTTGAGGTTTCCCACCCATGCGCAGAAAACGCGCATGGATGGGGCACGGAGCATTTGTGAAATGCGGGGCTACTTAGGATTGCTTGCGGCCGCGGGCTGGGCAGTCAACGCTTTTAGATCGCCGACGAGCTTGTTGATTGCATCATCCATATTCTTTTCGCCGGTTTTTTGCCGAGCAAAGGGCTTTATGGTTTCTGAGATCGTCCAGAGCACTATGCGCGTTTTTGGGTCCACAAGCACCAACTTGAACCGCGAAGAACTGGAGGAGTCACAGCCCGATTCCTTTGAGCCGCTAACCGCTGTGATTTGGGAAGAGAGGCTGATCTCTAAAACAAGATCGGCGTCTGCCGGAGCAGCCACAATCGAATATTGGCCCCAGCTCTTGATGGCCGCATAGAATGCGTCGTAGCTTCTACTCGTTCCCACGCCGGTGTTGGAGAGGAAAACCTTCTTCGCCGTGAGGATTTGCGAGGGCAGCGGAGCTGCGGGGACACTGCTCGCAGTCTGCGCAAGCTGTGCGGAGGCAGCGGGCAAGATCATAGCAATTCCGAGGGATGCTACAGCTAACCTGACTTTCAGCATGATTCGTCCTCTTTCTGTCTTCCTTGAACACGGGATGAACTGATTCCACTCGGGAAAAATGAAGTCAAACCAGATTAATCTCCGAAGAACTCTCGGAATTGCGCAGTGAAAATTCTTACCGCTTTCCCTGGATGGTCCTGGGGTTAACGCCGGACTTTTTGACGGCGCGGCGGTTGGCGATGGCGTGCATCTCCTTGCCGATGTGGGATTGGTTGATGCCCAGCTGGATGGCCAGGTTAATGATGTTGCCGGTGCCCCAGTAGAGGGCCAGCCCAGAGGCGAAGCTCCACAACATAAAGCCGAAGATAATGGGCATCATGAAGGCCATCATCCGTCGCTGAGCCGGGTCCATGCCCGGCGAGGGGGTGATGTACTGCGTGAGAAACATGGTGACGATGATGAGAATGGGCAGGATGTGGAGGGGGTCCGGCGAGGAGAGGTCGGTGAGCCAGAACCAATGGGCCTGGCGCAGCTCGACGGCGTTGAGCAGGACGCGATAGTAGGCGAAGAACAAGGGCATATTGATGAGCATGGGCAGGCAACTGCCGTACATGTTGACGCCCTCTGCCTTGTAGAGAGCCATCATCTCGGTGTTCATCTCGGCCCGCTTGGGGTCGGTTGCCTTAAGGTTCTTAAAGCGCTGCTTGATGGCCTCGACCTTGGGCTGAATGCGCATCATCTTGAGCGAGGACTTCATCATGGAGAAGCGCGTGGGCAGCATGAGGAGGTTGAAGATGACGGTGACGATGATGATGGCCCATCCCCAGTTGTACTCGCCGGGGCCAAGCCGGCCGCGGAGGTAGCGCAGAGCCAGGTAGAGGGGCTTGGCGATGATGGTAAGCCAGCCGAACTGGATGAGCGGCTCAAGCGTGGGCCCGGTGGGTTTGCCGTCGGGGCCGGTGGCGCGGATGGCCTTGAGGACATCGGAATCTTTGGGGCCGGCGAAGAGGCGCAGGCGGGTCGAGCCGCTGGTGTCGCCCACGGCCAGGCCGATCACGTCGGCGGGCCTTTTCTGGCTGTTGGGATCGCTCCGGTCGCTGGGCAGGTCGATGGCGTTGTGCAGCGTGACCACGGTGAAGCGCGCCGGCGCGTCGGGCAGGAAGGCGGCGGCGAAGTAGAGATCGATGATGCTCGCGTACTCGAAGGGCTGATCGAGCGTGGCGCCGCCGCTGACCTTTTTGGCGTCGGTTGAGTCGTCCTTGCCGTCCAGCGACCAGGCAAACTTTCCGTAAGCGAAGTGCATGGGCTCGGTCTGGTCGCCGAGTCCGCCGGGCCATGCCAGCAGGGCGCGGACCGGAACGCCATTGCGGCGGACCTCGACCTCGGCCGTCACCACGTAGCTCGAATCGAAGCGGAAGGTCTTCACCACGTCGAGTCCGTTGGCGGCGTAGTGAAAGCTCACCGAGCCGGGAGCCTGGAGAACGCCTGTGGACGAGGCATCGCCGGAGACCTGGTAAAGGGCCTCGTTCAACTGTTTGGTTAACTCCGGCTCATAGGTGAACAGGGAGAGCGGCAGACCGAAGGCGGCGGTCCTGGGATTGACCAGGTCAAGCTGCTGGCCGCCCGGATCGGGGTGGTCCTTGTACTGGCTGCCCTTGAGAATCCAGTGCTCGACCTGCGCGCCCCGGTTGGTGAAGACGATCTTCAGGTTCTCATTCTCCACCGTTGTCAGCGCGACCTCGGAGGCTGCGATTACCGGAGCGGCCACCTGCGGTGGGGCCGACTGCGCCTGCGGCGCGCCTGATGCGGATATTGGCGCGGCAGCGGCGGCCGAAAGCGCGGGCTGCGGCTGGTTCTGAGCCGGAGTTTGGGCGGCGGGCGCCGGAGCAGCCGGCTGCCTGGGTTTGGCAAAGTACTGGAAACCGAGAAGGACGACCAGGGCTATGAGGGTCATGGAGATCAGGCCGCGCATATCGCCGCCGCTTCCGCCGGAGCCCGGCCCCTGAAGATTGGGATTGCTGAATTCTGCCAATGGATACTTCCTGTTCGTGAAAGCAACGCGCCGTCAGGCTGCCGCTCTTTCTATGGTAATGGTTTGTAGGGAAAATGGCGCGAAATCGGGGCCGGGGGCACCGGGTCAAGACCGCCGGGGGTGAAGGGATGGCAGCGCAGCAGCCTCCAGAGAGCCAGGGTCGCGCCGCGCAAGGGGCCGTGGGTGGCGATGGCGATGGAGGCGTACTCCGAGCAGGTGGGCAGAAACTTGCAGCCGTGGCCGGGCGTGAGTGCATGGATCGCAGGGGAGAGCCAGCGGCGATAGAAGGCGAGCGTGGCGAGCAGAGCGCGAGTCATGGCACCACCTGCGGTGGGGCCAACTGCTCGCTATTCGCTCGCATGAGTTTTGTCGCCCCAAGCGAAGTCTCCACCTTCGGCGTGGCAAGCGGCTCGGGATTTTTGTTCATGCGGGCTGCCTCGGTGGTTGCATCCTGAAGGATACGCACGATCTCCGCCTCGAGTTTCTTGAAATCCATGGTGAGCACCGCGCGGCGCGGATGGAGGATGAGGTCGCAGCCTGGGGGCAGCAGATCCAGGTGGCGGCGCAGGGCCTCCTTCATGCGGCGCTTGATGCGGTTGCGTTCATGGGCTTTGCCCAGCACCTTGCCGGCGGTGAGGCCGACGCGCGGGCCGGCTGGGGGGCCGGCGGGCGATTGCGGCGCCAGGAACCAGCTGATGGAGGCGGACTGGCGCTTGCGGCCAGCCGCATAGGCGCGCTGATAATCGGAGTGCTTACACAGGCGCGCGCCGGCCAGAGATTGCCGAGGGGACTGTCGCGGAGCAGGTTTGAGAGGGGTGGTCATGGCAACGGCGCGGGAAAGACTTGCCGGAACAGCATGAAAGTGCAACCCATTCCGGCTCCAGGAAAAGGCGGGCGCAAACGGCGGAGCAGAGCAGCAGGCGGCGATTAGTCGCGGAAGCCGGCGCTGACGGCCACGCGCTTGCGGCCGGTGGCGCGGCGGCGGCTGAGTACGGCTGCGCCGGCCGTGGTCTTCATGCGCGCGCGGAAGCCGTGTGTCTTCACGCGTTTGCGGCGATTGGGTTGAAATGTGCGCTTGGGCATGAAAATGCGCTCCTGTTTTCCTGAAAGAAGTCTTCGCCTTACGGCAAGTACTTAGTGTATCGCAGGTTAAGCCAGGAATCCAGCGGGAAACGGGCCGAGTGGCGAATTTGCGCCAACCCACCCTGGCCGGAAAAAACAAGTACGCGGAGTGGGTGGAAGCGCCCATGACCATGCGATCTCTGAGATAATATTCTCGAACGGCCACGAAGAGCGCGACTCCCGCAGGTTTTCAGCAAAAACTCTGGTAACTTTTGCGGCGAGTTTCACCATCAATAGTGCAACTGAGGTAGACGGAAAAAAACTTCTGTGAAAGATTGATTAAGAGACCCCCAAGTGTGCTACTCTTGGGACCGTTCGAGAAAGTGCCCCAACACCTCACGGAACCCGTTTCATACCGGCCCGAATTTCATACCGGCCCGCAATCAAAGTCAGGGGCCGACCAGCGGCGATTCGACGCCAGGCCCCAGGTCTTGCGCCAGGGGGAAGCCGTTGCGCAAGAACGAAAAATGAACCGTCCTGGCAGAGAACAGGCGGCAAGCAAGGATCAGCCCGATGGCATACGCAATTTCGCCGGCGACGGCTCTCAACCCCTGGCTCCAGATTCTCGCTGCCCTGGAGATGAAGATAAATCGCCAGTCTTTCGAGACCTGGCTGAAGCCCACCCGATACAGCCATGTCGTCAACCGCACGCTGTACGTGCGCGTGCCCTCGCCGCAGTTTCAAAACCTGGGGGAGCGGTATGGCGACCTGATCCAGGAGGCCATCGAGCAGCAGGGTTTGGAGCTGGACGACGTAAGTTTTGTGACCGCCGAGGAGGACCCCTCGGTTCCGCCGGTGCGCAAGGACGGCGGCTTCGGGCCGCTTCCCGCGCGCGCGCCCACGGCGCCGGCGCCACGCACCCCGGAGCAGGCGCGCTTCGACTGGTCGACCGCGGCGCAACTGAACCCCCGCTACACCTTCGACGCGTTCGTCATCGGCAACGGCAACCAGTTCGCGCGCGCCGCATCCCTGGCGGTGGCCGAGCGGCCCTCCAAGGCCTACAATCCGCTGTTTCTGTATGGCGGCGTGGGCATGGGCAAGACTCACCTGATGCACGCCATCGGCCACGAGGTGAAGCGCCGCCAGCCGGTAGCCAGCATCTGCTACGTCTCGGCGGAAAAGTTCACCAACGAGATGATCACCTCGCTGCGCAACGACCGCATGACCAGCTTCCGCGACCGTTTCCGCACGGTGGACATACTGCTGGTGGACGACATCCAGTTCATCGCCCAGAAGGAGCGCACCCAGGAGGAGTTCTTCCACACCTTCAACGCGCTGCACGAGAGCATGAAGCAGATCGTGATCGCCTCGGACCGTCCGCCCAAGGAGCTGGCGGAGATTGAAGACCGGCTGCGCTCGCGCTTTGAAATGGGCCTGATCGCCGACATCCAGCCGCCCGATCTGGAGACCAAGGTCGCCATTCTGCAGAAGAAGGCGGAGAGCGAGCAGGTGACGCTGCCTGCCGACGTGGCGCTGTTCGTGGCCTCCAACGTGCGCACCAACGTGCGCGAGTTGGAGGGCGCCATGACACGGCTGATCGCCTGGTGCCAGCTCAACCGCATGGAGATCACGCTGGCCTCGACGCAGCAGTGCCTCAAGCAGTTCATTGACATGCAGGTGCGCAAGATCACCATCGAGGCCATTCAGCGCGCCGTCAGCGAGAACTTCGGCATGAGGCCCGCCGACCTGAAGCAGAAGAACAACTCGCGCAACGTGGTGGTGCCGCGCCAGATCGCCATGTACCTGGCCAAGCAGATGACCGAGGCCAGCCTGCCGGAGATCGGTCGCCAGTTCGGCAACAAGCACCACACCACGGTGATGCACTCCATCGCCAAGATCGACGAGCAGCGCCGCGAGGATAAGGACCTGCACCGCACGCTGAACAAGCTCCAAGAACAGTTGAACGCATAACCACCTGCGGTGGGGCCAACTGCCTTCGGCTGGTCGCGCCCGTGTGAAGATGCGATAACCAGAAACCCACGTTGCGGTTTGCGGCGTGGGCTTCTGTGCGTTTTCCGTTAGAACTGCGTCAAACTCAGCACGTTGCCATCGGGATCATGAAACCAGGCGACGCGCGCGCCGCTGGGCGATCTCCAGATGCCGAGCGGGTCGCTGTCGTTGAGCCCAGCATAGCGCTGGAACTCAACACCGGCTGACTGGAGCTGTTTGACGGTGGCTTCGATGGATTCCACCTCCCAGCCCAATACAGTGAAAGGCGCTGGAGTGTGTTTGCCCACCGGAGTCACGCGCAGCATGGTCCCGTTGGCGTCAAAGACCAGTGCAAACGGCTTCTGGTCCTCCACCAGACGTAGTCCAAGCACCCCCTCATAGAATGCCCTTGCCTTTACCGGATCGGTTACAGGAGCAAAAGCTACCAGCTTGCTCGTGCCGAGAATCGATTCCGTTGTCATGGAATTCTTCCTCCGATTTGAAACCTGAGAGTCTTCAAAGGCAATCGGCGCTAACGCCGGGGGCGTCCGCGATCTCCAGAGCTTCGTCCGCGATCGCCAAAGCCGCGCGGCTTGGCCGGCGGGGCGACGGGCAGGTGGGTCTTGCCTGCCGGATAGACGGAGAGGAAGCGGTCCATACCTTCGCCGGAGCTGGCCGTCTCCACGCCTTCGATGCCGCGGAAGGCCATGTGCAGCAGGCGGCGCTCACGGCTGTTCATGGGCGGGAAGGCGTAGGGAATGCCGGAGCGGAGCACCTTTTCCGCGGTAGTTTCAGCAGTCAGGCGCAACTCCGCCGCGCGCAAAGCCTTGAAGTTAGCGGCGTCGAAGCTGACCAGGTCGCCCTCGCGCTGGTCGAGACGGAGCATCTGCGCGGAGATGGTCTCCAGGGCAAGCAGCAGCTCGCCGTTGTGCTGCGTGACCAGCGGCACGTCCGGCCCGCCCAGCTCGACGAAGAGGGCAGGAGTCTGAGCCCCGGCATCCTGCGCGCCGTCGCCGGCCCCGCTGCCGGCGCTGATGCGGTACTTGAGGCGCAGGCCGCCGAGCTTGTTCAGGGTGGAGAGAAATCCGGCGATCTTCTGGGCAGCCTGTTGCAGGTCATCGATAGGCATAACAAACCAGTATCGCAGAGCCGGGCTGGGGATGGGCGGGGAAATCGGCGGAAAGCTGGCCGATCAGCTGGAATACCAGTAGCAATAATCAATCCTCCCGCACCTTGGGCGCCAGGTACTCGGGGCCGACTGGGTCGGTGACGGACTCACTCACGATGCGGTCGATCTCGGCCATGGCGCTTGCATCGAGCTTCCAGCCCAGCACACCGGCGACGGCGTCGAGCTGGTCGGGACGGCGCGCGCCCCACAGGGCGACGCTGACGCCGGGGCGGTCGAGAACCCAGCGGATGGACAGTTCCAAGACAGTTTTGCCGTAGCGCTTCTGGGCAAAGGCCGCGAGCCGCTCGACGGCGGTGATGTATTGCGAGAAACGCGGCTCACGGAACTTGGGGTCGAAGCTGCGAATATCTTTCTTGTCGAAGCGCGCGCCGCGCTGGACCCGGCCGGCGAGCAGGCTGCGGCAAAGCGAGCTGTAGGTGAGCACGGCGAAGTTGTGCTCCTTGCACCATGGCAAAAGATTTTCGCCGTGCGCGGAGCACTCGCCGTGCGCGCAGCACTCGATTCCGCGCTCAAAGAGGTTATAGGGCGGCTGGTTGGAGGCCAACGGGGCCACAGCGCGAAACTCCTCCATCTGCGCGACGCTGAAGTTGCTCACGCCGAGAGCGCGCACCTTGCCCTGGCGCTGAAACTCGGCGAGCAGCGCGGCAGTTTCTGCGATAGACGTGCGCGTATCCGGCCAATGCACCTGGTAAAGGTCGATGTAGTCGGTGCCGAGGCGGCGCAGGCTGGCTTCCAACTCCTGGCGCAGGCGTGCAGAGGTTGAGTTGGCGAAGACGCCGCGCTCGTTCCAGTCGAGGCCGAACTTGGTGGCGATGAAAAAATCCTCGCGGCGGCCATGGGCGCGGATGGCGCGGCCCACAATCTCCTCCGAGCGGCCGTGTCCGTAGATGGGCGCGGTGTCGATGAGGTTGATGCCGCGCTCAAGGGCGCCGAGGCAGGTGGCGATGGCGACATCTTCGGGGACCGCGCCCCACTCCAGTCCGCCGATGGCCCAGGTGCCGAGGCCGATGCGGGAAACCTTTACTCCGGCAATGGTGGTTGTTTCCATATTCAACATCTTATAGGGAACAGGAACTAAAGCCCCACTCTGCCGATGCCGCAACCCGCGCGCATGCGGATGATACAGGACGGATGATACCTTGAGCGTGTACGTCTCGGATTCCAGGCAAGGCTATTTCACGGAGTATCTCGATCTCCAGAATGCGCAGGCTCACCCAACTGCTTTTGCTGCTTGTGCCGGTCGCGGGCGCGCTGCAAGCGCACGCGCAGGGCGGTCCGCCGTTTATTACCGACGACCCCGGCACGCCCGGCAACCGGCACTGGGAGGTCAACCTGGGCTGGATTGGCGACCATAACCCGGCGCACGCCAGCTACCAGTTGCCCGACTTCGACATCAACTACGGCTGGGGCGACCGGCTCCAGCTCAAGTACGAGCTGCCCATCGCCGCGGCTACCGACGAGAACAACACCACGCGCGCCGGGCTGGGCGAGTCGCTGCTGGGCGTAAAGTGGCGTTACTTTGAGCATCACCGCGCCGGTGAGCCGAAGTCCGACGAGAATATGACGTTTTCACTGGGGACTTATCCGCAGGTCTCCATCAACAACCCCACCAGCGCGGTGCGCCGCGGGGTGGTGGAGCCGGGGCCGCAGTACTATCTGCCGGTGGAGTTCACAACCAAATGGGGCCCCATCGACTTCAACGGCGAGGTGGGCCGCTGGATCGGCAACCGCAATGTGCCCAGCCGCTGGGGGCGCGGGCTGATTGCGGGGCATGAGTTCAGCGAACGGCTGGAGTTGTACGGCGAAATTTACGACTTGCAGGACGCCAACCGAATCGGCACAGCGCCCAAGCAGCGTGAGCTGACGCTGGATGTGGGCGGGCGGAAGACGCTGGACCGCGCCGGACACCTGCGCCTGCTGTTTATGGGCGGACGGGCGATTCAGGCGGTGACGCGGCAGAACAGCGAGCCGAACTGGATTGCCTATGTGGGCGTGCAGATCTTGCTGGGGCCGAAAGAGACCGCGAAGGGCGGAGCGAGATAGAAGGAAACCGGCAGTTCGGATTCAGCGGTTCTACAAGATATTCCGCGGATTGGTTTCAGTTTTGCCTGCCAACCGCCCGGAACCGCTCTAGAGCCTGTTATTAACTTCAAGCGAGCAACCTGAAGAGTTGAGCAATCATGAGGCAGGCGAAGGCCAGGAAGTGAAAGGCTCCCAGGGTGGTCGCGAGTCTTTCGTAGTCTCTGGCCA
>Ga0181521_10001009_pt1 | contig 34793 bp, 32 predicted proteins | sample PEATcosm2014_Bin_32_FD_119764 | JGI IMG/M metagenome (GOLD analysis project Ga0181521, IMG submission 119764) | Peatland microbial communities from MTU Mesocosm Facility, Houghton, MI, USA - PEATcosm2014_Bin02_60_metaG | ecosystem: Environmental > Terrestrial > Soil > Wetlands > Peat | place...
CACGTCGCGGCCGGATACGCTTCATCGAGTCCCTTCAGGATCGCTCGCACGCGCGCCGGATCGGTTCCACGCCCCGCCGAACCGCGACGCGCGCCACTCTTCGGCGATTTTTTGGCTTTCTTCCCGGCCATGGAGCGGAAGACTATACCACACGCGGTTTATGGCTCGACGTGCACGCCCTTCCAGAATGCGATGTGGTCTTTGATCTGTGCGGCGGCGGGCTTGGGATCGGGGTAATACCACGCGGCATCCGCGTTCCGCTGGCCGTTCACTTCCACGTCGTGGTAGCTGGCGGTTCCCTTCCAGGAACAAATGGTATGCGTGTCGCTCGGACGAAGATACTCGGTGTGCACGGAATCTTGCGGGAAGTATTGATTCCCTTCCACAACCACGGTGCGCTCGCTCTCAGCCAGAACAGCGCCGTTCCATGTAGCTTTCGCCATCGTCGTCCTCCACTCGCGTCTAGACCGCAAAGAAAAGGTTCTGCGCGAACGGCCATTCCGAATCGAACCATTGCCCCGCGCAGCGGTAGCCGGAGCGCTCGCCCATTTGAACCACTTCCTCGGGATCGTATTTGTGCGAGCTTTCCGTCCAGATGGTCTCTCCCTCGCGCAGATAAAACCGAAAACCCGCTTTCCGAATGGTGACGCGCTGCCAGACCTTCGAACGCAGGTGCATCTCGATGCGCCGCTCTGCATGGTCGTATCGCACCGCGTGCTCGAAATTCGTCAGATCGAAATCTCCGTCCAGCTCCCGATTGATTCGCGCGAGCAGGTTCTTGTTGAAAGCGGCCGTCACGCCCGCCGGATCGTCATAGGCAAGCGTCAGCGTGGAAACCGGCTTTTCGAGGTCGGTGGCGAGCAGGAGCGCATCGCCTTCGCGCAGAGCCGAGCGCACCTCGCGCAGAAACTGATCTCCTGCCGGGCGGTCGAAATTCCCGATCGTGCTGCCAAGGAAAAGAACCAGGAGCCTCTCGCCTTCGCGGCGCCGCGCGGCCACTTCCTGAAGTCCGTCGAGATAGGCGCGCTCGAACCCCACGATGCTCACCATGTCGATCTGTCCCAGTTCCTGCTGGCACCGGAAAAGCGCGCTGCTGGAAATGTCGATCGGGTAGTAGTTCACGCGCTGCCGTCGCGCCAGAGCCTCCAGCAGCCAGCGTGTCTTTTGGCCGCTTCCGCTGCCCAACTCCGCCACCACCACCGGGCCGGGCACTCGCTCTACGACGTCCGCGGCGTGGCGTTCGAGCAGTCGCATTCCGGCCCGGCTCAGCCCGTACTCCGGCAAAACACAGATTGCGTCGAACAGCGCCGAACCTACTTCGTCGTACAGATACTTCGAAGGGAGCTCTTTCTGTCCCGGCTGGCTCAGTCCGACCACGACATCCGAGGAGAATTCAGCCAGCGTCTGCGTTGCAGGGATTGCCGTTGCCATTCGCGGAGCCGACGCCATGGTTTAGTCCTCCACGCAGCGGAAGGTCGCGTACACATATGGGTAGTGCGGCTGGAACCAGTTGCGGAACGCCCGGCGCAGCATGCAGGCGTCTGTCCGCGCCGATCCGCCTTTCATCACGAAGTGCTTCCCATCGAAGAAGTTTACCGAGTAGCCGGGGTAAAACGAAAAAGGCTCGAATCCCGGCAATGGACCGAAGACGCTCGATGTCCATTCCCATCCGTTGCCGAGAAGATCGAACACACCGAATGCGCTCGCTCCCGCGGGGTGTGCGTCCACCGGAGCCGCATCCCACCGCTGGTGATGGAAATTGCCGTGCGTTTCGTCGGGCGCGGCATCACCCCATGGATACGCGCGCTTCGTTCCATCCGGCGCGCCATACGCTGCTCGGTGCCACTGCGCTTCGGTCGGGAGCTTTCGTCCGGCCCAGCGAGCGAACGCGGAGGCCTCCGCGTGACTCACGTAGACGGGCCACGAAAGCGGCAGCGGAATCGCTCCAAACATGGCTCGATATTTCCACTGCGTATTCGGGTCCGCCGCAGGAGCACTCGACCGTACCCAGAACTGGGGATGCTCGATCCGCTCGCGGCGCCTCCACTCCCAGTCCTCTGGCTTCCAGTGCTTTGCATCTTCATATCCGCCCGCATGAACGAACCTCAGGTATTCAGCGTTGGTCACGGGGAAGACGTCGATCGAAAAACTCCGTACCCCGATTTGCTGTACCTCGAACTCGTTGTCCCAGCCAAATGCACGCGCGCTGTTGCGCGACTGTCCGAGTGTGGCGATCCCCGCAGGAATCGTCACCTGGCGCTGGCTCGGCGCGGGTCTGGAATCGGCAAACATTCCGGCCGGACAAAGTTTTCGTTCGACCGGCAGGTTGTGCAGGAGATACGCCAGCGTCTCGGCATGCATCAAGCGGTGTTCGATCGCGACGTGCAACAGCGTTCCATCGGCGAGCGCAGATACCGGAGAGCGCAGTGCCTGGAAACCGTGGAGCCTGTCATCCAGCCGCTGCCGCCCGAGCCGGTTGTATTCCTCGACCTGCGCGATGCTGGGCCAATCGTTGGGCCCGTCCGTCGGCAACCCGCCCCCAACCGGATCGATTCCGAAGGCGAAGAGCTTGTCAAACTCCGCATCGTGCGGAGCGAGATCGAGCGCTCCGCTCAGCAGGTTCCAGTCGAACGCCTCGAGATGCCCGAGATAAAAGATCAGCCGGTGGCGCTCCGGGATCGGCCGGTCGTAAAACGAATTCGGCGGCAGCAGCCTGAACAGCGCGTCGGTTCTCTCGCGCGCCTCCTGCAAACGGGAAAGGAGTTTGGGGTGAAGGGTAGGCGCCGTTTGGAAAGTCGCCATGAGCCACCTCTGAAGCAGGGGCGTCTTTTGTACCCCCGGCCGGTCCTCTGGAGCAAGCGATTTCGGTCGCCTAGGATTGGATGCGGGAACGTCTACGAAAGTATCGAGGAATTGGGGGCGGTCAGCAGGTTACGGACCTTCCGAAACGCCCTGCCACGATGGCTGCGACGATTTTTTTCGTCCGGTGATGCTTCCGCCGACGTGCGGCCGAGATCGGAAAGCAGAAACACAGGATCGTAACCGAATCCGTTTGCACCGCGGGGTGCTTCCGTGAGAATCCCTTCCACGAAATCGGAGACAACTGCGAGGGCACGGCCCCGCCGCGCGACCGCCGTCACGCAGACGAATCGCGCGCGCCGCTCGTCTCCGACCTTTCCCTCCATCGCGCGCAACAATTTGAGGACGCAATCGGCATCCGTCCCATTCGGCCCCGCATAGCGCGCGGAATGAGCGCCGGGCGCCCCGCCGAGCGCCGGCACGACGATGCCGGAATCCTCCGCGAGAACCATCTCGTCTGTGAACCGGCTGTAGTGCAGCGCCTTGCCCGCTCCGTTTTCGGCGAATGTCGGTGCGGACTCTTCAAACGGAGGAAGCTCGCGGAAATTCGCAAGCAGGTCGAGCTCCAGGGCGGAGCCTCGAGCGAGTTCGCGATATTCGCGAAGCTTGCCCGGATTCGATGATGCAAGAAGGATTCGAATGGGCGCGAGCCTGCCTTCGGGGGCGCTACCGTGAACGGCCACGGAAGTTCATATGCAGCAGTTCCTGCTGCATTTCGGTGATCTGGCCGATGCCTCCGGCAGCCAGCTCGAGCAGATCCTGCAACTCCTGATTCGTGTACGGACGCCCCTCGGCGCTTGCCTGCACTTCCACAAACTGGCCGGCGCCCGTCATCACGACGTTCATATCTACCTGTGCGCGGGAATCCTCTTCGTACGTGAGATCGAGAAAAAGTTCGTCACCCACGATCCCCACGCTCGTCGCCGCCACGGAATCGATGAGGGGCACCGAGCGAATCATCCCCGCGGACACCATTCGTTCGAGCGCAAGCGCCAGGGCCACGAACGCGCCCGTTACCGAGGCCGTTCGCGTCCCGCCATCCGCCTGAATCACGTCGCAATCGAGCCACACGGTTCGCTCGCCCAGCGCTTTCAAGTCGGTCGCGGCGCGGAGCGTCCGCCCGATCATCCGCTGGATCTCGAGAGTGCGGCCGGACTGCCGCCCGCGCGCGGCTTCGCGAGGCGTGCGCTCTTCGGTTGAGCGAGGCAGCATGCCGTATTCGCCGGTCACCCAGCCTTTGCCCGTACCCTTGAGAAACGACGGCACGCCGTCGTCCACAGTCGCCGTCACGATCACCCGCGTCTGTCCCGCCTCGATCAGCACGCTGCCTTCTGCGCTGGGAATGAAATCCGGCGTGATTTTCACCGTCCGCAAATCGTCCGGCGCGCGTCCGTCTGTTCGCAAAACCGTCTCCTTGTTTCCCCGGCCGCTTCTCTCGGTCAGCCAGTTTGCCGACCGGCACGAGATGTTGTCAACAAATGCCGCTTGCTAGCGCGCCGCCGCGCTCGCTTGCTGCGGCGCCGAATTCAAATCGAAGAAACCGGTGAGATCGACGTTGCCCGCGAGCGTTTCCACTTCCTGGCCGTGGATCAGGATCTTCAGGCGGCGGAGCCCCGGCACGTTGCTCGCAAGCGTGCCCGCGATCGAGTTCACAGCCATCTCTTCGCTCAAGATTCCGGACGGCGTCTCGGTCGAGAGCGCGTCGGAGAAATCCGCGACCGCCGTGCCATCCGGGAGAATGTAGAAGGCGAGCAGCTCCGTGTCGGCGGGAATCGTGCGCTGGCCGGGCGTGGGAGGACTCACGATGAGCGCATGCAGCAATTGCCTTGACCGCTGCACGGGATCGGCCGAGAGCGGCAGCTCGATTTCCACCGGAGCGATCTGATCCGGCCCCGCCGCCCAGAAAATCTTTGCCTTCGCGGTCACGTCCGTCGGCGTGGAGATCGGCGCCGCCAGGACCTCGTGCCGCGCCCGTTCCTCGGCAGCTTGCGTTTCCGCCAAACGCACCATGCGCCGGTGTAGGCTGCGCAGGCTGATCAAACCGATCAGCACGGCGACGGCCAGAATTCCAATCGCGATCTTCCATTTGCGCGCCATCATCTTGCTCCGCTGGAGCTGGCGCGGGACGCCGCGATGGCGCGCTCAATCGCGCCGGCGAGCGGCGCTGCCGAGCCCGTCAATGAATTCAGATTCGGGGCGGCCACGCTCGAAAGTTCGATCGCAATGGCGGGCGCGGCAACCGAACGTAGCGCGCGCACGGCAGCACCGGCGGACGTGTCCGGCGAGCCCGAAAAACGCTCCGCGACCTCGATCTGCACGAGATCGGCGAGACGATGACTCGCGCCTGCGTAGGGACGCTGGGCATCTTCCCACGCGGTCAGGCCGGCCGTTTGAGGACTCTTGGGTTGGGCGCTTGCGGTAACGACCCCGGGCGGAATGGGAGTATCAAACTGATCGTAGTAGGCGCGCACGGTGCCTACCGTCCCGGTCGAGGACACGTGCAGGCTGATGAAAATGGCGTCTCGGTAGGCGTTGGCGACTGCTGCGCGGTCGTCGTACGACAGATTCGAATCGTCGTTGCGGGTCATCAACACGCGAAAGCCCTGGCGATCGAGTTCCGCGCGCACCGTCCGCGCGATCTGGAGCACGATGTCTTTTTCGACCATGCCGCCTTCGCCGCGCGCGCCGGTGTCCGTGCCGCCGTGGGCCGGATCGAGGACGATGACCGGGCCGCTGGGCGAGGGCGCTGGCGCGGGGGCTTGCTGCGGAGCGGGCTCTACGGGCGGCGCCTCCTGACCAACAGCCTGCGAAGCAAGAAACGCGGAAGCGCCGGCGGCCAAGGCCAGAACCCGAAGAAGGTTGCGCACGGCGAGAAGAATAGCAGAAACGCCGCAACGCGCGCCGCTCGGCCGCGACCCATCGTGGTGAAAGATTGAAGTCTGGGAGTGCATCGCGTTTTCACACCGGCGAGACATCGAAGAGGTGAGCCTGAAAACCATCGCGGCGGACGAAAAGTCCTAGGCGGCGAAGCTCGTCGCCGCTTCGGGGGTAGCGGGCGTCGTCCAGTTCGTCGTGGAAGACGTATTCTTCGGCAGGCAGCGGGCGATCTCCGAAGAGGATGCGCCCCAGCGAGGTGCCGCCCGCAAGATTCAGCACAACCACCTTCCATGTCGTCTCGAGACGCCACTCGTACGCGACAAAATTCGTGGACGTATCATCGCCTTGAGAGTCTACAGGTAAGAGATTCCACCGGCCCCTGTGAAAGACGTCCCCCTCTGTAATTCGGAGAATCTTTTCAAAGAGTGCAGCGCAGGCCGCATCGGGGGGCTCCGCCGCGACCCTGCGCAGCGCGACCGGAAGACGAATCCTGGCCCCCTCGATTTCCCCTTCCTGATAGAAGCGCATCCCGGGCAAAGTCCCCATCAGCGTCTCGACCGAGACGAGCCGCTCGGAACCGAAAGCCGCGGCGCAACGATCCTCGTCGTGATTCTCAAGGAACCGCGCGAGATGTCGCTGATAACCGCTGCCCTCCGTCAGCCGCGCGTGAACCTCGGAAAGCTTTTCGTAACGCACGGCGTCGTACAAACCCTTGTCGTAAACAAAGTGAAAGCCGAGATCGAGCAGGCGCTGCTCCGTGCCCCAGTATGCTTCGGCGAGAAGGATGAGGCCGGGCACGGCCGCGCGAACGTCCGCCCAAAACTCGGTATCGGGTGGGTCGGCGTCTCGCAGCCGGTGATTCCAAACCTTCTCGAAGATGTCGTTCAATTGGAGCATCGCCATGTCGCAACGCACGCCGTCGCAGTGGGCCGCAATCGTACGAAGGTCTGCGAGAAGCGCCGCGCGCATCTCCGGCAAAAAATGATTCAATTGCGCCACATCGTCCCACGGCGGGAAATACGGATCCTTGCCGAGCGCGAGGAACACGGGACCTTTCGGCGTCTCGACGCGGTGAAAGCTGGACGGCGCCTTCTGAAAGTCATCGGGCGTACCTTGCACGTAGAATTCCGGGTGCTCGCGCGTCCACGGATGATCGAGCGCCGTATGATTTCCGACGAAATCGAGAAACAGCGCCACGCCTCGCGCGCGCAGTTTCTTGCGCACGCGGTCGAGGGAATCCCACGTGCCGATGCGAGGATCGGGAACGTATTGCGCGATGGAGTACGGCGAGCCGATCACGTCTTCAGACGTCCAGCCCGGCAAGACGCCATCAAATAGCGGACGATTTGCGGGGTCGGCCAGCTCGATGCGGCGCGCCTCGGCACTGTGCTGCCAAACGCCCATGAGCCAGACGATATCGAAGCCGCGCTGCGCGATGGCATCCCATTCGGTGTCCAGAACATCGTCGAGCCTGATAAGCCGGCCGAGGCGCGCGGAAAGTTTCTCGAGCCAGGCCCACGCGTTGATCTCGTAGAGGTGCGGATGCGGGCGCAGCGAAAGCTGCTTGGTCGATTTCTGCACGCGCGGGATCATGCGAGCGAGCCTCGTCTTCGCGAGCTCATCACTTGGCCTGTGGCGTTGGCTACTGTTGCGCGCATGACGGATTGGAAAAAACCAGCGTCAGCTCTTTTGCGTCGGGATCGGAGCCCGAGACAACGACGTCCGAGGCGTCGATGCGTGAAGGAGGCACGCAATCCGGATTCTTGCGCGATACGGCGCGCTGGGGCGCAAGGTCTTCCCAGGCGGAAATCGTGTAGCTCGCAGATTCGAGCAGCGTGAATTGATACAGCCCGTCGGCCATCTTTTGCGCAGCCGGATTCTGGCCCTGGTCCGCCTTGGCCATCACCGTGACGCTTCCCGGCGGCCTGCTGCCCTGCCACTTTAGGCTCACGCGAACCTGGCGCGTCGGAAAGCCTTCCTTCAATCGAATGTTGACCTTCGTAAGCTGCTGGCCGTCCTTGAGGTGAATCGGCTCGGCGTCGGCCGCATCGGCCGTGCCGGGATAGAACGCGCGCGGGTAGGGAGCGTTCGGATCCATGCGGTTCAGCCGGTTGAAAACGAGGACGTAGTCCCCCGGGCCGATATGATCGAAATCGAAAACGCCCTTGTCCCCTTGAAACGCCCACAAACCGGGACGCGAGTCGGAGTAGGCGCCCGCGCGATACAGCTCGACCGAGGCGAGCCCCAGCGGCTTCCCGTTCGGGCCGAGAACGCTCCCGCGAATGTGGCCAATCGGCAACGCGACCACGTCGTATTCGTAGCACGCTCCGTCCGGAATCTTGAACGGCGGCAGTCCGCCGGTGAGCCCCTTCTGTGTCAGCTCGGTGCGCGGCGGCAGATTCGCGGTGAAGCGGTACTCGCCGGCGTGCACGTCGTAGAACGAATAGATGCCGCTCGCGTCGGTGCCCGTCTCGAAGCGGTCGTAGCGCGAGCGGAGCTTGAGCGAGATATTCGGGAGCGGATCATCGGGATCGTCCGGCGGCGCGAGGAACGGCGGGTCGGCGCTGCGCAGAACGCCGAAAACGGAGGCGACGCGGGTGCCGTTGCGCATCGCGCGCAATTGCGGGATCACCGCGCGAGCTTCGCTCGCGAGCCGCGTGCCGTTGCAAATGGTGGCGAAGAGGTGGCCCTCGGCCTCCTGCTGCGCAAAGACGACGTACCGTTCGCCCTGCTCGAAGCGATAGCCGCAGTCGCCGTCGTCGCCGCCGGAAAAAATGTCGATTTCGGCGGCGTCGGGCCCGGCGAATTTTTCATCGATGCGGAAATGGTAGCGGGTCAGGCGTGAGGCGATGATGTCCACTGGAGCGCCCGAGGAATCGGTTTTCGGCGCGCCGTAGGAAATGTCTTCAATGGCCGTGACCGTGCCCGCGAACACGACATCGCCCTGCTGCAACCCCGGACATTTTCCCGGCGGCGCCTGAGAACAAGTGCACGCTTGCGCCGCGATCGCCGCGAGAGGAATCAGAAGGAAAAGTGTTCCAAGCGCCCGAAGAATCATCCTCGCTATCCTACATGCTTTCGCCGCGATACGAAATCGGCGTCAACGTTGCTACACTCGGACGGCCGCGGGAGTGCGCGCCTGCCGGAACCGTGACCGAGCCAACTGAGAGTCGAGAGAAATGCGCGTCTGCGTAACGGGCGGGACGGGTTTCATCGGCCGGGCGCTGGTGCGCCGCCTGCTTGCCGAGGGCGCGCAGGTGCGTGTGCTCGCGCGGCCGTCAAAGCGCGCCGATGAACTCGAAGCACAGGGCGTGGAGGTCGTGCGCGGCGATTTGAGCGACCCCGAAGCGATCGAGCGAGTTGGGCGAGAAGCACAAGTTGTTTATCACACCGCCGCCAAGGTCGACCCACCGGGCACGCGAACCGAATTCTTCGAAACGAATGTGCGAGGTACGGAGCGAGTCCTCCAGGCGTGTCTCTGCGCTGGCGTTGGTCGCGTGGTCTACCTGAGCTCGGTCGCGGTGTACGGCCTGGTACGAGAGGGCGAACGCATCGACGAAAACACTCCGTATGATGACGCGCCGGAGAAGCGGGACTTCTACGCTCAGTCGAAGATCGCGGCCGATGAGCTTGCGGTTTCTTTTGCGAAGAAAACCGGATTGCCCATCGCCATCGTTCGGCCCGGCGTGGTGTACGGGCCCGGCAGACCTCTCCCGGCAGGCCTTCTGGCATTTCGCCTTGGGAAGACGGACGTCGTTTTTGGAGACCGTTACCACCGCATCCCATTGAACTACATCGAGAATCTGATCGATGCAATTCAACTGGTTGTCGGCCTCAAGGATGCGAAGCTGCGGCAGTACATCGTCGTCGATAATGAGAATCTCACGCTGGGGCAGTACCACGCAGCCAAGCGAGAAGCCGATGGGGCGCGGACTTTCTTCTTGCCCGGCTGGCCCGTGCTGCTGGCATCGCCGCTAACCGGCCCCCCGACGCGGCAGGTGAAGCGAGCCTTGCAGGATCGCTGGTATGACACGCGGCGAATCCGCGAGGAGACGGGTTGGGCGCCGAAAGTGCCGCTGCGAGAAGCCATCCAGCGGACATTGACGACTTCCGGCTGACGTACGCGGTGCCATCGCGCGTGGAGCGGCGGCATTTGAATCGTTTCATGCTAAACTTTTGTGCGGCGTATAGCGGTTGCGACCCGCGTTCACAACGGGAAATATTCAGACAGTTTCATCCTGCCGGGTGGTTCGTTGAAAAAAGAGACGTCCCTCACTTTTGCCCGGTGGAAATTGCGTACGTTGACGTGTGGGAGGTAGGAAGATTTTGACGGTCGGCCACATCGTTCTCGGCATCGCCGCAATCCCGTTCATCTATTACCTGCTCGCCCTCTATAGCACGGCGCGGTTTTTCACTGTTTCGCGGCGAGAAGGCGGAAAGAACACCGACTTTTTGCCGCCCGTAAGCTGCCTGAAGCCGATCAAGGGACTCGACGAAGACGCCTACGAGAACTACGCCAGCTTCTGCCGCCAGGACTATCCCGCCGAGTACGAAATCGTTTTTTGCGTCGATCCGGACGATCCCGCTCTTCCCGTCCTCGAGAAACTGATCCGCGATTTTCCCGAGCGCCAGATTCGCCTGCTCTTTGGCTCCGGCCGCAATGCGATCAACGACAAAGTAGGGCGGCTCACCCGGCTGACGACCGAGGCGAAGTACGACCTGTTCGTGATTACAGACGGCGATGTCCGCGTGCGGCCGGATTATCTCCGCACGGTCGTATCGCCGTTTCGCGATCCGAAGGTCGGTGCGGCCACCTGCCTCTACGTCTCGACGAAGGAAACGAACCTGGTGCAGGAGCTGCAGTCGATCGGGATGATCTCGGACTTTTTCGCGCCGGTGATGGTGGCGTGGCAGTTGAACGACCTGAAGGTCACGTTCGGGCAATCGATCCTCACGACGCGCAAAGCCGTTCAGGCGTACGGTGGCTATCCGGTGCTCGAGGACCGGCCGGCGGACGACGTCTACGCCGGGCGGCTGGTGGCCGAGCAGGGATTCGAGGTGAAGCTGCTGCCCTATGTGGTGCAGTCAGTGGCGGATTTCCAGACCATGGGCGATCTGTTCCACAAGCGCACGCGCTGGATGACGGTGCAGCGCCTGATGCGGCCGTGGGGGCATCTGGGATTGATCTTCACGTGGGGATTGCCGTGGTCGCTCGTGGCCATCGCGACTCATCCGACGGCGGGCGTGGCGATCACGTATCTCGGCGGCTACGCCGCGTTCCGGATTGCGATTACCTGGACGATCGGCGTTTGGGGCATGAAACAAAAGGGCCTGTGGAAGAAGATGCCGCTGATTCCCGTGTGGGACGCGATGGCGTTCGTGATGTGGATCGCAAGCTGGGGCCGGCGAACGATCCGGTGGCGCGGCGTCGATTATTTCCTTCGAGAGGGACGGCTCGTGGCCGCCACGCGCGCTCCCGCGGCGAGAGGATCATGAGCGCGAAGGTCGCCGTCGCCGGGGCCGGGATCTACGGAACGAATGTCGCGATCCGTTTGGCGGAACAGGGCCACAAGGTACGTCTGTTCGATCCGCTCGGTATTCTCCAGGCCGCGTCCGTCATCAACCAGTACCGGATTCATTCCGGCTACCACTATCCGCGCAGTCCGGAGACGATCAGCGAAACGCTCGAAGCGCGCGCCGAATTCATGGAGGCGTTCGCGCCCGCGATTGTCCGCAACAGCCGCCACTACTACGCAATCCCGCATGAAGGATCGCAGACCCCGCCCGAATTGTTCGAGAAGGTGATGGCGCAGTATCACCTCGTCTGCAATCCGTGCCGCCCCGAGTGGATGGACTTCAGTTTCATCGACAAGTGCTACGAGGTGGACGAACAGATCTACGACCCGGATGTATTGCGCAACGTGGTTACATCCCGCATTCAATCGCTAGGCATCCCTTTCGAGCAGCGCGCGTTCACGCCGGAGATGCGGCCCGATTACGATTTCGTCGTATGGGCGACCTACGGATTGGGGCCGAGCCGGGGTATTTTCAAGATCGGCAGATATGATGTCGCTGAGAAAATTCTGATCGAGCTGCCGCCGCAACTTCACGGGATATCGCTGGTCGTGGTGGACGGGCCGTTCACCGCCTTCGATCCCTACGGCAGCTCTCCGCGGTCGCTGTTCGGATCGGCGAAGAACACGAATCATTGGACGACGACCGATCCGTGGGCGCCGATTCCCGAGCCCTATGCCAAGCTTCTGAACGGATCGAAATTCGAGCCGATTACGTTCAGCCGCTTTGACGCGATGCGAAAAGACTCCGCGCTCGCGGTGCCGGCTTCGAAGGACGCCGTCTATCTGGGGTCGCGGTTCACCATCCGGGTGGTCGAAAACAATCCGGCGCAGGACCGGCGGACGCTGTACATCCAGGAGCCCGCGCCGCGCGAGCTGCACATTTTTTCAGGGAAGGTTGTAAGCGCCGTGAAGGCGGCCCGGCTCGTCGGCGAGAGAATTTCGAAGGGTTAACTAGCCAAGCCTGCCAGCCGAGCACACTCGTGCCCGGCTTCCCTGCTCTCCTACCGGCTCGTTTCCGTCACGGAAGGGGTGGTCGCGCCGAGCTGGCGGTGACGGTCGTTGCGCGCGTTGCGCCAGTTGACCTGCGGCATGAAGAGCGAAGCGTCGATGCGATCGCGGTACTCGATGGCGATGTTCAGAAGCGAATCGAGCAGCGAATCGGAGAGATGGTGCGGCTGCAAACCCAGGTCGACCAGCTTGGAGTTCTTCGCATTGTAATAGTGCGCTTCGGCTTCGACGCGCGGGTCGGGAATGTGGTCGATTTCGACTTTGAGGCCCATCTTCTTCCCGGCGGCCTGGACCATGCGGGCCAGACCGAGTACGGAAAATTGCTCGGTGAACTGGTTGAACACGCGGAATTCGCCCGGCGCGGCCGGATGCGCACAGGCGATCTCGACGCAACGGACCGTGTCTCGAATATCCAGGAAACCGCGCGTCTGGCCTCCCTTGCCGTAAACCGTCAGCGGATGCCCCACCGCGGCCTCGACGCAGAAGCGGTTCAGCACTGTGCCGAAAACCTCGTCGTAGTCGAAGCGGTTGATGAGAGCTTCGTCGATGGCAGTCTCGTCGGTGACCGTGCCGTAGACGACCCCCTGGTTCAAATCGGTGGCCCGCAGCTTCCACACCTTGCAGCAGAACATGATGTTGTGGCTGTCGTGCACTTTCGATAGGTGGTAGAAGGAGCCGGGCTGCTTGGGATAGGGGAGCACGTCTTTGCGGCCGTTGTGCTCGATTTCGATGTAGCCCTCTTCGATGTCGATATTGGGCGTGCCGTATTCGCCCATCGTCCCGAGCTTGACGAGATGACAATCGGGCGCGAACTCGCGCAGGGCAAACAGAAGATTGAGCGTGCCGACGACGTTGTTCACCTGTGTGAAGGCGGCGTGCTTGCGGTCGATCATCGAATACGGCGCCGAGCGCTGCTCGGCAAAGTGGACCACGGCTTCCGGTTCGAATTCCTTGATCGCCGACGAGAGAAACTCGTAGTCGGTGACGTCGCCGATGAGCAGGTCGATCGCCTTGCCGGTGTGCTCGTGCCATGCTCGCAGCCGATCGGGAAGCGCGCGGATGGGGGTCAGCGTCTGCACGCCAAGTTCGAAATCCCACTGGCGCCGGACAAAGCTATCGACGATAGCAACAGAGTGGCCCTTCTGCGACAGATACAGCGCCGTCGCCCAACCGCAGTAGCCGTCTCCACCCAGGACTGCTATCCTCATCGACCCTCCTCGGTCATCACGTTGCACTTTCGATTCGAGCCTGCGCCTTTAGGTTTTTACCCCGGCGCCCAGCCAAGTGCAAGCGCCTTTTGAACATACGAACGCTCAAGAGCCAAGCCTCTCGTTCTTGAATCGAACCGATAGCGGAAATCGCATCGCCCTTGACGCATCAAGGGATACGGCAAACTCGAAGTGTCGCGTTCGCATACGGACAATCCAGCCCCAAATCGCCCTTCTGATCCAGAACCACCCAACTCACGCCGTACTGCTGCCGCGGGCGCTCGAAATCCGCCAATTGAAAGTTGGACCACCCTTTTTCCGCGTTGTCCTGCTCTTTCCAGTGATCGGCAACGGGCAACTCCGGGAACATCGTCGCCGCGCTGGAATCCCTGTTGGCATCCGCAAGCCTGCTGCGCTCGGCGATGGCGCGGAATCCCTCGATATCTTCGCCGGGAAGCCTCACAAAGTGAGGGTTCAAGGCAAAGATTGCGGCCGTGGGAGTGTTTTCCCTGATCCAGGCGAAGGCCTGCTGCCAATCGTTCTTCGGCGTCCCCCCCGGCCATTGCGGATTGGCGGAGAACAGCTCTCTTTGCGCGATGAACATTCCCGCGCACAGCGGCAAGCAGAGAGCCAGCCAGGGCCACACACGGTCCTTCAGCAGCCATTTCCCGAGCAGCCCGCGCACGTGAGGATGAGCAGTACATAGACCAGTTGCAGGCTGCGCAGCGGTTGATAGAGCGCGAGCGCCAGAAGCCTGTCGGGAACGGTGAAGATGACTTCCAGTACGAAATAGAAAAGACCGAAGGGGATCATTGCGCGGCAGACGACCTCCAGATTTGCCAGGCCCTGTTTGCGGGCAAGGCGCGAAAAACCGTACAAAATCGCCAGCGGCGCGAAGATGCCCAGCCACTCATACCATTGCCACCGCAAAAGGAAAAAATACGGGAGCTTTTGCACGGCCTCGCGATAGGCCGGCGAAGGATACTTGATGGATAGACCCACCGGAAGAACGCTCAAAGCCGAAACCGGACTGAAAGAGAACCGTCTGACGGCGACGAGAAAGAATATCCAGGAAGCCGCGAAGACGAACATCAGTGGATGAATCGCGGCGGCGAAAACAATCCACAACCCCATCCGCACGTATTTCCTCTCCAGGGCGGCGCTAGTTGCGAAAATGGCGGCGAAGAGCGCCAGCGCTCTCGGGTTCAGATACTGGTCGACGATGTACAGCGCGGTGCCGGCCACGGGCAGAGTCAGGAGCGCCGCCAGCAAGCTTACCGCCGCCCAATGCGCGCACGTTTCCGCGAAAAGGAGGCGGCACAATTGCAAGCTCGCGAGCAGCAGCAGGAAGATGGAGAGCACGTGCCACAGAAGGATCACCACATCGAAGGGGAGATGCGACAACCGCACGGAAGCGGCAATCAGATTGGGGAAAAGCGTCATCCGCGCATGCGTGGCGAAAAACTCCCGGCCGAACGGGTGAAGCGCGGGGTTGAGGAGCACCTTGATCCCGGGAATATAAATTTCCGAGTCCTCGGCTCCGGGATGATATCCATGTACGGCCAGCGAGCCGGCCGTGAGCAGCGCAAGATAAAAATAATCCCGCGGTCTCAAGATCCCGCTCCGAACCGCCTCTTGCGGAGGATCGGGTTTCAATCGGACACCTCCTCCTATGCGCCGGCCATTGCGCCGCGCGCGACGGTAGCCAGTCCGGTCCAGCTGTAGCCCCGGTGCGAGCGCACGGTCACATCGCGGAAACCCGTCGCGACCCATGCGCGCACTTGGTCCCCCGTCAGGTAATGCGCCACGGGAGTCACCAGTTGATCGAACACGTTGGCGTGGATCTCATCGAAGGGGTACGAATACATCGACGCGAAATAGTCTCCATACGGCAGCCTCGCCGGCCCCTTGCCGTTGGCGCGCGGCCGGTAGAACAGTTTGATCGCGGCCCACAGAAAAACTGAAGGCACGACGCACGCGGCGCGAAGAAGTCCCGCGGGAAGCTTGGAAGTAACCATCGTGCGGACAGGATCGACGTAGCGCGTGATCCACTCGTTGCCTTCCAACCCGTAAACCCAGAACGCCACTCGCCCGCCCTCGCGAACGCGCGAAGCGAGGCTCGCAAAAGCCGCGGCCGGATCGGGGAGATGGTGAAGAACGCCGACCGAAAACGCCAGGTCGAAGACCGGGCGCACCGGCGGCTGCATCAGGTCGCCGATGATCACGTGAGCGTTGGGCAGATGCCGCGTGTGCGCGAACGCCACGAAGGCGCTCTGGCCGAGATCGATGGCGACGACCGCCTTGGCGCCGTGCGACGCCACCAGCGCCGTGTGGCGGCCCTTGCCGCAGCCTCCCTCAAACACGAGCTGCCCCTCGAAATCCGCGGCGGTGACTGGAGCGACCCAGGCAAAAAACTCCTGTTCGTAATAGTCCCGGAGATCGCTCCAACGAAGCCATTCCTCCGCGAAGCGCGAGGCGGTCTCCGTCTTTACGGCGTCCACGTTGCCCGGCAGCAGTACGGGGACGCCCTCCCGGATTGGGAACCGCGAGTCGCACGCGGAGCAGGCTAGCTCGCCGGCCATCACGTGTCCGCCGTCTCCGCGAACGTCACCGGGCCGCAGGGACAGCTCTCCGCCGCAGTTGGGGCAAGCCAGGAGGGGTAAAACTTCGCGTCGCATGAAGACGGTGCGCTAGCGCCCCGCTGCGCCGGCCGCTCGCGGAGGCTCGGTGCGTCCCGCCTTCGCTTCCATGCGGCCGCGACCCACCAACTGTCGCACGGTGTAGACAGGCTTATTCTGCGATTCGTAATAGGTGCGGGCGAGAAGCTCGCCGATCAGGCCGATGGCGATGAACTGGATGCCGCCCATCACCAGCGCCATGCCAAGCAAAATGAGCGGGCCGTGGTTGGCCAGCAGGCCTTCATCGAGCAATGCTTTGCGGGCGAAAATCCATAGCCCGATTCCCCCGCCGCCGGCGAGGCACAGGAGCCCTGCCACGCCGAAAAGTTGCAGCGGCCGGGTCGAGTAGTCGAGAAGAAACTTCACGCTCACCAGATCGAGCAGCACGCGGATCGTCCGCGAGATGCCGTAGTTCGATTTGCCGTTCTTGCGTGGGATGTTGGTAATCGGCACTTCGGCCACCGACGCGCCTGCCCAACTCGCCAGCGCCGGAATGAAACGATGCAGCTCGCCGTAGAGATGAATTTCGGAGAGGATTTCGCGGCGGTACGCTTTAAACGTGGTGCCGAAGTCGTGCAGGTCCACGCGTGAAAGCTTGGCCATCATCCAGTTCGCCACGCGGCTCGGGAGTTGCCGGGCCAGCCAGTGATCGGTTCGCTCCACGCGCCAGCCGCTCACAATGTCGTAGCCTTCCTGAATCTTCTCGATGAACCGCGGAATCTCCGCCGGGTCGTGCTGGAGGTCGCCATCCATCGAGATGATGATCTCGCCCTCGGAATGGTCGAAGCCGGCCTTGAGCGCCGCTGTCTGGCCGAAGTTGCGCCGCAGCCGTACGACCACCACGCGCTCGTCGTCTCGCGCAATCTCCGAGAGCAGGCGGAAGGTACCGTCCTTGCTGCCGTCGTCCACGAACACGATCTCGTAAGGCTCGCCGAGCCCGTCCATGACCTCAATGATCTTGACGTAGAGCTGCGCGACGTTTTCCTGTTCGTTGTAGAACGGCACAACGACGGAGTAGGACAACGGATTCCCCTCAGAACTCATGCCGTCCATTGTAGTACATCAATCGGACGACGAGGTAGCGAGACCACGTACCTGGGCGGAACTTGCCAACGGGTGGTTCGTCAGCAGGACCTTGCCGCCGCTCAGCATCACCCTTTGAAGTTGAGATGATCCCACGAGCGCCTCGTATCGAGGCAGATCGGACTCGAAAGTGAGGAAATAGCAGCGGTCCGGCGCGAGCCACAGATCCTTGAATTGCGCGTCGTCGATGAATACCCGCGGCGCGCCGGGAGCAAAGGACCCGTACTCCAGGTTGGCCCGGCGGTCGGCCAAAAGCAGCCCCGTGCGGTTCGTGTAGAAAAACACGGACGAAAACTGATAGTAGAAGCCCTGGGTGATCAGTTTTCCTGCCGGAGCTTCCATCAACGCTTTCGTCAGCGGCCGGGACGAAAGATACGGATCGAAGACGACCATGGCAAGCCGCGCGGCATGAAAAAACAGGACCATCATCAGCGCGGCCGCCAAAAACGCGCGCTGGCCCACCGCTCGAAGACACCCGACGGCGCCGATCAGAAAAGCGATCCCGGCGACGGCCAGCGGAACTCGAAGGTACGCAAACGAGTCGAGCGTGAGGTCCTCCATGTGGCCGAGCGACAGCGTATACGCTTTGGGGTGTCGGCTTAGGGCGCTGGAAATATCTCCGGGCGTCGGAAGACCGTGGACGTGGAACAGAATCGCGAAAACAGCGACCGCGGCGATGCCAGCGGTCACCGAGAGCACGCGCGTGCCCCGGCGAATCCAATCGCCCCCCATCGCCATCGCTGAACCCAGCACAAGCGCGAAGGCCGGGTAAGCGGGCATCGAATAATATTCCTGAGTGGTCGAAAACGTGAAAAAGACGAGCACGAAGCCAAGCCAACAGAGCGCGAGCAAGCGAGTGCGCCCGGCGCGGTCGGCCGGCTTGAAAGAAAGCTTCGCGATCGCGGGCAGATACACGCTCCAGGGAAACAGCCACACCAGGTGCAGCAGCCAGAACCAAATGCGCGGAACCGTGTTGTAGTCGCGCGGGTAGCGCAGGTTCAGGAACCGCAGCAATTGCTCGTTGATGAAAAAGAACCAGAGAAACCCGTGATACTGCCCGGGGACGCTGTGAAGCGTAAAGGCGAAATAGGGTGGATTGCGCAACGTGGCCAGGACGTGCCAGGGCGCCGCAATCAGGACCACGATCAACGCCCCGCTAAAAATATGCAGTCTCTTCCAGATCCGCGCGGAGAACAGTTGGCGTGTCAACGAAAGATAGATCACGCCGACGGCTACCGGGAAGACGACGCCGATCAAACTCTTCAACAAGAGGCCCGTCCCGAGGCTGACGGCCAGCACCGCTGCCCAGAGACGTGGGTGCGGTTCGTCCTCGTCGAGGACTCGCAGAAACGCCCACAATGCGAGGGCCACCGTGAAGGTCTGCATGACGTCGGGGATCAAAACGCGTGTGAAAAGAAAGATGCCCACGCATGTGGCCATGCATAAGCCTGCATAGAATCCGGCTCGTTTTCCGAATGCCCACATTCCAAAAGCGGCCGTAAGCCAGCAAAGCGCGATCGCCGAAAGCGCGATGGGAATTCGCGCCGCCCAATCGTGCGCGCCGAACACCTTGTAGGAAACGGCGATGGTCCAGTACATCAGCGGGGGTTTCTCGAGGTACGCGAGGCCGTCGAGGTGCGCGCTCACCCAGTCGCCCGAAGTGAGCATGTTGCGCGCGATCTGCGCCTGTACGGCATCGACGTCATCCATCAGCGACGGCGGAGAGACGATGCAACCGAGGTACACGGCTGCCGCAAACAGCAGCAGAACTAGATAGAGGTGAGAACGTTTTCCGTCACCGGTTGTTTCGGTGCGGAAATTGACGCCGTCTGGATCCGCCATTTCCTCATCCACAGGAATAAAATCATCAAACCCCAAAGGTGATAGCCGAGATTCGCGCGCCGCTCGAGATGAGCGTTCACGCATTCGTCGATCGCGCTCGCCCGGAACAGCCCGGCGTGCTCGGACGTGCCGCTCCGCAGCGCATCGACCATCAGCGGCCGCAGCGGCCCGCGCAGCCATTCATGCGTCGGGATGTCGAGTCCGGCCTTCTTGCGGCGCAAAACCGCTGCCGGAAGCTTGTCCTTCATCAGTTCTTTCAGGAGAAACTTCAGACGCGACCCCCGAACCTTGAATGCGGCCGGCAGCGACGCCATGAATTCCACAATGCGATGATCGAGAAGCGGCGGCCGCGCCTCGACGGCGTGCGCCATGCTCATCCTGTCCACCTTCATCAGGATGTCGTCCGGGAGATAGTATTTCTGGTCGAACCAGAGATAAGGCGACACGCCGTCTCCACCGGCCAACTTCGGGCGCAACTCGCCGAGCATGCCATCGAGCGCGCGCGGAAGCGCCGCGTTGACCAGGCCCGCTTTGGCGGCGTCGGAAAACGTCCCGTTCCAATACACATGAGCCCGCTCGGGTGGCAACAGACAGCCCTCCAGAAAGCGCTTGGCCATGTACTCGAGGCTGATCTTGTCGTCCGACACGGGCCACAAGCGCGTGGCCGCGAGGCCAAGGCGTATCGCCGCTGACGGCGCGTGCCGGGCGAAACCGGCGAGGCGGTTCGCGCGATACGTCAGGTAGCCTCCGAACAGCTCATCGCCGCCCTCGCCGCTCAGCGCGACCGTCACTTTGGTTTTCGTCATCTTCGAGAGAAACCAGAGCGGCAGGGCGCCGGCATCGGCATCGGGCTCGTCGTTGTAATAGGCAAATTCCTCGATCGCGCTCGAAATGTCTTCGCCGGGATTGAGGTCGAATTCCTCGTGATCCGTTCCGTACTGGGCGGCCACCTGACGGATGTAGGTGGTCTCGTCGAAATTCCTCCCGAGGAAGGAAATGGAAAGCGTCTTCAGGCGCGAACTCGATGCGCGCGTGGCATAGTGCAGCACCGTGGAGGAGTCCATTCCCCCGCTGAGCCAGACTCCCAGGGGAACGTCGGAGAGAAGATGCTCGCGCACCGACTGCGCGAGCAAGCCGTCGAGTTCCTCTTTGGCGGAATCGAGGGCCATATCGCGCGAGGGGCCGAACGGCAGCCGCCAGTAAGCCTCGGACGACACCTCGCCGTCGCGCCATTCGAGCCAGTGCCCCGGCGGAAGCTTTTCGATGCCGTCCACAAGCGTCCATGGGCACGGAACGTAGTTCAAGGACAAATAACAATCGAGCCCGGCCATGCTCAAGCGGCGATCGATTTCCGGGTGGATCAGGATGGCTTTCAGTTCGGACCCGAAAAAGACGTCCTTGCCGCGCCGCGCGAAATACACCGGCTTGATTCCCATGCGATCGCGGGCCAGGACGAGGCGCCGGCTCGATTCGGTCCAAAGCGCGACTCCGAACATTCCTCGTAGCCGGCGAAAACAGGCTTTGTCCCACTCGATGAAGGCGTGCAGAACCGTTTCGGTGTCGGAGCGGGTATGAAATCGGTGGCCGAGTTTTTCCAATTCGACGCGCAGTTCCGCGTGATTGTAAATCTCGCCGTTGAAGACGATGACCGTGTTGCCGTCATCCGCCTTGATAGGTTGGTCGCCCGTGGCGAGGTCGATGATCTTCAGCCGCGTCGCGCCCATCGAACAAATGCTCGACCGAAAAACACCCTGCTGGTCGGGCCCGCGATGAATAAGCGTTGCAACGGCTTCTTCGATCCGATTGGCACCGGGGGACCAGTTCTTATGCGTGAAGCCGGCGATACCGCACAAATTGCGACGCTCCTGACTGCGAGGGACGCGAAAACGCTACACCCGTCCCGGCGGCTCTATTCATGACGCAGAGATTCGACAGGCTGAAGCTGAGCGGCCGTCTTGGCCGGGAGATAGCCGAAGAAAACGCCCGTCGCGCAGGATACTATAAAGGCCAGCGCCACCGAAAGCCACGAAATCGGAATGCTGATTCCCGCCGACACTGGCAGGAACTGCGCCAGAGCCTCCACGAAGAACGGAATCGCAACAGCCATCGCGATGCCCATGAGCGCGCCGAGTCCGCTGATCAATATCGCTTCGAGCAAAAACTGGTAGAGGATTTCCCTTCCCCGCGCGCCGATTGCCTTGCGAATGCCGATTTCGCGCGTCCGCTCGGTGACGCTGACCAGCATGATATTCATGATGCCGATGCCGCTGATCAGCAGGGCCAGCATGGCGACCAACAAGAGCACGATCGTCATGGCGAGCGAAATGCGGCGCGACGTCTCGAGAATCGACGAAAGATTCTGTACCTCGTATTCCGCGTCGGACCGGTGGCGGCTCCGCAGGATCCGCGCGACTCCTTCGGTGACCTGCGGAACGTCTTCGGCGTCGTCCGCCTGCGCATAGAGAGTCACGATGAACGCGTCGCCCGTGTAGTACCGGATCAGCGGAAAAGGCACGAGCACGGAATCGGTCCGGATTTCCGACTGGCCGAAGGTCTCGATGCGCTCGCGGAAAACGCCGATGACCGCGAAGGTCAGTTCGCCCACGTGGATGCTCTGACCGATTGGATTACCCGGCAGAGCCGTCTGCGCGAGGTGCTCCGATACCAGGCACACCTTGCTCACCGCCGAAAAGTCGCTGTCGTCGAAATACCGGCCCCGCGAAATCACCAGGTTGCGGATCTGCTGGAACCCCTGCGTCACGCCGACGAGACCCACGGGCAGCGTTTTCGCGCCCGCCACGACGGTCATCTGGATGTCGCTCGTGCCGGCGACTCGCACGGCTTGGGGAACGCTCTGCCGGACGGCGTCGAGGTCGCTCAATGATATCTGGTCGGCCAGGGCGACCGCGTTCGATTGTGTGAGGTTGGCGTAGACGATGTTCGAGCCCACCGCCTCGATCTGCGCACGGATGTATTTCCTGCCGGTGAGCGCCACCGTCACGACGAGCACGATGCACGCGCTGCCGATGACGACGCCGAGCATGGTTAGCGCGGCGCGCACCTTGTTTGCGCGCAGCGCTTCCAGGGCCAGGTTCCACGTTTCGGACCAGCTCATCACCGGAGCCGCCAGAAATCCTCCTTCGGGCCTCCGAGTGAAGCCCGGCGCTGCTCAGCTTGCTGCGGTTTCGGCGGCGGCAAGCTCGGGAATCTCGATCCGGATCTGCGTGCCTTCGCCTTCGCGGCTGCGGATGTCCATTTCGAACTGGTCGCCGTACAGAAGGCGCAGTCGCTCGTGGACGTTGCTGATCCCGATGCCCCCGCCGTATACCTCCGCGAGACGTTCGGCGGACATGCCCAGGCCGTTGTCCTCAATCTGAATGGATAGGCGGCCGTCGCGGCGCTGGGTGCGCAGGCGTATCTGCCCGCCGGCGAGTCGCGGGGCGAGTCCGTGCTTGATCGCGTTTTCGACGATGGGCTGTAGAAGCATGCTGGGGATGAACGCATCGAGCGTTTCTTCGTCGACTTCCTTGAAGAATTGCAGGTTGTCGCGTCCGAAGCGGATCACTTCGATGTCGAGATAGTCGTCGATGAACTCGAGCTCCTCGCGTAGCGGGACGAACGTTTCGTGCTTGCGCAGCAGGCGCCGCAGGATGTTCGAAAGCTTCAGCACCACGCCGCGAGCCATATCCGGATCGAAACGGATCAGCGAAGAAACGGTGTTGAGCGTGTTGAAGAGGAAGTGAGGATTGATCTGGCTCGTCAGCGCATCCATGCGCGCTTTGAGAAGCAGTTGCTGGTTCTGTTCCAGGTTCATCTCGATGCGCGTGTTGTTCCAGATCTTGACGGCTATGGCCACGCACATCGTTGAGGACAGAACCACGAGGGCCGTGTACCCCACGTTGCTCGTATGAATCGAAAAGAGCCAGCGCGCGGGAACGTGGTTCGCCAACTCGATCTGACCTACTGCGAACGCGGCGGAGGCAAACAGGGGGAGCATGGCCCAGTTGCCCTTGCGGTACCGAACGAGTTTCCAGAGCCACTCCGGGATTCCGAGAAAGAGGAACGGTCCGAAATGCCACACGTCTTCTTTTTCCGGGATCGTCTCGCGGATCTCCCCTGCGAGCAGGCCGACGAGGGCTGCCATCGGAGCCGACAACCACTCGTGAAACCCAAAAGGCAGAAGGCTGATCAGCGACCCGCCGAGCAGGCCCACAATCCGGCCGCCGATCAAACCCATCAGGAACGATCCTTCGAGAGTCAGATCAAAAAAGCGATAGCCCGCGATCAGGCGAAGCATGACGCCGATGGCCAGAGGGGGAACGAGGAACAGCAGGAGCATGACCTTTTGGTCGGAGTCGCGATTCTCCGTGAAAACGAGTTTCCGGAACGATCGGAAGCGAACGAGCAGCGCCGCGAGCGCCGCCGCCCATCCGACCTTAAGGACCAGAATAAAAAGCAGTTCCCTGCCCGATAAAAGGGTACCCATTCGCTGTCAACCGCCATTCGGAACGACTAAGAGCTAAGTTAGCCAATGCGGGGAGGGATGTAAAGAGAAGCGCGCCGGCCAGGCGGAATGTTTCGGCAGCGCGACATTTCGGGCACGCAAAATCTGCGGCAACGCCGTCATGCTCCATGCACCCGGTGCTGCCCGTTTTCTACAATTATTGCTGCTGTTGCGCGGGCTGTTGCGGACGCTCCAGCGCGGCAGTCGTCTCGGCGGGCGGGGCGGCGGTCTCGGTGAGCTTTTCCCGGCCTTCATCGTCGAGGGCCGGGCGGACGCGGACATCGACGGCAAGGCTCTGCCCGGCATGACCCTTGTACACGCCGCGGACCGGTGCGACATCGCCATAGTCGCGTCCGTAAGCCACGCGAACGTGGCGCATGCCCACGGGCTTGCCCAGCGTCGGATCGAGCGCCATCCAACCACTCTTCGGCATGAGGACTTCCGCCCACGCGTGTGACGCCTGCCCGCCGATGACTTCCTCCTGTTTCGCGCCAGGAGAATCGGCGCTCCCGGGAACGAGGTAGCCGGAAACATAGCGCCCTGGAATGCCGCGCATCCGCACGATGCCGAGCAGCAGATGGGCGAAATCCTGGCACACACCCGCCCCAATCGAGATGGAATCCTCGATGGAAGAGTGCACGTGAGTGGCGCCCTTGACATAACGGAAACGATCATGAATCAGGTTCGAGGCCGCCCGGGCAAATCCCTCGACCGTTCCATCGCTCGCGCGCTCGGCCTCCTCGATCAGGTCGCGGAGCTGGCCAAGATGAGGCACGTAGCCGGTCGCCGCGACGAAATCGAAATGCTCTTCATCGAGCTGGCCGCCGCCCGCGTCCAATTCGGCGAGCGTCGAAGGATCGCGAGGAACTTCCGAAGCATCGTGCGCGAGCACGACGGATTCGGCCTCAACTCTCAGGCTGCGATGCTCGGGGAGCACGTTGAAATGGTGCACCCAGTTGCCGTAGGCATCCCGGTAAGACGTGCCGCGGGAGCCTGGAGCGGTAATGAGACGAAACGAGAGACAGCTTTGCTTCTCGTCGTGCAGGGGCCGGAGGCGGACCTCGTTGTAGCTTTCGGAAACCGGTCCGTCGTACAGGAACTCAGTCGTGTGCACCAGATGATATCGATTCATGCCACCACCGCGTAGTAGAAGTAGGTTCGCGCGATATCGTCGCCGATCGAGCCGAACATGTTCAGCAGGTCGTTGAGATACCCGTGCAAACCTTGATCGAAAATGTCGCCGATCCGGTCGTAGCGCAGCCTCTCGACGACCTTGCCGGTGAGTCGTTCGGCTTCGTTGGCGTAGGAGCCGGGTCCGGTGCCGCTGACGGCGCGCAGGCCGGCCTGGACTTCGGTGGCGCCGAATCGGATCGAGTGCGGATGCTGAGGATGCAGCATGAGCATCTCAGCCACCTTCTGAGGCTCGATCGGAGGATGATACTGGCGGTGATACGCCTCGTAGGCGCCCACCGATCTCAGCACCGCCATCCACTGGTGATTGTCGAGCGCGTCCGCAGCGGGCGGGCCGTCCAGAAGATTGTGATACTGCACGTCCACGAGTCGCGCGGTCATTTCCGCGCGCTCGAGCGCCCAGCCCACGCGCAGAAACTCCCAGCCTTCGTCGTGGGGCAACGTGGCGTCCGTGACGCCATGAAAACGGTGCCCCCCGAATTTGATCTTGTCGCAGAAGCGATGCGGGCCCGCGGCGATCTCTTCCGCGGGAACGAACCGGCTGACGGTGTAGAACAGCCCGTTAATGTCTTCCCACATCTCGCGGGAAATGCGGTCGCGGATCGTGCGGGCGTTTTCTCGCGCCTTGGAGATGCACTGGACGATGGAGCTGGGGTTGTCCTCCCGAAAGGCGAGGAATTCGAAGACGTTCTCGGCGTTCACTTCGCTATAGAGCTTCCGGAAGCGGTCTTCTTCGCCCGCCATGATGATCAGCGGCTCCCAGCGGAGACGGTAGGACTGCTGCGACTGCTCGAGCAGCATGTGGTAGTTCACGTCGAGGATGCGCGCGGTGCCTTCGGCGCGCTCGATATAGCGCGCGAGCCAAAAGAGGGACTCGGCGATCCGCGAAAGCATGTCAGTCCTCTCCCCGGAGTACCCAGGTATCCTTGCTGCCGCCGCCCTGCGAGGAATTGACCACCATGGAGCCGCGCTGGAGCGCCACGCGCGTCAGCCCGCCGGGCACAATGGTCACTTTTTCTCCGTCGTAGAGGCAGTAGGGGCGCAGATCGACGTGGCGTCCGGCCACGCAACCGTCGGGCGAATCGTACGAGGGGACGCGCGAGAGTGGAATGACGGGCTGCGCGATGTAGTTCCGCGGATTCGCGCGGATACGCTCTCGGAACTGCTCGATTCGCTTGCTGTCCGACGCGGGGCCGATCAGCATGCCGTAGCCGCCCGACTCGCCGACCGCCTTCACGACCAACTCAGGGAGATGACCGAGCACGTATGCAAGGTCGTCCGGTTTCGCGCAGATGTGAGTTTCGACGGATCTCAGGACCGGCTCTTCGCCGAGGTAGTAGCGGATGAACTCGGGAACGAAGGCGTAGATGGCCTTGTCGTCCGCGACGCCGTTGCCGACGGCATTCGCAAGCGCGACGCTGCCCGCCCGATAGGCACCCATCAGGCCGGGAACGCCAAGGATGGAGTCGGCACGGAACGTCAGCGGGTCCAGAAATTCGTCGTCCACGCGGCGGTAGATGACGTCCACGCGCTTCAGGCCGCGAATCGTTTTCATGTAGACGATTCCGCCGTCCACGATCAGATCGCGGCCTTCGACCAGCTCGATTCCCATCTGCTGCGCGAGAAAGCTGTGCTCAAAATAGGCGCTGTTGTAAATCCCGGGCGTGAGGAGAACGATTTGGGCTTCGGCTTCACCGCGCGGCGAAAGGCTGCGCAGGATCCGCGAAAGCTCCGCGGGATAGTGGTTCACGGGCAGAACCTCGCAGGCCTGGAACGCGTCGGGGAAGGTGCGGGTCATCACCAGGCGGTTTTCCAGCACGTAGGAAACCCCGCTCGGCGTGCGCACGTTGTCTTCGAGCACGCAGAACTCGCCGGTCTTCGAGTCGCGCACGAGATCGATCCCGCAGATGTGCGTATGAATTCCGCGCGGGACCTCCACTCCGATCACCTCGCGCCGGAAATGGGGGCAGGAATAGACGAGCGAGCGCGGAATCTTCCGGTCCCTGAAAATGCACTGCTGGCCGTAGACGTCTTGCAGGAAAAGATTCAGCGCCATCACGCGCTGAGAAAGCCCCTTGTCGATGCGCTCCCACTCCGAGTGCGGCAGGATGCGAGGGATCAGATCGAAGGGGAACAACCGCTCGGTGCCGCGGCCGTCGCTGTATACCGTGAACGTGATCCCCTGGATCAGGAACGAGAGGTCGGCAAGCTTCCGCCGCTCCTCGAATTGACCGGGGGCCATCGTCGCAAGCTTCTGAAAGAGTTTGGTGTATTGAGGGCGGGGCTGGCCAGGCGCAGAGAACATCTCGTCATAAAAACTGCCCGTGTCATAGCCCTCGAAAAGGCCGCGATTCACCATTGGCGCCGGCACTGCCCCCATCGAGGTATTTTACCAACGGCGATTTGCGGGGCGCCTACGGAAAGATTGGATGCAACCCATCAGAGATTCCGGGGTTTGCGCCGACACGCAGGTGATTCGCGGGCTTCAATAATGGTCAGTTTGAAGGCATGGCACCTGTCCGGTTACCGCGTTTATCAGGACTTAGCCGAACATGGTCTTTCGGTTGACCTTCTCGCGGTTAGATATTTACGTGTCCCGCATCTCCCGCCTAGAGAGAATCGTTAGGGAAACAGGCACTAAATCGCAAACTCGGCCGACATGGTTGTGGGACCCCCTACAGACTGCGCAGCTTAGATGTGCTACCAATCCCGCCCCCCAGGAGGGGGATCATGAACATATCAGCAAAAGAAGCGATGTCTCAGTTGGACTCGTGGAAAAATGAAATGACGCCCTTGAAAATCCATAGCTCACGCTCGGGCGTGCGGCAGGATTTGCAGGGAGTCATCCAGGATTTAAAGGGACAAATCGCTGTAATCTCGTCCGATTCGGGAAAATTGCAGATTGATCTCGAAGGGGCCGAATTCAATGGAGACAAGTCCGCGCCGGCCAGTTCTAACTACGGTGCCTACCTGATTTGTGAATTTCGTAACGGGGATCGTTGCTCGTTCCACGCCTTGCGGTCCAAATCGATTTAGTGCCGTTGAATCGAAACACTGTCACGAAGCCCCCCCCGGAGACAACGATCCGAAGCAAATTGCTTGCGCCGATGAATTCAACATCCCACGACTGGCCGAACCAGGCCGGAAGGAATGAGGCTGGCCTTCCTGTCAGAAGAGAGCTGTCCCCTTTTGCACAGATTCTTAGACCTCTCCTTTGGTCGAATTGACGTGGAACTTCAGCAGGGCAACGAGTTACGAGTTCAATGTTAGAGTTCGTGAAGTTTCACCCAATGAATGCAAGGCAGTCTGGCGCCGTTCAGGATTGACATGAGTGGGAAAAACTTTCGAGTCGCACAGGCGAATGAACGGACCAACGTCGGCGGAAAACCAGTAAGGAACAAAGTACTGCTGGCAACGCCCGACAATGAATACGAGTTGATGCGTCCTGACTTGACGTATGTCGACCTTCCGGATCATCTGAGCCTTCATGAGCCGACGCAAAATATCGAGTTCATCTATTTCCCGAACCGCGGGATGGTTTCGCAAGTTGTGGTGACCAAAGACGGCCGAACCGTGGAAGTGGGTGTCGTGGGTAACGAGGGCTACGTTGGGGCAGGTTTGGCGGCCGGCTTGAGCAGAAGTTCAGTGCGTGAAATAATCCAAATCGCCGGCGATGGCTTCCGAATGATGGGGAACGCGCTAGAACGCATTCTGCGGTCGGCCCCGCAGTTACGGGTGATATTGAACAGGCACGCGGGGCTTCAAGGAATGCAAGTCGCACAGACCGCGGCCTGCAATCGGCTGCACGATATACAGCAGCGTCTTTCGAGGTGGCTGCTGATGACCCAGGATAGGGTGGGTTCCGGAGTGCTTCCGATCACCCACGATTTCATTGCGACCATGATGGGGACCGACCGATCCACTGTGAGCCTGGCAGCGTCAGTACTGCAAAAAAAGGGGATCATAGACTACGTGCGAGGTGCGGTGAAGATTGTGAACCGCAGGAAACTCGAAAAATCCGCCTGTGAGTGCTACGGCGTCATACAACAATTCGAGGATGACCTCGGATTGAGATAGTAATTCTTGCCAGTGTTGGATACCCCACAGACAGCCGCCCTTCGCGATCGGTAATCTTCAGGATCTCATTCTGTCCAGTTCGGCTTTGGTGTGCGCTCAAAGAGTGACTGGTGCGGAACCTCGCCCAAGGCAATGAAAAAAAGCCGCTTTTGTCGTCGCAGTCGTGCTCCCAAAAGCCGATGCTACGCCGTCTTTCACAAGAGCAGAACCACGCCACATCGTGAGGTGTGCTAGGAAACCCATGCGCCGCCAACTGGTACCGATCAAAGAACAGAGTTTTTGGGGCTGGGGTTGTTCCGAATGCGCATGGGTGTTCAATCCTTCGGGATCACCCACCGGTAACTCGCTCGATGAAATGAAGCAGAACTTCGAGCAGTGGCGCGATAAGAGTTTTGCAGCCCATGTTTGCGCTGAACATCCTAGAGCCAAGAACCCAAAAGCTTAAATAATCCAGGCTGTCGCGAGCTTCTGAAAGAGTTTGGTGTACTGAGGGCGGGGCTGGCCGGGCGCAGAAAACATCTCGTCATAAAAACTGCCCGTGTCGTAGCCCTCAAGAAGGCCGCGATTCACCATTGGCGCCGGCACTGCCCCCATCCAGGTATTTTACCAACGGCGATTTGCGGGGCGCCACTCAGGACTTTGACCAGCCCTTGTGATAGCCTTGGCGGCATGCAACGCAATTCTGCTTGAGAAAGAATGCGATGATGAACCCCAAGGCCATCCTCAGAAGGTTCGTGCGGAGAACTCGGAACGACGGCACACGCTCTGGCTTCTGCAAAGTGCTCCATCTCTCTGGTAAGATTTGACAGCTTGTTCAACAGGAGCACTACACTTTTGAACTACTTTGAAGAGCTCGGAATCCGGCCGGGTCTCATGTAAGCGGGAAGGCACCCAGCACGGTCCCTGCTGACGACTTAGTGACGCCACTTGGCGTGACTTTTTCTCGGATCCGGAGATCAAGAACCGTGTGATGGCCCAGGCACGGAAACGTCGTGCCGATTCGTTCACCGTTCGTATCGAAGATTCAGTGCCGATCGCCGCTCAGGGCAAAGCAGATTTCTTGGTGGGCAAGGCGATCGACAGTTCTCTCGGTGTCTAAATGTCCAATCCACTCCAAAGCGTGCGCATCCTCGAGCTGGGCCAGATCATTGCCGGCACCTATGGGGGACAGGTGCTGTCGGATCTCGGCGCGGAAGTGATCAAGATCGAATCGCCGAAAGGCGATCTCGGCCGAAATGCGTCGGTCGCGCCCTATCGCGGCCTGAGCGGCCTCTTTCTGACGTTCAACAGGAACAAAAAGAGCGTCGTGATCAACCTTAAGACCGATGCCGGCCGCCGGATTTTCTACGACCTCGTGAAACTGTCGGATGTCGTCATAGACAACTTTCGCCCCGGAGTTCTGGAGCGGCTGCAGATTGATTACGAGACGTTGAGCCGAATCAATCCGCGCATCATTCAATGCTCCGTCACCGGGTTCGGCATGACGGGTTCCTACAAGGATTATCCGGCGCTCGATATCAGCATCCAGGCTATTGCGGGCCATATGGCCGTGACGGGCGAGCCAGGGCGTCCGCCGGCGCGCGTTGGAATTCCCTTGGGCGACTTGAGCGGCGGCATCTTTGCCACCCAGAGCGTGCTGACGGCTCTGTTCGACCGGGAACGCACAGGCCGCGGAAGGCAGATCGACATTTCCATGTTCGATGCCATGCTCCATTTGCTCACTTACATGGGGACGATGTGGCTTACGAATGGTGAATTGCCCAAACCATCCGGCTCGGCTCACGACTACACCGTTCCCTGGCAGGCGTTTGCGGCCAGCGATGGGTATTTGGTGGTGGCCGCGCGCGAACCGGCCACGTGGGTACGGCTGTGCGAAGTATTAGGAGAACCGGAACTTGCCTACGATCCGAGGTTTGCCACTGCCGAAGACCGCGTGCAAAACAGAGGTATCCTCGTGCCGCATCTCGAAGCCATTTTCCGCACGCGCACGGTGGCGGAGTGGCTCGAACACCTGCGGGCAGCGGATCTATCGGTTGCGCCAGTCAATCATTTCGATAAGGCATTTGCCGAGGCGCCGGTTGCGGAGCGTGAAATGATCGTGGAGTACGATCATCCCGATGTCGGCAAGGTGCGGCTGCCGGGCAACCCCATCAAGATGTCGGGCATGACAGGCAGGCTCTCAAGCCCTGCACCCCGGCTGGGGGAACATACCGACGCGGTGCTGAGTCAATTGCTATCCTTGTCGGCGGACGAGATCGCTTCATTGCGGCAGCAAGGAGCGATCGGATGATCGGAGGGAGCGGGCGCAGTGAACAGCGGGTCGCCCCCCGCAAGAATCTGAGACGGGTCGTGGCCAAAATTCTAAAACGCTCGCGGGTGGCGGGAGCAGTGTGCCTGCTGATGGCGTGGCTGACGCCCGCGCTCACGTAGGTCGCGGAGCTTCCTGAAATTCGTCATCGAATCCTCCTTGCCGCGAACTCGCGGCGCTTTACGCTCCCGCCTTCCTCAACCGCTTCGGCCAGATGCCGTTCTTCCCCGGCGAGAGGATGCCGTTCGGGTCGAGCGCATCTTTCAAGGTTTCGTGCAGCCGCAGCAGGGCGTGATTGTTGAAGGAATACGTGTTCATGATGTCGCCCATGAACGTCGTGTGCGTGCGGTACTCGCCCCAGCCGCGTGCCGCGGATTCCCGTATGAGCCGCCTGTAAATTGCGCGGGTTTGTCGGTTCTTTTCCACGTCGTGCACGATCGGAAAGAGGTAAATGTTCACGAAGGCTCGCCCGAAGTACCAGAAAACCGGAAAGGATGCGGCCGCACCGCCCGGAGAACCCAGGTCCTTGTAGACCTTTTCGAAAACCTGCTGCGATTCGAGTACCGCCTCCCCCGTCATAGGAATAATCGGAGAGAAACCCAGGTGCCCCACAGCGTTCGTGCCGATGACCGAAAACATTTGCAGGCTGGGTATTCCGAACGGCACGGGGTCTGCGATTTTGGCCACCTCGTCAGCGCTCAGCGGAAACCGGTACGACGGGCCGTCCTCAAACCGGACTCCCTGAATCGCTGAGAACTTTTCCTTCGCATATTCCCATTGCGCCGAGATCACTTTGGAGGGCCCATAAAAAGGCAGGGGTACGCTCCAGTATGCGATGTTCTTCCGTGCTCCGTACTCCTCGAGACCCTTGATCGAACCGCTCGCGCGAAGAGCGGTCAATTCCGGATCGGCCGGTACGTACGCTAGCGGGCTCGTCACCTGCGTCGTGGCCTGCACGGTTCCGGAGGCCACCAGGTTCGCGAAAATCTCGATCATGGGAAGCAGATCATCGTGCCTCGGCACCATCACCGTTCCGGAAAGGTAGGCCTCCGGTTCCGGGAGCAGCCAAATCCCCATCTTGGTGACGACGCCGAAATTCGACTGCGAAAATATGCCGTCCACATACGGTCCAAAACCATACTTGTACTGCTGCCACGTCTTCGACCCTGGAAGCGCGCCCATACCGGTGCGCACCACCTCGCCGTTGGCGAGTACGACTTCCATGCCGCAGACGGACGCGAAATGATCACGCATCGGCGTCCTGCCGCCCCCGCGCTCGAGCGAATTACCCACGGGGCTGCCCCACCCCGGGTCGGGTGGGTCAATCCACACTCTCAGGTTTCGTTCCCGGATGTAGCGATAGAGATCGAAATAGCTGACGCCCGGCTCGACCAGCGCGTAGTGGTTCTTGTCGTTCACCTCGAGCACGCGGTTCATGCGCTTTAGGTCGAGCACCACACTGCCGCTCAAGAGCGGCGCGGAACCTCCGTAGCCGAGGTTCTTACCTGTAGAGACCGTCCACAACGGAATCTTGAAGCGGTTTGCGATCCCGAGCACCGCCTGTATCTGTTCGACGCCATCGGGCGCGACCGCCCCCGACGGAATTGGTTCTTCATCCTCGTGCCAGACAGGCGAATAGGCGTCGCGGTAGGTATCGACGTCCTCGTCGGACGTGAAGACCCAATCCTTGCCGACAACTTTTTCGAATTGCTCGAGCGCGGCGGCAAAATCGCTTGCGCTCACACCAGGCGGCGTTCTCATCGTGCGCTCCGTGCTTCCAGCGTTCTCATTCTCATGCTCTCGTCGCTCGCAAACACCCAGTCCTTGCCGACGGCTTCCTCAAACCGCTTCAGAGCGGCGGCAAAATTGCCGGGACGTACGCCAGGGGGGAGTTGCATTGGCATTAGTGCTTGTTGTTGCGCGTAAGGTACGCGGCGATCGCGTCGAGATCGGCGTCGCTGATTTCCGTCTTGCGGAAAGTCGGCATGAACAGCACGCCGTGGCGGACGAACGTCTTGATGGCGGGCGCGGTCAGATCGGTGCGCTCTTCCAGCACGGCAGGATTTTGCCCCCGCGCCTTCAGCGCATCCGTCCCCGGTTTGCCCACGCCGGTGCCATGGCAAGGAAAGCACCACTTGTCGTACACCTGGTGCCCCCGGTCGATTTGAGACTCGTCCGGAGCGGCGAATGCCGGCACCGCAAACGTCAATCCCCACAGAAGCAAAAGGAAGGCTCTCGCGTTTTTCATGCTGTTGTCTTTCGTGGTGCAAGTAGTGAGGCGGAATTTTGCACACGAATGCTCCGAAGTCAAGCCAAGCTCCTAGGTCATGCCACCATCAACCTCCTGGCAGCTGCCGCCATATGGACGGCGCAGAACCACCGCTCGCAGATACCACAGTGGAAAGTTGCTGTAGAATCGCAGGGCTCATCGAGGCAACAGGGAACGGACGCAGGCAGGGGCTTCCTCCGGGCCGTAATCTGCGGAACCCAGGGAAGCGCCTCTCGATCCTATTTGTCGGGCGTTTCGTTGTGTCCCCCCTTCTGTGCGGCGGGTTCGACGATGATTTGCCCGTATACCCACGGATGCTCCTTGCAGATTACGTGTACGGTCCCGGTTTGTCGAAGGTGACTGTGCCGACGTCGAGAGGCTTCAGCGGACCGGTCGACCAGGATCCATCCTCAGCAACGATCGTGTGGGTCATCCGGCCGTTGTTTCTCCAGGTGACTCGCGTGCCGGTTACCACTCTCGCGCGGTACGGATTGAACTCGTATTCGTCGGTAAAATAATGCGCGCCGGTGAGACCTGCGTCCCGCGCAAGCGCGGCGGTCTCGATGTTCGCTGTATCGGTGATGGCTCCGGCAAAATCTTCCTGAGGCGAAACCGCAGGCGCCGGCCGCGCCGGGACCGTTCCACCCAGCTTGAACGCCCACACCGCGCCGCCGGCAACTGTGGCGATGTACTCTTCGCCGCCGCTTTCAAAAGCAATCGGTGGGCCTCCGACGGCCGCGCCTGTTTGAAACTGCCACCCGAGCGAACCGTCCGTCGCGTTGTACGCCTGCAGGTTGCCGTCGCCCGCCATCTGGAAGACGAGGCCTCCCGCAGTGGCCAGCGCACCGCTCGGGCGCTCACCGTGGAATTCCTTCGTCCAGACAATCTTGTTCGTGCGGCTGTCCAGGGCGGCCAGCACTCCGAAACTCAATTTATTCAATCCCGGCACGCGTGCGTTGAAGGTGAGGCTGAAGAAATCCGGATCCTCGACGCGCCGGAACCACTGCAGCCCGGCGTTGCCGGTCACATAAAAAAATTGTGTCTGCGGATCAAACGCCATCGGTGTGGCGCGCATGCCGTAGACCGGTGCGAGAATATTCGGCTTCTCCACGGACGCAGGCGTGAAGAAACAACCCAATTCAAAACCGCGAGGCAGCGACTGTTTTTTCCAGTCGTCGCAATCGGGCAGGACGTGATCGGCGCCCACGGGATAGGGCTGCGTCGCCGCAGTCTTTTGGAACGCATCCTGCGGTACCCGCCGGTCTTCGATGCGCCCCAACCGGGCATCTGCCTTAGAAGCTGTGAAGAAACCC